>Ga0210383_10001660_pt1 | contig 20244 bp, 20 predicted proteins | sample IncBWC14OmetaG_FD_160072 | JGI IMG/M metagenome (GOLD analysis project Ga0210383, IMG submission 160072) | Forest soil microbial communities from Barre Woods Harvard Forest LTER site, Petersham, Massachusetts, United States - Inc-BW-C-14-O ... | reverse complement strand
GCGGCGCAACGCTTGATCGTGCGAGAGAATGTGGTTCTCGAACAAGGAAGCCTCGACTGATATGTCCAATCTTGCCACGTCCGCGCCGCTGGATATTCTAGCCATCGCCGCCCACCGCGACGACGTCGAACAGACCTGCGGGGGTACGTTGCTGAAAATGGCGCAGCACGGCCGGAGCACCGGCATCCTCGATCTTACTCAGGGGGAAATGGGAACGCGGGGGACGGCGGAAGACCGTGCTCGAGAGGCCTCCGACGCAGCAAAGATCCTGCGCGTTTCGTGGCGGCAAGCTCTCGACATTCCCGACGGGCGAGTCGAGAACACCTGGGAGAACCGGCTGAAAGTGGCGCGCGTAATCCGCGAGCAACGCCCGCGAGTACTGATCCTTCCCTACTGGAAGGGACGCCATCCGGACCACTACACAGCATCGACCCTGGGATACGAAGCCTGCTTCCTGGCGGGATTGACTAAGCTCGATGTTAGTGTGGCGCAGGCGCCCTCGCCCGCGAATCACGACGCCGGAGCCGCAAGTCCACCGCCCCACCGCCCGTTCAAGATTATTTATGCAACGCTTTATTACGACGTGCGGCCGACGTTCGTCGTCGACATCACCGAACTATTCGAAGCGCGCTTTCAGGCACTGATGGCCTATAAGTCTCAGTTCAGCGATCAGGAAGCCGGCAGGGACCTCTTCCCCGCTCAAGCGGAGATTCGCGCCCGCATCGAAGCCATGGCCCGCTTCTACGGCTTGCTGGGCGGCGTCACCTACGCAGAACCTTTCCTGCAGAAGGAAGTGGGTTTGGTAGAAGATTTGACTTTAATTCCGGTCAAGTCGATCTGACTTGGCGCTCGAACGACTATGTTTGCGCTCTGCCTTTTCGGCACTCAGCTTGCAATCGGTCGAAGAGTTTGGCGTTGTCTTCCTCTTTTGCCAGCCCAAACTTCCAGCACTTCGAAAATGTGTCCGCAAGCAGTGCATTACCTCGAACTGCTTCCTCGACTTGGGGAAAGAAGCGGCTGAAGTAGTGCTCGAGCAAATGCTCAAGCAGGCACGTGGCTATCGCGGTTCGTAGGTCTTCATCGACGCTGCTGCCCCACCGAAGGATGAATGACCAGATGGCATCGGGTTCTTCTTGAATGAACTCTGCGATCGCTATAATCGCTTGCCATCTCGGATCACGCGCTCCTTCCGGGGTCGCCAGCCCAGGAAGGATGCGTTCCGCACTTGCGACGGCATCCCGCACATCTATCACTTTAGGCGGTTCGGTCTCTGCCTTGTCGTCTTCCGTCATTTCATTTGAGTGATTTCTTGTTTTGAGAGAAACGGCCGCGCCCGCTTCACCAAGACAGCGCTTCAATCGCTTGAGACGCCTTCTTGGTCTCATACCGCTTCGCCGCTTCTCGCAAAAAGGTTGGCGCGCAGCCATGCCTCTAGCTCGCCTTCGAAACGCTTAACGCTTGATCGCCACCGCGACCCCATCCCTGATCGGCAAGATCGTCGTGAACAATTCTGGCGAGCCGTAGACCAGCCGGTTGAATTCAAGAATCGCTTTGGTCCTCGAATCCTGAGTCTTCTGTGCAACCCGACCGCTCCACAGAACGTTATCCGTGACAAACAATCCGCCCTTGCGCAGACGCGGCACCGCCAACCGGAAGGCGCGCGGATAGTCTTCTTTGTCGACGTCGTTGAAGATAATGTCGAACTCCTGCTTGTGTTCAGAAAGAAGCTCCAGGGCGTCGCCGGTTGCCACGTTGATTCGCGACGCGACACCCGCTCTCTCAAAGTATCCCTGCGCTTCTTGGGCGTTCTTGCGATCTCCGTCGGTGTAAAACACAAGCCCGCCTTGGCCAACGGCGCGTGCCCACCAGATCGTCGAGTAACCGATGGCGGATCCCATCTCGAAAACTGTTTTGGCGCCGATCATCAGGGCCAACTGATGCAGAATGCGGCCAACCGCCGGGCCGACAATAGGGATCTTTCGCTTCGCGGCCTCCGACTCCATCTCGGTGAGGACTTCATCGCGCGGCGGAAGCATGGAATAGAGATAATCATCGACGGGCCCGGCTGTGATGCCAGCCATCCGCCAGTCGGGCTTCGTAACTTTCGCGTTTGCTTTTGCCAATTTAGCTCCTCTTGATTGAACAGCAGGCCCCGCCTAGCCGGGTGGCGGGACGCCCGTCCTCCATAAGATTACGAAATTGTCTCGCCCGGCTTCATTTCCTTGACTTCTACTTCGGGCACCAACTTCTGTAGCGCGCTCGGCCTTCCCGTCAGCACCGGGAAAGTTCCAAAATGCATAGGGATGACCATTTTCGGCTTCAGGAGCCTGCAGGCATAAGCCGCCTCGCGCGGCCCCATCGTGTAGTGATCACCGATCGGAATCATGGCGATTTCAGGCGCATAAAGCTCGCGGATGATCTGCATATCGCCGAAGACATTGGTATCGCCCGCGTGATAAATTTTCACGCCATTCGTGAACTCAACCACGTACCCGCACGCTTCGCCACCGTACACAATCTGATCGGCATCCTGAATACCGCAAGAATGGTCGGCGTGAACCATGGTCACCTTGATGTCGCCAACGGCTTGAGTACCACCCTTGTTCATGTCCGAGATCTGCTTTACGCCTTTCTTTCCCAGCCATCCACACAACTCAGGGATACCGACTACATGGGGGTTGTGCTTCTTGGCGATTTCCACCGCGTCCCCAATATGATCGAAATGGCCGTGAGTGCAAAGCATCACGTCAACTTTCGAGACGTTCTTTTCCTTCTCCGGGCACATCGGGTTTCCCATAACCCAGGGATCAATCAGGATTATTTTGCCGCCAGGCGTTTCAACTCGAAAGGTTGCATGGCCCAACCACGTCAGTTTGATGCCGTTGAGATTCATAGCGCGCAAGTCCAAGCATTTAGCATTTGGCAATTAGCGCCCTTGAAGAGGCACCGTCGAATCCGCAACCGCACTCGACGACCAAATGCTAAGTGCTAAATGCTGAATGCTAGTTTAATATAGTTCGCCGTGACTGAACTCAAGGTTCTAATCTCACGTGAGCAGATCGCACAACGTGTCGCCGCGATGGGCTCTGAAATCACTCGCGATTTTTCCGGGCAGCCCGTAATTCTTGTAGGCGTGCTCAAAGGTGCGGCAATTTTTCTCAGCGACCTCGCGCGCCAGGTCCAACTCGACGCGACCTTCGACTTCATCGGAGTCTCAAGTTACGGCAACCGTCCCAGCCCGGCCGATGAGTTGCAGTTCGGATGGGACTCGACCGGTGAAGTACAGCTCACCAAAGATGTGGACCAATCCATGAAAGATCGGGTTGTGATCCTGGTCGAAGACATTTTGGACACCGGCCTCACGCTCAACTACCTGAAGCGAATCATGCTGGGACACCAGCCGAAAACCCTTCGCATCGCCGCATTGCTGGACAAGCCATCGCGGCGAAAACAACCGATCAAGGCTGACTACGTCGGCTTCAGCATTCCCGACGAGTTCGTCGTCGGATATGGGCTGGACTATGCGGAAAAGTACCGCAACTTGCCAGACATTTGCGTTGTCCCGAGGGAAGGCTGATGGCGTAATCCGAGACGTAGCAAGCTACGTCTCTACAGGCTGTCAGACGTTGCTTGCGACGTCTCGCTTGCGGCCAGACCCCGAAAACCGCGGCTGCTATCATAGGAATTAGAAATGGTTGCTACCCAGACTGACTTTCAATCCAAGGTCGATCCCCTTCTGCTCGAAGTAGCAGACGTGGTCAACACTACGCTCGACTTGGACACCACCTTGCGCCGCGTGGCGGAGCTCGTGCGCAAGGTTATCGATTACGAAATCTTTGCCATCCTGCTGCTGAACGAAAAAACCCAGGAGTTGCGTTTTCGCTTTCAGGTGGGATACGCGCGGGAAGTTGCCGATCGGTTGCGAATCAAAGTAGGCGAAGGCGTCACTGGGATCGCAGCCCAGCGGCGGGAAGCCATCCTGGTCGATGACGTCACCAAAGATCCGCGTTACATTTCCGCCGTTCCGCAGGTGCGCTCCGAGTTGGCAGTTCCGCTGATTGTCAAGAACCGGCTCATCGGAGTCATCGACATCGAGTCGCCCCAGCCCAACCACTTTACCGAAGAGCACAAGCGGCTGTTGACGCTGATCGGATCGCGCATGGCGGTCGGAATCGAGAATGCGCGGCTGTACACCCGCACTACGCGGCAGGCACGCACTTTGGTTTTGTTGAATGAAATCGCGCGCGAGCTTACTTCCATTCTCAATGTCGACGAGTTGCTGAAGCGCATCGCCGAACTGCTGAGCCGGCTGATCGATTATCAGATGTTCAGCATCCTGTTGCTCGACACAACTGGAGAGAAGTTACAGCACCGCTTCTCGCAGCGCTTCCAGGAAAACATTCAACTCAAGCATGAAGTCCCTCTGGGCCACGGCGTGGTCGGCGCTGCCGCCGAACTGAAACACGCCGTGCTCGTGCCGGATGTCACCAAGGATCCGCGGTACATCAAGCTGAATCCCGAGACACGCTCCGAATTAGCCGTTCCTCTGGTCTACAAAGACAAAGTTATCGGCGTGCTCGACCTTGAACACACGCGCCGCGGATTCTTCACCGACGATCACAAGCGAACCGTGACCACGCTCGCTGCGCAAGTGGCGATTGCGATTGAGAATGCACAACTCTACGAACAGATCGCCCGCCAGGAAAAGCGGCTTGAACGCGACTTGGCAATGGCACGCCAGTTGCAGTTCGGACTTCTGCCGCCAACGCTTCCTAAGCTTGAGAATCTGGACATCGCGGCCAAGTTCGTGCCGGCGCGCGCCATCGGCGGCGACCTCTATGATTTTGTCAGTTATTCCATGTCGCGGACTGCGATCGTGGTTGGAGATGTCAGCGGCAAAGGCGCTCCGGCAGCAATTTACGCTGCGTTGGTCAGCGGAATTCTGCGTTCCCATGCACCCATAGAACCGGGCCCCGCGGAAATGCTTTCAGCGGTGAACTTTTCCCTGGGCGAACGGCGCATCGAGGGCCAGTTCGTATCGCTCATCTACGCCGTCTGGGACGATCGAAATCGAACTTTACAAGTAGCCAATTCCGGCTTGCCGCGCCCGATCTACTGCCACGATGGCAAAATCGAAATCATCGAGGCCACGGGCTTGCCACTGGGATTGTTCGACGACGCCGACTACGACGAATTTACCTTCCGGGCCAAACCCGGGGACATGTTCGTATTCTTCAGTGACGGCATTCTCGATGCCAGCAACAAAGCTGAAGAGCTTTTTGGGCGTGAACGGGTCGGAGAAATCATCAGGACCAACTCGAATGCTTCGGCTGACGCCATCGTGAAATTGATTTTCAAAGCTGTCGCCGAACATGCCTCGGGCGAGGAAGCGTTCGACGATCAGACCGTGGTTGCGATTCGAGTCAAGGGCACGCCTGGGAAGCGCAAGTGATTCGCGCCAGTAACCCCGGCGACGGCCGTCCGCCAGCTTTTTCATACCGCAATGTAAAGCGCAGCGATGTTTCTCAGCGGCTGCTTCACTGTGATCAGGTGTCTCTCGAAGAGTTGGCCCAGCGTTTCGGCACGCCGCTCTACGTCTATTCTGCGTCGACAATTCGCGACCGCGTGCGTGCCTTCAAACAGGCCTTTCGCAAAATTCCGAACACCGTCTGCTATTCGGTGAAGGCGAACTCAAACCTCGGTATTCTCCTGCTGCTGGCGAGAATGGGCTGCGGCTTCGATGTAGTTTCCGGGGGAGAACTGGAGCGAGTGCAACGCGTCAGCCGGAGCGCGGCGAAGAGAGTCGTCTTCTCTGGCGTGGGCAAAACGCAGGATGAGATGCGAGCGGCTTTGAAGGCCGGGGTTTTACTGTTCAACGTGGAGAGCGAATCGGAATTGCGGGCGCTCGCGGAATGCGCCACTCGGGCAAAAAAGAAGGCACGCATTGCCTTGCGTGTAAACCCCGACGTTCCAGCCGAAACCCATCCATATATTTCGACGGGACTGCATCAGCACAAATTCGGAATACCCATCAAGCGCGCGCGCAGCTTGTACGTTCGAGCGTCTGAAAACAAATCCCTCGAAATTGCCGGCATCAGTGTACACATCGGTTCCCAGATCACCGATGTGAAACCTTTCTCGGCAACCATGGAGCGAGTGGCAGAACTGATACGGGCACTGCGGGCGGATGGCCACGAGATCAAGTACATCGACGCGGGTGGCGGTCTCGGCATTGCCTATGAGAATCAAGGCGGGCCAGGTTTTGCCGAACAGGTTGCTTCCTATGCGGATGCCTTGACCAGACCGCTGAAAGGTCTGAAGGTGCATCTTCTCCTCGAACCGGGCCGCTGCATCGTGGGACCGGCCGGAGCCCTACTCACGCGTTTGCTATACAAAAAAACCAACGGCGAGAAAAAGTTTCTGGTGGTCGATGCGGCCATGAACGATCTGTTGCGCCCTTCGCTGTATCGCGCATATCACGAGATCGTCCCGGTGCACTCATCCTCGCCGAACAATCCACGCGAGACCGTGGACGTGGTTGGCCCGATCTGCGAGACCGGAGACTTCTTTGCCCGCGACCGCGAACTGCCGATCACGCAGGAGGGGGATCTGCTGGCGCTGCTCGACGCAGGCGCGTACGGAATGGTGCTAGCGTCAAACTACAACACGAGGCCGCGTCCAGCGGAAGTGCTGGTCGATGGGAAGTCGGTAAAATTGATCCGTCGACGCGAGACTATGGCTGATCTGGTTCGCAACGAAACTTAGTTCGCCGCAGAGTATTTGTTCTTGCGGTCGACGTCCCAAACCAACCGTCCCCCAACAATCGTCTTCAACACTTTCACGTCTCGAATCTTTGCCGGATCAATAGAAAGAATGTCATCACTCAGCAAAATCATATCCGCCAGCTTGCCGGGCGTGATTGAACCCTTATCCTTTTCCTGAAATTCAGCGTACGCCGAGCCCATGGTGCAAGCCTCGATGGCTTCCACGACCGTAAGCTTTTGTTCGGGAAACCAGCCGTCCGGATTTTTCCCATCCAGAGTCGCGCGCGTGACGGCCGCATAAATGGTCAGCAGAGGATCAAGAGGAGCGTAAGGCCAGTCTGTGCCAAAAGCCAGGTGAACTCCATGATTTAGGAACGTGCGAAAAGCGTAAGTCCGGCTCGCGCGGTCGTGGCCGATACGCCCTTCAGACCATCGTCCGTCGTCGATCGCTTGATAGGGCTGCACGGAAGCAATCACGTCCAACTGCGCGAACCGAGCAAAATCCTTCTCCGCCATGTGCTGAGCGTGCTCAATGCGGAAGCGGCGATTACCTCCTCCGTTAGCTTTGACCACATCAGCGTACAGATCAAGAACGGTCGAAATGGCGCGGTCCCCGATGGCATGGGTACAAATTTGCAGACTGGCAGCATCGGCCTTCGTCATCCAGTCTCGCATCTGCGAGAGCGGGTGCATTTGCTCGCCCAGCAAGCCAGAGTTTTTTGGATCGTCACTGTATGGATCGAAGAAGTATGCGGTGCTCGATCCAAGGGACCCGTCCGCATATCCCTTGGTCGCACCGATTCGCAGGGACGACGATCCGAAAGCGTGCCGGATTCCAACTTTCGCCTGTTGCTCCCAGTCGGATATCGCTGGGGCGACGTATACTCGCGCAGTAAGTTCGCCACTTTGCCAAAGCTCACCATAGCCGCGGATATCCAAAAAACTGTCAGAGTTTTCGTCGTTCATATCCTGAAAGCTGGTGACCCCGAGTTCCGCCGCACGCTCCAGCGCGCGTTTCATGGCCCGAAGTCGCTGCTCATGGGACGGAGGAGGAATTACCTTGAGGACGACGTTCCTGGCCGCGTCCTTGAGTGCTCCCGTGGGATTGCCTTGGGCATCGCGAACAATCGTGCCTCCCGGCGGATCTGGGGTTTGGGCGGTCACGCCCGCCAGACGCATGGCGACAGAGTTGGCCAGCGCCATGTGGCCGTCGTGGTGCTCCAGAAAAACCGGCGTGTCGCGGGTGACCGGATCGATGACATCCTTCGTCGGCAGATTTGGCGGACTCCATTTGGTCTCGTCCCAGTCACCACCTTCGATCCATTGACCCTTGGGCGTAATCTTTGCGCGTTCAGCGATCCGACGGGTGAATTCTTGCACGCTGGTGGCATCACCTAGTTGGACCTGATCGAGCCTGGTCCCCGATACAACAAAGTGCACGTGAGCATCGTTGAAGCCGGGCAGCAGCAGCTTGCCGCCCGCATCAATTACATTGGTGGCGCGCCCACGCAAGACTTCCACATCGGCGTTTGAACCGACTGCAATAATGCGGTCTCCAAGAACCGCGACCGCCTGCGCCGTGGGATGCGCTTTATCCACCGTCCAGACTTTGGCATTGACGATGATGAGATCAGCGGTGGCTTTGGATTGGGCAAGTGCATTTATTGCGAGAACAAAGCTCAGAAATACGATTACGAATCTCATTCTCCATCCTCACGGACGATTTGCCTCTCGCCGGCGGAACAGGAACGCAACAACCTCCTTTTCATCTCTGCCCCCACTTCAGTTTTGCGCGCAGCACATCGAAAAATGTTCCCTCGATGCGCAGCAGTTTGACCTGATGCTCAGATTTGCGGCAAGCAACCCGGTCTCCGTCATACATCGGCATGCCGATCTGACCGTCGATGCTCAAGTAGGCTTCGTCCTCACCGGTATTGACCACGATCTCGATTTTGGAAGTGTCAGGAACCACCAGCGGCCGATGGGTCAACGAGTGCGCCGCGACCGGCGTAACCACGAACGCATTCACCGATGGCATAAGGATCGGCCCTCCGGCTGCCAGCGAGTACGCCGTCGAGCCTGTGGGCGTGGAAACGATGAGGCTGTCCGTCTTGTAGGCGGAAACAAAATCCCCGTCAATATAGACAGCGCAATGGTTCAGCCGGGAAATAGTTCCCTTGCCCACTACGATGTCGTTGAGCCCTTCATAACTGGCGACCAGCGAATCTTTGCGGAGCACTTCGCAATGCACCATGGAGCGCATCTCCACGTTGCAACGTCCGTCTTCGATACCCTGCAGGGTTGGGTAAAGATCCTCCAGCCGCACTTCGGTCAGGAATCCCAGGGAGCCAAGATTCACGCCTAGCACGGGGACTCCAACCTTGGCCATGGCACGAGCTGCAGAAAGCAACGTCCCGTCACCGCCGAGCACGACCACGAAGTTCAGCGGACGAGACACCATTTCGTCCCGGCTCAGCACCTCGATCCCGGTGGCGTGCGGAGCCGTTTCCTGATCTACTACGACTTGGTACTGGCGCTCGCGAAACCACTCGAGCAGCCCCGGCACAATGCTCTCCAGTGCTGCTTTCCCCGGCTTGGAGACGATCGCTGCAGCTTTTCCTTTGGCGGATGAGGCCTTCCCAATATCCATGGTGAAGTTTGAATTGTACAGAAATCGCAAGAAAAAATTTTTCTGTAGAGCAGATCGAGCGGCACAGCAAACATCAGAAAACTGAAAGCAGCAGGAACTCCCGATTCCCTTCTGCGCCTAAGATCGGAGACTCGATGACATCCGTATGCGTGCAATTCTGCGCCACCAGAGCGAGGCGCACCTTTTCCACCGCACCCATCTGCGCCGATTCGTCGCGCACGATCCCTCCCTTCCCCACTTGCTCGCGACCCACCTCGAATTGCGGCTTCACCAGCACAACCATTCGCCGCCCACCACGCTCTGCCGCGGAGCCTGGAAATGCCGCTGCGATGACTGCGGGAAGTACCAAGGTTGCAGAGATGAAAGAAACATCCATCGCGATAAAGTCCACGATGTCGCCGACCTGCTGTCGAGTCAGGTAGCGTGCATTGGTTTTTTCTAGCAGGCGCACGCGCGTGTCCTGACGCAGGCGAAAATCAATCTGGCCGTGGCCAGTGTCGACGGCAATCACTCGCGCCGCTCCGTGTTGCAGCAAACAATCCGTGAAACCTCCGGTGGACGCGCCGACGTCGAGGCAGACTTCGTCAGCGACGTCGATCTGCCAGTGCTCAAGCGCCCGTTCAAGCTTGAGGCCTCCCCGGCCAACGTACTTCAAGTCTTCGCCCAGCAGACGAATTTCGGAATCTGCGTCCACTCCCGCGCCGGCTTTTTCTATTTTTTGTCCACCGACTAAAACTTTACCTGCGAGGATCAACGCTTGTGCCCGCTCACGCGAACTAGTCAGACCGCGCTCCAGCAGCAGTTTGTCGAGCCTGATTTTCAAAGCGTCTCCGTGGCCAGCTTCACCTTCGACCGTCAAACTTAACACCAAAGTGCCAGCAACCAACTCAGTGCAAGGTGTAGAAGCATCTCTCGCTGAACTACTTACAAAGATACTTCCCCGCTTTTCCACAGAGTTTTTCACCGAAGTGTTGAAAACTGTATCCTCCGCCCGAAACGAAAAAAGACACAAAGCTTCACAAAAGAATTCTTGCTTTCCTTTGTGAACCTTCGTGTCCTTTGTGGTTGAAGCTTTGTCCTTCTCGCGCAGCCGAAACTTCTATCCAGCAACCTCTTCCAGCAACTTCTGATCGATATCGAAGTTGGCATGCACGTTCTGCACATCGTCGTGCTCTTCAAACGCTTCCATCAACCGGATCATGGTACTGGCAGCTGGGCCTTCCAACTTGATGTAGTTCTGCGGGATCATCGTTACTGAAGAAGACACCGGCTCGATGCCGGCCTTTTTCACCGCTTCCAGCACCGCCTCATAGGCTGAAGTTTCAGACAAGACTTCCCAATTCTCGCCATCGTCGCGCAAGTCCTCGGCGCCGGCATCGAGAACCAGAGCCATCAAGTCATCTTCTTTCACCGCCGACTTGGGAACGATGATTTCGCCCTTCTTATGGAACATGTAGGACACCGCGCCAGCCTCTGCCATATTGCCGCCGTTCTTGCCAAACACGTGGCGAATCTCGCTGACCGTGCGATTGCGGTTGTCGGTATTGATGTCGAGCAGAATCGCCACTCCGCCCGGGCCGTAGCCTTCGAGCGAGAACTCTTCGTAGGTCGCGCCCGGCAATTCGCCCGTGCCCCGCTGAATCGCCCGCTTGATGTTGTCCTGGGGCATGTTCTCTGCTTTGGCAGCGAGGATGGCTCCGCGCAAACGCGGGTTAGTGTCAGGATCTCCACCGCCGTTTTTTGCGGCAATCGAAATTTCCTTGATCAGACGGGTAAAAATCTTGCCGCGCTTGGCGTCGAGCGCGCCCTTCTTGTGCTTGATTGTGGCCCACTTTGAATGGCCGGACATGGCGATACCTCGTGTTCAATAAACTCTGATTGAGCTGATTTTGGTTACGCTGATTCTATCCGTAAAGGACGCGCCCGTAGAGGAGATCACAGAATTACCCTCGGGATTGCCTCGAAACCAACGCAGGCGACTTAAAAGTATAGCACGGAGCACATTGGATGAATCCGAAAGCCTCACACCCCAAACCCTGTCGTCTCGGCGCAGTCGAGGGACCTTGTGGCAGTCAAAAACCGTAAAAATGGTTTTCCCAAAATCTTGTCAAGCCCTCTAGACCACCAAATTCTCTCGAAGTCATTGATTTAACACACAAAATAAATCTGGAAAACATGTCATAGTTACCCCTCCGGATTTGTTATTCTAGGAGTAGAGATGAAATAAGGCGCAAGCTCCCGAGCTTGCGCCTTTTCTTTTTCCGGCAAGGCTCCTTCAAGGACATCTTTCAGCACCCATGCGCAAAGACCGGGGCGTTCCACGCAGACGCATTCCAGCGTCTGAGGATATCCCTGTCCGGAGAGTGGACCGGCAGCGCGGGCTCCAAAGCCGCCGGAACGGTGATCTTGGTGAAGTGGCCTTTTTGCATAAGGCGATGAAACTGGGGTTTATGGTGGCCCAGCCGTACGGCACGATGCATCCCTTCGACTTCGTGGTGCAGGGAGGGCGGAACCTTTGGCGCGTACAGGTAAAGGCCGCCGTCCATCTGAGAAAGGGCTTGTATGCCGTGAACATTTATCGCAGCGAGGGCAAGAAGTTGCGACCGTACACAGCGTCCGAAGTTGATTTCGTGGCGGTCTACATTATCCCGGACGATGCCTGGTTCATTCTGCCGGTGCGGGAGGTCGTGGACCGCCGGATGCTTCTGTTCCGTCCGAAGAAATCGTGGCGGCGCGACATCTACGCCCACTACCGCGAAGCCTGGCACCTGCTGCGCGAGCCCGACGGCCTGATCTTCGGCTGAACTTTGTGTGGGTCGAACACTCCTGTCCGGGCGCCTGAAGAGGCTGTGCAGCGGCGGAACTACCCCAAGCAAGCCAAACGACGGCTTGATTGGGCCACCAGCCCGGGTATTAAATTCCAGAGTTATACTTCGCAAAGACAGAAGGGCCATAGGAACCCGGAATGCCGATTAAGGCGTACTACGATGCGACCGTATTTAGCTTTCTCAAGGATGATACGGAACGCATTCTCGGTGTTCTTGCGGCGAAGCATCATCACACCTTAGAGGAGCAACAAAGCTGGGCTTGGCTTCAACAGATTTCGATCCTCAAAGCTTCCCTCGCCAGCCGACTTCACGGAAGAATCTTCCTTGAGTTCTATATTCCAAGAATGGGCAAGCGGGCAGACGCCGTACTGATCGAGGAGAACATCGTCTTCGTGATCGAGTTCAAGGTCGGAGCGGCGGGGCATACATCAGCTGCATTTGATCAGGTGGAAGACTACGCCCTCGATCTAAAGAACTTTCATGAAGGAAGTCACACCGCTCCTATCATTCCGGTGTTGGTCTCAACCAATGCCGAATCTGAGCCGATACCCGAGATCACATTTGCCGACGACCTTGTTGCTCCACCGGTCGGGACAAATAAGGCTGACCTAGGATCACTGATCGACGCTATTTGTTCTGCGCGAGTTTTTCCAGGCCTCAACATTGACGAGTGGATGGCTCAGGGCTACAGGCCGACGCCTACTATTGTTCAGGCAGCGGAGATGCTATATCGCACACATAGCGTTATCGAGATCTCGCGATCGGATAGCGGTGCGAAGAACCTCCAGGAGACTAGCGCCAGCGTCAGCGCCGTGATCGATCGGGCTCGGCGGAACCGCACGAAAGCAATTTGCTTCGTGACTGGAGTACCCGGCTCGGGTAAGACTCTAGCCGGACTGAACATGGCTACACGCCGCTCAGTTGAGCATCTCGATGAGCACGCCGTTTTTCTCTCGGGCAATGGCCCACTCGTTGATGTCCTACGAGAGGCCCTTACACGTGACAAAGCCGCGCGCGAAGGCGTCTCGAAAAAGGCGGCTGAGCGCGAGGTGCGCAGTTTTATCCAGAATATCCATCACTTCCGAGATGAGTACGTCGGCAATCACACGATTCCTCTTGAGAGAGTTGTTGTGTTTGACGAAGCTCAGCGCGCCTGGACGCGTAAACAGGCGGCTAGCTTCATGCAGCGCAAACGAGGACAGCACGACTTCAATATGTCCGAGCCAGAATTCCTCATTAGCGTAATGGATCGGCATCCGGATTGGTGCACGGTCGTTTGCCTTGTGGGCGGAGGCCAAGAGATCAACACTGGAGAAGCAGGCATCTCCGAATGGATCAATGCTCTCGAAGTTCGGTTCCCCAGTTGGGAAGTTTATATCTCATCGCGCATGGCGCTTCCAGAGTATGGCTCTTCGAGCCAAGTGGAACACTTTCTCACATCGCCACGAGTTCACTCGGACGAACATCTTCATCTCGCAGTTTCGATGCGGTCGTTCCGGGCAGAGGCTCTCTCAGAATTTATTGGTCACATCATCGACAACGAACCGGAGGCGGCCCGCGTCACCTACAAACAAGTAGAAGCTGCGTACCCGATCTATCTGACTCGCGATCTTGCCGCAGCAAGGGCTTGGCTGCGCAGCCGGGCCCGCGGAACGGAGCGCTTTGGCTTGGTCGCCTCGTCAGGTGCTCAGCGCCTTCGGCCAGAAGGGATTCACATCAAGGCAAAGATTGAACCAGTCAATTGGTTTCTAAACGGCAGGGCAGATGTCCGATCTTCTTATTACCTAGAGGATGTTGCAAGCGAGTTTGCGGTCCAAGGTCTTGAACTGGACTGGGTCGGGGCATGTTGGGACGGGGACTTCCACCATAAGGATGGTACCTGGGTCTACCAGACCTTCGAAGGTACAAAGTGGCAATCGATGATTGACGAGTCGAGGCGACTTTACCTAAAGAATGCGTATCGAGTAATTTTGACGCGAGCGCGGCAAGGGATGATTCTTTTTGTTCCGAAGGGCGATACAAGCGACCGCACGCGACCCCCTTCCTTCTACGACGGAACTTTCGAGTTTCTTCGCTTGTGCGGGATGCCCACGCTCGCATGAATAGAGGGGGACAGACGGTTCGGGGGCTGGCCCGACCTAACCTCCAAACTACTCTTGAGGGTGCCCCACTCAAGCTTCGCTTGGGCGGGGATGTTCAGTTGTCACAGACACTCTCGCCTTCGCGGACTAAGCTTGCCCGATGCCTTGGGGACTCAAACACTTTCAGCGATCCGGGCAATTGCATTTCCTGACCTTTAGTTGCTATCGACGCCGGCCAAACTTCGCGACTCCGCAATCGCGCGCGTGTTTCGAATCGTCCCTGGAACGCGTGCGCCAGTCTTATGGATTGTGCGTGTACGGTTACGTCGTGATGCCTGAGCACGTACATCTGCTGGTCAACGAACCGGAGCAGGGCTGTTTATCACAGATGCTGCAGTCGCTGAAGCAGTCGGTGGCACGAACCCTCGCCTTGCGGGCCACGGATTCATTCTGGCAAGCGCGTTACTACGACTACGTAGATCCCTCGACTTCGCTCGGGACTTCGGCAGCGGGCTCGGACGCCCGCTAACGCCTCAGCTTCAACGTGTGGAGCGAGCGCAAATTTGTGGAGAAGCTGAGATACATCCATCGAAACCCAGTCACCCGCGGTTTGGTGGGGCGGCCCGAGGATTGGGTGTGGGGCAGCTTCCGTCACTATTTCATAGGCGCGGACGGAGTGGTCGAGATCGAATCTCAATGGACCGCGCGGCGGCGAGAGAGGCTGGGGATCATGCCAACGGCTCGCGTTCGCAAAAACCCCGCCCAAGCGGAGCTTGAGCGGGGCACCCTGAAGAGTAGACCCAACGGTTAGGCTGGGCCAGCCCCGAGCTTCTGCTTCTCGTGCCACGCTTTGTAGGCGTAGACGACCGCCAGCAGCGGCGGCGCGAGCAGTACTCCCCAGAACGGAATCAGAATGCCCAGGACGATTGGAGTCAGAATAGAAGCCCACATCGGCACCTTGGCCACGCGCTTCATGAGATAAGGCTGCAACAGGAATCCGTCAACCACAACGATTCCGGCGTACAGCATCAGAACGTAGAGCGGATGCTCCCAATCTCCCCAACGCAAAGTCGCGGCCAGAGCGGGCCCAATAACTCCGAGCACCGGCCCCAGGTGCGGGACGATCTGCAAGCACGCGGCCAGCAACGCCCACAGCGGAGCCCAAGGCACCTTCAGCGCATAGAGTCCGATTAGCCACAAGACTCCGACGGCCAGCGAATCCTGAAGCTGCGCGATCGCCCAATTCTTAAGCGCGCCGCCGGTGATTCGAGCATGTTCACCGATACTCATCTCGTTCTCTGATGCGCAGGACCAGCCCCGCGCCGCATCCAACTCTGGGGAACCTGTCCTGCTCGTCTTTGGTCTCGCGATGTAAACCTCGACGCTCAGGACTCGTCCATACTTATAGCACTCAGTACTTATAGCACTCAGTCATCTCCGAAAGAGAAGGCGCGTGGAAACCGCACTGACAACGGCGTTGAACGCAGCGCTCGCAAAAGAAGAGGAGGCGATTTCGTCGACCAGATTCGACGAGATCGTCCGACAGCATCAACGTCGCGTTTACCGCGTCCTGTACTTGCTGGTGAAGGACTCAGACGCTGCCGACACTCTCACTCAGGAGTGCTTTCTGCGGGCGTACAAGAATCTGGGAAGCTTCCGGGGTGAGTGTCGAATCGAGACCTGGCTGCTGCGGATCGCGGTGAATCTGGCTCGAGATCACGGGAAGAGCAGGCGCGTCTCGTTCTGGAAAAGGCTGATCGGTCTGGAGGAGGCTGAGGGTAACGAAACCACGTCCCGACAGATCCCCGGATCACAGCCATCCGCCGAACGCGTCCTGCTGGCGCGCGAGCATTTAGCGGGCGTTTGGGCTGCGCTGACTGACCTTTCGCAACAACAGCGAACGATCTTTCTTTTGCGATTTGCCGAAGAATTGTCGTTGGCGGAAATCGCCGCGATATTGAAGCTGAGCGTAGGAACCGTCAAGGCGCACTTGTTTCGCGCCACTGCAAAGGTGCGAGAAACCGTGAGGGAGAAACCATGCAGTTAACCCGCGATCTAAGCAACGACGATTTAGCTGAGATAGTCTTCGCAGGAGATCAGGAGCGCTTGCAGCGAATCCTCGGCGCCTTGCCGGAATGGGCCCACGCCGCCACGGAGCATCCGGATGCGTTCTGGGAGCGGCAGCAAGCGGAAATAAAGAAGCGCACCGATGCTGTGCCCCAGCGCTCTTCCAGGTGGGTTGTAATCGCGTGGGCAAGCGCGACCGCGGTGGTTCTGCTGGCAACGTTGCTTCTGCGCAGCAGTCCCGCACCGCCACCATCGATCGTTCAAAGTGATGTTGACCAGGAATTACTGCTGGCGGTAGAGCAGTCCTTACAGAGCGGGGTTCCGCAGGCCCTGGAACCTGCGGCTCTGCTCGCAGACGAAATCAACCGCAGCGCTCAACCAATCCTTACATCACATGGCGTTTCCAAGGAGAATCAAAATGAAGGTCCACGAAATGAAGATCGGTGAAGTGAAACTCAGGAACCTCTGCTACCTGTTCGTATCTCTCCTCTCCGTTTCAGTGCTGGCGCAATCGCCACCGCCAGCTCCACCTCTGCAAAACCAGGTCTTTGTTCGACAAAGCGGCGGGAAGGTCCTGATTCGCAGTGAAATGGGCAAATGGTGGAAGGATTCGAGTACGGCAAAAAAGCTGCAGCTCACCGACGGCCAGATCGCGCAACTGGATCAGACTTTCTACGACCATAAAATGAAATTGGTTGACTACGGCGCTGAAATGGAAAAGGAGGACTTGAAGCTGCAAAACCTCCTCGACGCCGATGTTCCCAACGAAGGCCAAGTTGGAACCCAGGTCGACCAGGTCCTAACCGCACGCGGCAAATTGGAACGCGAGTACACGATGATGAATCTTGATCTGCGCAAAGTGTTATCGGTGGAGCAGTGGCGCCAGCTCAAATCCATCCGTGAGGAGCGAGGTCCCATTGAGCAACACTTTTTCTATAAGAAGCTGCCGCCCGGGGGGCTGCCACCGGGGCCAGGAGCCGAGCTCTTGCCGCCTCCGCCGCCACCGCTTCCCGACGACTCGTTTTGAAATGTTGGCTGCCTGCTCGTCCTCACGGAGACACAGGCAGCCTGCCTTTTTCAATGTTAAACTCGCATGTTAGACTCGAAATATAACACTTCAACGAGGAAAGTCCGATGAAATTCGGCGTCATCATTTTCCCGGGATCGAACTGCGATCACGACGCGTTTTGGACCATCCAGCAGGTGGCGAAGCAGCCGGTCACGTTCCTCTGGCACGAGTCGCATGACCTCGAAAACTGCGATGCCGTCATTGTCCCCGGTGGCTTTGCCTTTGGCGATTACCTGCGCACTGGCGCCATCGCCAAATTTTCGCCGGTGATGGAATCGGTGCGGAAGTTTGCCGACGGCGGCGGTTTGGTGCTGGGCATTTGCAACGGCTTTCAGATTCTGTGCGAATCCGGATTGCTGCCCGGAGCCCTAATGCGTAACGTCGGCCTCAAGTACGTGTGCAAGCCGGTCCAGGTAAGAGTGGAGAGCGCTGATACTCCGTTTACCCATGCCTGCCGCGAGGGCGAGGTGCTCACCATCCCCATCGGGCACATGGAAGGAAACTATTTCTGCGACGAAGCCACTCTCGCCGACTTGCGGCGGGAACGGCGGATTGTGTTTCGATACTCACGCCCGAGCGGTGAAATCACAGAGGATGCCAATCCGAACGGTTCCCTGGACAACATCGCGGGCATCTGCAGCCCAGGCAGGAACGTGCTGGGAATGATGCCGCATCCCGAGCGCTCGAGCGAAGTTGAGCTGGGTGGTACCGACGGCTTCAAGATCTTCGAATCTCTGGTTGGGGCGATGGCGGAAAAGTAGTCGGACCGCAAATCGAACCTGTTTTCCTCAGGATTCGATTCTGTACGTTCAATTAGCACTTCCCTTTCGCATTTCTTTTTGCTACGCTCCAATCCCCTTCGCTTCCCGGACTGCCCGGATTCGTATTCGTGTCTTTGCTCCGGGAGGGTTCAATGACCGCACGAGAGATGATCGATAGTCTCTCGGGCACCTTGTTGTGCGATGAACGCATTCTCAGCGTGCCCGAGAGAGAGTTGCTTGCCCGTTTGCTGCAGCGTACAAAAATTCACGTGAGTGCTCCGGAAAGTGCTGTGGCCGAGGCAATCACTCGCACCGTTGGAGAAATCATCGCCGAACGAGCCCTCGGAGTTTTGGGGGAAAGTATGACCCGGCAATTGCTCCAGCAACAGTCGCTTGGTTTTCCCAGCCAAGGCCTGCCGGCGATTCGCGCCGGATCGCCACCTGTCAGTCCACCCAGCCCATCGCCGGGAGGGAACCAACCTCGTCCTCCGGGCACCAGTCCGCCGGGAATCCACGCCGGATCGCCGCCCGTTAGCCCACCGTCGCCGGGTCAGAACCAGCCTCGTCCTCCGGGCACCAGCCCGCCCGGGATCCGCGCTGGATCGCCGCCCGTTAGTCCGCCGTCGCCGGGTCAGAACCAGCCTCGTCCTCCGGGCACCAGCCCGCCATCGATGTCGATCGCAAGCACGAGCTCGCAACCGAAGAATGGAGGGATCGCGGTCCTCGAGTCGCCGGACTACGTCTCCGCCCAATGCGTGGTTCTCGACGAGTTCCTCACCTCGGCCGAGCTGAACAATTTGCGGCAATACGTTCTCGCACAGGAAATGCGCTTTGAACTGAGCGAAGTGCTTTCTCCCGGCGTCACCGGCGGAGCTGTGGACTACGAACACCGCCGGTCACGCGTGCTGATGGATATGGGCGGGCATGAAAGTATGATCGTGGATCGTGTCCTGACCTGCCTGCCTCGCATTCTCGACAGATGGGGGCGAGAGCGGTTTCCAATTTCCCACGTCGAAACCCAAATCACCGCCAGTAATCACGGCGACTTCTTCCACTGCCACATCGACAACGGGGCGGAGGCGGTCGTGACCCGAGAAATCACTTTCGTCTATTTCTTCCATCGTGAGCCCAAACAGTTCAGCGGCGGCGAACTGCGCATCTACGACTCGCGACGAGAAAACGACAACTACGTTCCCACCGCAAACTACCGCACCATTGTGCCCGAGCAGAATCAGCTGATCCTGTTCGCTAGTGGACTCTCACACGAAATTACCCCGGTCGAATGTCCGTCAGGGGCGTTCGCCGACAGCCGTTTCACGGTCAACGGATGGGTTCACAGATGAAGGACGCGGCTTGGCTGGCATGGATTGAGCAACTCGCAGTAGCACCGGCGGGCGACGATCAGGGGAACGAACTTCCCCGATGGCTCTTCCACTGCCGCCTGGACGATCAGCCGGACCATCTGGTCCCAAACCGTCTCCTCCGGCCAGAGAACTGGGAGGGTCTGTCTGATCGTCCGCTTTTCGTGAATGCCTGCTGTGCAGAAGTGGTGGCGGACATTTCAAACACCGCTTTCGCCAACTCAGATCAGATCGTTTGGATCAAAGACCCGCGACACGATTCGCTACTGCCATTCTGGCTCGGACCTGAACTCAGCGCCGCTATCTCAGGAATGCAAGCCGGCGATCCCGCTCCGACGAGGATTTCGCCGCACGCGCGGCGCGCTCTGGTGATGGCAAACATCCTCGTGCCCGAAGACTACGCTTCATGTCGGCGCCGGCAATGGGATGAAACTGTTTCTATCACTGGGTCTCAGTTCCAGCGACACGGCTATGCTCCGGTCGGCCGGCTGATTCATCCCTTCCACATCGCGGCCCTCCGGCGCTATTACCGACATCAACTCCGCGCGGGAAAACTTCCTCTCGGAGACGGCCAGAGCCCGCTCCGCTACGTCGCCTATAATGACCCGGTCGCCCGCTTCTTCCATCAGCAGTTAACGTCGGCGATGACCGCGTTCGCCGGCG
>Ga0210383_10001659_pt1 | contig 20256 bp, 33 predicted proteins | sample IncBWC14OmetaG_FD_160072 | JGI IMG/M metagenome (GOLD analysis project Ga0210383, IMG submission 160072) | Forest soil microbial communities from Barre Woods Harvard Forest LTER site, Petersham, Massachusetts, United States - Inc-BW-C-14-O ... | reverse complement strand
GAGAAGGGCTGCGGAGAGTGCGGTAGAAGATCTGGAGAGTGCGAGAGAGGGTGGAGGAATTGATTCCAATGCCGTGGAGGTACGTTAATTTGTTTTAGATGGTGGAAGGATTAGTTATCGACTTTTACAATATGCAGACCGAACTGGTCCTTGCGATCCATGAGGTTGGCCAGTGTTTCTTCCAAGGGTGGGGGGTGCCGAAAGACCAGAAGATGGCTGTGGTAAGTCAACCTTTTTCTCGTTTAGCTTGCCAATCGTGATGCTGATCACATTGCCGTGCAGAGTTATTACGCCGTGGCCGCCCGACTGGGTGATCCCGATGCTCAAAATGATTTGGCGTTTTGCCTCGCCAATGGCAAGGGGTGCAAGAAAGATCGCAAAGAGGCAGCCATGTGGTATCGCGCAGCTGTGAGTTCTTCAACACTTACTCATTCACCGAATGTCTTATTTGTGCTGATATGATTTGGTCTTCAGGTTGCACAAGGGCAAAGCGATATTGGGTTGGCGTGGATTTACAAGGAGAAATATCAATAGTACTGGTATCGAGCTAATATAATTATTATTGCCTATCTGCATACCCCTCATTTGTATCGTTTATGCCATTATGTATCACCGCTGTCCTGGACCATTTCCTTTTTTATTTAGCCCTGTTGTTTGGTAAAAGTGTCTGATCTAATCATCTAAACTGGATTAACATTTAAGAGCAACTCAAAAACTGAGCTTACCTCGGTTGTTGAACTCAATCCGCCCTTCAAAGTTTCCTCTCAGAGACCCGGACCCAAAGTGTCTTACGAAAATATCATAGTCAAATGGTACATCCGGCGAGATGACACTGTTTCTTATTAAATTGCAATCATGTCTGCGATGATCTCCACGAACTTCAAAGGAGCTCCTTGCGAAGGGTTAGAATGCCGAAATTGAATCACTAGTCTTAGGGCAGAATGTTTTATGAACGCAAGACCTCAAGCTTCAAGCTTGAAGGCGACAGGTATCGGATTTGCGGTAGCTAGTAAGTTACATCGAGATATCATGATCGTATACCACCACAAAGTATGCACCAAACTATTTTCAACTTTGAATGGGATTGCACTCGTTCCAAGGCTTTACCTGGCTTTACCTGGCTTTACCTTGATCGATTTTCCAATCTTCACAGTCCTTTTCCTCTGTCCTTGCCACGCTGCTGGCAATGACGTCAAGCTCAAAGCCTAACCGTGACATGGCGTGCTCCATATTATTGGCCTCCTGCATTCTTTTGTTTGTCAGGCCCTCGCTCAGGCTTGCGCTTACTCAGTATCTCATCCATCTTATCCCTCCGTACACACACGAACCGTGATGCATTTGTTCAGGAAGAAACACGGCAATCTCAAAGGCAAATTCGATCCTGCTGATGGAAAGAATGTCAAGCACACTCACATTGGCGTTTGGGATCTATATGAGGAGATCCAGCCCGAACTGTCGCAGATCCCTGGCTCTGCAAGATTTGAAACCTACTTTGAAATGATGAACAGCCTCCCATATGTCTGGCGAATGATCAAAGATATCGGAACTATCCGCGCATGCTGGTCCTTGCTTGTATTTTACCTGGTCGTGGAGTTGGTAGCGGCTCTGGTACCCGCAGTGTCATTATGGTAATCCGCTGTTTACCCTTCCATTGCGTCGAAGGCTGAGGTGGTATCAAGGTACTCTGGACAATTGCTCAAGATAGTGAGTTGCATCAGGACCAACGACCAGCGTGAAGCTGACTGCAACAAAGGTTCAAATTGCTGTGGACAGGCGAACAGTCGATAAGGAACTGCTGCTGCGGGTTGCTGCAGGTCGCTTTGTCTGCTCAATCATTACGCGTTTACTCCGATACACCAAACGCCGACTTGCTCTTCCTCTGAATATACGAATCAAGCAGCACTATTCCGCTCATATCTTCCATGCTATGGCTCGCTTGGACGTGCCTACATTCGACGATGCGGCGGTACAACGACAGCTCGAACAGTCTTTTCCCTCAAATGCACACTCCAGTATTGCATGGGACACCGTCGTGTTGACATTGCGTACGATCAGCACAGCACTACAGTTGGTGTCACAGGTCTCTGTGCTCGTTGCTGTGCTGCAGGACCAGCGTGATGGCCCATTAATTGCAGTTTTGGGCTTCGCTCATGCAGGGTTTCAGTGGGTAACAATGAGAAAGGCTTTCATCGGAGTAGGAGGTGAATACCGATGCTGTCAATGATTTGTACCTAGGAATCTTGATGCATTTCATCTCGGTAGTTTGGGCTGCAACTACAAAAGACAGTGACTACATTAGAATGCAAGGCATGAAGCGTGTGGTCAATGACGCTTGTCATCGTAAGGAAATAGTTGCTGGGGGGATGAGAGAATACATGGTCTCCCGTGAGTACTTTATTTGATTTCTTTCAATTGTTCATTTCCATATATCTTTATTCAGAATATCGACGGGGTGTTGAACGTGTCGCTGACAGAGCTGGCGATTTCTTTGAGGCACACGCGACATACAAAACACAAGATAGGTTAAGTCTAGCGTCTCTCCTGCAAGAACCTTTCCGTGAACTACCACAAGTGAGCAATCCGATGGTTTCGGTGCTTTACTGCAATTTACAATCAGTTTCGCTTAGATTGTGTTTACCCTTCGAGCCGTTCAATATCCCGCCTCCATTCCTATATCACTTGCTTCTCTGAACCTGATAACACAGACCACACAATCCTTCACCCACATTCTATTCAATCTATTCGATGAAACTGGATCTTTTACAGAGCAACTCGCGAGTGTCCGAAAACTTTACCAAGTAGATTCGATCCCCAATAAGATACCTGACGGAAAGGAGCCGTTCCCAGAGAATGATCGGTCCCTCAACATGGGAGTTTCCGTTGAGTTCAGGTACTAACGTGCTTCGAAGTTCAGAATTATGTCCACTAAATGCAAATGCTTTCGATCCAGAAATGTATCATTCCAATATCCTGGGAGCGACTCGTATGCTCTTCGTAACACTTCCTTCAAAATCGAACGAGGTCAACTTTGTGTGGGCTGATCTCATTCTACTGCTGGTCTTTGTCCCGCTTAACTGTTTTTTTCCAGGTCATTGTCGGCGCAAATGGCTCTGGAAAAAGTACCATTTTGAAACTCATCGCCCGACTCTACGATCCTACAGAGGGAGACATACTTGTTGACGACAGAGACATCAAGGTACTGAAATTGGACGATTTGAGACGCGCAACTTCTGTCCTTTTCCAAGATTACACTCTCTTTCCATTATCTGTACGCACAAATACTTGCTATCCTTCCACATTGTGCAAACTCAAAATTCTACCTTTGCAAGATCAATGATAATATCGGCCTCGGTGATCCTGACCATGCCGAAGATGAAGACAAAATCCACGAGGCTTCCCGACTGGGTGGTGCTGAAGAATTCATAAATCGTCTTTCGGACGGTTTCCACACCTATATTGAAAGGCCTGTAAAGGACTACTACTCGGGTTTACCGGAAGGCACTACAACACTTTTCGGGAGGCCAGTCGACTATAGTCGTATACGAGGAATGGGCGGTATGGATGTTACTAATTCCACCTCTTTGTCAGGAGGGCAAATGCAACGAATTGCTTTGTAACTGCTATCTCCTAATATCTTGTTATATGTCTGACGATTGGAGCAGATCACGATCTTTCATGCGGTCTCTTGTTTCCGAACCTACTGTTGGTCTATTACTCTTTGATGAACCCTCGGCTTCGCTCGACCCCACAGCTGAACACGGTTCGAGACGAATACATTAATTCTCCTTTCCGCCTTCTAACAGTGTCATATCTGACACGCAGATCTGTTTGAAAGACTTCGCCAATTGCGGGGAAACAAAACTATGTTATTTTCATCGCATCGATTCGGTAATCTGACAAGAAACGCAGATTCAATACTGTAAGAATAGTATTTCGATCACAAGCAATGGCACTGTTGACATTCTCAAAGGTATATGCACGACTCGATGGTCATAGAGGAAGGAACACACGAAGAATTACTCAAGCAGGATGGGGAATACGCTCGGATATGGATGCTGCAAGCGCAAGCCTTTCTTTCTTGAATTGAGATCCAGTTTTATCGACTCTAAATCTTGGGATATCGAGCTATAATCTAATAATCCGATTTAACCTTTGCCCTCGTCATCGCACAAAGCAGACAAGTTAGGTATCATAACGGAGATTACATGTCTTCCTCCACACAGAGCTTTGGCTTTAGCTTCGTCCTCTTCGGCGGCTGCTTGGCTACTACAATCCCCCTCAAAGCAATATTAAGGTCACCCCGAAGTTCTGGAGTGCCAAATGGTGGTGGTTGGCAGAGGAGTTCCCCGACCTCCACCACACAGGCTTTTAGTTTCTCGACGTCACGGTGACGATGGAGATCAGATTCGGGGCCAAGTGCCTTCCGCAGTCGTTTAACATGTTTCAAAATACCGCTGTGCATCCAGACTTGGTCAACGTGTAACATTTCTCAGACTGGTCACTCACATGATTTGCGTCAGCCGACCACCCAATTGCTCTAGTTCCATATGTCTTGCCTGTTGTAGACGTTCTTTTGTCTTTCCCTTCAGTTCGTGAGTATGTGTTTCGACGGCATCCAAACAAAGGAGGATATGTGGAATAGGACCAAGGAAGAGAAGTCGATAATATCGATTTGGCCACTCCATCTCCCGGGATTGCTTGTAGTATATTGTGAAAAAGTGAGATCGTGCCTCTGGCAAGCCATCCTTTGCGCTTCCTCTTCGGCGCGCGAGCGCTCGTCTGTATGCAAGTTGTATAACGGATGCAGCATGGCACTCTTCTTCCGATGGAGCGACTGATTCCAATGCCTGTGGCATATCAGCAGAGCCCGAGACTGTATCCACATCGGTTGGTTGGTCAACTTCGAGCTCTTCGGCGCCTCCACCATCACCATGGAGTTTTTCATCATCGTCTATCATTGCAACTGGACCAAGTAATACTCCTGCAGTGTTGTTGTGACCAAAGTGGTCGGAATCATGGGTGGACAACGAAGGCGAATCTTCCAGTCGAAGGGACAACACGTCGGCGGAGGTAGTGGTGTCAAGAAGTAAAGTTGGTATCTCATCGCGGGTATTATAGACTAGGCGTCGTACCCCTGCTAGAGGATGAAGAGGGTTAGTCACCCTACTGGCGTGAAGAATATTTATCATTTCATCCATTGGGGATTCACTTGTGGAGTGACGGACGATACGGGCGAGGTTATCCCAATGCTGAGCATAAACATATCTAAACCCGGGATGAATGGCTGCTGGTCCGCCCAAACAAAGAGTGCATACCGACTGTAAAGGGGAGAAAACCGACGGTCTGCTTTACGCAGAGAGGTGATTGCCTTGTGGATGTTAAACCTGAACTTGAAATCTTTGATGTTGTACCCAACTACAGTAGTGCAAAACATCGAATGTGAGTAAAGTTGAAGTCGATTACAGATCAAACTCACGTAGACAGAGAGCCCTGCAACTGAAAAATAGCAATCATTGTTAATACCCCGGTCGTTCGGTGTATCTGCCACTTACATTCGAGCTATGAAGACGGCCGGAATCATGTTCCCCAAATTTGAAAGATTTCGACTTTCGAAAAGTAGGTACTCTGGTCCAATCTTTGTGAGATTTAGCATTCATCGTAAAATGTTACGGACCTGCATTGATGCCGGAATACATTTGCTCCAACAATTCCGACATGGGATCAATGAGCATCCGGAATAGACCGGCAGCCTTGACGCCCCTTTCCTCGATTTTGGCAAGCATCAAAAGCCAACTACGAGGAAGGGTTACATCATGGAGGATAGAAGCATATTGATATCGGTTATAAAGGACGAACGAGCTACAGAGATAATCAATGAAGTCACAGAAGACCGCTATATTAACAGGGAGTCTCTTCTGAACAACATGCCTATGGTGTAATTTCAATGTGAATCTCAGATAACAATTACCCGAAGCATTATGAAGACTCACTTCACAAATAAGACACCTCCCGAAAGGCACCACACCTGAGTCCCTTCTAATGATGCCAGTAATTCACCCACAATATACTCCCCTGGTCCTCGGTAATATTCCTGGGGAAAGGGAGAGGTCGTCATACATCGAGCACGATACATGTAATCCGATGCTTGTTTCCTGTCGAAGGTGAAGCTTAGATATGCTGCTCTCATCAGAGTCGTTAAAAACGGGGTCTGAGGCCGGTGATCAAGCTTGTAGACTAGATTTCGGATCCATTCTTTCACGACTTGGAATCCTTTTTGGGCTTCCGGAATGAGTGCCACATTTAAATTGGCGGGGGTTCCCAGGAGATAGAATGGGGGATTCAAGGCTTCATAAAGCCGACCGAGCCAAAGCCTTCACACATATGTTATCAGTTCCACCACTCTGCACCATTGGACGTATCCCGCATACCTCTGCTGAATTGCCATCTCTGGTGGGTGCGCGATGGAGAATAGCGTCTGGAAAATCAAGACTTGCTGCAAGTGAATCCTAATTCGAACATTGTACGAATCAGGGTTCAAATACGAGGAGGTGGAATGTTCCTGGGGACATTCTACCCCGTTGGGCCTGTTGCAGTTGCCGAAAACCGCGAATGTGAGGCACGGAGAAAATGTGCGTGCCTTGTGACACATGACATTCTCTTCCTGGACTCTGTGGCGGAGATGGTCACAAAGAGATTGCCGGAATATGCGGGAGAGTCCGCGGTTCGAGACCAACACGCCGTCGACCGTCGACCGCAGCACAGTGTGCTGACAACGGTCAAGAATGAGATGGAGGAAGGTCCCTTCTGGTATCAAGATGACATTTTCAGTCTGTGATCGAAAACCAAATAACTTCTGAATGGAAGGGGAACTGCAAGGATCAGATTCAACAGCCATATCGTGAAGAAGTCGCGCATATGCTAAGAATACGCCCAGGATGTCAGCTACTTGATGGCCGTTCATCACTTGAATCCGGGGAGGGTTGATAAAGTGGTGATCAAGGCATAAGAGGGCGGCTGGGTAATTTTTCGCAAGGAGGAAGGTATCGCCCAGCTGCCGGAGTTCTGCTGATGCTCCTGATATGATAGCTTTAAACATCAAGATCTTTTTCCGAGACAATGATATTGAGAAGTGGATAGAAATGTAAACAAGCCATGCATACCTCATCACGGTCACTGGATTCTAGCAGTGAGATATTAAGTTGAGCCGCCAAGTCGAGCAGTTCAAGAACGACAGTGTTCGTTTTGTCCGGCGAGATTCCGAAAGAGATGTTCCCCCACAATCCTTGTAAAATACATTTGTTTCCTCTGCGCATGGACTCTTCGTTCTCCTTGTCCTTCAAAAAGAGTCTGATGGCTTTCAAAGTTCGACCTTCGGCGAGATGAAGTTCGGCTGCATCGGCCGATCTGCCGAGGGATTCGAGAAGAGTGGCATGGACAACATTGAGATCGCGATCTTCCAGATATTCGAACACTTCCTCGTGCGAGGAGAAAAGTTCACTTGCCTGTCTGAAAATCACATTAGGTAAGCCATCAACGAAGCGAAACTAACCAATAAAACACACTCAAGCTTTTGCTCAGTGAAGTAGAACAGACGTGCAACGTCAGTGATACTATCGACCACGGCTGGTAGCATCTGGCATCCATACATTTTAATGACCTCGACAGCCTCATCGAACATACCAGCCTTTCGATATAGTTTAGCGGCATCATTAAATTCCTCAGCGTCAATGTATGCCCGAGCTGCTTGACGATCATCTCCCGCACGCTCGAAGCATTCTCCGGCGACCCAGAAGTATGTTCTTCTGTTCCTGAGCGTATCTGAAACGGCACAGTCACGGAAAGCCTCTGCCGCGCGGAGGAAAGCATCTCGTTCAGCCAACCGTGCCTGCCGAGAACCCTTCGCAGGTGTTTTACGAGCCAGTTCCCGAAGGTAATAGGCATTGGCTGATGCCGCTTTACGAGGTAAGGATGCTCTCTCGTAACAGTGTCTTGCCTGCAAATATTTCTTCCGCTCGAAGAGCTCCTTGCCTTTGCTTGCCCATTCGTCGGCTGAGGACGAAACCGCCAGTTGTGGTACATCGGCACCCGGTGTACAATTTTGTATCTGGTTTCTACTGGTCCAGAATACCTAGGGCATGCTGTAGTGTCGTTTCTCGCAATTATAAGGTTCCGCTGAAGACTCACCCGCATTGGCTCCCCCTTTTTCGAACTATCCGCGATCCACATGTTTTTTCGGGCCCTTGTAATGGCGACGTAGAGAAATTTTAGCTGTATGGATCTCGATAAGTTGGACAACATTATTGGAATCGATCTTATACTCACCTCGCTACACACACTACCGTAGCGTCTCTCGTCGATGGAATAAGCTGATGTCCCCGCACAGAGAACAACTCGCCATTGGGATAGTTCGGCAGTGGAGTCCTCAAAAAAGTTGTAAAGAAGGACCTTGGTGACATCTCACTTAGTCTGTACCATTAACAATGATGACTACCTACATCATTAAACTCGAGACCCTTGCTCTCATACAGAGTCCTTCAAGTCTCCTTCATATGTCATATCGAAAAGCAGAAGAGCGGATAAACTCACATTATCAAACCTACATCACCCACTTGTTCTTGCAATTTTTCTCGGGCAGCGTCATCGCGGACCAGAATGCCTGTGAAATTGTCAGGGAATATACACTGTCGATTGCATGATGGCTTACATTGTTGAGCCCCAAATTCGATGTGACTTCCGCTAATACAATAAAATATATCCTCCACAAATGCTAGATATTGAGCAGGATGGAGACTCACGCATCACCAAAGAGGAACTGTTCATACCGAACGGTATCTGTGTCCCAACCATTGAAAAACACCGGTTTAAGACCATCTACTACCCCGTGTTCAGGAGCAAGGGCGTCAATCGCATAAGGCCAGAACGTAGTAATAAGATCAATAACGGAATGGGCACAATTGACAATGCCTGCATGAGACCGATAGTTGATGGCTAGTTGAAAAGTTCGAGGTGGTTCTTGTTTTCGGTGGAAAGGATCCATAATCGTGTTCGTTTCTTGTCGCTTTTGCTATTGATAAGATCTGATTAATTCCTGAAGTACTGCAGAGCAAAGAATAATCAAAGACTGACCTCAACTCTGAACAAAAAGGCTTTCAGGTCGTCAAATCGAAAAGAACTGCCCACAGATATCGTTTGCGCGGTATCGCCAGCCCAAAACAACCCATCTGGGTTACGGCACAACCATCTAAGTACTATCGACGGAATCAGCAAAAAAATAAGCATGGAAGAGTGCTTAGAGCTCACGAAGGGCATCAATGAGAAGATTATCTTGTACTTCGTCTACATATCTAAGGAAGCGAATCAGAAGACGTCAGCGCATGTTGAGGGATGGTACTGACAGATAGTCTATCTTTTGTCCAGGCACTCCCTGTGTTTCGAGCGCCTTCAGGATATCATGAGTCCTGTGTTTGTGTAAGTCCACTGTCTATCGTCTTGGAGAATCATGCTAACCGGTCAGCGGCATCAAAGTCACCACGGTCACGCTTTAGACTGAGATACATCTCAAAAATGGTGTATATAGCATTCCTTTGACTGGCAAAGGCAGGCTGGGTCCGCGGGCTGAGTGCTTCATAGGCATGCCGATCTAAGAAACGGTTCGTGCTTGTCAATGTCTGCTCAGCTCCTTTGATGACGCCTAAGAGCCAAATGTGAGGCCGTTCATAACAATCAAATAAAATATGTTTAATCTCACCCATCAGCTCGCTGAATACTAGGGATGGATCTGGAAGGGAGAAATCAAGAGAGAGTCGAGCAAGATGTAGAAACCTTACCAAGACCTTTGGTCGATGACTGGGCAAAATGGGGCCAATAATACTGCAAAAAGATGTCATAGGAGACAAATGTGCTGTGCCTTCCAGGCAATCCGTCCTGGTTTGGATCAAGTTGAGGAGCAGGGCCGAGTGATTTCTTTTCATGTACGTCGGCTTCCAGCAATTTACAAAGCTAAACTCACGGTTAACATTTCAGTTGAATGAAATCAGGCACAGAACAGACCGAAAATACTCACACGATCAAAAGTAATGAAAAGGGGGAAATGGTGATCATTGAGTAGACTAAATCTGTGCGGAAGATCGCTGCGCCAATTAAGCACATCATCTTGATCAATTAATCCGTCTTCGTCCTGTTGGGGTTTCTTCGCCTTTGCAAGCTTCGCTAGATCTTGAAGTGACTGAGAAGCCGTAATCAAAGACTCCAAAAGCTTCAAAAAATATTCTTCCACCTTTCCTGCCAAGACCCGTGACTGGGTCACGAATATTTGACGGGGTTTTGACACACTGTCACGACACAAGTGATAGCTTCTCTCGATTAAGAGCATCTTGAAAAGCATTGTTGTAGTCTTCCTAAATGCACATTATCACAGATTCAGCTCGGTTCACACGTGGCCCATATTAGTGCATACCCAGTTCCACTGCGGCCAAGAACATAGGAAGAGTAGGGATGTTCGATTATTGCCTTCTCACGAGATCTGCATTGATAACTCAACATTAGTTTTCAAGAACGACACGGTTGATATGTAACGTGCGTGACTTGAAAGGGATATGCAACCTCCAAGTCGGCAATTATACCTGAAGCAGACCTGAGATGACTGTATACAACTGAGTGTCAGAATGAACACACTGTTGAGGAGACCCTGCCGTAGGAAAAATTCAGGCCATACAATGGATGGTAAGAAGCCACTGCGCACCTGAGAAAATGTGACATATTTCTCCAGACTGTCGAAATGATGAGGACATGGAGGTGATGTGACTGCCAGACAGAACATACACCAAGAGTGAATGGATCTATCCGTTGGTTTAATCAAGACCTTATGTAATAACCAAATTCTAACTGACCTCTTCCAAATCAGCAGGAGGTAACTCCGGCATATTGGATGAGGGAGACTGTTCAGACTCCACAACAGATGGGAATGAAGCAGGCATGAAAACATTGTCTCCAGGATGGTGTGGTCGAGTGCGGAAGGTACATCTATCAAACCATCAAAATGTGTCGAAACCATTATGATTTCGCGAAGTATACCTGTGTTTGTACTCTTTGCCTTTCCTCCCAAGCTGCTGGGCGAAGGAATCCCAATTCAGACTGTTGAGCTGGGCATGGGTGTATATACCGAAGACTTTAAGAGCTGTTTCCAGAATGGGGCTCGCATTTATGTGAGCAATAACACAAAGACACGGGATGGACGGACCCTGTCGTTCAACCTTGAAAAATTCGGCTATCAGCAAGCAACCCATCAAGGAGCATCAGAATGATCAGACAAACTTCACTGTCGTCTTCTGGAATACAATCAACTTGATACTACAAGTTGGCAAAGCTTAATTCCTGCACCTCCAGACAGCGAGAGAAGGGCACTTACCACAAGGCGTAAATCTCGCGTCATCTTAGCCTCATATATTGGGATCTCAGTGTTTGGTCCGTTCAGCCTCTTCTGGTTGTCGTCGGAAAAATGCCCATTTGAGAGTTCCCTGCAAAGTCGCATCAAAAAAAGGTAGAATCGACTGAAAGCGTGCAATGACATACTTGATCTTTTTGAATATGATCTGGAATGTCTTGTGGTCCTTTCGGCGAGTTTCCCGCAAAACTCGCTCAGCACGCGTTCCGATAAGGATCCGCCATTCCCCGAAGCCTCCAGCGCTGGGAAAATATAGGGCACTATCGAGCGAACAGAGTGACTATGCTGAATCACGATAAACGGTCCTGCTTACGCTGTCATAGGCTGCACCATTGGGTAAGCGGAAGGGGTTTGAGTTGTCGAGAGGTTATTCATAATATCCAATTTGACTTCTACACCGATTTTTGGCTGATGCGAAGCATGTTGTAGAATGCACCCTTGTTTGATGGTTTCTGCCATATCTGAGAGACGAAGAGCATCGAGATAGTACTAGAAATTGAAAGTTTCAAAAATAGGTTAATCTGAAATGTGAGGAGCCAATAGAAACCTCAAGAATTAGTTTCTGCTCGCTCAAGATACCAAGGGCGATTTCCTCGGCATTTTGACGGGTGTTCGGGACAGAGATGGCAAGAGCCTTGAAAGATTCGGGCTTCACGGTGTTAACACCTCGCATGGCCTGCTTATTTTTTCTTTGGCTTTTATGCTTCCTCTTCACAAGGTTAGTATCCCGTAGTTCTTCTTCCTCATCGACAACATGGGAGCCATCGTCGATGAAAGACATAGCCAAGAGTGTTTCGAATACTTTAGGAGCCCTTACCACCGATCGGCGGTAATCAGTCATTTTGCGGATCTCCAGAATTGGAAGGGGTAATGGTGTCAAGAGGAAGAAGAGAGAAAACCTGGCCAGGAGTTTCTCTGTAAGCGACGAACTGAATATATCAGGACTAGTGGGGAATTGCTCCATGATCCAGTCGGCCAACGGAGTAGAGTTGCTTATGGCTGATTGGGTCAGATACAGATGGCTCACGACATAATAAGCACCTACACGATAACGCGAGCTCCACCGCTGTACGATTGGGGTGTGAGAGCAAGTCATCGATGATGTGCTCAAAATTATTGCGGCTGAGAAGGCCTTCGAATTCACAGACAGCATTTTCAACGGCGGCAAGAGTCGACAATGATTTGGGATCGAATAGATCGGGACGGTACGCATGTTTCCGAGGCAGCACGGAGGGACCCATAATGCAATAGTTGCTGCTTCCACCGTGGTAGGGCCTGATTAATATGACCTGTCCCTTTCGAAGCTAGCTGCGGAAAACGAGGTTTGCGCGTGTTGACGAGCGCTATGTTTTGACGGAAGTCCCTTACGTAGAAAGCCCAGAAAGCAGAACGAAAGACTCTAGAGAAGGCTGGAAAAGATCTTGAGTACGGGCATGAATTTGACATTCAAGGTCAGGGAAAAGAAGTCGACGCGTTAAAACAGCCGGAAAGAAAGAAGAGGCAATTCCTGGGCGAGAAAAATCCCAAATGAAATTGAAACGCGTATCGACTCTCGAGCGCCTACACAAAACCGGAAGGCCACATAAAGAAATAAAGAAGCCTTGCTTCTTGACCCTAGAACTCGTACGTCATGCGCTACCTTTCCTGAGCACATACCAGACGTACGCGAAGGTATCTCAAGCCCATTTTCATTAAGGTCGGCATACTCGAGTAAGTCATTCACATCACATAAATATCTTTGAATAGAGTGCTCGGACAAGAAATTGCCAGAAAATTCCAGAATGGTACTCACCGGTATAAATTTGTACGCTGCCCAGATTCGGGTGGTGGTTGTAATTATTGATAGATATCCGTTTGTCGGGTTGCAACTTTAACTGGGAGCAGTTGACGGTGGGCAAAGTCCGAAAATTGTTTGTGGAGACGAATTCGACGATGGTTAAACCTCCATAGTATTGTTCTGAGCCAGAATATCGATCTTCTACTTTGGCTTCTACTTTTAAGTTCACACTCAAGGAAAGCGAGAACTTGAAACCAGCCGAAAGAAAATATTTATTTATTATTTACATAACCACGTGCCCCTTGACTGCGCTCCCAGCCGCCTCCACGTGCACTCGAGCCTTCAACCTGAAGTTCTTAACTTGCAATTGGACGTCCATTAATATTACCCTCCGAATATCGCCAGTACCCGTACCACCCTTCGAATTCCTCAGAATCCCTATCTCCCAACATGCCTCCTCCACACTACGACTTCCTCATCAAAGTGAGCCCACAATTTCTCTATACTACCTTCACTTCACAATCTGACACCCTTACCAGCTTCTACTCATTGGTGACTCAGGTGAACATACTCAATCATACTCACTCTTAACCTTACGTGAACTATATCTTTATGTCTAGGTGTTGGCAAATCGTGCCTCTTGCTACGTTTCTGCGACGATGCGTGGACCCCTTCATTTATCACCACAATCGGCATCGACTTCAAGATTCGGACAATTGAACTTGACGGGAAGCGTATAAAGCTACAAATAGTGCGTCCTGCCTCTCCATCTGTGCACTCTCGCATGCCATACAGAGTGCTGACAGCGTGAGACATTAGTGGGATACCGCTGGACAGGAACGATTTAGAACTATAACGACTGCATATTATCGTGGGGCGATGGGTATTCTATTAGTTTACGACGTCACGGACGAGCGATCCTTTAATAGTGCGTTCCTCACTCCCTGACCTTTTCCTCGCCCTTGCTGTGGCACGGTCATCTTGATGTTAACCTTATCAGATATCCGAGTCTGGCATGCCAACATCGAGCAACATGCCTCCGAAGGTGTCAACAAGATTCTCATCGGCAATAAATCAGACTGGACAGACAAGAAAGCTGTCACCGAAGAACAAGGCCGCGAGCTTGCAAACGAACTTGGCATTAAATTTATGGAGACCTCCGCAAAGATCAATGAGGGCGTCGAAGAAGCCTTCTTTACGCTTGCAAGGTGCGAACATATTATGAATTTGTACGTATGACGTAAAGTAACCTCCGTCTTGGCGCGCGCTACAGGGATATCAAGACTCGTCTGATCGACTCCCAAGCCGACGCAGCAGGTGCAGCAGGGATTACAGCGAACGACGGGTCGGTGAGAGTCAACCAGCCCTCCGCCCAAACCTCGACAGGCTGCTGTACATAGACCGAACATCCTTTTCGTCGTCTGTACATGCACACCAGTATCACATTCTCCGATCGACTATCACCTGCCACCTGTTGGTTCCCTACTCTTCTGTCTTTATTAAATCCATCTTTGCAACTTAGGCTTTCCATTCATATTATAATTGACTCACAATGGATCTGCGTATGTATATACAGAAGCAAGTTGCATATTTGAGACTTCAAATTCAATCCCCAATAAATAACCTGTTAATCCTCTCATGGCCCCTCACCATTAGCCAACGAAGCCCCCATTCCAATTCCCTCCCCACCACCTCCTAATCCTCTCGCCCCCTTCTTCCTCATACTCCTTTTTGGTAATTCCTACCCTCCCAAACTCCTTCGTCATACTAAATCCCGCCATCCCCCTCCACGCATCCATAGCCGGATCACCAGCCCTCACGATTTCAATCGGCGTTTCTGGGGGTAGTATTGGGCGGAGGGTCGCGTGCAGGCGTGGGATCAGGCCCGGAAAGACGGAGGGCGTGCCTGTTAGGAATACATTCTGCAGTCATAACAAATAAGTTTACGGGATGACGAGAATATGTAAAGAACAAGCGGACTTTGACGAGCCGTGCCTTGTCGGAATCGGGGAACCGCGCAAGCACATTTTGCAGAACCTCCCCGAGCCCCGCTGAATCTACTCCAGCCATTCCAGGTGAGAACCACGCCTCGCATACCCTCCATCTCTCCGTGTTCAAGTGGATCCGGGTGTTACCTTCTCATAAATAAGAGTTAAAAAGGCGTAACACAGGTGGGAACCAAGATGGAGGTAACGCACCCTCGATATCCCCCTCCTCATATGCTGGCCTGAACGCAGCAATGAGAGCCGAACGTTGCGTCGTAATAGATGCATGCGTGTGCTGATTAGTGAACGTGGGGTCATATGCGAGTAGTTTCTGCTCGACGGTCTGCAATTGGTGGATGTCATCCTCTTCGTCTGACGAGGCTGCCGCAATATTCTATGAAGCCACAGTCCTCAGTCCCTCCTAGGTCATGCAGTTGAGGGAACTCACGATCTTGCGATAGATAGCCCAATCAGCATCATCAGCCCCGAACATATCCTCTAACCAAAGATCACATCAACAAATTAAAATGGGCGAAAAGAAGACCAACTCACCGCCCCCACCCTTCCTCTTCTTCTTCGTCACCTTATCATCAGCAGCAAGATTTGCAATACTCTTCATCCTCGCCTGAGCTGCAGCACTCTTCCTGTCACTCAACGCCGCCTTCCTTCGTGCTCTGTCCTTAATCCTGCTGATTAATGCCTGCACCCCAACTTAGAGTCAGCTTTCTGCCTAGTCCCCAACATTGCACATGGAACACATACTTCCTGTTCCTGTCTCATCTTTCGTACCCACCCGCCTAAGTCCGTCTCCCTCTCCTCCTCCTCTTTCTTTTCCTCCTTCTCCCTCTCCTCCCGTTCCCTCTCCTTCTCGCGCTTCGCTCTTGCTCGCGCCTCGAAGCCTGCTTTCATCAGCTTCTGCTTCCTCTTTTCTTTCAGGCCTTCTTCGTCCAGCTGTAGATATCTCAGTCATCGACATGCACATCTATGATTGAAACGAAAGAGAACGTACATCCGCATCAGGAACATCCACCAAAGGGAACGACGGCTCCTCCTATCGTCGTCACCACATCCAATCAGTACAGAGAACAAACAAACTACGAAGCAGAACAAGACACCCACAACAGAATCATCCCCGTCGGCCTCTTTCTTCCTCGCTTTCTTTAAATCCCCTTCCAGTTTCTTGATTGTCTCATCCAGCCCTGCATCATCATCGAACCCTTCCGATTGCAGTGTATTCTGCGCAGCTCCACACACATCAGCACTCAGCGAACCCATGCATGTAACAAGATGAGACGAATAACGTACGATCCACTCCCTCTTTCCCTGTCCCTTTCCCTCCCTCAAATTCAATAGATACTGCAAATCATTCTCTTTCTGAACAAGCTACACGTAGCCCGCGTCAGAATTTCCTTGACTCTCAGAACGAGAGTAGAACAGAACACACCTTCTCCATCCTAGTCTTCGCAGCCATTTCCTGCAACTTCCTACCCTGTTCCTTCCTTTTCTCCGCTATCCTTGCCAACTCCTCCTCCGTCTTCTCTTCCAATACAGGCAATGCAAAAGGAAACTGAACGATTCGTTCGGAAGCGCGCAGTTTCAAAGGTTCTTTGAATGTGCGCAAGAGCGCAGGATAGTCGACTGCAAATTCACAAAAGTTGTGTAACATCCACTGGCCGTGAATGAGAAATCAGTATGTGGTTCGCCGCCAATTAACTGGAATGGGACATCACGTTTGATTGGGAAGATGTTACCCTAGTTGGAAAGCTGGGGTATTTGAGCTGGATGAGCTTGAGGAGGTAATCGGATGATTGTGAGCCACCCCAAGGTATCCTAATGTGTGGATGTTAGAAGGACGTCCATCGCTGAAGCAGAATAAGACGAGCCGTTTAGCATGGCTCATGATGCCCTTCCCACTTAATATGGGTATCACTGAGGTCGACGCGGTGTTGAAGGAGATAACCAAGCCGTCGGATGTGAAGGGTGCTTTCCGAGATGTCAGGTTGTTGTGATAGAATGACATGACCCCATCAACGCAATACGCCAAAGATGGCACAGAATATTGCTCAAACATTAGCTCTGAAGTCACTGCATGCCAACACGCATGATAAGAAGTCTCTATGAAAAACAAAGCAAGCAAACGACACGCACATGCTCTTGAGTGCAGCGGTGTACATAACCGCTCTGTCATCAACACTGGATGGTCCACGGAAGGTGTATCAATGCCAAGTTGAATGAACGCATAGTCAAGAGCGTTTTCCTATGCCTCGAGGTCAAAATGTCATGTTCATCACATCGAGCCATCCATACGAAAAATCCACACACCAAAGCATCAAAGTTCAACAACACATCACCTTCCCATGGCGTCCTTGCCTGACCTTTTGCACCACTCTCCGCCTCTATTCCGTCCCCAAACAGCAGGAGAGGCTTGTTGTACTTGCGTTCCTTGTATTTGGCCACAGCATTGACGCCTGTGCGAGGAGTAGGAGAGGTTGAAAAGCCGTAGCGTAGGGTAGTGGACCCATTGTCAATAATTAGAGGAGTATGCTGAGAACGGTGATCATCGTAGGATTCTGGAGATGACGTGGTTGGAGGAGAGGGAGTAGGCAGGCGAGTAATATTTTGAACGTCTGCCATGTGGGTGTCCATGTCTGAAGGTTCCATCGTGACCAAATGCTATGCGTCTCAATGTGTGAGAGTCAGCAACTTGAAGTGCCCTGATCGAGCATTCAAATTTGGTAAATTTGTCTGTCAGGGCGGAAACGCGTGTCATCCGATTAGGCAATTCACCTCCCAGATTGGGACAGGAAAAAGAAAACCCGACTTTGTGCATTATTGGCAGATTCACAAAATCCTCCGGCATAAAATGATCTCGGGTGCAGTATAACATAAAAGGTGACTGGAAATAGTGTATCATATGAAAGAGGTACCTGTTTGTCTTAACTCGAAGTTTTGCCACTAGAATCAAACTAGAACTGAAATGACTCGGCTGCTCGTGAATAACAAGATTCAATAGCCATATCTACTAAAAAATAAGCTCAAGCAACCAGCAGTGAACCTAGTTTCAACATTTGACTAGCTCAACATTATGCACTTTGTCTCCGCACCCCAGTGACTGTCAAATCATTCCCTACTTGCAATTGTCATTCAAGGCACTGAATGTCATTATTCTTCAATTGCCAGTGTCCAGTTGCTAGGCTGGAGAGAAATGGAGACACTGATGGACCTGAGGCACTACTCCACATAGACTTTTTTCATGGACTCAAGTGTGGTCCAACTTGTCTGAGTGGTCGATTCTCAAGTGACTTGGAGCAAGTTCAAGTTTCTAACAAGTTTAAGAACTGGATTCAGCCAAACAATGGAGGACATTTGGGTATTGGAAAGTCTGTAGTCCAGCTGTCCATCTGTAGTCTGTCCATCTGACCATGTCCTGTTTATGCACCATGTAATGACAGATAGCTATAGGCTGCAGGAAATGCAGGTACTGTACTATAGGTCGAGAATAAAACTCTAAAATAAAATTGGCATTATGAGCATAAACTACAAAATAAAATTGTATTATTGCATAATAGGTGGCCCTTATCATTGCCATCATTCTTGTCCTCATGCAGCCTCACACCGACATTGGAATTATGCCCCCGCCCTCCTCATTATGGTTTCATTCTTGTCCTCGTCACATCCCTGCTGCTGTTGCTGCTCTCACCCTGAAGGGTTGTGGCAGGTAGTCATAGGTGTGTGGTACAAGAACTTGAAGGATGGCGAGGTGCAGAGCCTGAGTGTAGTTCACACACTGTTTGGTCAGGTTTGTTTGCCAGCTGCCAGATGGCCGGATGGCCAGATGGATAATGGAGTTTCCAATTGTCAAATTTTCTGAAACAATGTCAATTGAAAATTTGAAATGGTGAGAAATTGAAAACATGGAGCTTTATTTGTACATATGCATATACCAGTGGGGTTACTGAGATGGACATACCAACATCAGAGTATGAATCCACTAATGCTGCCAGTAGTGCACTCTGAAGACCATTGTGCCATGGGGTGGATTGATACCAATACATGCAAATAAGTTAATAGTGACAGTCAACTATGGCACTTCAGGGTGGGCTTCAGGTGATGATTCACTTTTCTAATTTGGACTGCTGAAGTGCCAAAAAAGTGAAGCACACCTGAAGCATCAAAGCACCTCTGGAGGCACTTCAATAAAGTGAAGCTGCTTCAGTTTTGCTTCACTTGTACTATCTGCCAGTGTATCATATCAGAGTTTGTTATATATATATAATTATTAAATTGTAAATATCTGATCTACTAGTTCCCTACTAGTTCCCTTCTCTCCTAATTTTCATACTCAAATACCATGGCAAAGAACAAAAACAACCTTGTTAAGGAAGATGATACAGTGCCCAAGGCACTTGTGACAAGCTCATCAATGTCATATATAGAGCCTTACAAGTTTAGTTGCCCTTGCAAGACAGCAAGTCTATGGTAGCACTGTAAGACTCTTGCTTACAAACATACCAAAACACTTACATAATCCACACATATACTTCTGTCCTTTCCTGTTCTGAATCTCATCTTCTTACTCTCATTAACTCTACAGTTTCATACTGCTTTAATAACACACACTTGTCTCGTTATTCATTCGACTTAAGTGTTCTCTTACACTTTTTTTTTAACATGTACAAACTGTGAGTAATTAATTTCTCATCATCTCGAACATTAACCACTTCAGTGGCTATATGCGGGTTGGGGCTTGTCCCTGACCAACAATTTGATTGCAAGACGATTTCCAATATCTACAAACGATTTCTGATGTCTATGAGAGATTCACGCCTAGGCGTGATGTCAACTGCACCTGCATTACGCACCATGACCGATGAAAATTGTCATACTGTTATTTCCAACCATTGACGATCTGATTCTATGTATGTGAATGTTGTGGATTATGATACTGATATGATTATTGACCCAGCAGCTTCAAAACTGGCAAAGACCCAATCCGGTAAGCAGACAGAATCAAATTCTTCACTGCTGCCACCGTCATCTCCATTGCCGCC
>Ga0210383_10001655_pt1 | contig 20264 bp, 15 predicted proteins | sample IncBWC14OmetaG_FD_160072 | JGI IMG/M metagenome (GOLD analysis project Ga0210383, IMG submission 160072) | Forest soil microbial communities from Barre Woods Harvard Forest LTER site, Petersham, Massachusetts, United States - Inc-BW-C-14-O ... | reverse complement strand
CAGACCGTTGGGCAACTAAGTGGTTCGCTGGTAATTGCCAGCAGCGCATCGAATTCAATGCTAACGGTCGCCCTCTTGGGAAGTGGGACGGCCGCATCCGCAGGAACGATCGCTGCGAATAGCACGACAGTGAACTTTGCCCCAACGCAGGTCGGCGCAACGGCGACGCAAAACGTAACGCTGTCAGTGTCGGGTGCGCCCATCACAGTCACTTCCTTGCAAGTATCTGGTGCTGGATTTACTGGGGCCTCGTCTATGTTGCCTTCAACATTGTCACCCGGCCAGTCTTTGGCTCTCACCATTCAGTTTGCCCCGCAGACCGTTGGGCAACTAAGTGGTTCGCTGGTAATTGCTAGTAACGCGTCCAATCCGACGCTAACGATAGCCCTCTCCGGAAGCGGGATGGCTGCACCCGCCCATACCGCCACTGTTTCTTGGGCGAGTGGTGACCCGGCGGCGGTCGCGTATCTTGTCCTTCGTTCGGACGTCTCAGGAGGTCCGTACGTGCCTCTCACAGCTTCACCACTGACCGAATTGAATTACACCGATTCCACAGTCAGTTCCGGTTCGACCTACTTTTATGTTGTTACGGAACTCGATGCTGCGGGCGACGAGAGTCAGTTTTCTTCCGAAGTTTCGGCGACAGTGCCCTAGTTCAACGGACGCAGCTGTTTGGTGTGATTTCTAAGCATCACTCGAACGTCCTGGAAATGGAGCAGCGCGATGAGAGCAAATAGGGGAGCGATCTTGACGGCCATTTTCTTACTGGGTGTGGTGACACCGAGGGTCTCGCCACAGACCGTCAGCCCTCCAAGACTGTTTTTTACGGACATTGTCACGGGAGCGAACACGGGCGGCGAAAACAATAACGGCGTCTATCTGACCATCTACGGGAAGGGGTTCGGTGCGACTCAAGGAAGCTCTGCCGTGACCATCGGTGGCGGTGCGCCAGCGCAGTACAAGATCTGGGGTCAGAACAACAGTGTAAACACCATGCTCGACATGATCGTAGTGCAAATCGGGTCGAAGGCGTCGACGGGAAACGTCATTGTCACTGTCAACGGGAAGGCATCCAATACGCTTCCGTTTGCCGTCGCCAGCGGACACATTTACTTCGTCTCACCGAACGGGAGCGATTCCAACAGCGGCAGTTTCGCCAGTCCGTGGTTGACCCCCGTGAATGCCAAGAGTTCGATGGTAGCAGGCGATACTGTGTACTTCCGCGCCGGAACGTATACGACTATCGACGACTTCAGCTCGGTCTTGGTCTGCAACAAAGGATATTGCAGCGGAACCGCAAACCAGTATCAAAACTTTCTCGGCTATCCCGGTGAGACAGCAACATTGGGAAGCGGCTCGATAACCCACGGCGTCTACCACTGGGCGAATACCGTCTGGCAGTACGCCACCGTCGCCGAGTTGACGCTGGTGGGGCAGGTCTACGGATTGACTTGCCAGAACGTGGACCCTGGCGGCGCGTGCAACTACATCCGAGTAGTTGGCAACACTATGTATTCGATTGGCCCAGGTGTTGGATTAGACCTGGAAATGCCAGCCGACCACATTGCCGTATATGGGAATGAGAGTGCTCAGAATTGTCTGGGTTCCTCCGGTTGTTCCTACGATGACCGCGCCTATTCGTTCTATTTTGGTGGTTACGGAGCGCAATCAAATTTCGATGTGGGCTGGAATCGACTGCACGACAATCCATTCGGCAAAGGCATTCAAGTCTACGGCCACATCGCAGGTGATACGATTACGCATCTCGTCATCCACGACAACGAGATCTACAACAATACGATGACCGGGATCGAGTTGGGTGGGAGTGACGGTAAAACGGATTTTGTACAAGATGCCCTACTGTATAACAACATCCTCTGGAATAACGCAAATGGCGCTCCCGTGAGCCATATGGTTTATGGCGGAGTCGAGCTCGAAGGCCTCGACGCAAACGACGGGACCTATTCGCTTTACAACAATACTTTCTATGCGAATTCTCCTGCTCACAGCAATATCCAGCCGGGTGGGACGATTGCCTTTGGAACCAATGGGGTCAAGTCAGTGAGGCTTGAAAACAACGTCTTTTATGCGGCATCCGGTTCCCCATGCTATCTGTATTTCGACGATAATACCGCGCCAACAGCGGGTCGCGTCTCGTTCTCAAACAATCTATATTTCAACGCCGGAAAAGGGCCCAGCGGCTGCAATTACAATGTAGGTTCGATCAAAGTGGTTACGGACGCGAAGGGCGTCAATGGCAACCCAAACTTCGCCGGGCCTTCGGCGCTTAATTTTCATCTCACTGCTGGCAGTCTCGCGATCGATGCGGGGATGAATACAGGTATAGTCACTGACTTCGACGGTGTAGTTCGTCCACAAGGTTCCGCATTCGACATCGGGGCTTTTGAATTTGTATCGGATTCGAGTACGCAACTGCCGCCGCCGATAAATGTGAGCGTCGTCGTTCACTAAGCGGCGCTAGGGAATCTCTTGAAGCGTACAGTGGGGTTCGCCAAAACTCAGTGTCTGGCCACAACAATCACGAGTAATCCAGGCTAGGGGGCCCTTTGCCGCTGAGATGCCGCGGCCTTTACCGCCCGCCCAACCCAGACGATCTGAAGGTTGTGCTGATCCTGCAGCGTCTGTGAAACTGCGAGCTGTTCGTGTGCATCGGTCACCACCATGCTGTCCTCGAAGCTCATCCTCGGAGCAGCGTAGATAGTGTTACCCAGTAGCAGATGCGAGTAATAATGCCCAGGGCTGTGAAAACCGTCACTGCCGACAGAGCCTGAGCCAAAGAAGAACGTCTTGCGCTCCGCTACAGCCGGATCCCAGAAAGGAACGCCTTGGAAGAACGGCTCTTCCCCGTCGCTACCCAGCAAATCAAGCAACGAAGGGGCGATGTCAATGTGCGAAGTCACCCCTTCGATCGTCAGGCCCGGAGAGAACGCTCCGGGCGCATAGAGCAGAAGGGGGACGTGGAAGGTGTAGTCATCCAGTCGGGCGCGCGGCAGCGCTGGATCCTCGATTCGCGTACGGACACCGTGGTCGCCGGTCACAACAATGATTGTTTTGTCTAGCCGTCCGTGACGCTGGAGTAAGTCGAGCAGCTGACCGATCCACCGGTCCTCCATCTCGAGAAGTGCTTCGCGGAGTTGAATACGAGAAGCCGAGGGTCCTAGCCCGGTCACGTCCGGCCAAGGACCGTGCCCGATCTCTGGGAAAAACACGGCTGCATATCGTTTTCCAGAACCCAGCCACACCTCCAAGTTTCGCTGGAGCTCCGCGTAGGCAGACTGGTCGAGCTGCTGCCGTCGCTCAAAGGATGTCTTCTCATACGGCAGGGGGTGATGGTCGCTCACGAAGACCTTGCTAGCACCAGCAGCGCCGAAAAAGTTGATGTCCTGGTTAAAAGAGGCATCACCAGGGACGAAGATGCCGGTCTGGTAGCCCATTCGTGCCGCGCCCGAAAGAAAACTGCCAATATTCTGGCCAGAGCCGCTTTCGAAATAGGAGCGCAAAGTGTATGGAGGATATTGGGAGGTTAGGATCGAGAACATCGCGAGACTCGAATAAGTGCTGGTGGTGTAGTGGTGGGGAAGGATGAGTGCGGAATCTGTAAGGCGGCTCAGATTGGGAAAGCTGGCGAACCCACCGTGGGCCGCCACCGCTCGTTCCGGCAGCGTTTCGCTGATCCAGACGATAACGTCGTAGCCTTGAGCCTTTCCGTGTAAGGCGGAGGGGGCGGCTGCAGCTTGCAAGCCGACCAAATTGCGGTAGCGGGCCATTAACGCGGCGTCGGAGAGCCCATTAATCTCTGTGGAGAACGTTTCCGACGCAAAGTTCGCGATCAGCTGGAGAATACTGGCGTGGTAGACCGTCGTAGGCAGCCATGGACCGAAGCTCACCGAAATCACCATAACAGCAGCGACTGCAACGAATCCAACACTCCGCCTCATTGTCCGCGACTCTTCCAAAGGTCGCGCTCGCTGTCGGCAAAAGTTTATCAGCCAACATGAAACAACTAGGCCTGTAGTAAGTACGATCCCCGCCTTGAGCCATGTCGAACCGGAAGAGTACGATTTGAAATCTGCAGGATGACGGATAAGCCACCAAAGCCCATCGCGAAGAAACGGGAGCGCCAGAAACCCGCCGGTATCTGCGTAGGCAGTCCGCTGTACAGCTAGCCAGAACATGAGCACTGCAGCGAAGCTGAAAACGGCAGGAAAACTGATAGCCAGCGGTAGCCAACGCGCGATCAACCAAAGTCCCAGCGGAACCAAGATCAGCCCCACCAGCAGATCACCGCGATGGAAACTCAAACTTTGCAAGAATGAGAAGGTCGCTTCCGGATGTCGGGGATTGCTCAGTAGCCCGAGTTGGACCGCTATCCTCCCGTAGCCTCCCTCGTTCAGCACTACACTCTTCATGTAAACAATCGTTGCTGCTGCCGGCGCCCATGCACACGTGAGCACTAGCCAGCGCTCGAAGGGCGACAAGGATCGATAGCCTCCATTGCCTCTCACCATAGGAACTCCCCCTCGAAAAACCAGGGTCGTGGGCCCACTTCAGAGGTCAGCTGAGTGAAGCAAAATCTGCGCTCAGTTTAGACTCGCGATACCCAATCTCTAGTCGTCGTTCGCTGCATGCGGGGACGCTGCTTGCGATGGGATCGTACGCCGAGCCGCATCACACGGTAAGCTGGGTGTAACTGGTTGAGACGGAGGGACCACCACCGAGATGCCATCTTCATTCTTGGGGATGGGCCGAGGCGTGGACTCGAGTGTCGGCTTATTATATCCGTACGTGTATGTATCCGGCCCTACTTCCGTGCCGTTCAGGATTACTCCAATTAGTTTCCTGAAATCAATCTGACTGGTTGCTTTTTGTACGAAGTCCGTGCGGGTCTCATGTGAGCGAGCGACCATGAGCACTCCGTCGCAGGCAGCCGAGATCAGATCAGCGTCAGTCAAATTCAAGATCGGCGGCGCATCGACAATGACTAGGGAAAAGGTCTCCGCACAGGACGCGATTAATTCCGGCCAGTGCCGACTAGCGAGAAGTTCCGCTGGCGGGATGGAAGTTGATTCGCAAGGAAGAAAATAAAGGTTCGGCAAGTCCGTTGCCACAATCGCTTCGTCTAGTTCGGCTTTTTGCAAGAGAACTTCGAGGAGGCCCTGGCCCCTAGGTGGGCCAAGCAGTTGCGACAACCCACAACCGCGAATGTCAGCATCGATTAGTAGCACTTTCATTTCCGGCAGCTGGGCGCAAGCGAATGCCAGGTTGAGTGACACAGTAGACTTGCCCTCGCCTTTGGTTGAGCTAGTGACAACCACCGAACGAAGTCCCTGCTTGGATTGCAGCCGCAATAAGCGCGTCCGAAGCACTCGGAAAGATTCTTGAAACGCTTCTAGGTCATCATATTGGGTGAATTCCTGCCGCAGAGCCCTAGACAAAGCAATGCTGGTCCTTTGGCCCTTCCGCAGGCCTAGGTCAAAACCTCGCGATGAAGTCGCTTCCCCAGGGAGCCGCTCGGTAGTCAGCCGCTGCCCAGCGCTCGGGGAAGCGGAGCCCAAGGGCACCGTCAAACTATTTAATTTCCTTGCTTCGTCGAAGTACTTGCTCATAACAGTTTTCCTGCGTATCAATCTAACCCAATTGTGCTGAGCGAGTTTGCTTCATCGCTTCGATCATACTGTCGACGGGTGGCTTCGGGAGCATCTCGCTCGAGCGCGCCGGTTCCTTGCTGGTTTTCTTCTCCAGACTGGAGGAAGGTTGAACCAGCCCAAGGGAGACAGCAACTTCCTCGACCATATCGGCCGGGAAAGTCTTCCTCAGAGTGCGATAACCGAGGGCCAGACACGCGTCGCAGATCAAATTTATCAAGCGAGGAACACCCTGCGAAAAGCGAAGAATTGCGTCCAGCGCTTCTGCTGAAAAAGGCGACTCATCCTTCAGCCCCGCGAGGTGTAGACGTTCGGCTACATAGTCACCAGACTCTTGAAAATTCAAAGGACGAAGGATGGCATGGGCGGCAATCCGCTGCTTGAGTGCCTGCAATTCCTTCCGATTCATAAAGTGTGCCAGTTCCGGCTGTCCACACAGGACAATTTGTAACATCTTTGCCTGATGTGTGTCCGCGTTCCCTAGCAGCCTAATCTCTTCGAGCAGCTGCACGGTCAAGAGGTGCGCTTCATCGATAAGCAGAACTGCCGTCCCACTCATTTGCTGCGTTTCCATCAGCATCTTGTAGAGAGCCATTAGCCGGGCCGATTTGCTGGTTGAGGAGCAAACCACTTTGAAGTCGTCAAGCATCATTTCGAGGAATTCGTCAGGCGACAACCTCGGATTGAACAGAAACGCGCTTCGGATAGGCATCTGTTCTTTGGAAGCGTCGGTCAGCATCTGTAGGGCGGCGTTTAGAATGGTTGTCTTGCCGGTGCCGATCGGACCGGTAATCATCACCAAGCCTTTGCGGTACAAAATGCTCTCCACTACGACGGTCAGAGCCGCGTGGTGAGTTTCTGACAAATGCAGAAACTGGGGGTCGGGGGTGAGACGAAAAGGTTCAGCCTTCAGCCCGTAGTAGGAAATGTACATTTAGCGGGACCCTCCTGAGCGACAAAGCGCCTGGCCGAGCCTACTGCCGTACTTGAGCTCGCCTCCACCCCGGTGATTAAGATGTTCCAGCGGGCTAGACAATAACTTAAGTGTGTCATTCTTGCCTGCGTTTGACACACCCCTGGCCGAGTGTATGCACGCGGGCGACCACCTGGAATATTTCCACAGGAGGCGCGGTAACGGCATATCTTCTATCAAGTCAGCTGCTTGCAACAAACGGGGCAAATGGCCTCACTTTTTGACGGATTTTTCCCGTGCTCGGTTTGACGGACAATGGTAATTTACTGCCTAATTATGAACAAAACATCACATTCCCTCGTCACCTCTTCACATTGTTGTACGCCTTAGCCGCATCTTGACCCGACTGGATGTTTAGGTGGCTGACGACCGGGCGGAACTTACCATTTCTCTCGCGGGGAATTCTTTTCAGAGGCCGAACCTCGATCTGGTAGTCCGGCCCCAGGTCATAGCGCGACCGCATGCGCGTTCGAATCATGTCCGCCTCCGAACCGCCATACTGAACCGACGGCACGATGTTAATGACCAAGTGGGTAAGCGACTCCTGGACAACTTGTGCTTCGGCGACGCCGGGTAGGTCCCTGAACAAGAACTCGCAGCGCATCATGCCTCGCCCGTCGGGAAAGAGGAGGATGTCTTCTTGCCGCCCAACCACTGCTTCCAGCACCGGAAACAGCGTCCGCCCACAGGGACAAGGCTTCGCAGACCATTGCGCCAGATCACCGATTCGATATCGGATAAGGATCTGGCTCGTGTTCGCGAATCCAGTCACGACGATTTCGCCCGTTTCACCCGGACCCGCGGCCGTTCGGTCTGGCCGGAGCAGTTCGACAAAGCCAAAGTCGGGGTGAACGTGCATTCGGCTGTGCTCGCATTCGGTGGCGAGAACGCAGTTCTCAACGCTCCCGTACTCCTCATATGCCTTTGCTTCGAAAACGCGCTCGATGATTTCTCGCATCTCGGGCCGGAGAGCCTCGCTCGTGGTAACAATCGCACGTGGTTTGAGAGGCCGCAGACCCGCGTCTTCGATTGTTTTTGCGAAGAAGGAAAGCGCTGCGGGGAAGCCAGTCAGTGTAACCGGGCGGTATTTGTTTAGGGCCGCAAGATAGTCAGGCATATTCTGGGGCTGGATGTGAAACGCTGAGAGATAAAGCTGCTTCTCCCAGACATTAAATCGCCAGAATGGTGGCAAGTTTCGCTTCGGGTCCAAAATCACCCGGCCGGCCACCACTGCCCGCGGCTCGCGATAACCCACACCTGCCCAACGGAACGATCGAGCGGCTCTGACTGCGATGTTGTGTTGATGACACTCGGAGTCCCAATACAGCCGAAGTGGCGTGCCGGTCGTACCGCTCGTCTGAAAACACCTTGGCGGGTGTTTCGCCGCGTGTCTGGTGAGCAAGAGCTCTGGATTCGTTCGCACGAACGGTTTTTCCAGCAGGGGGAAGCGCGGAAGGTCGTCAATCCGAAACCTTACGATGTCCCGTTCGGAGATGCCGTACTCCCGGAATTTGTGGTGGTAGTAGACCACGTTCTGAAATGCGTGCAAAAGCTGATTGCGAAGGCACTCCTCCACATAGTTTTGGAATCGATCTGAACTCCAGCTTTCCCGCTCTATATATTCGCGCTGATGCTTCTCGAACGCCGGGCCCAGTCTACGGTGGCGCCAGTACCAACCGAAGGCGTGAACTCCAAGTTTTTGCGTCCAAACGGGACTGGCCAGATAGACGCGCTCGGACAGTGTGCTCATGCCAAACAACCTTGAAGTGAATTTGTCGTGCTCCTCATCGCGGGTTGCTCCCCGTACCGCGCAATTCGCGGTTCTCTTGGGAATTCAACATTCTCCCTGCCGCGCGACGACGAGTTAGAGTCCACCCGCACAGCGATTGCAGGATGCAGGACGCGCGCGCAACTCCATACAAAAAATAAAGAAAAATCAAAGGGACAAAAATCGTCAGTTTTCTTCGTTGGATGGCCGCTCGAAGAGCTAAGAAAAAGGGACCACACAAACAGAAAAGCATTGCAGCCACCAGCAATTGCGGGTCGCCCGTTATCACTAAGGCAATTACGCCACACAAGACGACCAATAAACCAACGAATGTATACAGAGCAAAAAATACGACCCTCGCGTTGAAGAAACGGGGCAAATTCTGAACAAACACCCGGAGAACGTGCTGTCCGTGCCATGCTTGCTTGTGATAGAACGCGGAAATCGATTGTGGAGTGCCTAGGTGGATTACTTCCAGTTGCGGAAACGAATAAACAGAAAAGCCAGCGCATTTTGCCCGTTGGCAGAATTCATAGTCCTCATTCGTATGAAGTGATTCATCGAATCCCCCGATCCGATTGAACGTCGACCGACTCACCAATAAGTCCCCGGACGGGACGTAAGAGGTTTCGCCTGCGCGGTTGATGTGCTCATCATCGAACCAGCAACGGGCTATCCAAGTAGAATCATGCGGAATTCTAAAATGAGCTCCCACGATTTCCGCATCCGCCGCTTCAAGAAAGCCCTCGGCGTCTTTGAGCCAATTGCGCGGAACCAGGCAATCGGCATCCAGGAAGCCGAGCAGCGTGCCGCGCGAAATTGCTGCCGCCGCGTTACGAAGCGCCGCGATACTCACGCCCGGTCTCTCCACTGCGGAAAGGTTTAGACGATCTGACCACGAACGGAAAATCTCCAGTGTTCGATCCGTCGAGCCGTTATCGGCCAGAATCACTTCAAAATCGTCTGCGCGGAAATCCAAGTCGGCGAGGTGCTGAAGACACGTGCCGATCACTCGTTCCTCGTCCTTCGCCGGAATGATAATCGAAAATCGCATGGCTGCTCTATCTCCGTGCTCTCCGTGCCACATCCATTCTCGCTTGGTTTGTCGCCGCTACTGACAGGCGGTCACGGCCGCTCCGTCGAAGCAGCGCCTCTTGGTAGAGTTCCATGTAGTTTCGAGCCATCGCTGCCGCCGAGAATTGCTCTTCGACTCGCCTTCTGGCGTTCGATCCCAGCAGTTCGCGTCGGCTTTGATCGCTCAACAAGTCACGAATTCCCGTCGCAATGGCGTTGGGATCTCCAGGTTCCACGAGTGTTCCTACGCTCGGATCACACACAAGGTCGGGCACTCCGCCGACCTTCGTTGCCACGACGGGTAAACCCGCGGCCATCGCTTCCAACAGTGCCATAGGCATCCCCTCCTGAAAGGAAGGAAGTACGTAGACGTCGAAAGATCGATAAATCTGAGCCAGATCGTTGCGCTCGCCCGCAAACAAAAATTGCCCCGTCAGGCCGAGTTCACGAACCCGCGCCTCAAGGCTCGACCGCAGGGGGCCATCCCCTACAACAACAAAAAGGGCTTGTGGAAAGGCAGGACATATTTTCGATGCGGCCTCGATCAAGACTGACACACCTTTTTCTGCCGACAATCTTCCAACTGTTCCGACAACGATTCGGTCCCCGATGCGGTTTTGATCAGCAAGGCCGGACCCGATTCCGAGGCCGTGTGTCGGCACGCCATTGGGTATTACGCGCACTCTTTGTCGGGTGCCCGCATGCCCAAGTTGTTCGGCTACAGACCTGGATACGACGGCGACCCCGTCGAAGAACCGAAGCAGATACCGATCGAGCCTACCGTAGGCGCGCATTGACCGACTTTCTCCAAGCCAGTTGTGACAAGTGGCGGTCACAGGAACCTCCGCCACGCGAGCGGCAAGAAGTGCATAAAAGTTAGCCTTGTATCCGTGCGCATGGGCGAGATCAATTCCATCTCCCTCGATAATCGCCCAAATCTTGCGAATAGTCTGCCAATCGAACCGGGCCCGGCACGGAATGCGCCGAACTGCGAGACCTGCTATCTCCGCGCGATCGCCTACCTCGGTGTTCGTGTTCCTGGAGTTTTGGAACACACCCACAATGCAACCATGGCCCGTCCGCTGAAGCTCGACCGAAAGATTCAGCAGAACGCTCTCTGCGCCATAGAAGCCGCCGCTGCTGATCAATTGAAGGATCTTCATTAGGTTCGGTGAAGCGAGACCTGTTCGCTCTCCTTATCGGCGCCCGAAGGTCCTGAGACGGCCAGCCAGCACCAGAGCTCGTGGTACAAGCGGTCACCTGTCACGCGGCGAACTGCGTCCTTGACGAAGTTCTTGGCTCGCATCTTTCGCAGAGACAGGACATCCGCTGAGAGCCATTTCTCGATCCGGGCGAGGCTCATGTCGCTGCGGATCATCAATCGTCCGGTCACCAGCACGCCTTGTCGAGCTTCCGGTTCGCGCCAAAACTCAGAGGTATATACGCGCTGGTAGCCGGCCTCAGCTGCTGCCCGCAGCACAGGGGCGTTCCATCGCCCTCCCGGCACGGAAATTGAAATTACCGGCACACCCGTTCGATGCTCAAGCTCGGCTTTAGAACGGCTTAACTCATCGCGTAGCTCCGTTGGAGAGCAGTGAACAAGAAACTTGTGTGACCACCCGTGCGACTGAACGGAATGACCCGCACTAGTGAGCGTCCTCAATTGTTCCCAATTCATCGTTTGGGCGTTAGTACCCACGCGGCCGACCGTTACGAAGAACACCGCCTTCGATGCATGCCGCTCCAGCAGTGGTCTCGCGATTTCATAATTCGAGGCGTGTCCGTCATCGAATGTCAATTCCGTGCTGTCTGTCTCTCGTCTATTCCGTTCCGCTACCAGCTTCAATTGCTCATCCAGTCGCTGGGACGTTACGGCGTAGATGTAAGTTGACTTCTCAGGCTCAACTTCGTGGTATGTCAGAATCCGGCGCGGTGTGGTGCCCTCGTGTAGTTTTGCTGTCGAGTCTGTCGTGTCACGCGACGCTCCATTTTCCAGTTGTCGTTCTCGAGCCATCTTCAATGCCGCTGCGCACCGGCGAGTGGCGGCGTTCTCCGGTCGAATTCGGGAACGGGCTTTTCCAGCCAATCTCGCAGGGGCCCAAATTGATACCGTTCTAAAAGCGAGCGTAGCCTTTCCTCCATCCGGCTCAGATTCGTGTAGTGTCTCAGCCGCGACCTAAATCTCCCTGCGATCCTCGGCTGATTCGGATCCAGCTCCCAGGGATGGAGATAGACCACAAGAGGAAACGACGTTTTTCGTTCAAACTGCTGAATCGCGAAGTGGGTATAGCCGAGCGGGAGAATGCGCAGATACCCTCCACCGGCGGCAGGCAGGATTGCGCCGGCGATCCTTAAAGTGGCAGGAGGGAATTCCTGAAGCTCGCCTCCCTGCTTTAAGTGATGCTTGTAGGGAAATCGCACTGCGCCTGGGATTCCGTACAGGTCGTGATGGATGGGATAAATGCTTGAGTCGTACTCGAAAACTAACTAGCCCAGAATATCAAGCGCCCAGAGGCACCCATTTGTAATGGACCACGTCGGCGCGCGATAACCTAGGACTCGTTTTCCTCCGACCTGTTCGATGCGATCGCGTGCGTGTTCCGTGTCTTCGCGAAACTCTTCTGGAGTCAGGCTGTAGACGGTGCGGTGCCAATAGCTATGACATCCGGGCTCATGTCCGCGGGCAACAATTTCGCGGACGAGGCTGGAGCTTCGATCCGCCACCCAGCCGACAATGAAAAATGTTGCTTGAACGTGATGTTCATCGAAGAGGTCCAGAAGTATTCTTGTGCCTCGGTCGACCCGCGACGGGAAGTTGTTCCAGTCGGCTCGTGACACTCGATCGGAGAAGGCCTCAACTTGAAAGTAATCCTCCACGTCCACGGTCATTGCGTGCTTCCGCGTTCGCTGGCTCATACCAATGTTTAACACTCTCGCCGAATCGATCTGTCGGCGCCCTCCTGCCAAAACCCGAGGTTGTTACGGTGTGGCTCTTTTCCTGATTGACACTGAGCCTGTAAGCTAGGTTACATCAGCGGCCGGGGGACGGACCGCTTGCCCTGCGCAGAGCATGTTCTCATTTGGGTGGCGGATACGACCAACAGCATTCTGTCGTGGTTTACCCCTTGAGAAGGCCCAGTCATGAATGCGCGGCGAGATCGTAGCTTAAGGAAGTCGCCCAACGCAAGATGTTTGATTTTGGTGCTCGCCCTTGAACCGAAGGGAAATTCCGTCTCGTCCGATCCGCTCAGATCCAGCCGCGCGCTCGGTAGTAGCCGATCTTGCCCAACTCCTCACACAATTGGAGGAACGCACTCCATCGGCTTTCCAGACGGAGCGAGAGTTTGTACACATCGGGAATCGGGGCAGGTTCCGTCTGTATTCCGGTGCGGGCGAACGCGTGCTGTGCTCGATACATGTGATAGTCACTCGTCAAGAGCACCTTTTTGCCAGGAAGCGCATCGAGGAACGGGCGAGCATACAACGCGTTTTCTCGGGTACTTCGAGACTGCGGTTCAATCAAGATCTCATCAGCAGGTACACCTTGACTGATCATGTAGTCGCGGATCGCCACAGCGATAGGTGGGCCATCGGAACCACCGCACACCAAAACACGACCGTATCGCCCTTTTTTCCAGATGCGAACGGCATAGACCGCCCGCCAATACGAGCTACCTCCCATCGTGCCGTCGCCAAGTACCGAACCGGCTAGAACAATCAGGACTGCCCCATCCGATGAAGCTCCGGGAAGCGAACCGGCTAAAGACTCTGAACACCACCGCGTCACGGGAGTAAGCGTGACCACCAGAAAGAGAAAACCAATTGCCGCGCACAGAGTTCTTCCTGAGACCAGTAATCTGTGCGAAAACGAACGCCTGGCTGACGAATTGGAAGAATCGAGCATTTGTGGGCTCGGAAGCGCAAATAAGCGTCGACGACCGAGTAACTCGTGACTGGGTCCTGAATTCAGGAGCCCGAGTTCGCTCCAAACGGATCAGGAAAGGCGAGCATCAGTCTCCGGGAGCAAGCGAAAGCGCCAACGACTCGCGCTCCATTCGATCGGCGGCTGATTGTACAACTTTGCTAGAGCTAGCCAAGCGCGAAACGTGCTCCGGCCATATCTAGTGTCATCTTGTTCGAGTCCGGAGTGCATGCCAGCTTCAGGGAAGGGCGACCCGCTCGCAAATCCTCGCGCGGCTTGAATGCTGAAGTGTCAGCAGTTCAAGGCGGGCTCGGGTATACTCCGTCGCGAGGATGATGGTGCCTGTGTCTAGGCTGGTCGTATTTTCGAGCAAACCACCCAACGAACTTGGCCGTCTACTGGACCGACTTCAGCGAGAGCTCACGGACGCCAAGGTCTGCGGCGTTCTCTACGAGAAGCTGCCACGGGGGGCTGCTGCGCAGAGACTCCGCGCAACCTTTCCCAAACTAGCGCAGCCCGGCTATTTGCGTTACGCAACTCGCGAAGCGATTCACCGTATTCTATTTCACCTGTCAATCCCCATCGTTGCCACCATCCGTTTTCTCCACGCCAGTCCTCGAAACCCGAACCCGCCGGTCGACATCACCCTCAGCGATCTCGGTCACCGCCTTCAGTCGCACGGCTGCGAACTCTTTGTGACACCAGACGCGCAGTCACCGGCAGCGCTGGCGTTTGTCGAACGGCAAGAGGCTGATCTTGGCATAGTATTCGGCCCGGGTTTGCTGAATCCTTCGCTCGTCAAAATCCCACGACTTGGTTCGATTGGTTTGAACCTGCGGCAGGTCCCTGAAGATCGAAACGGAGGACCGGCTGGGCTATGGGAACTGCCCGACAATCGCAGCGAGATTACTGTCGCTGTTCGAAAGATTGATGAAGCGTTCCACGAGCAGCCCATTTTGTATAAGGCCACGATTCCCATCGAACGTTACGACGATCTGAAGAGTTTGGCATTAAAGGCTGAGGTTGTCGGCCACGATTTGGTTGTCGCTGCCATTGCCGATTGCTTTGTCGGAAAGTCGCTGCCACCGCTGCAAATCAAAGAATCCAAACTGCAGTGCTATCCGTCCGCACAACAGATGTTGACCTACGAGAGTAAACTCCCTGAACGGAGGCCGCGCTACTCGCCCAAACGCACGAGACCTGTGTGGAAGCTCTTGTTGCGTTCGATTTTTCTCCTGCCTTTTGCCGTGGTCAGAAACTGGCTCTATCGTTGGCGCAAGGCGTTTCCAATCGTCATTTTCTACCACCACGTCATCTCCGATCGGCCTCACCATCTCGGTGCTCCGACCGCGGCTTTTGCACGCCAGATTGCCTTTCTTCGGAAGTTCTATCGAATCGCCAGCCTTGAACAGGCCATGCAAATGCTGCAGAGCGGCAGTGTGCCCGTACCCACCGTAGTGCTGACTTTTGACGATGGCTATGCCGAAAATTTCGTGAATTTGCGGGCCGTTGCCGAGCACTACAACATTCCGGTATTCCTCTTCTTGAGCACCGCTCACATCGAAAACGGCTCGCCATTCGGCCACGATGTTAAGCGCAAACAGACGGGTTTCGCTCCCCTTTCCTGGAATCAGGTCATGTCGCTCAGCCGCTCTGGGTTCTCGTTTGGCTGTCATACTCGTTCTCATTTCGATTGTGGATCACACGATACGACGAAGCTAGAGGAAGAGATAGCAGGATCAAAGCGCGACCTTGGCTCGCACACTGGGATTTGGGCAGATTACTTCTCCTTTCCCTGGGGTATGCCAGAGAACATTTCGAGTGAGGCGCTGCGGTTGGCGAAGGCATCCTTTCAGTATGTTTTCGCCGCGGCCGGGGGCGTAAATGTCATCTGCAACGACCCGAGGGGAGCACTGCTGCGCCGAGAGGACTATCCGGGAAGTCTCTGGGAGGTGGAACTGTCAGCGCAGTGCATTCTCAACATGAGGACTTGGCGTGATCTGTTCCCGAATATTTTCTAGTTGCTCCGTCAGTTCAGGTCAGCGCCTGCGTGTTGCAACAGTTGCGAGTGGTCGCCATCGGCTGCAACTCGCCGATCAAGATGATTATCGCGACGAGCATAGACTGTTCGTTCAATCATCGACTTGCATCTAGTCTCAGGCAACGGATTGAGAGTAGTCGTTTGTGTCTCTCTGTTACGAGTTACATCCCCGGTGTAGATTTATGTTGCGTTCTGCGCGGCTGGGTACTATAAAACTCCCAGAAATTCTTGATGCGGTAAGCCCCCTCGATTCACACGCATCGAATATGACCGCCTCTCTCGATTCCAAGGGAAACCCTTACATCCCCGACCGACGCAGTGATCGGCGACAAAGGGTTTTGTTCTCCTCCGTTGTAATGAGGGACGCTGATTGCGGCTGGCTTCTGGATATCAGCCCAAAAGGATTTGCCCTGCAGACCGGTTCCGAATTGGTCGGCGACGAGTTCCCAAATTTCCGTTTCAAATTCTTACCAACGCTGGCTTGGGTCGAGGCCAGAGGGCGGATTGTGTGGAGAAACAACTCGAAAAACGTGGTGGGCATAGAATTCATTGATCTCACGGATGAGGTGCACAAGCAAATACAAACATGGATGGACTCCAAAAAGGAGTTGGCCGGAATTGGAGCTGTGATTCTCGGGCCAACTCCTACCCCTGCCACGGTTTCAGCGCTTGCAAATAGCGTTCTGGTTTCTCCCGCATCCGACCCTGTCGACCTGAGTGCCGAGAATCGAAGCCCAGGGCCGATCCTTACGCCCGTTCGGTACCTCTCCGAAACCCGAGCAACTGGAAAGAGTGCCGTAGACAAGAATATTGCTGGCGGGGCGAACAAGGTGCTCTGGCTAATTGCGCTGGGGCTGGTTGCTACATTACTGATTACTTCCCCTCTTCTTCGTCGGCTTCACTTGCGAAAACTGTCCAATAGCCAGAAAACCACAGAAATGGCACGTGCGCCGCAACCGCCGACGTTTCCCGTGCAGCCAGTGCCCCCCGCGCAGCCGGTCCCTTCCACAGTGCGTCCCTCAGTTCCGCGGTCCAATGGAAGGTCGTCCTTGAACGGGCCCGCCTTTGTGGTTCAGGTGGGAGCTATGATTCATCAGGAAAATGCTAATGCATTCGCAGCCTCCTTGCGCGAAATGAAGTATCCTGCGTTCGTGATTAAACTACCCGCCGAACGGTTCCACCATGTGCTTGTCGGACCCTACAGCAGCGTGGACGCCACAAGGAAGGTTCAAAAGGAGCTTGAAGAACGCGGGTTCGAAACCATTCGTAGTGAATGGAAGGTATCGTCCCGGTAGGCTGGCCTTGCAGACCGACCAATCTGTAGAAATACCTTTCCGGCAAGGCGATTTACACACCGGCGCTCGGGCCGGGGACTCCAGCGATGGAAGGGTTGTTGGAGAGTCTGGCGAAACGGGGGAAAGGGTTCCTGAGTCAGCTCGTCTTTCTCCTTGGTCTTCTTTTCTTTGGTTTGATGTCTTCCTTAGTCTTTATATGTTTCAGTGCCTGCCCTTTGTGAGTTGCCAAGTGGTCGGTCTTTTCACTCTTGATGATGTATTGGGGCTCGTCTCTTGAGGCATGATGCACATAGCCTTTGAACCGGACGGCAGAAATGACTTTCTTGACGATTACACCACGAACTCTGCCGGCTTCTGAGTTCCATTCAACGTGCTCACCGCGCCTAAAGATATCGGACATTGAGCTCACCTCAATCCAGGTTGAATCGCAAGCGACACATCCTGTCGGATTTGTAAACATCAATCAAATCGCATCTGAATTCCAACGTCCGGTTACGAGTTATCGAGGCTTGATAAGGCCTATCTTTGACGTGCGTTCAGCTCGTCGAGTTTTCGCTTTAACTCTTGAAGTTTCTGCCCAGCCTCGCCCAGCTTTCCTTCCGCCGTTAGTCGTTGGTAGTCGGCGAGGTCTTTGGCCGCTCCCGTGATGAGCGCGTTCGCATCCGCTACAGGTTTGGTCGCGGAGGTCGACGCTACCGCGCCTCGTTCCGCTTCTACCGGAGCAGTCGTGCCGCTTAGCGACGACATCTCTCCCCCAAAGAGAGCCCTCATTGCCGACTCGAACGTAGGTCCATAGGCGAGCCGGTCTTGCAGCGCCAGCACCACTAGCCGCAGCTCCGGCATCGGACTGCGCTCGGCCTGCAGGTAAATCGCTTCCGCATACAACAGCGCGTGTCCACACGGAATGACAAGTAGAGTGCCTCGCCGCACGTGGGAACCTTGCTGATTCCACAACGTCAATTGTCCCGATAGCTGCGCGTTCTGATCGATTCTCGCTTCGATCTGCAGAGGACCGTCCACGAGCCTCGTTTTCGGGAAGTCGTAGACCACCGATGTACCGTATTTGTCGCCGTCGCTACGTCCAGCAATCCATCCAATCAGATTGTTGCGGTTGGCAGGCGTGAACGGAAGAATCTCCACGAACTCAACGGCGGTTTCTCCCGGCAGTCTCATCAGCACGAAGTTGGGCTCCATCGACTGCGTCCTCTGCTGACCGGATTCGTCCATGCCCACTTCCGAAGCGACCGTCCACAGGTCCTCGCGGTTATAGAACACTTGCGGATCAGTCATGTGATAAAGCCCGTATACGGCCGCCTGCAATTTGAGCAACAACTCTGGGTATCGCACGTGTTTGCGCAGCACTGACGGCATGGCCGCTGCATCTTTGAACAAAGATGGAAAAATCTGGCGATACGCCGTGATGATCGGATCCTGCGGATCAAACACGTAGAAGGTCGTGGCCCCATCGTAAGCGTCGATGACCACCTTTACGCTATTTCGCATGTAGTTAATGGGAGTGCCGCCGAGAGGATAGTGGCTCGCGTACGGATAGCTGTCTGACGTCGTAAATGCGTCCATAATCCACGACAGTTGCCCGTCGTCCCCGACGACAATATACGGATCCGAATCGTAAGTCAGGAACGGCGCGAGCGCCGCCACGCGATCGCGCACGTTGCGGCGCATGAGCAGCCGGCTCTCGCGGTTGATATCGTCGCTAAAAGGTAGCTTGGTGAGATCTCCGCGGTCGGACGCGATAAGGAGTCGGCGAAGGAAACCGCCGAGCAGGATACCGCCGTTGCCCTCGTAGGACGTAAAACTGTTCGTCTGGCCCTGTGGGTAGTTAAATTCCTGTTGCCGCGTCTTTACGTACACGTCAGTGTTGGTGAGCTCGCCGAAATAGATCTCCGGGCGCTTTACGACGATATTTTGCACGGTGCTCTGAAGTGGCATATTACTCAGGATCAGCGTCGGCAGTCCTTCCGGTGTGAACCCATTCACGGGGTTCATGGTGATTCCGTAGCCGTGCGTATAAATAAGCTTTTCGTTTATCCAATTGCGGCTGCTCTCTGGCAGCTTATCGATGTTGAGCTCGCGTGGGGCGAGCATCACCTGACGGATTGTGCCATTGATTTCATACCGATCGATATCGATATCGGGGAAGTCGTAGTAGGTGCGGATTTCCTGAATTTGACGCAGCGTGTCCTGGAGTGCACGCCAGTCCCACAGCCGGATATTCTGCAGAGTAGCCTGATTGTTCGCCGGATCCGCCGCCGCGACCGTCGTTTCCGCGGGAAACTCGCGCTGCGCGAGGCGGTCCAATCCATAGGCCTGCCGCGTTAGGTCAATATTGTGGGCAATATAGGGTTGCTCGCGAACCAGTTCGTTGGGTTTCACGATAAAGCTGCTGACGTACCAGCCGAATATTTGAAGGACGAGATAACAAACTGCAGCCGGAGCGACTGCTATCACCAGCCAGCGCACGCGCGGCGCCGTCACGATGTTTATGGTTGCAATCGCGGCACCGAGAACGAGCGCGGCACAAATTGCGAGCATACCGGGAAGCATGACGTGGGCATCCGTGTAGGTCACCCCGGAAAAGATCGTATGTTCGTCGAACAATCGCTCGAATCGGGCAATATACGCGCGCATCGCGAAAGTCAGCAACAAGAAGGCAAAGGCAATCGAGAACCCGCGCCACGGCAGGGAGATGTACCTGCCTCGGCGTCCCGTCAGCATGCTAGTGCTGCCAGTTATGAGAATAAAGAAAACCGCGATTACACAGGCAATCACGGCTAGTGTCAGCACCCAGCCAGTGATGAACTGCCATGCGGGCAGAGTAAAAAGATAAAAGTTGATCGCCCTGCCAAAGATCGGATCCACAGGACCACCGGTCGTCGTTGGTGTGTACCAATAGAGCGCGAATATCGGCCACTCCATCATGACGCTGGCACCGGTCACGGCGGCGATGACGAGGGAGGCCACAACGCCGACGATTCGCAGGATGCGCGCGACCGGTAGCTTCAGCAGTTGCCCACCGATGACGATCGTGTGATCGTCCGGCAAATCGTGCTGATACGTGCGCTTCAGCGCCAGGAACCATCCGTACAGAAAGAGAAATGTGACAGCAAAGAATGCTGCAAAGACCGCCCATTGAAGCGTGAGTGTTTTCCGGAACACTTCGCCGTAACCGAGGGACCTGAACCACAGGACGTCGACGTAATACGATAACGCCGTCCGGCTGCTGAAAATCACGACGGCGAGGATGGCAAGAACAAGGAAAAACAGGCGGCGATGCCGCCGTCGGGGTTGCTGCCAGTCGATTATGTTGGGCGTGACCCTACCCTGCTTTCAGGAGTGCTTCCGTCTGGAGTATCGATCAGACCCAATTGTACGCTGTCTGCTATCGTGGCCGTCGACTATCCCCGCCTCAACTCCAGAAGCCTACCTGTTAATTAAATAGCGATTATAGGTTTCCGCCTGTAGTGCGCCACGCATCACCGGCGCAAATTGTCAGCCTAAACCGGC
>Ga0210383_10001653_pt1 | contig 20289 bp, 18 predicted proteins | sample IncBWC14OmetaG_FD_160072 | JGI IMG/M metagenome (GOLD analysis project Ga0210383, IMG submission 160072) | Forest soil microbial communities from Barre Woods Harvard Forest LTER site, Petersham, Massachusetts, United States - Inc-BW-C-14-O ... | reverse complement strand
GCTAGGCTCGACGAGTTATAGCTATCGCGTTCGGGCAACTGACGCGGCTAACAATGTAAGCGCCTATTCGCCCACCGCCACCGCAACAACGTCAGCCCCAATTTTGACCGCGCCTTCCAATCTCTCTGCGACAGCGGTCTCCATTTCACAGATTAATTTGACCTGGTCGGCCTCCACAGAAACAGGCGGCACCATCAGCGGCTATCTCCTCGAGCGCTGTTCCGGCGCTGGCTGCTCCAACTTCGCGCAAATCACCACGCTCGCCACCACCTCGTACAACGACACCAGCTTGGCCGCTTCCACTTCCTATTCCTATCGCGTGCGCGCCACCGACGCTTCAAACGACCTGAGTCCCTATTCCAACACGGCCAGCTCAACGACCTCCCACAACTCTCCCTCCGCCCCCACCAACCTCACGGCTACTGCGGCGGGTCCCGTGCAAATCAATCTTTCTTGGACGGCGTCGACAGAGCCGGGTGGGACGATCAGCCAATATCTGATCGAACGCTGCCAGGGAGTGGGCTGCGCCAATTTCGCCCAGGTGGGAACATCTACAACGACCACGTTCAACAATGGAGGACTGACAGCTTCAACTAGCTACACGTACCGTGTCCGCGCGAGCGATACTTTGAACAATCTCGGGCCGTACTCCTCCACTGCAACGGCAGCTACTACAGTTCCGACGCTCACAGCTCCCACTGGGCTAACTGCCACGACGGCCAGCCCCGTGCAAATCAATCTCTCCTGGACCGCCTCGACCGAAACCGGTGGCACCATCAGCAAATACTTGGTTGAACGTTGCACCGGTGCGGGCTGCAGCAATTTTTCGCAAGTGGGCACTTCGACGACGACTTCCTTCAACGACACTTCGTTGCTAGGCTCGACGAGTTATAGCTATCGCGTTCGGGCAACTGACGCGGCTAACAATGTAAGCGCCTATTCGCCCACCGCCACCGCAACAACGTCAGCCCCAATTTTGACCGCGCCTTCCAATCTCTCCGCCACGGCTGTCGCCAGCTCGCAAATCAACCTCACCTGGACCGCCTCCACGGAAACGGGTGGCACGCTCAGCGGCTATCTCCTCGAGCGCTGTTCCGGCGCTGGCTGCTCCAACTTCGCGCAAATCGCCACGCCCGCCACCACCACGTACAACGATACCGGCCTAACCGCTTCCACCTCGTATTCTTACCGTGTCCGCGCCACGGACACCTCGGGCGATCTCAGCCCATATTCCTCAACCGCGACGGCCTCCACCCCCTCTTCCAGCGTCGCCGTTTCCATCTCTCCAGTACGCGCCGCAGTCACCACCACGCAACCCCAAACTTTCTCCGCCACCGTCACCGGCAGCGCCAACACCAGCGTCACGTGGTCCGTGGACACCATTCTCAACGGAAACACTACCATCGGCACCGTTTCGGCCAGCGGGACCTACACCCCTCCCTCGACGGCCGGCACCCATACGATCTCCGCGACCAGCGTGGCCGATATCACCAAAAGCGCCTCCGCCTCCATCGCCGTCACCGACCTCACCGGCGTCACTACCTATCATAACGATCTTTCCCGCGACGGCGCCAACACGCACGAATTCGCTCTGACCACTTCTATCGTTAAGACCGCCACTTTCGGCAAGCTCTTCTCCTGCACCGTCGACGGCGCCATCTACGCCCAGCCCCTATGGATCTCCAATCTCACCATCGCCGGCGCCCGGCACAACGTCATCATCGTCGCCACGCAGCACAACAGCGTCTACGCCTTCGACGCCGACACCAGTCCATGCCTCACTCTCTGGCAGGCTAAGCTGACGGACAATACCCACGGCGGCACCGCAGGCGAAACTACGGTGCCCTCCGGCCCCACTGGCAGTCTCGTGGGCGCAGGCTACGGCGACATCACGCCTGAAGTCGGCGTCACGGGAACTCCGGTCATCGATCCCACCACGAACACTCTCTACGTCGTCAGCAAATCCGTTATCACCTCAGGCCCTACGTTCTTCCAGCGCCTGCATGCACTCGATCTAACTGCGGGGACCGAGAAATTTGGCGGCCCTGTCTCCGTTACCAGCGCGATCACCTTCCCCGGAAACTTTTCGGGCGGCGCCACGGTCGCCTTCGATCCGCGAAACGAAAATCAGCGCCCCGGCCTCGCGTTGGTCAACGGCGTCGTCTACATCGCTTGGTCCGCTCACGAAGACGCGGACCCATATCACGGCTGGGTGATCGGCTTTAACGCCAGCACCTTGGCGCTGGTCCCCAACGCCGTTTTCAACAGCACGCCAAACGTCGTGAATGGCGCCGGCTACGCTCGCGGCGGAATTTGGATGGGTGGCGGCGCGCCGGCAGCGGACAGCAGCTTCAATTTATATTTTCTGACCGGCAACGGAACTTTCGACGCGGCTTCCGGCGGATCCAACTACGGCGACAGCACCGTGAAACTCAGCACCACCGCGGGCCTTTCTGTCTCCGTTTGGTTTACTCCTGCGGATCAAAGCAACCTGGATGGCAACGACACCGACCACGGTTCCGGCGGTGCCGCCATTCTCATCAATCTGCCCGCGGGCAACTTCGTCATTGGCGGAGGAAAAGAGGGCAATCTGTTTCTGCTGAATTGCAGCGCGATGGGTCACTACGGTGCGAAAGCCAGCCCCGTCAATTCAAACGCGGCGCAAATCGTTAACGTCGGCGGCGGCATATTTGCAACGTCCGCGTTCTGGAATAATTCTCTCTATATCACTCCCTCTGGTGGCAACTTGCAGGCCTTTCCTTTGAACACCACAACCGGCTTGTTCACTGTCGGTTCGGCCACCTCCACAACCACCTCGTTCGGTTTCCCTGGCGCAACCCCTTCCATTTCTTCCTCCGGAACGACCAACGGCATCGTCTGGGCCACCGACTCCAGCCAGTACTGCACGAATCAATCGCCGGGATGTGGCCCCGCCGTACTCCACGCCTACGACGCCACGAATCTCAATACCGAACTCTGGAACAGCTCCATGGTTGCCGCCGACGTCGCCGGCTTCGCCGTGAAGTTCACCGTTCCCTCCGTCGCCAACGGCAAGGTCTACATCGGCACCCGCGGGAATGACAACGGTGCTGGCACCTCCACGGTCCGGGGCGAACTCGACGTCTACGGCTTGAAGCCTAACTAGCCCTCCCAACTTTTCCTGGACACATGATTCCCTTTGAAGTATAGTACCCTTAGGTATCAATTCGTATGGACTGCGGCAGCCTGGCTGCCGCTCTTTCGTTTGTAGCCTCAAGCAACCTGTAAGCGAATCCGGCGACAGCCTTTTTGTCCCAAAAGCAAGTTCTACCCACCAAATTATGTAAACCTCTAAGCCATTTAGAAGCAACACTTACAAGAAATCTCGCAAGTGTTGCTTCTAAAGGACTTACAGGAATCTCAACACCTTTAGAATCAACACTTACAAAAAACCGGGGGGGTGGGGCACCTCTCGTTTCACAATGTCGCCAGGAGGGGAATGTACGGCGGGTCTGAACTTGTCCTGCCCGCTCTGAGCAGAGCCGGAGGGAGCGCAGCCGAAGGAGAGCGATGCTCCGCTCTTCCGGCGAACTACCAATAACGAAAAACTAAGAACTTTGAACTGTCGCGCGCTACATCCCCTCGTAATTGGGCCCGCCCCCACCTTCGGGGACCACCCAATTGATAATCTGGTAGGGATCCGCGATGTCGCATGTCTTGCAATGCACGCAATTCGCGGCGCTGATCTTCAGCTTCACGCCGCCGCCCGTTTCTTTCACCATTTCGTACACTGCCGCGGGGCAAAAATACTGGCAGGGATTGCCGTACTCTTCGACGCATTTCGTGGCGCAGACATTCAGATCGCTCACTATCAAATGGCAGGGCTGATCCTCTTCATGCCGCGTCCCGGAATGATAAACGTCCGTCAGCCGGTCAAACGTGAGCTTTCCATCTCCCTTGAATCGTTCAGGAGCCGGCCGCCCGTTGATCTTCTTGTACGCTTCATACCCCGCATGCGCGTGCATCGGATCGATCAATCCGCGTCCACCGCTAATCTGTTGGAACGCCGTGTGAATAAATCCGCGAAACATCCCATGCTGAAACGACTGATGAAAATTGCGAACCTGCCAGAGTTCTTTCTTGATGTAGCTCTGCTCGACTTTTTTCGGAAACGCGCTCAGCGTTTTCGCGGAAGTATCACCCGCTTTCAACGCCTCGAAAATCGTTTCCGCCGCCAGCATTCCGCTCTTCATTGCCAGGTGAATGCCCTTCAGCCGCTGCGAATCGAGAAAACTTCCCGAATCGCCGATGATCAGCCCGCCGTCCACGTACGTCCGTGGCATGGCATACCATCCGCCATACGGCAGCGACTTCGCGCCGTAACGCACCAGTTTTCCACCTTCGAGAATTTTCTTCAGAAACGGATGCGTCTTCCACGTCTGAAACGCGGCGTGCGGATCGAATTGCGGGTCGGCGTACTCCAGCGCTAGCACCAAGCCAATCGACAGCCGGTTGTTCGAGAGGCCGTAAATCCAGCCGCCGCCATACATGTCCATCGAAACCGGCCATCCCAGCGTGTGCGCCACGTACCCCTGTTCGATCCGCCCCGGCTGAACGTCCCACAATTCCTTGATCCCGATTCCGTAGCTTTGCGGGTTGAGGTTGTCGAGCTTCTTCTTCTCGACAAGTTGTTTCGTCAGCGAACCGCGCGTGCCTTCGGCCAACACCGTCACCTTCGCGCGCAATTCGTACCCCGGCGTGTAGTTGTCTTTCGGCTTCCCGTTCTTGTCGAGACCCTTGTCTTCCGTGATGACGCCGCCGATGCCATCACGCTCGTAAATCAGTTCCGCGCCGCCAAACTCCTTAAACACGTTGACGCCCGCGGCCTCCACCAGCCCGCCAAGCCACTTCACGACTTTGTTCAACGAAATGACGTAGTTGCCCTTGTTCTTGAACGGCGGCGGCGTAATCGGAAATCGAAACGAAGAATTTTTCGTGAACAGTAGCGCCGCGTCATCTGTAACGGGTGTATCCAGCGGCGCGCTCTTCTCAAAATCCGGCACCAGCTCTGCCAGCGCCTTCGGATTCATAATCGCGCCCGAAAGCTGGTGCGCCCCAATCTCGCGCCCTTTTTCGAGAACGTAGATGTTCTCTGCCGAAAGCTCGGGCTTGGCGCCGCTCGCCGCGTGTCTCTTGATGAGGTTCGCCAAATGCAGCGCGCAAGCCAGCCCCGCCGGCCCCGCGCCGACGATGAGGACGTCGGCCTCAAGTTGTTCCCGCTGAACGGTCATGTGGTCATTCGATTCTAGCAAATACGTTAGGAAACCCGGTTAGCGCAGCTTTTGAAACTGTTCCAGCGTAACTCCTAATTGGTGCAAGATCTTAAAGAAGAGTGGCGGCCCGATCTCCCGTCCGCCATGGATCGGAATAGTCAGTAAACGACCGTCAGGGTGCTCCCAATGTTCGTGACCTCCGGAAGTGCGCTTGAGAAGAAAGCCGAGGAATATTGCAACTCTTTGGAAGTCCCGCGCCTTCGCGCTAGGCATTAACGATCTCGGTTGTGTCCGCGGGAAGTGGGATGCCTCTTTCCCTGTAGGATTCGGCCACCATGTTGAAAACCTGAACAAGCTCCGAAAGGGCTTCTTCTCGAGTGTCCATAAGGGCGTAGCAACTCGGAACGGAGGGAATCTCGGCGACCCAGGATCCGTCTTCCTGGCGGTAGAGAATAATCTTGTAGTCTTCCATGCTCATAGTTGAATTGAGTATAAACCTGCAGACTAAACTTTGGCTACGGGTGAGCCCACTCTTCACTACGAGAGCAGCGTCAGTTGCCGGTTGGGATGATGCCGGCGTTCTCGACCATGAGGATTACGGTCCGCTGCGGGGCTCGCGTGCGATGCAGGACGCCTTTCGGGACGACGGTGCCTTGGCGCGGACCGAGTTCCATTGTTCGGCCTTCGAGATCGATCAGCAGCTGACCTTCGACGACGTAGAAAAATTCGTCGTCGTCATCATGTTTGTGCCAGTGATATTCGCCTTGCACAACGCCTAGACGAACTACGGAGCCATTCACCTGGCTAAGCGTCTGGTTGTACCACTTGTAAGTACAGGCATCGGCGAGCGCTTTTTCGTCAACCAGTTCCAAAGGCTTGTAGAGGACGTTGAGTCTCGTCTCGTACGGAAAATCTTCAACCTTGCTCATAAGGTTCCTCCACTTTTGATCCTTGCTTATTATTGGCGGGAAATTAGAAGAACAAAGAGCCAATTTGTCGTCTGCGGCGCGACAGAATCGCCAGGAACGCCGATTGAGTGTGCGGTGCCCGAGACTTACTTTGCCTTTTCGAGGGCTTCGGTGAGAGCGGGCATGATTTCGAAGATGTCGCCGACGACGCCGTAGTCGGCGATTTCGAAAATCGGCGCGTTTGCATCTTTGTTGATTGCCACGATTGTTCGCGCGCCCTTCATGCCGACGACGTGCTGAATCGCGCCGCTGATTCCCAGCGCCAAATAAAGTTTGGGCGCAACCGTTTGCCCCGAGCTGCCAATTTGCCGCTCCATCGGGAGCCAGCCTTCATCGCAAATCGGCCGCGACGCGGCGATCTCGCCGCCAAGGGCTTTCGCCAACGCTTCGGCCACTGGAATATTTTCCGGCGCTTTGATGCCGCGGCCAATCGCAACAATCAGCGGAGCCTGCGTCAAATCCACCGCCGACTTCGCTTCCTTGAAAAGATCGAGCGGCTTGGTGCGAATCTGCCCGGCGCTGAGCGACACAGTCACCGCGTTCACCGGGGCTTTTCCAGAAGGATGCGCGGCCAGCAGATCTGCGCGAAATGCGCCCGATTGAAACGACGCGAACCACGGCGCTGCTCCCGTGAACGTAACGTCTGCGACGGTTTTCCCTTGGAACATTTGTCGCACGAAAACGAGCTTGCCACCCTCGTTGCGGTAGCCGATGCAGTCGCCGATCATTCCTTTGCCGAGCATCGCCGCCAGTTTCGGCGCGAAGTCGCGTACCTGATACGTATGCGGAAACAAAACCAAATCCGGCTTCGCCGATTCGACAACTTGTTTCAGCGCCACGCAGTACCCATCCGGCGTGTAGGCGTCCAGCAAGTCATGCTCAACCTTCAAAACCTCGGCAACATTCTTCGCCGCCAGTTCGTCCACGAACGCCGCGACGCTTTTCCCAATCACCAGCGCGCTTATCGTGCTCGACGTGTCCTTCGCAATCTGCTGCGCCGCCGCCAGCGTTTCAAAGCTGGCGTTATTCCATTTCCCCTGCCGCAATTCGGCGATCACAAGAATTTTCATGGTTAGATCACCCGCGCTTCAAATTTCAGTTTTTCAACGAGCTTGATTGCCACTTCTTTCGGCGTGCCGGTCAAGAACTCTGTCTTCTTCGTCTTTGTCGGTACGTAAATCTTTTCGATTTTCTGCGTCGGTTCGGCAGTCACGCCCAGCGATTCGCGCGTCATCGTCGCAATTTCTTTTTTCTTTGCCGCCATAATGCCTTTCAATGTGGCGTAGCGGACTTTGTTGATGCCGGACTGAATCGAGAGCACGGCCGGCAGCGGGCATTCGAGATGCTGGAACCATCCGGCTTCCAGCTCTCGTTTCAGTTTCAAGATTCCCCCAGCGGCTTCGATCGCCATTATGATGGTGGCGTGCGGCAAATCCAACAGCCCCGCCAGCAGCACACCGGTTTGCCCAAAGCCGTGGTCGTCGCTCTGCAATCCCGTCAAAACCAAGTCTGGTTTCTCTTTCCCGATGGCTGCGGCCAGCGACTTCGCGGAGCCCAGCGGATCGAGTTGCGCAAAATTGTCATCAGAGATGTGAATCCCGCGGTCCGCCCCTTTTGCCAGAGCTTCCTTGATCGTCTGCTTCACACGTTCCGGACCCATGGAGAGCGCAATCACTTCGCCGCCGTGCTTTTCCTTCAGCCGCAGCGCCTCTTCCAGCGCGTAGCTGTCCGGCTCGTTCATTTCGAAGCCGATGTCCGATTCCTTGATCCAGTTTCCGGCAATCGCCAGCGGCGCGTCCTTCGCCGGAACCTGCTTGATGCACACGATGATTTTCACGGAGATTCTTCCTTGGCAACTCTGCTTTGGCTTTTATGGAATCATTATACCAACATACGATTGTTAGTGACTAACGATTTGGGTCGGTGCGAGCCGCGGGTGCCAGCATCGCGATCGGAAAACGCCACTTGCGCTAACCGGCCTACTTGCCGGACCACCGCTTGAAAATCAGCGCGGCGTTCGTGCCGCCAAAACCAAACGAGTTGGAGAGCGCGTACTCCACCGGAGCTTTTCGCGCGGTGTTGGGGACGTAGTCCAGATCGCAAGCAGGATCCGGAGTTTCGTAATTAATCGTGGGCGGCAAAATCTGGTCGCGCAATGCCAGAACGCTGATTCCGGCTTCCAATCCGCCGGCGCCGCCGAGCAAATGTCCGGTCATGGATTTCGTGGAGCTCACCGGAACCTGCTTGGCGCGTTCGCCAAAAAGCCGCTTGATGGCGGTCGTTTCAATCGCGTCGCCGATTGGCGTGGACGTTCCATGCGCGTTCAGATAGCCGATCGCACTGCCATCAATCTTCGCATCCTTCAAGGCCGCGCGCATCACGCGAAATGCGCCGTCGCCATTTTCCGCGGGCTGCGTAATGTGATACGCGTCGCCGGACATGCCATAGCCCACAATCTCCGCGAAAATCGGCGCGTTGCGCTTCTGCGCATGCTCGAGCGATTCCAGAATCAAAATCCCCGCGCCTTCGCCCACGACAAAGCCATCGCGGTTTAAGTCAAACGGGCGGCTGGCATGCGCGGGATCGTCATTGCGCGTCGAAAGCGCGCGCATGGAGGCGAAACCGCCAACGCCCATCGGCGTAATCGTGGCTTCCGTGCCGCCGCAAATCATCATCTCCGCCGCGCCGCGCTCGATAATCTTGAAAGAATCCCCAATCGCGTGCGCGGAAGCGGAGCACGCGGTAGCGGTCGCCGAATTCGGCCCGCGCGCACCGTAGCGAATGGAAATATTTCCAGAAGCGAGATTCACAATCGCGGAAGGGATAAAAAACGGAGAGATTTTGCCAGGGCCGCCCTGCACCAATTTCCAGTGTTCGCGCTCGATGATGTCGAATCCGCCGATGCCGGAGGAAACGTAAACGCCAACTTCATCCAGATCCGTCTCGGTTTCCTTCGACCAGTTCGACATCCGCACCGCAAAATCCGCGCCGGCAAGAGCGATCTGGATGAACCGCCCCATTTTCTTCAATTCTTTTTTCTCGATCCAATTCAGCGGATCGAAATTTTTCACTTCGCCCGCGAACGTGCAATCGAAGCCCGTGGTATCAAACAGCGTAATGGGCGCGATTCCGCTCTGCCCGGCGACGAGGTTCTTCCAACTTTCCTCCGTGCCGATGCCCAGCGCGCAGACCAATCCAACGCCCGTAACGACTACCCGGCGAGTCAACTCTTTACCGCTCCCTGTTGAGGTGAGAATTTCGTGGCTTACTTACCCTTGGAGTGCTTGTCGATATATTCGACTGCGTCCTTCACCGTCGTCATCTTTTCGGCGTCCTCGTCTGGCACTTCGATGCCAAACGCTTCTTCGAATGCCATCACCAATTCCACCTGGTCGAGTGAATCCGCTCCCAGGTCGTCCACGAACGAGGCCGTGGGCGTCACTTCCGCTTCATCCACGCCGAGCTGCTCGACGATAATCTGCTTTACGCGTTCTTCCACGCTCGCCATTCCAGTGTCCTCCGCGATTTGCTATCGCTTGATAAGTCCCGTCTGATGGTGCTGCTCGGGTCGTGCGTCAAAACTCGTTTTGTATAGCCCGCTGACTCGGATTCGCGACCGCCCTGTGCGGCCGCAGCCCCACTACCCTAAAAATGCTCTCCCGGATAACCTGCCCATTCTAGTGACCCCGCCTTCGAAGGTCAACTTTGCGAGTTGCTGTCATTGGCGAACTTCATCAGCCCACAATGTGCGCACTTCCTCGCGAGCAAGATGCTCCTGTGATACCACCATATCGAAGCGAACCTCTTCCCACACCGAGGACATAGCCAGGCCTGGGCGCGAGCCCCCGTGACAAGAGTTGCCAAGATCCATCCGATAAGCAATCCGCTCCATATGTAGCTTGCTATATTCTGATTGGAGACTCCCTTCAAAATCTGCCTTATGATAACCAATCCCGGAAAGAATCCAATTGTCGCAAACAAAGCCTGATTTCTGAGCCTTCTGTAGTTCGACCATGCTTCAGAATAATTGGCACTCATGCCAAATACATACCGCCGTTCACGTCCAGGACGTGGCCAGTGATGTAGGCGGCCTCGTCGCTGGCCAGAAAAACGATTGCTGACGCGACATCGCGCGGCGAACCCATGCGACCGAGCGGAATGCGCGTCTTCAGTTCTTCTTTCACTTTGTCGCCGAGGACGTCGGTCATGGGTGTTTCGATGAAGCCGGGCGCGACGGCGTTCACGGTGATGTTTCGCGATGCAATTTCGATGGCGATCGCTTTCGTCAGACCGATCAAACCGGCTTTGGCGGCGACGTAATTCGCCTGGCCGGCGTTGCCCATTTGCGCGACCACGGAAGCGATGTTGATGATGCGTCCGGCGCGCGCGCGCATCATGGTGGGCAAGGCTTGCTGGATGCACAGGTGCGCGCCGGTCAGGTTCGTTCGAATAACGGCTTCCCAGTCGTCTTGCTTCATGCGCATAGCCAGGCCGTCGCGCGTGATTGCGGCGTTGTTCACCAGAATGTCCAGACGAGTGAGTTTTTCCAGGGATTGCTTGAATCCTGCTTTCACCTGTTCGGCGTCGGCAACGTCCATCTTTATAGCGTATGCTTCGCCGCCCGCGGCAACGATGTCCTTCACCAGCGCGGCGAGCTTTTCTTCATTACGCGCGGCGACGGCAACTTTCGCGCCGGCTTCGGCTAGCGCTAGAGCGGTGTCGCGGCCGATCCCTTGCGACGCGCCAGTTACCAGGGCCACTTTGTCTTTCAGACTGAACATCTTTTGGTAGCACAGCCACTCCTGGCTGTGTTCTTCCTCTCAGTAAATTAACAGCCGCACAGGCAAGAGTGCCTGTGCTACTAGGCTGCGTCGGATCTTGCGCCGGCGATTCTTTCTACGGTGGCGGCCAAACTTTTTTCGTCTTCCACGTTCAATGTGGCTACGGAGCGCTCGATTTGTCGGAGCAAGCCGCTCAGAACGCGGCCGGGACCGACTTCGACGAAGGTGTTCACGCCTTCATCGATCAGCAAGCGCACGGATTCTTCCCAGCGGACGGGCATGGTGACCTGGCGGATGAGGGCTTCGCGTGCTTCGTCGCCGTGTTCAATGGTGTCGGCGTCCACATTCGTGACCAGTGGCACTCGCAAATTCGAAAACGCGATACTTCGCAAATCTTTTTCGAGCTTTTCCTGTGCGGGCGCCATCAGCGCGGAATGGAATGGCGCGGAGACGGCGAGGATCACGGCGCGCTTCGCTCCTGCTTGCGAGGCCAATTCCACGGCGCGCTTGATCGCGCTGGCATGCCCGGAGATTACGGTTTGGTCGGGCGAATTGAGGTTTGCCGGGGCGCAAACTTCGCCGTCCGCCGCGCGCTTGCAAACATCGGCCACTACCGCCGGGGACAATCCCATGATCGCGGCCATCGCGCCGACACCGGCGGGGACTGCGTCCTGCATGTATGTGCCACGCTTTCGAACGAGCTGCACCGCGTCGGCAAACTTCAACGCGCCTGCCGCCACCAGCGCAGAATACTCGCCGAGGCTATGCCCGGCTACGAAATCCGGCGACAAACCTTTTTCAGCGAGCACGCGAAAGACTGCCACGGAACAAGTCAGAATTGCGGGCTGCGTATTGGCCGTCAGCTTGAGCTCTTCTTCGGTGCCTTCGAAGCACATCTTGGAAATGGAAAAGCCGAGCGCCTTATCGGCTTCGTCAAATGCGGTCTTCGCCGCCGGATATTTATCCGCCAGCTCTTTGCCCATGCCCGGGTATTGCGACGCTTGACCCGGAAACACAAATGCAACTTTGCCCATCGCGACTTCCTCTCTCCTGGCCTCACGCGAGGACTGCGGCGGCCGAGAGCTCCTGTTCGATTTTCTCGTTCATGCGCGCGCGGGCGAGTCCCGCCGCGACGCGAATGGCGTTTTTCACGGCGTTGGCGTTCGAGCGGCCATGGCCGATGACGCAAACGCCGCGCACGCCCAACAACGGCGCGCCGCCGTACTCCGTGTAATCAATGGTCTTGCTGAGGGCCTTGAAGGCCCCTTTCGAGAGGACTCCGCCGATCTGCGAAACCAGCGAACTATTGATGGACTTCTTCAACAATCCGAAAATCTGAAACGCCAGGCCTTCGCAGATTTTCAGCGCGATGTTGCCCACGAATCCATCGCTGACGATCACGTCCACGGCACCGGAAAAGAGGTCGCCGCCTTCCACGTTGCCGACAAAATGCACGGGACTTTTCTTCAAGCGCGTGTAAACCTCGCGGGTCAGTTCATTGCCCTTGATTTCTTCTTCGCCGACGGAGAGCAATCCCACGCGCGGCCGCTTGTTGCCAAACGTCGCGCGATAGTAGACCTCGCCCATCACGGCAAACTGGACCAAGTGCTCCGGCCGGGAGTCCACGTTTGCGCCCACGTCCAGCAAAACAGAAACGCCGCCCTTGGCATTCGGGAACGGCGCGGCCAGAGCCACGCGATCCACCGATTCCAGTGTGCCGAGCAAAAACTTCGCCACGGTCATGACCGCACCGGTGTTCCCGGCGCTGACCATGCCGTCGGCCTTAGCCTCGCGCACGAGGCGCGCCGCCACGTGCACGGAGCTGTCCTTCTTGCGGCGAAAGGCCTGCGCCGGATGATCTTCCATGGTGATCACGTCACTGGCCGCCACGATCTCAATCGGCAGGTTCGGCGCGGCGTGCTTCGCCAGCTCCGGGCGAATGACGTTCGGCTGGCCTACCAGCAAAATGCGCACGCCGAACTCGCGTGCGGCCAGCACACTGCCTTCGACCTCGGGGCGGGGCGCGTGGTCTCCGCCCATGGCGTCAACGGCGATGGTGATCATGGGATTATTTCAGCTAGACGGCTCGGGACGAACGTAACTTACGCCGACGCTTGCACGGCCTTGCCCTTGTAATACCCGCAGTGAGGGCAAGCCTGGTGCGGCTGCTTCATCTCATGGCAATTCGGGCACTTTCCCAGCGCGGGCTTGGTCAAAAAGTCGTTTGCCCGCCGCGTGCTGGTTCTGCGCTTCGAATGCCGTCGTTTTGGGTTAGGCATAGCACTACACCTCATTCCCGCCCACTCGGGGCGGATTATATAGGGCTTCGCGCCCTGAAAAACTATTGTTTTTTAAGCCAGTCCTGCTTGAGGCGCGCGAGAGGGGCCATTCGAGGGTCCGTCGCGTGGGTCTCACAGCGGCACTCTTCGTGGTTGAGGTTCGCGCCGCAGTTCGGGCACAGCCCCCGGCAGTCGCTCTGGCAGATTACTTTTAGGGGCAACGCCAGAAGCACCTGCTCCTTGATCACGTCCGCCAGGAAGAGCCCTTCTCCTTCGTAGAAACCAATTTCGGTGTCGTCGTCTTTCAGCCGGTCAATAGTCGGCTTCTCATCCTTTGGGATCGGCGCGTAGAACAGGTCAAAGGTACGGCTAACCTCTTCCACCACCGGCTCAAGGCAGCGCGCGCACACCAGTTCAATCTTCGTCTCGAAGTTGCCTTCGATGCGAATCTGACCTTCCAGCAGTTCTGCTGTGGCCGTCACCTCCAGCGGTTCGACTTGCTTGATCTCCGCCGAATGAAAATCAATGCTGCCCGGAGCATAGGTCTTCCGGATACGCAGCTTGCGGACGGCTAATTCCTTAACGTCAAGGAACATCTCTTCAGCGCCTCCGGCGCGTACGCTCATGCTTTACCATTATTCAGTCGAGAGTGTGCCAAGTCAAGGAAACGCCCGGGTGGACGGTGCGATTTTGCACCCTGTTGGTCACCGGCCCGGTCTAGTACCTGTCGAAGCACCATTTCATCCAACCGGCCGCAGTCCCCGTAGTACACACTGCAGGTCACAACATTCTAATTTGAAAGGATTTTACGAAATGAAGAAGCTCGCGTATTTGTTGCTTGCGGTGGCGATGGTTGGGACGGCGGTGATTGCCAGGGACAACCCCATGGTTGGCGGGGCACGATGCTGCCGACCAAGGACATCGTCTCGAATGCGGTGAATTCGGCGGATCACACCACGCTGGTGGTGGCGGTCAAGGCCGCGGGGTTGGTGGAAACGCTGCAAAGCCCGGGGCCGTTTACGGTGTTTGCGCCGACGAATGAGGCGTTTGCCAAGTTGCCCGCCGGCACGGTAGACACTTTGCTGAAGCCGGAGAACAAGGAAACGCTGACAAAGATTCTGACCCATCACGTGGTGGCGGGAAAAATGTCCAGCAAGGACCTGTGGAAGGCCATCAAGGCTGGAAACGGCTCCGCCACTCTGAAGACCGTCAGCGGCGGCACGCTTACGGCTAGCTTGCAGGGAAAGACGATCGTGCTCACCGACGAAAAGGGCGGGATGTCCAGAGTTACGATCGCGGACGTGAACCAGTCCAACGGCGTGATTCACGTCGTGGATTCCGTGCTGCTGCCAAATTAAGTGTTTCGATTTCAACAGAGCCAGCAGAAGGACATGGGACGGGCGGCCAGCTGCGGCCGCCCGTCCTTTTCTGCGTTCTCTTCAGGGCTCATATTGGGGATCGGGGGGCGTGTTCAAACCGTTGAGAAGAGTTCGATTTACGCGTTTGGCAAGTTCGCGGCGTGCGCGCCACAGCCTCCCTTTCAGAGCCTGTTCGGAGACGCGCAACATTTTGGCGGTTTCGCTGGTGCTGTACTCACGAATTTTGCGCAGTACGAATGCGGTGCGAAGAACAGGCGCAAGCTCCTCGAGGTGGTCTTTGAGGATTCCGCGAATTTCCGAACGCCGGAGGAGTTGCTCCGGGTTCAGAGTCTTGGAGACCAGGCGCTCGGCAATCGCGATTTCGTCGGTATTGACTGGCTCGACTGCCGAAGCGCCCGGGCGGACGGCTTGGCCGCGGCGGCGCATGAGAGCAGCGTTGATCACAACGCGAGTGAGCCAGGTTGAAAACTGCGAGCGGCCCTCGAAGCTTTTCAGGTTTCGAAAAGCAGAGAGCAAACCATCCTGCAAAGCATCCTCGGCGTCATGAATATTTCCCATAATGCTGAGCGCCGAATGAAAGAGCGCCGATTGATAGCGAAGGAAGAGCGTGTTGAGCGCCTGAGCATCGCCGCGCTGGCCGGCGCGTATCAGATTCTCTTCACTCACCGGCCCGCCTGGTCCGATTTGGGTTGCCATTATTGCCCCTTTTTGGATCGAGAGAGCCGCAGACTGCAGTGCTGGTCGAAAGCGAAGACAAGGCGCAATCTTCCTCTGAGGGCCTGGGAGGCGTCTGTTCACTTTTGCACACTAATTACTATAAGTTGATAATGACTTACATTAAATATTTAATCCTAAGGATTTGCACACCCGTGCGCCGGAGGGTTCAAAGCAAACCGCGATCATCCTGCGTGGTATACGCGGCGGACGGCGAGGGAGGGTGGTTACTTGCTATTGGTGAGTGACTGCGCGGCCCATCGTATCCCCCTTACTTTCGGCGGGTGTGACTGGGGTCCAGTAGAAACGAGCTGCAGCCCAAGCTGCGGGTTAAGGACTAATTCTTCAACTGTTGCGCCGCAGGACCAGGCATCCGGCGATCATGTCACGCAGGGCCTGCTTTTTTTCGGTGAAGCCGGCCATGATGTAGCCGATGGCCAGAGGGACCATGTTGGTGATAATTTTGCTGAAGTGCCTGGCGGTGGCGCGGCCGAAGCTGATGCGCTGCCCTGCGGGGTCGGTCACGACCAGTCCCAACACTCTCTTCCCTACCGTCGCTTGCCATTCCGAGCTCTCCATCCAGGCGTGATAGAGCCAGGTGACAACCAGGCTGATGGTCGCGAGCAGAAAGACGATTCCGACAAGCATGAAGGCGCCCATGTCATCGATGTCTTGGTCAGCAAAGATCTTGCTGAGGAATGCACCTAGACCCGTCAGGAAAATCAGAGGAATCAGGATCATCACGGCCGCGGTGCCAATCACGACGTTATCAATGATGTAGGCGAGAAATCGGAGCCAGAATCCCGCGTACTCTACGCGTGGCACAACGGCATATCCAGGATACGCGGGAACGGCTGTGCCTCCTGCAGCAGCGACTGCGACCGGAACGGGCAGCATCGGTGTGCGCGCGACCGCAGCGGAAAATGCCTGACCGCAATTTGTGCAGAATGCGGCACCTTCTGCCATCACGGACCCACATTTGGAACAGAACACGGTGTCTCCTCGCCGAGTGCGTTTTTATCTGATGAAACCGCAGGAATCGCAGCCAAATCCTACTTTCAACTTGTGGCTCGGTCAATCTGTCACGTCCGTATTATTGGAAAGTAGAAAATTCATAGTTTTAGTACTCGGTCGCCGTCAGGGATTCCTTCGCGTCAGCCAGCGCATGTGTTTGATTTCGCAAGCCCTTACGAAAGAATTAGGACTTCCTACCGATTTGGCTTCTTTCGTGCGTGACTATGGCATCCCGGTCCAAAATCGAGTTGGAGGAAACGTAATGCGATTTCGGACTGCACTTTGCATGGCTAGTTTGTTTCTTGTGTTTTTCACGGTCGCGGCCTGGTCCGCCCCATCTGCTGCACGGGACGCGGCTGGTTCCCTGGCACCCGGGCCTGACAGCCAGTCTCTGACGGGGAAAATATCGTCCGTTGGAGATGCGGCGTTCACGCTGGAGGTGAGGAAAAACCAGGATGTGAGCAATGTTCAATTCTCTGTGGACGACAACACCAAGGTGGAAGGCCAACTCGCGGTGGGCGCTCATGCCACGGTCGAGTATCGTTCGAATGATGGGAAGAACGTGGCCGTTCACGTCGTGGTCACGCCCGTATCGGGAATTCACTTGTACTAAACGACGGGACCGCGCATTCTAAGAGCTGGCCACCGTAAAGCGTACTACTCAGGTGGCCGCCCGCACCCAGCCGCGCGGTCCATTTCCATTTTCGAAGCGACCTATTTTTTCCATTTGAGGAGTCATGATGCGCACGACTCTGAAAATCGTCCTGCCCCTGATTGTCAGCGTCGCCGCGGTGTCTCTACTTTTCGCGGCGTATCAGGTGCGCACGGAAAAACGAAATTTGCGCAATGAGCTTTCGCGGCGGGCGGAAATTCAAGGCGAAAGTCTTCAGGAAAGTGTCGAGCCGCTGCTGGAACGCGGACCCGAAAAGAACCTGCAGAGGCTGGTCGAGCGATTCGGCCAGCGCGAGCACCTGAAAGGCGCGGCAGTCTATGACGCGAGCGGCACAACCCTGGCAATTACGACGGGGCTGCCCGGGGTATTCAGGTCACGGCCGACGGCGGCGACGCGCGCAGCGCAGGCAGATGCCGGCGTCGGCGAGTTCCTGAGCGGGGACCAAGTCGTCACCGGAAATGAGATTGAGCGGGTTCCGATTCACATTTACGCATTGCCGCTGCACCGGGATGGAAGCGTGGTGGGTACAGTTGCACTGCTGCACGATACGAGTTACATCGACGAACAGGTTTCGCGGACGCTGCGTGATTCGCTGGTGAATGCACTTGTACAGACACTTTTGATCACGGGATTGGCGCTGATACTTGTGCGATGGACGTTTACCGGGCCGCTCACGCGCACGGCCAAGTGGCTGCGGACGCTGCGAACGGGACAAGCGAACGCGCCAGCGGCGATCTCGAACAGGGAGATCCTCGACGAGATCAATCACGAAGTGACGCATCTCGCGCGCGACTTGAATACGGCGCGGGCCATTGCGGAGGAAGAGGCGCGGCTGCGTGATTCGAATGCTTCGTTGTGGACGGCGGAACGATTGCGCGTCAGCTTACGAAATAAACTTCAGGACAAACCGCTGTTCGTGGTCTCGAATCGCGAGCCGTACATGCACGTTTTCAACGAAAAGGACCAATCGATCAACGTTATTATACCTGCCAGCGGGGTGGTAACGGCGCTTGAACCGGTGCTGCTCGCCTGCAACGGCACGTGGGTTGCGAATGGGTCAGGAAACGCGGACCGCGAAGTTGTTGATGCGAACGACCGGTTGCGAGTCCCGCCGGATCATCCGAGTTACACGCTGCGCCGCGTGTGGCTCAGCGATGAAGAAGATAAAGGCTACTACGAGGGATTTTCGAACGAAGGGCTGTGGCCGCTCTGCCACATCGCGCATACGCGGCCGATTTTCCGGCCGGAAGACTGGCTGCAGTATCAAAAAATCAACCGGCGGTTTGCCAACGCGGTCTTGCAGGAAATGGAGGGGACGGAATCGCCGATTCTGTTGGCGCAGGATTATCACTTCGCACTGCTCCCGCGGATGGTAAAGGAGGCGCGGCCCGATGCGCGCGTCGCGATTTTCTGGCACATTCCGTGGCCGAACGCGGAAGTGTTTGGCATTTGCCCCTGGCAACGTGAGCTCGTGGACGGGTTGCTGGGGGCGGACCTGATCGGATTTCACATTCAGACGCACTGCAACAATTTTCTGGAAACCGTGGACCGCGCGCTGGAGGCTATTACGGAGTGGGACAGGTTCGCGGTGAGCCGGCAAGGGCACATTACGCGGGTGCGGCCCTATCCGATCAGCGTGGCCTTCCCGGAAAATTCGCACGCGATTAACGAGACGCGAAATTCGGGCGAGGAACGCGCGGCGCTTTGCGCAGAGCTGGGAGTTGAAGCTTCGCTTTTCGGTGTCGGCGTGGATCGCGTGGACTATACGAAGGGAATCCTGGAACGCTTCCGCGCCATCGAGCGCTTCTTGGAGCTGAACCCTGTTTATCAGCAGAGATTTACATTTGTGCAGATCGGCGCGCCTAGCCGCACGGATATCGAGCGCTATAGGATATTTCTGGAGGAGGTTAGCGCGGAAGTAGTGCGCATCAATGCGAGGTTCCAGACGGCGCGATGGAAACCGATCGTGTTCTTGAAGAAGCATCATTCGCACGAAGAGATTTCGCGGTATTACCGCGCCGCTTCGTTCTGCATGGTCACTTCGCTGCATGACGGAATGAACCTGGTGGCCAAGGAATTCGTGGCTTCGCGCGGGGACGAGCGCGGAGCGCTGATCCTGAGCACGTTTGCCGGCGCGGCGCACGAACTCACGGATGCGCTGCTGGTGAATCCTTACGACGTGTCGCAGATGGCCGAACGGATCCACCAGGCTTTGGAAATGCCGGAAGGGGAGCAGGAAGTCCGCATGGAGCGGATGAGGCGCAACGTGCGCGAGCACAACGTGTATCGCTGGGCCGCGCATCTGCTTTCGGACCTGACAGAGATTCGCATCGAAACGCCGGAACGCGTGGAGGTACCGTGACTTGGCGACGTATCGGAATTTTTCCTGCTCTGCGGCGCGAGGGCAATGACTCTACAAAACCCAGCAGAATGGAAGGAACACCTGGATGATTAACGCGGAGACTCCGTTTGAGTTCGTGACCGTTTCGTACCTCACGCGTATTGGGAATCAGTCCGCGGGAACGCTGGCGGAACTACTGACGGGGCTGGAGCATTGCAGCGACGCGTCTATTTTTCACCATACATTTCAAACACTGGGCAGCCATCATTTTCTTACCGAGGGTTTTTCGAACGATTTTGCGCAATGGGTGCTGGCGGATGCGAACCGCGACGATCTTGCGGAACAGCTGGCGGCGCTGGATATTCGAGACTATGTTTCGATTGCAGCGCTGCGCAGCGACCTTTGCCGGGTCGTGGGCGAATATTGTAAGGCATTCCCCCATTTTGCGGGCCAGTCCGCGCTGGAGCGCTTCTATTTTTGCGAGAGCACGGAAGTGACTGTGCCGCTGGGGCGCAGCGCGCGCACGCTGGACGAATTCAGAGATGGCATCGCGCACCTCAGCCACGCAGGTTTCTACTTTCACTTCATCTCTTCGCGGCTGCGGTTGCAACTGCAGACGAACGATTTTTCGCACTGGCTCGCGGGCGGGCTTGGGCTTGCGACGCTTGCCGACACTGTCAACCGCATCGACATTTACACCAACACGCTGGATAGCTCACGCGCCAAGTTGCTGCGCCTGATCGACCGCGAACGGAGGAAAGCGTGAGCGAAACCCTGGCCCTGAACCGCATACCGCTGGAGGACTATGCAAGACTCCTTGGCGAGGGCGAGATCGAAGAGTTGCGAGCGCTGGCGAAACCGCTGCGCGGCCGTAGCATGGAGATGATC
>Ga0210383_10001652_pt1 | contig 20291 bp, 20 predicted proteins | sample IncBWC14OmetaG_FD_160072 | JGI IMG/M metagenome (GOLD analysis project Ga0210383, IMG submission 160072) | Forest soil microbial communities from Barre Woods Harvard Forest LTER site, Petersham, Massachusetts, United States - Inc-BW-C-14-O ... | reverse complement strand
GAAGTCGTAACAAGGTAGCCGTAGGAGAACCTGCGGCTGGATCACCTCCTTTCTAAAGTAGTCGTGGCTCAACCCGCTATGGTGTGCGGGTCATGCCACGCAATGCCATCTGCGGTCCTCACGGGCCTCACGGATGGCACGCTTCGAGTTTCTCTCGCTGCCCTTCTTCGGCCTCGGCTGGAGTCACGGCAGTTTCGGGCAGGTTCTGGCAGATCGTGTCGAGTTTATCCTGAGCGTTTTTGGCGAAGGGTCAAAGAGGAAAAACTACTTTTGTGAGTGCCTTAGGGCCGCGTGTTCACTCCGCGGCCCTTTTTCTTTTGGATTGGGTTGAGGGAGTGTCAACTGCTCCCTGTCTTCCAGGCCGTCGCGGCTTAGCCTTTACCGGGCCACCCTGTTGGTCACCGGCCCGGCCTAGTACTTGCGCACTTCCCCCGCCCATGACCTGCTCCCCATTTTCCGCGCAGAGGTGTATATGAAAATAGCAAATTGTGGGGAGGAGGGGGCATGTCGAAGAGGAAGTATAGCGAAGTGGAGATGATTGGTGCGTTGAAACAGATGGAAGCGGGGCGGAGCGCGGCGGAGCGCGGCGGAGGTGGGGCGGGAGTTAGGAGTGTCGAAGCACACCATCTATGCGTGGAAGGCAAAGTATGGGGGAATGACGGTGGGGGAGGCACAGCGGCTGCGGCAGCTGGAGGATGAGAACGGGCGGCTGAAGAAGCTGGTGGCGGATTTAAGTCTGGACAAGGAGATGCTGAAAGCGGTGATTGAAAAAAACGGGTGGAGCTCGTAGAGCGCAAGGAAGAAGCGCGCTGGCTGTGGACGCATTTTCTGGTGAGCCAGCGGCGCATCTGCGAGCTGCTGAACGTGGCGGAGTCCAGCCAGCGGTACGTGAGCCGGAGGAACGATGAGGAGTTGCGAGCCCGGCTGGAGGAAGCGGCGCGGGAAAAACCGAAGTGGGGATACCGGCGATTGCAGGTGAAGCTGGCGGCGAAGGGGATGCACGTGAACCACAAGCGAGTGTATCGGGTGTACCGGGAAGCGGGGCTGCTGATCCGCAGGAAGAGAAGAAAACGGTTGCTGCGAGCGGGAATTGTGCGTCCGACGGTGACGGGAGCGAACCAGGAGTGGGCTTTGGATTTTGTGCACGATGCGGCGGAGAGCGGAAGGAAGTTTCGGGTGTTGAGCGTCATTGATGTGTACACGCGGGAGTGTTTGGCGCTGGAAGTGGAGACGAGTTTTGCGAGCCGGCGAGTGACCAGAGAGCTGGATCGGATCGTTGCCGAGCGCGGAGCGCCGGAAGCGATCCGCTGCGACAACGGACCGGAGTTTACGTCGCGGCATTTTCTGGCCTGGGCGATGGAGCAGAAGATCGAGTTGGTGCACATCGAACCGGGGCGGCCGGTGCAGAACGCGTTTGTAGAGAGTTTCCATGGGAAGTTGCGCGATGAGTGCTTGAACGCCAGCTGGTTCGGGAGTTTGTTGGAGGCGCGGGTAAAGATTGGAGGGTGGAAAGAGGAGTACAACGAAGAGCGGCCGCACAGCAGTCTGGGATATTTGGCGCCGCGAGAGTTCGCGCGGCGAATGGCCGCTCTCCGGTCGCCTACGGCTCCCTGCGAGCGGCCATTCGAGGAACGGAAAGAGACGAAAGTCATGAATTCAGGAGAACTTGGTGTCGTATGATCCCGTGCGCGGAGCTAGGGGGCAGATCAGATTTATGGGGGCTATCTGTTGGCAAGAGAGTAACGACGTTGGATGGGGAGATTGCGAGAGAGTGAGAAGCACTACCGGGCAGGCGGGGATGGGATTCGATATACACGGGAGAGGATAGCATGGGAGTGGCGAGGGGCTAAGTGTTTTGCAGGGAATGGAGAGAATTGAGGATTGAATGGTTGCGGAGGAGGGGTTAACGGTAGCCATGAAACAAGACAAAGAAAAGAGTGGCCCACCCTTCATAAAAACCATGAAGGGCTAGGCCACCCCAGAAATAAAGATAAAGTCAAAATCATCCCGCACGTTAAGGGTGTTCCACCCGCCCGATTGAAGATTGACCCACCCGCCCGCCCATCAGCCCGGCCTAGACTTTTCTCGGGGAATATTCGATCGAATGAGCAGCAGGTTAAACACATTATACAACATGTTCACGGAGAGAGGAATTAGGACGGTGCCATAAAGTACGAAAAGTGCACCAAGGGCGAGCCCGACAGCCAGGTCCCAAAAAACCTCTTCCCGGAGACCTAGAGTACGACCTGGGATTCCAAGTAGGTGGCAAAAGGCAGCTGCTGCAGAGGTCGCTAGAAGGACGAGTAGCGAGTTAAAGCCCTTTTCGGATGAAGCGGACAGGGTGAGGGCTCTCCAAGACTCTTCAACTACCCCGCCGACAAAAATAATTGTAATCCAAGTTAGAAAGTGTCCACGTGAAAGACCTTGATCGAAGAAGAGCCCTCTGACGCGCTTGAAAAGGTAGAGGACAGATATGTGGCCCGAAAACAGTATTACCGTTGAAGCGAGCGCAATTCGACCAACGTGTTGCCCGGGCTCGACGTGACCTAGGAAGGCCCACAAGTTAACGCCGTGGACATTAGCCCATGCAATCAGGAAAAGTGCTACAACAAGAAATTTGACGAAGTACAAAAGTCTTCCGTTTTCCTCTAGGGGCAACTGTACAGATTGCGGCATCGGCGAAAATCCATGAACGCGGGCATATCTCAGCGCGGCGGGGTCCTTGATGAGGAAAAAAACTACCGGGTAGATAAGGAGCGCGGTAAGTGCTTTCAAAACAGCCCTTTCTTTTTGATTTCTGAAGTTCAGAAACCGTGGGAACGCTTTCCAAAACCATTTGCAGAGCCGGAGCCTTGCGCTTGGGGCATCCAAGGCTGCTGTAGTTTTAGTTCACGTCACCATGGTGTGGGAAAGCCGTACTGGGCCCATTCTACCAAAGCGCCGGCACCGAATCCGATCCACTGTGTTAAATTCGAGGGATAACCCGGTATTGCGTCCTCCCATTTTGCATATCCTGTGCCGAGGTCATTGGCAAACTGCACCAGACCGGGTTCGGCGGCCAAGAACGTGCTAACCCCCACCTGGATGCCTATCAAGACCGCTCTCGCCTGCGTATAGATCACTGGAACTGCAGGGGACGTAAATACGCTGACAATACCCACCGCGTCCCAGATTGCTCCGGCTGTGACCCAATCGCTGGCGCTACTGAAGATTTGAAGGTCTTGAGGGGTCATTTGCCCCAGCATTGTGTTCTGGAGGCTATTGTCGAACGGGGATTCGCTGCACCCCTGCTGCACGCCGCCTACCGCTATGCAGGTTTGTAGTGTGGTCGGATTGGCGGGTGGAGCACCCTTAACGCGGGGGGTGACTTTGACTTTATCTTTATTTCTGGGGTGGCGGGTGGAGCACCATTAACGCGCGAGATGATTTTGACTTTATCTTTATTTCTGGGGTGGCCTAGCCCTTCGTGGTTTTTACGAAGGGTGGGCCACGCTTCGCTTTGTCTCGTCCCATGAACACCGTTAACCCCTCCTCCGCAACCATTCAATCCTCAATTCTCCCCATTCCCTGCAAAACACTTAGCCCCTCGCCACCCCCATGCTATCCTCTCCCGTGTACGTCAACACTGAGCTTCGAAGTGCCAAACTCCAGCCCCGCCAGCCCATCTCTCCCGCGCGCCTGAGCTCCTTCTCTTTCTGTCCCTCCCAACCTTTCAACCTGCTAACCTTCAAACCTTGCAACGATCTTCGCTCTAACTCCTTTCCCCACACATCCTTAGCAGCCCCCCATCCACTAACCCCCATCGAATCACATCCTTACAAAAACCATAGGGGGGCACTGCTTCTCGCGTGCTCCGAGCGGCTCGGAGAGGGGTCGCACTCATCATTTCCCCAAAGTCACCAAACTCCCGCCCACCACGTGTTTTCAGTCACTTACAAATTGCCCATCTTCTATCCCCTTTGTTTTGACATTCATCCATGTAATGGGGGGGTGGGTAGGGGGTCTCCAGTGGAATCCCTAAATAATTACTTTAACTTTTCCGAAGACTCGCCACGGATCGTTCGCCAATCACAGAATTTTTCGTCGTTTGCTTTCACGCAGTTACAAACTCTTTCATTTTCCGTATCTTCTAAGCCCTGTATTTGCCACTCTTACGAAAACACCGGGGGTGTGGGGCGATTCTTCCCAATTTGGAACACCGAAATCGGATGGAACGCACAGGCCGCATCCTCCACAATCGCTCACGTACGGAGCTTATGGGCTCTGAGTCTGAAAGAAAACGTGAGGTAACGACATCATGCAGCCGATTCGCATTCTAGCCATTCCCACAGAAACCGCCGAGCAGGTGCGTTCGACCATCCGCGCACCGCGCTACGGCTTTCCGGCGCACGCGGAGGTCGGCGTCGATGCCGCTCCTTGCCGTCATTGCCTGCGGTCTATTGATCCGGGCCAATCCGGAAGGATTCTTTTTACCTATGATCGCTTTGCGGGGGTCGAGCAACTCCCGCAACCGGGTCCCGTTTACATTCACGCTGAGCCTTGCCCACGGTACGAGGAGGCCGGAAGAGCTCCGCGGAAGCCCGCGCACGCTGGAGGCCTACGCACGCGGCCGGCGCCTGCTTGCGCAGGAGCACGTTTCTGACGGCAAATTCGAGCCTGTCATCGAAAAACTCTTCGCGCACCCGGAGGTGGACTACATTCAGGTGAACAGCACCACGGCGGGCTGCTTCACGTTTCGCATTGAACGCGACAATCGTCCAGGAGGGCGAGAGCAGAAATCGTCTTGACGGCCCCCTGGCCTCAGTTGTTACGCTGGGTCCATCTCTCGGGAAGCAGGTCCAGTTGGCCTCAAGCGATTTTATTCTGAAACATAGGCGCAGGGAACCGCGTAAATAGAGATATGGATTTCACCACTCCTCGCCCGCGCCTGCCTGCGTTGACTTCGTTGCGGTTCTTCGCGGCGCTGCACGTGGTCTTCTTCCATCTGCAAGCCATGAAGATCATGACCAACCCCGGCTGGTTTCACGACCTGGCCTCCATTGGCTACGTCGGAGTCAGTCTCTTCTTCGTTCTTTCCGGGTTCATCCTGGTGTATACGTACGCCGGCCGCACGACCACGCTGGGAGAATTCTGGCGCGCGCGATTTGCCCGCATCTATCCCGCCTACCTGTTTTCGCTGGTGGTCACGGCGCCGTGGTTTTTCATCGCCGTGCTGAAATTTGACATCCCGTTTTTTCTCTGGGCAAAGACGCACTTGAAGCTGGCTGCTTTTCTGGAAGTGACGCTGTTGCAGTCCTGGGTACCTCCGGCTGCGTTGGTGTGGAACATAGTGGCCTGGAGTCTTTCCGTCGAAGCGTTTTTCTACCTCGTCTTCCCGTTCTTGCTGAAGAGCTATGCGAAGCTATCGCGCGCCCAGCTCTTTTCCGCCGCGGTTTTTTCCTGGTTTGTGACACTGGCCATTTCCGGCGGGTACGTCTGGCGAAAGCCCGATGGACTAGCCTATGTGGATTCGGACACTCTCTCCGCGTTCTGGCTCAACGCGGTGAAATTTCATCCGCTCGCGCGGTTGCCGGAATTCCTGATGGGCATGGCCTGCGGATTCCTTTTCCTTCGCACGCGCGCAAATACCAAACTGGCTCTTCCTCTCGTGCTCGGCGGTGTCGCTAGCTGCGCCGTGGCCAGCCATTTTTCCGCTGTCATTCCGTACCCAATCCTGCACACCAGTCTGTTGGCACCCGCATTTGCCGCCATCGTATACGGTCTAGCCTTGCAGCCCAGATGGGTAGCAATTCTCAACGTGCGCCCGATGGTGCTACTCGGCGACGCCAGTTACAGTCTGTATCTGCTGCATTCGATGATCCTGGCGATTTATTTCTTCGACCAAAAGGGTGGAATTCGCCATAAAACCCCTGCGGGCATCCTGATTGGAATTGTCATCATTTGTACGGTTTCGATCCTGGTCTACCGCTTCATTGAAGAGCCTTCACGCCGCAAACTCCGAGGCAAACCAAAAGCGCGTCCAGCCGCGGAGGCGGGACAACCTCCCATCGAACCCGCTCTGGCTTGATTTCGCCCAGACGAAGTCACTGGTTATCCTTGGATCGCGGCGGTTTGGCGTAAGCTAAACTTCGCGTTGATCCGAAGAAATCCTCCCGACTTGGAGCCTTGCCAGAACCGTTGCGTCTTATTCGTAGTCCCTGGCTGCCGCCGAACGCGTTCGGCGCATGTAGGCCACAACCGAGCCAGGCCAGAGAGTGGTGTTCTCGCCGGTTTTCTGGTCTTGATACCAGCTTCGGCAGCCTCCGGTTTGCCAAACGGTGTGGCTTAAGCGCTCGACCACTTCGTCGACGAAGCGCTTCTGGGTTTCCGGACGCAAGTTCATGACCTTCTGGCCGCGGCGGCGCATCAGCTTCAGGCAGCTCATCACGTAGCGAACCTGCGCTTCGATCATCAGCACGACGGAGTTGTGTCCCAGGCCGGTGTTCGGGCCGAGCAAGATGAAAAAATTCGGAAAGCCGCTGACGGTGACGCCGAGAAAAGCGCTCATTCGTTCGCGCCAGGCGTCATGAATCTCCACGCCTCCACGGCCGACGAGGCGAACGGCAATCATTGGCTCCGTGACGCGGAAGCCCGTACCATAAATCAAAACATCCACAGGCCGTTCCACGCCGTCCTTGGTGACGATGCTGTGCTCACGCACCTCCGCGATGCCTTCGCTCACCAGCTCCGCATTCGGCCTTGTCAGTGCGGAATAAAAATCATTTGAAAAAAGTACGCGTTTGCAGCCCAGCGCATAGTTCGGTGTAAGCGCGGCACGCAGTTTTGGATCCTTGATGCGTTTCTCAAGGTTTTTCAGTGCGATGCGTTCCAGAAATCTTCCCATCCAGCGGTGGCCGAGAAATGCCAGCACGCGGAACTCATGCTGCCAAAAAAGAAACTTGCGGAACGCCCACATCACGACAGGGATTCGCCGGAAGCGCTGTCTCCATTTTTCGCTGATCGAAAAATCCGGCTTGGGCACGATCCATGCCGGCGTGCGCTGAAAGACGTACAGCTTGCCCGTGCGCGGCGCGATTTGCGGAACGAACTGAATGGCACTTGCCCCGGTTCCGATTACGGCGACGCTTTTACCTTCAAGCTTTACATCCGGATTCCATGTGGCCGAATGAAATGACGGTCCGGCGAAACGCGCGAGCCCCGGCAGTTCGGGATAACTGGGCACGTGAAGAGCGCCCATGCCGGACACCAGCACGCGAGCGTCTATCGTAAGGCCTTCGCCCGCGAGAACGTGCCACACGCCCTTGGCTTCATCCCACGTCGCTTCGCGCAGCCGTGTTTTCAGACGAATGTGCGGGAGGACGCCGTACCGCTTGGCGCAGGACTTCAAGTATTCCCAAATCTCGGCTTGGCCGGCATACATGCGATTCCAATCCGGATTTGGCTCAAAGGAGAAACAGTAGAGATGCGAAGGGACATCGCACGCGCAGCCGGGGTAACGGTTCTCATGCCAGGTCCCGCCGATGTCGTCGCCCTTTTCGATGACGAGAAACGATTCGGTGCCAGCCTGCTGGAGCTTGATGGCTATGCACAAGCCAGAAAAGCCTGCGCCGACGATCAAGACATCGACGGTCACTTCGGGAGAATGGTGGTTGGTAGTTGCCTGTTCCGTCATGCCGGAGCCATCCTGCTGCGGACCGTAAGTGGATTGCAAGTCAAACTTTTTGGGAGTACGCTCTCCCCAGCCTCACCCCTCCCAGCAAGCGAATCCCATCATCCGTGAGGCCAGGCCCATCTCCGAGGATACCGGATCAGTCCATCCGGAGGAGGAGGACGGATCGTATGACAGGCGATAGCAAAGCCATTGTTCGAACTCTCTATGATGAAGTCTGGAATAAGCGGCGGCTCGAACTTGTAGACGAGATCATCTCCACGAGCCACGCTCTCCACGATCCGAACGTATCTGGTTCGGCCGTCGGCCCGGAGGCGTACAAACGTCAAGTCACGCGCTTCATCATGGCTTTTCCGGATCTCCGCTTTTCCATCGAGGACATCGTTGTGGAGAAGGAAAAAGTAGCGGTCGCCTGGAGCATCACTGGTACGCACAAGGGGGAGTTCCTGGGGATTGCTCCCACAAGCAAGAGAGTGTCCGTCGAGGGGATCACCATCAGTCACATCGCGGACGGCAAGATTATGGATTCTTACATCAGCTGGGACGCCTTGGGAATGATCCACCAACTGGGCGCCCCTCCCAAGGGACAAGCGAAAGATGCTGCCGCCCGCTGATCATTCGGTCCGCGGGCCTGTCGAATAGCAGTGTGTATCGGGCCGACGGTGAACTTCCAAATTGAAACGATTCTCAATCCTCCTTCACTACTCAATAGGAGGTAGTGCATTATGGCGGGACGAGTTTCCTCACTCACCCCTGCGAAGGAGCCCACCTATGACATCCTCATCGAGGACGCAGACGGCCGGCGCCTGTGGTTGGAGAGCACACACGACCTGGCGATGGCACAGAAGCGTCTGCCCTTTCTAGCTGCGGAATACCCCGGTGTTCGGCTGATTCTTTGGAATCATAAAACACGCACCATTCTTGCGCAGACCGACGGGTACTGAGCCCCTGGAAGCTAACGGAGGCGAAACAGCGCGGGGTCGCAGACGACGCATCGCTACAATCTGGTCGAGGGTCCTTAGGGGGCGCGAGCACGAACCGCGCCCCCTTGGATTGCATCCCTATTTAGCCGGAGCGTAGAAGTAGTAGTCGGCCGAGTATGCGCTTTTCGATTCCGTACCGGTCGCCGCTGCGGTGCAGCTGGTCGCGTTCGGTGGGAGACCACCTTCGGTATGGATGCGTTGAATTGTTGTTACGCGGCTGAGGATTCCGGAGCCGGTGTGCGTGGCCGCGGTCAGCAGAAGCCAGGCGACGGCATCGGGTTTTGGCGCATCCTGCTTCGCCACGACCCTCCCGGTCACTTCGCTTCCGTCGTTGTGTTTCCAGGTTGGTCCTGCGAAGTGGTGGATGATTTTTTTGCCTTGCGCGTCCACCAAATCTGCTTCGGGCCCTTTCAGGGTCCACGAAATTTTTTGGTCCGCTCCGGCTTGGCAGACATAGATTTGCGAGCCGGTCGCGTGGCCCACGAGAATCACTTCGTCGCCTGCGGGCGCTTTCAGAGAGTCCGGCACGTCGGGCCGGGCTTGCATTTGAGCAGGCGGAGCGAGCAGCAAACTGATCCACGCCAGAGCTGGAAAAAAGTGATTCATGTGGCCTCCTTGAACTTTGAAGGATACCTTACTTCAGGTGCAATCTCGCGCGCGGTTGCGTCCTCCTTTTCGAACAGAAGCTGGCAGCCGGTTGCGGTGGAACAGGAATGCTGCTGCGCGGTTTCAATCCTTGCGGCGCTATTCGAGATTCGATGCGGACTTCATGTAAAGTAATTGTAGCGCCGGAAATAAAGTACGCGAGGAATGGGCGTGGTTGCAACAATTCCGGGAACTGGGTTCTAAATGGCCAGCGATACCAAAGTGTCTGCGGTTCAAAACACGGCTCCCGCGGAAGTTACCGAAGAGACCGTGTTTCAAACTGCTCCTCCCGCAGGGGTTGGAGAGCAGACGGTCTTCAAGATTCTCCTGACCATCAGTTTCTGCCACCTTTTGAATGACACGCTGCAATCGCTGATTCCGGCCATCTATCCATTGCTCAAAGTGTCATTTCATCTTGATTTTGGCCAAGTGGGACTGATTGCGCTCACGTTGCAATTTACGGCCTCGCTTCTTCAGCCTCTCGTGGGGCTTTACACCGACCGGCGGCCGCAACCGTACTCGTTGGCGATCGGGATGGGATTCACTCTCGTCGGGCTGCTGGGCCTGGCGATGGCCCCGAGCTACGGCACAATTCTGGCTGCCGCGGCGTGTATGGGAATTGGCTCGGCTGTGTTTCATCCGGAATCTTCTCGGGTTGCACGATTGGCTTCCGGCGGTCAGCACGGCATGGCGCAGTCGCTTTTCCAGGTGGGAGGCAATGCCGGGTCGGCGCTGGGCCCGCTGCTCGCTGCGTTCGTACTCACCAAAGGGCAGTCGAGCATCGTGTGGTTTTCGTTTGTGGCTCTGCTCGGCATCGTCCTGCTTTCGAATATCGGGGCGTGGACCAAGAAACATCATTTCGACAAAGCGAAACTCGTTTCTGCAGGTTCTGCCACCCTGAGTTCCGCGTCGGCAGTCGTTCAGCACATCGTTTTGTCGCCGAAGAAAGTCGCGTTTTGCCTGGCAATCCTCGTGGCCCTGATGTTCTCGAAATTCTTTTATCTAGCTAGCTTGATCAGCTACTACACCTTCTACCTGATGAACCGGTTTCATATGTCGGTGCAAAGCGCGCAGATTCACCTGTTCGTGTTTCTCGGCGCCGTGGCAGCAGGAACCATCATCGGCGGCCCCGTTGGTGACAAGTTTGGCCGCAAGTATGTGATCTGGATCTCCATTCTTGGCGTTTTGCCGTTCACCTTGGTTTTGCCGTACGCCAATTTGTTCTGGACCACCACACTCAGTGTGGTGATCGGTCTTATCCTGGCATCTGCTTTCTCCGCCATTCTGGTTTACGCCCAGGAACTTATGCCGGGAAGAGTTGGCGCGGTCTCCGGCCTTTTCTTCGGATTTGCGTTTGGGATGGGCGGCGTTGGCGCCGCGCTGTTAGGCAAGCTGGCGGATATGACGAGCATCAACTTCGTGTATCACGTCTGCTCGTTCCTCCCGGCGATTGGCATACTGACGGCGTTTTTGCCTAATTTGGAGCCGGAGAGACTGCGAGCGTCACGGAAGTGAATGACAATCGCCCTTCGCAAAACGTATCTCGGATGTTCTAACTTCGTTTATTGCGCGTCCGGCGGTTTCGCGTTCGCATTGCCGTTCAGATAGCGGTCAAACCAATAGATCTGCCAATTCAAGCTCTCTACTAAATGCTTGGGCTCGCCCGTGCGAGTCAGGTTGTGATTTTCTCTTGGGAAGAGCACTAACTCCGACGGCACGCCGTAGTGTTGCAACGCGCGGAACCACTGTTCGCCTTGCTCGATGGGAACGCGGAAATCCATGTCCGAATGGAGGATGAGCGTGGGCGTATGAACGTCACGTGCATACTTGAGCGGCGAGGCGCTCCAGTATTGATCGAAATCGTCGAACAGGTTTCCCTTGAAATACTCCTCGTGGCCGTAGCCGCCATCGCGTGTGCCTTCGTCGCTGATGAAATTTGAAACCGAGCGAAGCGTGACCGCGGCTTTGAAGCGGTTGGTGTGACCGACGATCCAGTTGGTCATGAATCCGCCGTAGCTGCCGCCGGTCACGCCCAAATTATTTGCGTCGATCCAGGGATACTGTTTGAGAGCCGCGTCCACGCCGGCCATCACGTCTTGATAGTCCATCCCACCCCAGTTGTTGATGATTCCTCTTTCAAATTTTTCGCCGTAACCGGTTGAGCCGCGAGGATTGCAGAAAAAAACCGCCCAGCCCTTCGCTGCGTAGACCTGGAATTCGTGGTACCAATCCACGCCGAACATGCCGGCCGGACCGCCGTGGATGACCAGGACCATCGGATATTTCTTTCCGGCTTGCCAGCCGAGCGGTTTGACGAAGAAACCGTCAACCGGCCAGCCGTCCGTGCTTTTGTAGGGCACGCGCTCGACAGGTTGGAACGCCAGTTGCTTCCAGAGGTCGGCATTCAGATGGGTAAGCTGGCGTTCGCCGCTGCCATCTATTTTCGCGACGTAAAGATCGTCCAGGTGTTCGAAATCGTTCGAAAGATAGACCATCAGGCCGGCCCTGGCGTTCAGGTCGAAGCCGTGGACGGAGCGCGGCCCAGAGGTAACGCGGGAAAAGGTGTGCGCGGCAAGATTCGCGCGGTAAATGTGCGTTTCCGCTTTCTCGCCAGCAGAAAAAAGCGGCTCACCGGCGGCGGCCCAGTGAAGCTCACCGGGGATTAGATCAAGATCTTTCACGGCGAGCTGCGAAGGCGCGCCACCGGACGACGGCGCCACATATAACTTCGCAAATTGATGCCGTTCGGTCTGGCCTGTAAAGAGAATTTGATTTCCATCCGGCGACCAGCGCGGCTCTTCGTCCTGAAAAGGGTGATCGGAAATCCTAGTGAGCGAGCCGCCGGCTGCAGGAATCACCCACACATCGGTGTTGTCGCTATCATCGTAGGCCTTGCCGCTGCGATCGGACACGAACGCGATGCGTGTGCCGTCGGGCGACCACTGCGGGTCGGTATCGTTCCAATCCTGGCCGTCGGTAATCTGTTTTGCCTCGGCGCTGGCGACGGTGACAACCCAGAGGTGACGGCGCTTATCGTCGAACCAACCAGTGTCGTTGAACTTGTAGCGTATGTGTTTGTAGTGGCGCACGTCGCTCTTGCGGTCGGCGGGCGCGACCGCATCGCTTGGCCCGGAGAGAGCCACGCAGACGAGGCGCGCGCTGTCAGGTGACCACTGAAAGCTTTGCACGCCGTTCTTGAGTTTCGTCAGCGGGAGCGCTTCGCCGCCCGCGGTCATCGGGAGCAAATAGATCTGGGATTTTGGAGCGTCAGTACCGGTGGCATCCGAACTGCGAGTCGAGAGAAAGGCCAGAGTTTTGCCGTCCGGGCTCCAGCGCGCAGCGTTCGAACTGAAGCCCTCGGCGCTCAGTCGGCGCGGCGGCGCGGAGCCGTCCACCGGCAGGAGCCAAATGGCGGATTCGCGACGATTTTTCTTCTGGTCAATCGTGGTCACCACATAAGCGACAAGCTTGGCGTCCGGCGAAAGATGCGCGTCGCTGATGAATTGGAAGGAGAGGTAGTCTTCAGGCGTGACGCCGCGTCGATCGGCCGCTTGCGATGTGGCGCTGACCGTCAGGAGCAAGGCGAGACAAAGCAAAATAGTTTGGAATTTGCGCATAACGGCGTGAACTCTAGCACACCGGAAAAAGCCGCACCACTATTTGCATCTTTGAACCGTGCCTTGGAGGATCAAACCTGTCCGAAAGTGCAGGTATCACGGCGAGGGCTGACCCGCGTATTACCTACGTCCAGACTGATTCTTTGCCGCTAGAATCTAAGAATGACCGGGCCTTCCAAGGGCGCCGCAATCTTCCTGACCCTCTTTGGCCTTCCGTTCCTGGGAGGAGGGCTTTTCTTTCTTTACGTGCAGATTCTTAGCCGCGGAAACTTCAGAACTTCAGACTTCGTTACGGGCGCGATGATTGCTTTGGTATTCGTCTTCGTCGGCGGAGGGTTGATTTACGCGGCGATCTCCGGCTATGGCCGGTTGAAAAAGCAGGCAGCACTCGAGGAAGCAAATCCGCTTTCACCCTGGGCTTGGCGGCAAGACTGGGCGTCGCGCCGGGCGGAGAGCCAGCACAAAAAGGGCGCCATCGCGAAGTGGGTCTTTGCCATTCTCTGCAACATGTTCACGGTGCCGTTTCTCTTCCGCCTGGTTCCGCAGTTATTGCGAAACGGCGATCTGCGCGTGATTATTTTGCTGGGCTTCAACGTGCTTGGAGCGATTCTGATTGTCATTGCAGCGCGGGCCAGCATCCGGCACAGCCGTTTCGGCGGCACCTACTTTGAGTTCAATTCGCTTCCGTTTTCTCCCGGCGAGCGCGTCGGCGGAAGAATTCACCTGAAGCTCGATACTCGGTTGGAGCACGGCGTTGATGTGCGGCTCTCCTGCGTGCGAAAAGTCGTTATCGGCACCGGCGAAGACAGAAGCACGAGTCGAATCGTGCTTTGGCAAGCCGATCAGAACGTTCCCGCGGGAGCGATCGGCCCGGGTCCACTCGGGCGCGCGATTCCAGTGGATTTTCCGATTCCCCCGGAGAGTCTCCAAACGGATCACGACAATCTGAGCGATCAGCTTGTGTGGGAGCTTCATGCTCAGGCCGATGTGCCCGGAGTGAACTTTTCGGACGATTTCGAGATCCCGGTGTTCAAGACGGCTGCTTCGGTCGCGCGCGTCCGCGAATCCGAATCGCCGACTTCATCCCGCGTGGATGCCGCTGGATTTGCATCGGCGCCTTCCGGCAGTGAAGATGTGGGCTTCGTAGCAAAGCCGGCTCGAACGAAGGTCATTGTCGGGATCCATGACGGCGGGACAGAGTTCTATTTTCCGGCACTGCGCAATCCCGGGCGCGCCCTCCTGCTTTTTGTCGTCATGGTGATCTGGAGCGGGGTGGTGTACATGCTGTACCATTCGCGCGCGCCGTTCTTTTTCACTGTCGTTTTCGGTTTGGCCGATTTGCTTTTGATCTGGGGATTCCTCCATGTGACGCTGGGCAGCGCGCGCATTGGCGTCAGCAGCGGCGAAATTCTTTCGCGCACAGGAATCTTTGGCATTGGAGCCACGAAGCGAATCCCGGTTTCGAATGTGGATTCGATCGTTCCGGTTCTTAGCGCACAGCAAGGTAACAGCTCGTGGGGACACGCTTACTACGCTATTCGTCTGCGGACCAAGGATGGGCGAAAGCTCAGGCTTGCGGATGAAATTGACAACCGGCAGGAGGCACGTTGGATCGTTTCGCAGATCGAAACGCTGGCCGGACTGAAAGTGGACACGCACGTCGAAGTGGAAATGCCGCTCGGAATATCTGCAATGCCTCCGCAACCGGGAACGCTACGGCCGCAACCGCGCATGTCCGCGGCTGCTTCCATCGCCATCTTTGTTTTAATGGCGGGCGCTATGTTTGGTTGGGTCACGTGGCGGAGGGCTCCCAGCGGGTCGCGGAGAAATAGCTCTCGCACCGCGGCCGCATCGCCCGCGAAATCGAGTGCGCCGCGCGTGTTCTCGGGACCCATGACAGATGCGGACGTCGAGCGCGTGCTGGCTTCGCCTGCGCAGAACCAGGCGGAGGAGCTGCTGGAACGCGCGATTGGCCACGACGAGCGCGCACTGGAATTGTTTGAACAGAATGTCGAAAGCTGGGTCGGACACATCAACGAGAGTCCTCGGATGAAGCAACTGGAGCGGCGCTCGGAGTTTTCCAAGGATCTTCGCGTGCGCTACGCCAACGCGGACATCAATCTTACTCTGGACGGATGGCAAAAGAACGAGCACGCTGCCGAGTTATTGATCGAACGCGCGCGCACGGATGAGCAGTACCGGGCCGCAGCGGTTTATTTCCTCGGCATGCTCGCAGGGCGCGGTGTGGATTACGATCGCATTCATCCGGTGCTCCTTGACTATGCGCGGAACAACGGAGATCCCACTGTGCGCCAGTGGGCCGTCGAGGGAATGCGTTATTTAGGCAAAGACGAAGCGCTCGATGATTTGTTTATTTCCTTCACGGAAGACCCTTCCCCGAAGGTCCGAGAACGCGCCGGCTGCAACATCTCCGATTGCGGCAGTTTCACTCGCAAGCAGCGCATGAGGATGGTTCCCAAGCTGATTGACCTGGCCGCCAATTCCAGCACGTCGCCACAGATGCGGAACTGGTGTTTCATGGCGTTGAGCGGAATCACTGACGTGAATCTTCCCGCGGATGCCCAGGCTTGGAGCCGGTGGTACGCGGAACACGGCGGGGAAAAACTAGCCGAGTTCGAACGCCTCGATTGGTGGCAAGTCCGCGGCGACGAATAGAAGGTCCTCCGCTTCACATCCCGCGAGTCCCCTTCAAAATTTACGAAACCAGCCAAGCTTGCCACATCCGCTCGCAAGGTAGAGAATCCCCACGTCCTTTGAGGGGAAATGAGCGATGCCTGTTCCAACTGACGAGCGCATTCGAATTGGCGTGGATCTGGGTGGGACGAAGATCGAGTTCGTCGCGCTGGAGCGGGACGGCAGGGAATTGCACCGGCATCGCGTCGCGACCCCGCGCTTTGATTACGAGGGTACGGTGCGCGCGGTGGCGGGTGCGGTCGAGGGCATCGAGAAAGAACTTGGCCGACGTGCCACGGTTGGCGTGGGAATTCCGGGAACCGTTTCCGGAAAAACTGGCCTGGTAAAGAACGCAAACTCGACGTGGCTGAACGGAACCCCGTTTGACAAAGATCTCAGCCGCGCGCTCGGGCGCGAAGTGCGTTGCGCCAACGACGCAAACTGTTTGGCCGTTTCGGAAGCCACCGACGGAGCGGGCGCGGGACAACACGTTGTTTTCGCCGTGATTCTAGGGACCGGCTGCGGCGGGGGAATTGCGCTCGATGGCCGCGTGGACAGCGGCTTGAACGGCGTCGCCGGCGAATGGGGACACAACACACTGCCGTGGATGACCGTAGAGGAATATCCCGGCCCGCCGTGCTATTGCGGGCGAAACGGCTGCCTCGAAACTTGGATTTCAGGAACCGGGCTGGAGGCGGATTACCGGCGCGCGACGAACGAGTCCGTTCGAGGTCCTGAGATCCTTGCGCGGAGTGCCGCGGGCGAACCCGCTGCGCTTGCGGCGCTCGATCGATTTGAAGACCGCCTCACGCGCGGGCTTGCGCAAGTCATCAACCTTCTCGATCCCGACGTGATTGTCATCGGCGGAGGCGCTTCGCAGATCCAGCGGATCTATAAGAATGTTCCGGGGAGATTGAGAGACTACGTTTTCGGCAAGGAAGCGGAGACGCCCGTTCTTCAGTCCAAGCACGGGGATGCCAGCGGCGTGCGCGGCGCGGCATGGCTTTGGCCACTTAAATAACAAACGCGAGGCGTCAGCATGAAGCAACATTAGCCGCCGGAACCGTGTGGAAAGGTGGACGTATATGCGATACGACTTCCTGATTGAAACCTACGAGACCGAACGGGTCAAGGTAGTGAGCGTCTGGAGCGAGTTCCGTGACGAAGATCTTTCCGTGCGCCCTCGTGCGGGCGACCCGCGCGGTCGCAGCGCACGTGAACAGATGGTGCATCAATGCGTAAGCGAAAATCTGTGGTTCATCAACATGCTGGGGATAGACGTTAGTGCGCCGCCACTGCCGGCCGCGGAGACGCGGATGGAATTCATGAAGCGTTATGCCGAGGACAGCGGGAAGCGCCTGGCGACGTTGCGCGGGAAAGACGATTCCTGGTGGGAATCCGAAACGAAATTTTTCGACGTGCCGCGATCGCGTGCGTGGGTGGTGGTGCGGCGGATTGCGCATACCGCACACCACCGGGGCCAGCAGATGGCGATACTGCGCATGCTGGGGCGCGACTTGCACAGCAATTACGGTCCCACCGCGGACACCGGGGGGCTGATGCAGGCGCACGCGCCAACGATCTACGGCTATCCCAGCTTACCGGCACTGCTCGACGCGGAAGCAACGGGAGGCGCAAAGTCACCCCTCCCCGGTGCCGCCGGCAAAGCAGTGACCGAGCGCCCGGATCAAATCAAATAGACAAAAGAGCCTATCCCGGAATTACTCCGGCTTGGTGATGATGCCGCAGGCGATGCGCGGCGGAGCTCCGCTACCAGTGCCGCCAGCCACTGCATGGATGACAATGGCTGTGCCACCATTGCTGAAAACGGAGTGCGCGTCATCACCCAGGGTGACGTTGGGCGCCACAGTCGAGGCGTGCGCCGTGCCGTCCGCGGCCACAAGCAGCGCAAAGTCTGGGATGTCCCCCGCAGGCATGCCTTCATGGGAATGACCTCCCATGGCATCAAAGTGAGGGCCTGCAGATTTGAAATCGGGCGGCTCGCACTTGGCGACCTGATGGATGTGGAGGGAGTGCTCGCCCGGCGGAAGATTCTTGATGTCAATTGTGATTTTGACGCCTTTGGGAGCGGGCGTCAGAACGGCAGTGCCCACGCTCTGGCCTTGGGCGTTCTTGATGTCCACGGTAACGGGTTTTCCAGCAGGATTCGCAGAGCTTGGCTGCACAAAAACTGTACTGGCCGCTGACAACAACAGCGCGGCGCAAACGAGACCTCTCATAATGGTTCTCCTCTTGGCTAATCGATCTTTAGGATATGGATTCTCTCAGAAAAACGCCCCAACACAATCTAACCCATGGCCCGTCAGTGTGGCACAGGGTGTTCTCAAATAGATAGCCTGAGAATCAAAGGCAACTGTGAACGGGTTCAATTTCCCATACGCCGGCAGTCATATCCCTGAAACGATGGGAGTACCCCATTTGTACGCAGAAGAACTCGATGGATTTAGGGGCGATAGAGGCTTGGAAAGGCCTTCTTCAAGTTGTCCAGCTTGGGAAGATCGTTGTACATGATGTACGGATCATTCGGATTGTTCTTGAGATAGTCCTGGTGATAGCTCTCGGCAGGATAAAAGGCTTGATAGGCCTCCACCTTCGTCACGATGGGGCGAGAGTACACCTTCGCAGAATCGAGCTGGGCGATATACGCCTGGGCGATGCGCTTTTGTTCTTCGCTGGTGTAGAGAATCAACGAGCGATACTGAGAACCGGTGTCGGGACCCTGGCGGTTCCACTGCGTGGGGTCGTGCGCCACGGAAAAGAAAACCATCAACAATTGGCCGTACGTAATTTGAGAAGGGTCGTAAGTAACACTCACCGATTCGGCGTGGCCGGTGACTCCCATACTGACACTCTCATAGGAAGGTGACTTTACGTACCCGCCGGCGTAGCCCGAAGTCGCCGAAGTGACGCCCTTGAGATGTTCGAAAACAGCCTGCACGCCCCAGAAGCAGCCACCGGCGAAAACAGCGTTCTGCTGGCCAGAAACGCCAGCCAAGGCCGCGTCAAGCGCAGGCGCAGGGAATGGCATCCTGGGAGGTTCCGGGGACCGCGCACCCAGAGCGCGCACAGCGGTCCAAGCAACAAGGCCAATGATCACAGCGAGTGCGATGCCACGGCCAATCGATGGGCTCTTCATGGTCTATCTCCGCAAATGCTTATCTCAGTTTACTATTCCCAAGCCTTATTGGATGCGGAGGAGTCCCTTTTGGATTGCGAAGGATCCCATTTCGGTGCGAACTTCGTCCAAATCGGGAAACCCCGGCAATACAGCTCAAGGCCGCCTACATACGCTTTGGCTCGGCGCTAATTCACCGTCAGCGTCAGCTGAATAGGTTGCAGCTGGATGGGCTTTCCGGACGCGGACATCGCAGTAAGTGTGACCGTGATCGCCGAGGTCCCTGATGGCGTTACCAGGGGTGCAGGAACTACTGCCGCCGCTCCCGAGCTTCCTCCGCCGCAACCCGCCAGTGGAACTAGCATGCAAAGTGCAATCACCGTGAGAACCGTGGTCTGCGTCCAGCAGCTTGTAATTGTTGGGCCCGGGGATGCCCTAAGGATGTTGGCGAAGAAGAGCAAGACGAGTGCTGTCAGTGCGACGCCAAAAACACGAAGGCCCGTGTTGGGAGTGAATCGCAAGGGAATCTGCGGCGGAATACTGGCGGCGCCACTCGTTGTCACCATAACGGCAAACGGCAGAGCCCCTCCGTTCGTGACGGAGAGGGTGGAAGGGACCTGGCACGCCGCGCCAACGGGCGCTCCGCTGCAAGCAAGGGAGATGCTTCCGGTGTAGCCGGGCCCGGGTATCAATTGCAATTGGTATTGTGCGGTTTGACCGGCCGAAACGGAGGCCGTTGACGAACCTCCAGGAGCAGGTCCCGCGGTAACAGCGGGATTGGCGCTGCCGCCGATACTGATGACTTGCGGAGAATTGGGAGCATCATCCGAGACGGTGATCGTGGCCGCGCGAGACCCAGTTCCCAGCGGTGCGAACATCAAGTTTATCGCGCAGGTTGCGTTTGTTGGGTACGCTGCGGCGGTGCATCCGTTCGTCATGCTGTAGTCGCTGGCGTTTGCTCCTCCCAGAACGACCGAAGAAATGTGGAGGGGGGCTGCGCCTGAACTCGTTACGGTCACCGTCTGCGGCCCGTTTGATGTTCCTTCCGTAATTGTCGCAAAGGAAACGTTTGCCGGGATGAGGGATACCGCTGGATTGTTTGACGGGGACGAGGAGGCCGTGCCACTAAGCGGAATCGACTGAGGGGAATTTGGGGCGTCATCCGTTATCGTGATGGCGGCCGCGCGCTGGCCTGCTGCGAGTGGCGCGAAGGTCACGGCGATAGAGCAACTGGCGTTCGCCGCATAAGCTCCACTGCAAGAATTTGACATGCTGAAGTCGCCAGGATTATTGCCGCCCATGAGCACCGAAGAAACGTGAAGCGTAGCTGTGCCCGAGTTTGCAAGCGTAACCGTGATTGGACTGCTTGCGGTTCCTTGCGTTGTCGTTGGAAAGGAAACACTACCCGGTATAAACGTGATCGCAGGCTGTGGCGGAGGCGGCGCAACTCCAGTGCCGCTAAGTTGCACCGCCTGCGGGCTTCCGGGGGCGTTGTCCGTGGCCAACAAGGTTGCTTGCTGTAGGCCGCTGGCGGTGGGCGTGAAGGT
>Ga0210383_10001651_pt1 | contig 20293 bp, 15 predicted proteins | sample IncBWC14OmetaG_FD_160072 | JGI IMG/M metagenome (GOLD analysis project Ga0210383, IMG submission 160072) | Forest soil microbial communities from Barre Woods Harvard Forest LTER site, Petersham, Massachusetts, United States - Inc-BW-C-14-O ... | reverse complement strand
CTGACGACCAGCCTCGCGTTCAACATCGCCGGCCGCGAATCTCCGTCTGCTCATAACGGGGGGACTGAATTGCTGTTGGCCGGAGCGGCTCCGAAGGATCTGGAAGTCGCGTTGCCGCCGGGGTTGGTGGGCGACCCAAACGCGGTGCCGCAGTGTAGCCAGCGGGCATTCCTCGAGGGCGAAAATCTCAACTGCCCGGTCGACACCCAGGTTGGGACCGTGCGGCCCTTCTTCTACGGCGCGTTTCCCTCGGCCAACTATCCGGTCTACGACCTCGTGCCGCCGGCTGGGGCGCCGGCAGAGCTGGGCTTCTCCGTGTTGAACCTCGGGCGTGTGACGATCTTCTTCCACGTCCGTACGGGCGGCGATTATGGCTTGACCGCCTCCCTGAACGGGATTCCCGAGACCGGCCCGCTGCAGGGCGCGATCCTGACGCTGTGGGGTGTGCCGGCGGAAGCCTCCCACGACCTCGAACGCGAAGGGACTGTCGGTGACGGGGCTCAGGACGCCAGCGAATTCTGCAAGCCCGTTGTTGAAGTCAACGGCGGCGTCGAAACGCAGACGCGTTGCCCGAGCGACGCGCCGGCCAAGCCCTTCCTGACGCTTGCGAGCGAGTGCGGCCCCGAACAACCGTTCACGGCGACGGTCGACTCGTGGGAGAACCCTGGGCAGTTCCAGGCGTACTCATTTCCCGAACAGGCGAGCGCCAACCAGATCATCGGCTGCGAACAGCTCGCCTTCACCCCGTCGCTGTCGCTGACCCCGGAAACGACGCAAGCGGACACGCCCAGCGGCTACACGGTCGAACTGCACGTCCCGCAGGACGAAAATCCCGTGGGGCTTGCGACGCCCGATCTCCGCAACGCGGTCGTGAGCCTGCCGGTGGGCATCGTGGTCTCTCCGTCCGCGACGAATGGCCTGCAGGGCTGCTCGCGGGCGCAGTTCGATCTGGGCTCCTCAGCTGCGGCCTCCTGTCCGCCCCGCTCGCAGATCGGCACAGTCAGGATCGCGACGCCGCTGCTGACGAGCCCGCTGGAAGGGCAGGTCTTCCTGGCCGAACCGGAATGTGCGCCCTGCTCATCGGCGCAGGCGCAAGAAGGCAAGTTGGTGCGGCTGCTCGTGCAGGCACAGGGCTCTGGCGTGACTGTGAAGCTCGAAGGTGCGACGTCGATTGACCAGAGCACGGGCCAGCTGACGATGACCTTCGTGAACGCGCCGCAGCTGCCGTTCGAAGATCTGAAGCTCACCCTAAACGGTGGTTCGCGGGCTCCGCTGGCAAACACCTCGACCTGTGGCGTGCCGCTGGCGGCGAGCTCGTCCCTCACGCCCTACAGCAGCGAAACTCCGGCGCAGCCGGCGAGCGAACCGTTTGAGCTGAGCGGCTGTCCGCCGCCGCAGTTCCATCCGTCGTTCATCGCGGGCACGACCAACAACCAGGCCGGCGCGTTCAGTCCGCTGACGGTGGCGCTGTCGCGCACCGACCAGGATGAGCAGCTGCAGGCACTTAGCGTCCACCTGCCGCCTGGTCTGCTGGCGATGCTCGCCAAGGTGCAGCTGTGCACGGAAGCGCAGGCGAGGGCCGGCGGGTGTGAATCTCAGAGCGAAATCGGCAGCGCGACGGTTGTCGTTGGGCCAGGCGCCAGCCCGGTGTTCCTCTCCGGACACGTGTACTTGACGGGTCCGTATGAGGGCGCGCCATTCGGGCTGTCGATCGTCGTCCCTGCTGTGGCCGGTCCGTTCGATCTGGGCACGGTCAGCGTGGGTGCTCGCGTCGAGGTCAACCCGAGCAACGCGACGGTGACGATCGCGAGCGACCCGCTACCGCAGCGCCTGGACGGCATTGCGCTACAGATCAAGGCCGTCAACCTCGACATCGATCGCGCAGGCTTCGCCGTCAACCCGACTGACTGCAAGGCGTTGGCGGTCGAAGGCACTGCCGAGAGCAGCGAAGGCGCGAGCGCCCTACTCACCTCGCGCTTCCAGGCGGCCAATTGCGCGACACTCCCGTTCAAGCCGCGGCTCGGCGCGCTCGCGCACGCCAAGACGAGCAAAGCGGGTGGCGCCTACTTGCACGTTCGCTTCGAATCCAAGCCGGGCGAGGCGAACATCGCCAAGCTCAAGGTCGATGTGCCCAGGCAATTGCCCGTGCGGCTGACCACGCTGCAGAAGGCGTGCGCGGCGCTTGTGATCGATGCCAACCCGGCTGGTTGCCCGGCGGCGTCGGTGGTTGGCAGCGTGACTGTGATCACGCCGGTTCTGCGCAACGCGCTGGTCGGGCCGGTGTATCTCGTCTCCCATGGCGGCACCTCATCGCCCGACATCGAGCTCGTGTTGCAGGGTGAAGGCGTGTCGGTGGATGTGGTCGGACAGACGATCGTCAAGCATGGCGTCATCTCGGCTGTCTTTAGAGCGCTTCCGGACGTGCCGATCTCCACATTCGGCATGGTCCTCGGCACGGGCCTACATTCGTTGCTGGCGGCGAATCTGCCGGCGCGGGCGAGACGCAGCCTGTGCGGGCAGAAGCTCACGATGCCGGTAGCGATTACCGGCCAGAACGGCACGGTCGTCAAACGGACCGTCAGGATCGGCGTCTCTGGGTGTGCGCGCCGCGAGGCATAGGCTTGGCACTACGTCGCCGACTGTGCTGAGAGAGAGGATGGGCTGCCATGAGCTGGGACTTCTCGACCGACCCTGATTTCCAGGAGCAACTCGACTGGATGCGCGAGTTCGTGCGCCAGGAGATCTGGCCGCTAGAGGCGATCTGGCATGAGCTTGGCCTGGAGGGGCTGCGGCGAGCGATGGCGCCGCTACAGGAGCGGGTCAAGCGGCGGGGTCTGTGGGCTACACATCTGCCGCCGGAGCTCGGTGGGCAGGGCATGGGACAGGTACGCCTCGGCCTGATGCACGAGATTCTGGGCACGAGCCCGATTGCGCCACTGGCGTTCGGCAACGCGGCGCCGGACTCGGGCAACTCCGAGCTGTTGGCGCTGGCGGGCACGCCTGAGCAGAAGGATCGTTGGTTGCATCCACTGCTGGCGGGCGATCTGCGTAGCGCGTTCAGTATGACCGAGCCCGACACCCCCGGTTCCGACCCGACGCAGCTGCGCACGCGCGCGGTGCGCGACGGTGATGAGTGGGTGCTGGACGGCCGCAAGTGGTTCTCATCGAATGGTTCGATCGCGAACTTCCTGATCGTGATGGCGGTCACGAATCCCGATGGGCGCCCAGCGCAGCGTGCCTCGATGTTCGTTGTCCCCAGCGACACGCCAGGCGTGGAGATCGTGCGCGACGTGCCCACGATGGAGCACCCGTGGGAGCAGTTCGGCGCCTACGGTGGGCATGCGGAAATCGCTTACGAGAATGTTCGTGTCCCTGCTGAGGCACTGCTCGGCGGCGAGGGCGAGGGCTTTCTGCTCGCCCAGCATCGTCTGGTGCCGGGCCGCATTCATCACTGCATGCGCTGGCTTGGCGTCGCGCGCAGGGCATTCGACATGCTGTGTGAGCGCGCGACCTACCGTCATGCGCACGGCTCGCTGCTGGCTGAGAAGCAGACCGTGCAGAACTGGATCGCTGATAGCGCTGCGGAGATGCAGGCGGCACGGCTGATGACGCTGCATGCGGCGTGGGTGATGGACACGCAGGGCGCGAGCGCGGCGCGCACGGACGTGGCGTTGATCAAGTTCTACGGCGCGAAGGTGCTACATGATGTGGTCGATCGGGCGCTACAGGTGCACGGTTCGCTGGGCTACTCAACCGACCTACCGCTCGAGCAGATGTACCGTTTCGCACGCGCCGCGCGCATCTACGACGGCCCTGACGAGGTACACCGGCAGTCGGTCGCTCGACACATCCTGCGCGGCTACGAGCCGCCGGTGGAGGGCGTCCCGAGCGAGCACCTGCCGACGCGTCGTGAGCAGGCGCGCGAGCGCTTCGCTGAGCTGCTCGACACAGTTACCGCGAACGATTAGGCGAGCTCTCGCGCGACGCTTGTTCCTGACTCGAAGATGGCGGCGGTGTCTCCGATCCACTGATGTGCCTCCAAAACTGGAGCAATTGGATCTATGGGGTGAAAGGCGACGAATTTGCCGCGGTGACACTGCCGGCATCTCTGACCGTTGACAAATAATTCAACCGTTGCATAGTTCGCGGCTACGGTCATCTTCTGCCAAGGGAGATAGCTGGTCATCGTAGAGCGAGGTGTGCGATGTTGATAGCTGCAGTGAAGTACGCAATCGAGGACGTGGGCCGCTAGATGGGCGGTGTCTCGTCACCGACGCCTGAGTTGGGAACCTCACGTAGTCGGGCTCCACAATCACCACCGTCCGCCAATCCTGCGGAGTTGACGCGCGTTGGATGGACACCAAGCGCAAACCTGGGGCTGGCCGAGTGGTCGGCCGTGGGCAGACGCTTTGGCGAGATCGGGCGCTGCAGCCAATGGTGGCTTGGGGACTGGATCAAGTACGGCAACGCAAAGTTCGGCGAACGCTACTCACGTGCGATGAAACTCACGGGCTACGACGTGCAGTCACTGATGAACATGGTGTATGTCGCATCTCGATTCGAGATCTCCCGACGTCGGGAGAATCTCTCCTGGAGCCATCACGCGACGCTTGCGCCGCTGGATGTCGCAGAGCAGGAGCACTGGCTGACACGTGCGATCGCGGAGAAGCTGTCGGTGGCCGATCTGCGGGTGGAGCTGCGCGGCATGCGACGCACCCGTGCGGTTGCGACTGGGGATGGCGGGGACGGCGCCGAGCAGGCGGCGCAGGTGCCGGGCGATCAAGTGCGCACGCTTGTCTGTCCGAATTGCGGGGAGGCGGTCCCACTGTCACATTGACCGTGTGCTGATGGAAACCGATCTACTTGTGCTTGGTGCCGGCGCCAAGGGCACGGCGATCGCGATGAAGGTACATGTGCTCAATAGCCTTGGCCTTGGCCCGATCAGGCTTACTGTGGTTGAGGCGACGGGGCCCGCGTCGGCGTGGCGTGACGGCGAGGGCGTGACGTCCAGTAGGGAGATACTCGGTCTGAGTCCCACCAAAGACGTCGGCTTCCCCTATCAGGCTGGGCGTGCGTTTGGGGATGCTGGAGCTGACGTCAACCGCGCTGCGATGGCATTCTCATGGCAGCGCTACCTGGTAGACGAAGGTCGCTACGCCGAGTGGATCGACGCGGGCTGCCCGTCGGTGCAACGCCGTGTTTTTGGTGACTACCTGGCATGGGTGTTGGCTCACGCGACCAACGGTGTCAGCGTTGTGCGCGGGCGCGTGGGACATCTTTCGCTTGGGCCGCAAGCCAACCGTTGGGTCGTGGAGGTCGAGGATCGCGCTCGGCCCGGGAGTTATATATGTAAGGCGTTTGTGCTCACCGGCCAGGGCGCGCAACGGGTTCTCCCCCACGACGACGAGGCAGAGAGTCGGGTGCTCGACTGCGAGAGCGGCCGCATGGAGATCGCCCGCGTGCCGCCCGAGGGGAGCTCGGATATCGCGATCGTGGGTGGCGGGGAGAGCGCTTTGAGCTGCATCGAGTTCGTACGCGGCAGGCGACCTGATGCGCGGCTAACCATATATACGGCGAACCTGCCGATGAGCCGGGTGGAGAGCTTTCTGGAGAATCGTGTCTTCTCCAGGCCGGACGAGGTAGCGTGGGGCTCGCTGAGCGTGGAGCAGCGCCGTGACTTCGTGGCGCGCAGTGACCGCGGGGTGTTCGGCGCCGATCGTGTGTCGCCGTTTGCCTACGATCCTGGTTGTTGCTTCGTGGGTGGGCGCGTGCGTCACATCGCCACGGTGGCTGCGGGCCGCAAGGTGTGTGTCCACTACAGCTCGGCCGCTGGCGCGGTGAGCTGCGAGCACGATTATGTGATCAATTGCACTGGCTATGACCCGCTGGAGCAGTTGCGGCGCTTGCTGGAGGATGATGCACAGGTCGAGCTCGAGCGGCAGGTGGGGCCGCTTTGGCGGCCGGCATGTGACCCAGATGCGACGGCCATCGGGCGATCGCTGGAGCTCGAGGGCGTGCACCCGAGGGTGCACGTGCCGGGTCTTGCTGCCGTTAGCCAGGGCCCGGGCTTTTCCACTCTGGGTGCTCTGGGTCTGCTTGCAGACCGCGTGCTTGAGCCGCTCGTTGCGGAACCTGAGGCGAACGTGGTGGCGCTGTCGCCGAGGCGGGCGTCTACGCCGCGAGCCGGGGGGCCGTCCCCGTCCCCGGCCATTGCGGATCATCGTGCCCCGTACGGCGCGTGACGATCGCGAGTGCCTGATCGCCTGGGAGGAACGCCACGGAGCTGCGGGTTGCTCCTGAGCTGCGGGTCGTCCCCGCGGAGCGCGATGCGCCCGCGGGGCGCACATCCAGCTCGCTGAGGACAGTCTGGATGACGCGCTTGATCGTCAACTGGGCGAAGCTCGCGGCCAGGCAGCGTCGCACGCCGCCACCGAAAGGGATCCACGCGTAGGCAGGTGCGGGCGCACCGAGGAAGCGCTCGGGCACAAACGCGCGGGCGTTGGGGTAGATGTCCTCGCGGCGGTGGATCAGGTAGGGGCATGGGGCGGCGGTGGCGCCCGCAGGAATCGTGCACCCGCCTAGCTGCATCGGTGCGAGCAGCTTGCGCATGATCAGCGGCACGACGGGGCACAGGCGCAGCGTCTCCTTTACGACCGCTTCTGCGTAGGCGTCGTCCTGGCCGGTCAGTACCTCTCGCTGCACGCGCGCCAGCTTGTCGGGGTGACGCAGCAAACGCTCAAACGCCCACGCGAGCGAGGTGGAGGTAGGACCGTCGGAGAGCAGCGTGATCAGTTCGTCGCGCAGCTGCGGCTCGCTGAGTGGCGAGCCACTCCATGCGTGCGCGCGCTCCAGCATCGCGAGAACGTTCTCGCTGTCCTGCGCGCCGGGTGTCGCGCGGCGGCGGCGGACCTCTGCGAGGACATCCGCTTCGACGGGTGCCATCACGGCACGGAACCCCGCGTTGTGTGAAAGCCAGCGGGGGCCGACGACGGTCGTCAGGGCAAGTCGACGTGAATCGTTGAGCCACGCGGTCAAGCGGCTGAGCCGTTCGCGCAGGCGCGCCATGTGCTCGGTTTGTGTATCCCCGAACACCGAGCGCAACAGCACCTCGGAGCTGATCGCCTGCATCCGCGGCCACAGGGCGAGCTGCTCGTTCATCGGCCATCTGGAGATCTCATCGCATGTGACCGCGACGACCATGTCGCCGTATCCCGCGAGCCGCTCACCGTGAAATGAGCGAAGCATGAGCTTGCGGTGGGTCATGTGCTCCGGCTCGTCGAGCAGCATCACTGAGCGTGGACCAAGTAGTGGTCCGAGGGCGGGGCTTGCCTCGACGGCACTCGCTGTCACTGCGTCGGCGTCAGCCGTGAAGACGCGCTTGACGTCCTCTGGTTCTGTCAGCACAACCCATGGGCGGTCGTGGCGGACGCGCAGCGTGAAGGTATGACCGAAGTCTCGTCCGCAGCGCTCGAGGAACGCCAGTGGGCGCATCGACCAGCCAATTGCCTGCATTGCGCTTGGCATTCGTGGGCCGGGGGGTAGCCCCCTGAATTCACCTCTGCCGACCATCTTGCGTCCCCCTTGAGTCACCTCAGCTCTCATCTTCATCCTCGCTCAGAACTACCGTCGTTTGAAAAGGTGCGCTCGGCCACAGCGCACCGTATGGTGGCTTCACATACCCCGCTGCGCAACATGCCCGGACGATGTCACTCGGGTGTGCAGCTGGGCCATTTGCACCAGTGCCCTAATCGGTTAAGGGAGCGGCCTTAAACGCCGTCGATCCGGGTTCGAGCCCCGGCTGGTGCATAGGGGAGCCTTGATTCTCCAAATCCGGTCAATTAACCAAAGGTCAGTTCACCAGCTATGCTTATGAACACCAACCTGTTTGATTACTTCGAGGATCTGTCACGCCACGGCGGTGCGGGTACTCATTGGGCGGCGCGCACGCCGCTACGGCCGAGCGATCGTTTCGATGTGAAGCTCGTACCGCGCTCGCCGGGTTGGCAGCGGGATGCCGCGTCATTGGATGCGCTCGAGCGGGTCGCGCGTGAGCCGTGGGTGGAGCAGCTGGTGCGCACGGATGGCGGCGTGGAGCTGCGTCTGGCCGTTGGCTGGATCGAGGCGGCTGGCGGCGCCTTGCAAGAAGGTGACGGCAGCGAGCAGCAGTTGACGGACCTTGCCTATGGGCAGCGTTTCTCTGTGCAGTTCTGGGATGCAAATGCGACGAAGGCGCTGCACGTTGGGCACCTGCGCAACCTGGCAATCGGCAACGCGCTGGCGGCTGCGCTGACTCAGGCGGGAGCACGGGTCGAGCGGCGCAGCTTGATTTCGGATGCCGGACGCAGCATGGGCGAGGCGATGGCTGGGGTAATGAAGAGCGGCCGCCACGCGCAGGCGTGGCCGGACAAGAACGAGAAGAGCGATCACTTCGTCGGCTGCTGCTATGCCGACTATGTTGCTGGCGGGCGCTCGTTCAACGGCAATGGCAACGGCGATGGACCGGCTGTGGCGGGAGATTCGCTCACCCGTGAGCTGGATGTGCGCAACGACGACGCCGACGATCTGCTGCGGCGCGTGCTCGCCGGCGATCGGCAGGCGTTGGAGCTTTGGTACAAGACGCGTGCATGGGTGATCGCGGGGCAGCGTAAGACGCTGCAGCGGCTGGGGATCGCTTTCGACAGGGTGTTCTTCGAGTCGGATTTCCTCGCGGATGCAGCTGAGCTGATGGCCAACGGGCTGCGCGATGGGCTGCTGCACCGGCGCAGGGACGGCGTCGTGATCTACCCGACCGAGCGTGAGGATTTCGACGAATTCCCGCTTGTGCGCGGGGATGAACTACCGACACAGCACATGCGCGCGCTGGCTTACTGGATGGCCGCGCCGGGGTTGGAGGGAATGACATCGGTGCAGGTGTGTGGCTCAGAGTGGGTCTCGCACGTGACCTGTCGACGCCAGCTGATGGGTCAGCTGATGCCCGAAGGCGGTCGGGGCATGCACCCGACGAGCGACATCTTCCACGGGATGGTCTCGCGGCAGAAGCGCGCGATCACCTCCAGTGAGGAGGGCGCGCTGTTGATCGACGAGCTGACGGAGTGGCTGCAGGCGCAGATAGAGGCCGATCCCGAGAACGAGCAACTGCTGGGCAGGCTCGGCTCGGCCGAGCGCGTCGCCGGTCAGGTGGCGCTGGGGTTCTTCGTGCCTCGACCGGTGACTCCGCGGGTGGACTTCCAGCCGGAGAAGCTTTTGGACATGCGCGAGAGCCCGGGCTGGGAGATCGCGCAGGCGCGGGCGCGTGAGGGGCGGGCGGCCACGGGCACGGACGAGCTCGTACACGACCCCGATTATCGCTTTGCCGTTGTGCAGTCGGAGCTTCACCGGCGTCATCTGCGCATCGCGGTGGAGCGCTTAGACCCAGGTCCACTGGCTCGCTACGTGGTCCATCTCGCGCGCTGGTACCTGGAGCAGGAGCGCAGCGAGCCGGTGCAGCGGGTCGTTCACACACTGCTCGAGCGCGGCGCTCAGGGACTGGGATTGGAGGGGGCCGGGTGACAACGCTTTTGATCGACAACTACGACTCCTACACGTACAACGTGTTCCACATCCTCGCGGCGGTCTCGGGCGAGGAGCCGATCGTGATTCAGAACGACGCCGTGTCGTGGGGTGCGCTCTCACGGTGGGACTTCGATGCGATCGTGATCTCCCCCGGGCCAGGGCATCCGGACCGCTGGCACGACTTTGGTGTGTGCTCGGACATACTGCGCTCGAGCGAGATCCCGATCCTGGGCATCTGCTTGGGCCATCAGGGGTTGGGGCGCCTGCTGGACGGCGTGGTCACGCCCGCGCCGATGCCGATGCACGGGCGCGTGAGCCACGTGCGCCACGTGGGCCATGGGCTGTTCGCGGGTATTCCCCAGGGCTTTTCCGTGGTGCGCTATCACTCGCTTGCGGTCAGCAGCTCGATGGGCCCCGATGGCCGTATCACGGCATGGACCGACGATGGGGTGGTGATGGGGATCGAGCACCGCCACCGTCCGATGTGGGGCGTGCAGTTCCATCCGGAGTCGATCTCCACCGAGCATGGGCACACGCTGATTGAGAATTTCTACGCGCTCGCGCGCCATCACCGGCCGTCGCGGTCGGTGAGCGCGCGCAGGCTGGTGAAGCCTCCTGAAACCCCAGCTGCGCCTCCAGTAGTGCGGCAGGTGAGCGATTCGCCGATGCGTCTGCACATGCGCTCGATTGACGGCGAACCCTCGACGGAGGTGGTCTTCGAGCGGCTGTTCGGGGCGGCTGAGTACGCGTTCTGGCTTGACAGCGCGGACGCTCCGACGCGCCTGGCGCAATGCTCGTATATGGGCAGCACGGTGGGCGAGGATCGCTGCCTGCTCGAATACGACGTGGACGAGTCGGCCGTGACGATTCACCGTGGCGCCGGCACGAAGATCGAGCACGGGTCGATCTTCGACGTGCTGGAGAACGAGCTGGCGAAGAACGCGATCGAGCCTCCGCGGGGTTTGGCGCGGGGGCTCGTTGGCGGCTTCGTGGGCTATCTCGGCTACGAGTGCAAGGCTGACTGCGGCTCGCGCAACGTGCATCACTCGGATCTGCCCGACGCGGTGATGATGCTCGCCAACCGGCTTGTTGCGGTCGATCATGTGGCCAAGCGCACCCACGTGTTGGCGCTGGTGAAGGGCCCGTCCACCCGGGACGACATCGATGCGCAGCACTGGCTGGATGAGGCCGAAGGTGTCGTCCGTGAGGCGCAGGCGGGGCCGCTGGTGCCGCCGCTCGGGCGGGATGAGCGCGACGATCACAGCGGTGGTGGTGGCAGGTGCGTTGGCGAGGCGACTGGCGTTGGCGAGGCGACTGGCGTTGGCGAGGCGACTGGCGTGGGCGCAGCGAACGGCGCCGGCGAGACCCTACCGGCCAGAGTGAAGTTCCGCTGTGGCCGCGGGCGCCGCCAGTATCTGGCTGACATCGCCCGCTGCCAGGCTGCTTTGGCGGCTGGCGAATCGTATGAGGTGTGCCTCACAGATCACATCTCGACCTCGGAGAGCCCCGACCCGTGGCAGCTGTACAGGCAGTTGCGGCGCACGAACCCGGCGCCGTTCGCTGCATATCTGAAGTTGGGTGAGTTCACTGTGCTGAGCTCGTCGCCGGAGCGTTTCCTGTCGGTAGATCGTGATCGCGGCGTGCAGGCGCGGCCGATCAAGGGGACGGCATCGCGCGCAGAGGACCCGGTCCAGGACGAGGCGGTGCGCGACGAGTTGATGCAGGACGAAAAGACGTTCGCGGAGCACCTGATGATCGTGGATCTGCTGCGCAATGACCTCGGGCGCGTGTGCGAGGTGGACAGCGTGCGTGTGTCGGAGTTCATGGCGGGCGAGCGCTACCGGACGGTGCACCAGATGACCTCGACGATCACTGGTGTGTTGGCTGCTAACCGCACGCCTGTGGACTGTGTGCGAGCGTGTTTCCCGGGCGGCTCGATGACGGGAGCGCCGAAGCTCCGCACGATGGAGATCATCGATGACATCGAGCGGGAGGCGCGGGGCGTGTACTCGGGTGGGCTCGGCTACTTCAGCCTGGATGGCGTGGTCGACCTGTCGATTGTGATCCGCACGATCGTGATCCGGGCGGGCGGGTCCAGGGAAACGACGATCGGCGCTGGCGGTGCGATCGTGATGCAGTCGGATCCGGCGGAGGAGTTCGACGAGTTGCTATTGAAGGCGCGTGCGCCGATGGCGGCAATTGCGCGTGCGGTCACTGGCAGCGACTCGCCCGCGGCGTGGACGGTGGAGCTGGAGCCGACGCTCGAGCCGACGGGGGCGCCATGAACGAGCTCGCGCATGCGGGGCCGGTTGGCCGGGTGGTAACTGGGGTACCGGCGGCCCAGATCTGGAGGGTGCGTCCGGCCGGCCACGGCGATGTAGCTGCAGTCGCGGTGGCCGTGCGGGAGCTGCTGCTCGAGTTGGGCGGCGCGCCGGGCGCACTGTTGGAGATGGAGTTGGTGGCACGCGAGCTGATCGACGATCCGGCGGCGGGCACTGTGCTCGTGGCGCGCGCGCGTGATGGCCTGGTGGGCGTGCTGGGCGCAAGCTGGCAGACGGCGATTCATGTGCCCGGCAGCTACGCGCTGATCCAGGATCTGTGGGTTCATCCACGTTGGCGCGGCAGGGCGGTCGGCAGGGGCCTTTTGGATGCGCTGTTCGAGCTGGCGCGCGATAGGGGGCTGCGACGCGTGGAGGTGGGGCTGCCGCGGGAGAACTTTGAGAGCTTCAGGGCCACGGAGGCGTTCTACTCGCGTAACGGCTTCATGGGGAATGGCCCGCGCATGCGCAGGATGCTGTCGTGACGCGGATGCCTGTGGTTGAGCGCCAACCGGGCGCCCGGGCGATCCAGCCTTGGATCCTGGACGGCGCGGGGCGCAGGCTGCAGGCACATGATCACGACAGACGGCTATCGGAGGTGCGGGCCGGGTTGCTGCGTCACCCGCGTGCGCGGCCGTCGTTGGCACGGGCGAGCACAGATGAGTTGGCACAGACCCTGAGCGCGCTGCACGAGCCGGCGTTCCTGCGAGCGCTCGCGCGCTGTCAAGCGCGTGAGCCGATGCTGCTGGCCGAGTTTGCGGCCCCGGGCATGGCTGCTGACACGCCCGTCTGCGCGGAGGTGACGAGGGCGGCATTCGAGGGGGTGCGCTCGGCGATTGCGGCAGCGAAGTTGATCGCTGGAGGGGAGCGTTATGCGTATGCGCTGTGCGGGCCGCCTGGGCACCATGCGGGTCCGGGCTGGCTGGGTGGCTGTTGTTATCTGAATAACGCGGCAGCCGCTGCTCACACGCTACGTGAGGCCGGCTTGGCGCCGGTGGCGATCCTCGACCTTGACATCCACTACCCCAACGGCACAGCGGCGATTGCGGCGCGCATGCCCGACACGCTGCTGCACTCGCTGCACGCGTGGCCGGTGGTCAACGTGGCATCCAAGACGGCGCACCCGTGTGGGGAGCGCGAGCGGGTGGTCGAGTTCGAGCAGGCGCCAAGCGACGAGTGCTACCTGAAGGCAGTGGCAGACTCGATCGGTGCACTCGGTCGCGAGGCTGAGGTATTGGTGCTGTCGCTGGGTTACGACACGCTGGCGGGCGACCCGCACGGCTGCTGGAATTTCTCGCCGGAGGTCTTTGTAGAGATAGGGCGCTTGCTGGCGGCTTCGGGGCTGGCGGTGTGCGTCATCCAGGAGGGCGGCTACGCGGTCGATGCACTGGCGGCCTGCAGCTATGCCTTCGCCAGCGGCCTGCTGGGGGACGCTGAGAGAACAAGGAGCGAGCGATGAACGGCCTGGACTCATTCCGGCGACGCTTGGATGGGCTTGACGAGGAGATCACACGCCTGTTGGGGGAACGCTTTGAGGTGTGTCGTGAGATCGCGCTTTACAAGCGCACGCATGCGATCCCGATGATGCAGCCGGATCGCGTGGCGGAGGTGCGGGCCCGCTATCGGGCTCGTGGTGTGGTGCTGCAGCTGCCGGCGGACTTCACGGCGGCGCTGTTCGATCTGCTGATCGAGGCCACGTGCAGGATGGAGGATGACCTGATGGATTCGCTATCGGATGAGCAGCTGATGGAGATGCTCTCGGATGAGGATCTGATTGAGGCGCCGCCGGTGGAGCCGAACGGGGACGCGGCATGACGATCCCGACGTTCATCACGCTGGGCCCGACGGGCACCTGCCACGAGGCGGCGTTGCGTCGCTACCTGGACTTCCAGGGGATCACGGGCGCGCGGATCGTGCTGGAGGAAGACCTGCTGGGGGCGATCGATCAGGTTCGCGAGAACGAGGACACGTTCCTGGTGCAGTGCAGCGCGCACGTGCAGGTGCATCTGGTGACGGAGCGCTACTACCGCGAGGTGTTCGTGGCGGACACGTTTATCTACCCGACGAAGGAGCTTGCGCTGCTCGTGCGAACCGACAGGGAGAACCCTAGAAGCCTGGGGATTGTGTCGGCGACGCGGGGCTACCCGGACCTGACGCTGTGGTCAGAGATTATCGACGAGCCATCGAAGCCGGTGGTGGCGCGCCACTTGCTGGCGGGGGACTACGACGCGGGTCTCACTCACCTACACCACGCGCATGAACATCCTGATGTGCTGCGTATTCAGGAGGTGTACGGGGCGGTGGATACGACGTGGGTGGTGTATGGCAAACGCAAGCGCTTCAAGGGCGAGGTGATCGGCAACCGCATCCCGTGGATGTTCACGGGGGAGCGGGAGCCGGAACTCCAGCACGCATAGACGCCTGGAGGCCTTCTACGCTGATGAGATGGCGGCCGACGCGAAGCAGTCCTCTGCGCTGTTCGATCCCACCGCATTTCAGAGTTTTCGCTTCACGAGCCGTGAGCTGGATGCGCACGGCCATGTGACGCTGCGTTATGCGCTGGACGATGAATTCTTTTTTCTAGAGGAGATCGATCTGCCGCTCGAACGCCCGCTCGCGTCCATGGGCGAGGCTGATCGCGAGCGGCTGGAGGGGTTGTTGTCGTTGCTGCATTGGGTGGCTGGGGTGAGCTATTTCAAGACCGCCCTGCCGGCGCATGTGAGCTGCGAGACGGGTACTCCGCCGCCGGCGGCGGCAAGGCTGCTGGAGGCGCTGTACTCGGAGGGCCTGGGGGAGCTGGCTTACACGAACGGGCTGCCTGGTCTGCCGCGTCCGAGCTTCGGGTCCTTAACGGCCGCGAGCGAACACGTGGGCGGGGCTGCGTACGACGCGCGTCCGCTGGAGCGTGTGTTGGTGCCGGTGGGCGGGGGTAAGGACTCGGCGGTGGCGCTGGAGATAGTGCGCGCCTCGGGCGTGGAGCTGTCGCTGTTCTCGGTGGGCGACGCGCTGCCGATCGCGCGCACGGTGGCGGCGGCGGGGTTGGCGCGTTTGCTTGCCAAGCGGAGGCTCGACCCGGGTCTGCGGGCGCTCAACGAGGCGGGCGCGATCAACGGCCACATACCGATCACGGCGATCGTCTCGTGTGTGGCGCTGCTTACGGCCGCGCTGAACGGCTTCGACGCGGTGGCGCTGGCGAACGAGCGCTCTGCCTCGGCTGGCAATGTCAGTTGGGACGGCGTGGAGGTGAACCATCAGTTCAGCAAGGGTCTGCGGGCGGAGCGGTTGCTGAGTGCAGCGCTCGCGGAGATCGCGGGCGCGCCGCGCTTGTTCTCGGTTCTGCGCCCAGCCTCGGAGCTTGCGATTGCGAGGGCGTTCGCGCGCATGGGCTCTTACCATGAGGCGTTCACCAGCTGCAACGCGATCTTCCGTCTCGACCCAGCGCTGCGTGCAAACTCTTGGTGCTGTGATTGCCCCAAGTGTCGTTTCGTGTTCTTGGCGCTCGCGCCGTTTAGCGAGCCGGAGCATCTGCGAGAGGTGTTCGGGCGAGATCTGCTCGACGAGGACAGCCAATTCGAGGGCTTTGCGCTGCTGACGGCCACGGGTGGGCACAAGCCGTTCGAGTGCGTGGGCGAGGAGCAGGAGAGCATTGCGGCGATTCGCCTTCTGGCCGCGGACCCGCGCTGGCGCGAGCACTGTGTAGTACGGCGGCTGGTGGCGGAGGTGCTGGTGCGCCAGCCCACAGATGCGGGTGACCCCGAGCAGGCACTGAGGCTCAGCGACGAGCACGATGTGCCGATGGCGTTGATGGCGGACGTGCGTGCGGTTCTCGCAGCTTGAAGGCGCGCGCATCGGCGTGTGGGGCGCTGGGCGTGAGATCGTGTCGTTTGCCGATCAGCTTGCCCGTCGTTTGCCCTCTGCGCAGATCGTGGTGGCAGCGTTTGACGCGGCGCCGGCGGCGGATGTTCGAGAGATCCTGAGGGCGCCAGCAGCGCGGATCGTCAATGCTGTGGATGATGATGTTGTAGCGGCGCTTGCCGGCTGCGAGGTTGTGGTGCGTTCGCCGGGGGTGTCGATTCATCGCCCGCAGCTGCGGGCGCTGCGGGAGGCAGGGGTGCCGGTGACAACGGCGACGGCGCTATGGCTGGCCGAGCATGGCGGCGCCGGCGTAATCGGCGTGACGGGCACGAAGGGTAAGAGCACTACGGCGGCGCTGATCTCCCATCTCGCACGGGCAGCTGGGAAGACGGTTCAACTGGTGGGCAACATCGGCGTGCCTGCACTGGACCTGCTCGACTGTGGGTCGGTGGACGTCACAGTGGTGGAGCTCTCCAGCTACCACACTGCCGACCTCGAGATCGGTCCGGAAGTGGCGGTAGTGACGAACTTGTTCAAGGAGCACACGGACTGGCATGGGTCTGAGCAGGCATACCGCAGCGAGAAGCTGCGCCTGCTCGCATTGCCGGGAGTACGGGTGGGCGTGATCAACGGTCGCGATGAGCGCGTGATGTCTGCAGTTGACGAAAGCTCTCGTGTGGAACCGGTGAATAGGCCGATAGTCACTGTTCGCTTCGGCGTTGCAGATGGCTGGGACGTCATCGCTGGCGCTATCTGCAGGGCCGGCGAGCGGCTCGTGCAGATCTCTGGGCTGCCGCTGCAGGGTGAGCACAACGCGTTCAACTTGTGTGCGGCGCTCACCGCTGTGGAGGCTCTCGGCATCACGCCCCCGAGGCTCCCCGATGCGTTGCGTGGCTTTCAGTCGCTGCCACATCGGCTCCAGACGGTGGCTGAGCGCGATGGGCTGCTGTGGGTTGACGACAGCATCTCGACAACCCCAGAGTCGACGCTTGCAGCACTCGCGAGCTTTCCGGATCGCGCGCTCGTTCTGATCGGCGGCGGCCAGGACCGTGGGCAGGACTACACAGCGCTGGGTCATGCCTTGGCTTTGGCGCAGGCAACCGTAATCGGTGTGCCCTCGACTGGCTCGCGCTTGGTTGCCGCCGCGAGGGATGCGGGCTTACAAGCTGCGCGGGCGATCGATGTGTCGGACCTGCGTACAGCGGTCTCGGCTGCCCACCGCATAGGGCGTCGCGGCACGGTGGTCCTGCTCTCGCCGGCTGCGCCGAGTTACGACCACTATCGTGACTTCGAGCAGCGCGGCCAGCTGTTCCGGGAGTTCGTCGAGCGGCTCTGACGCGCTCGGCTCCGCGATCGGAGCCGGCATTTTGGGCGCGGTGTGTCCGACTTGACGACTTGATTCTCCGGATCTGGATTGTCCCGATTTGCCCGCCGATCGACTGCGTCGGGTATGCGCTTCTGCGGTATGTGGGTAATCCCTCGCTGCCCTTGGCTTGACGCGTTCCAACAGGCCAAGCGAGACTGGTGGCGCTTCGTTCGAGACGGCGCGGCTCTTCTGTGAAAAATGCGCCCACAGTCCAACCTGGCAGCAGTCGGGCGGAGTCACGGATCTATTAATGAGCATCGCGAAGACGGCGGGATCGAGGCATTGGAGGCTGCAAGTGAGCGCATGAGAGCTGTGAGGGTCGTGCAGGTGACCCTTGCGGTGGGCGTTGCGCTGTTGATTGGTGTGATCGCGTACACCCTCAGTCGCTCTCCCCCGCGGGTGCTGCGCGCGGGAGTCGCGCCGAATGTCGTTCTCTCTCCTTTGGCTGGCTCTGGTGCAGCGTGTCAGATCGATGAAGTGCTGCCCGCGCATACGTCTGCGATCCGTCTTTCGATCGTGGCGTATATCGGTGCCCGGATTAGACTCACTGCCTACTCCGGGTCGCAGCTGCTGACTGGAGGCAGTCGCGGTCCCGACTGGACGGGCACGTCGGTGACGGTACCCGTCAAGCCGCTGAGTCGCACTGTCTCGAATGTGCGGCTGTGCGTCGACATCGGGCCGAATAGCGAGTACGTCTACCTGTTTGGCCGTGAAACGCCACCGGCGGAAGCGATGGTAGTACCCACCGGAGGGCGACTCTCGGGCAGGCTCGACATCTCTTACCTGGGTGCGGGCCGGCGCTCGTGGTGGTCGCGTGCGCTGGAAGTGGCGAGGCACATGGGGCTGGGTCGCGCGTTCAGTGGGACGTGGATCGTGTTGTTGATAGCCACGCTGGTGGGCGTGGTTGGCATCCTCGCGGGGAGACTCACGTTGCGGGAGCTGCCATGAGCAGACCGGCTTTCGCGGTGCGCTCGCCGATTGCGCGTGCGCGGGTGGGACGTGCCGGCGGTACGCGCTCGAAGTCTCGCGCGGCAGTGCTCAGGCAGATACCCACTGCCGCGTGGATATGCGCATTGGTCGCGCTTCTCAACGCTGTCACCTGGTCGCTAATCGTGCCGCCGTTCGAGGGCAAGGACGAGTCTGACCACTTCGCCTACGTCGAGCAGATCGTCGAAAACGGCAGCCTGCCCGAAAACGGTCAACCAAATGGCACTTACTCTCTACAGGAGGATCTCGTCCTGGAGGGCCTTCACGCAGGCGCAGTCATTCACTCTCCCCAAGGGACATCGCTCTCGACCGAGGCAGAGCAACGGGCCTTGATCAAGGACAACGATGCGGGCGCTTCGCGCAGAGGCTCTGGTGAAGCGGGCATCGCGACAGCGGAGCCGCCTCTCTATTATGCGATTGAGGCGATTCCGTATCTACTCGCACGGGGCAACATCCTCGTTGAGCTGCAGCTCATGCGACTGGTGGGTGCGCTGTTTGGCGCGATCACAGCCCTGTGTACATTCCTGTTCCTGCGCGAGATCTTGCCGCGCTCGCCCTGGGCGGCGACCGTGGGTGCTCTGTGCGTGGCGCTGGAGCCGTTGCTGGCGTTTATGTCGGGGAGTGTGAACCCGGACTCGATGCTGTATCCGGTTGCTGGCGCCATGTTCCTCTGCTTGGCGCGTGCATTCCGTCGGAGCCTTACGCTGCGTCTATCCGTAGTGTTCGGGGTTCTCATCGCGGTGGGCTTCCTCACCAAGGTCAATTTCATTGGCCTTGCCTTTGGCGCGTATTTTGGTCTTGCTGTGCTGGCGCTGCGCGAAGTCAGGGCCACGGGTCGCCGAGCGTTGTGCGCCCCCCTGCTGGCCGCTGCTGTTGGGGTGTCGCCGGTGGCTGTGTATGCGCTTCGCAATCTACTCTCCAGTCATCACACGCTGGGGATCGTGTCAGCCGGTGGCAGCTTGCTCGCGCCGGGGGAAATCGTCAACGTGCTGAGCTACATCTGGCAGTTCTATCTGCCGCGTGTCCCCGGTATGACGCATTACTTCCAAGGTGTCGCGACATACAAGGACATCTGGTTCGATCGGTCCGTCGGCCTGTACGGGTGGATGGACACGATGTTCTCTCCGTGGGTCGACAACGTTGCACTGATTCCGGCCGCGGCGGTCGCGTTGCTGTTCGGCCGTGAGCTGGTTGCGCGACGCGGCGTACTTCGCGCGCGACTGCCGGAGCTCAGCGCCTATATGGCGATCGTGCTGGGGCTGTTGGTGCTGATCGGGGCCTCGTCGTATGACAGCGACGTGCTCCAGCGCAGCCCGGCATTCGGCGAGCCGCGTTATCTCTTGCCGCTGCTACCGCTGCTAGGCGGTGTGTTCGCCCTGGCGATACGCGCCGGCGGTCGCAGGTGGGCGCCGGCGATCGGCGCGTCGTTGGTCGTGCTGCTGTTCGGGTACGACATCGTCAGTCAGTTGCAGGTGATAGCTCGCTATTACGGCTAGGCGGCGGTTCGTCACCCGGGTTTCTGGGGACGCTCGAGCGCCTGCGCGGCCGTGTCCCCGGCGTCTGGCGCTGATGACCGCTCGGTGGGCGGCGCCGGTTTCTCGGCCGGCAGCGCATCGACGTTGGCCTCAGCCGCTGCCCGGTTCTCCTCCATCACCGCAAGCCAGATCTCCTCGCGGTAGATCGGGATTCCCTCTGGCGCGGCGATGCCCAGGCGCACGGTGTGGCCGCTGACGCCCATCACCGTCACCAGGATCTCGTCGCCGATGACGACGCGCTCTCCGGGACGACGCGTCAGGATCAGCATCGAGGCTGATTATGAAGCAATCCGCTCCTGCGTGGGCAGCGCGAACAGCGGCACTTGCAGCGCTGCGTCCGCATTTGTGTTGATCACTTGATAGCCGCGGCCGTCGCGGACCAACAGCGGTGCACGCAGGTTGGCGGTGATGTCGGCCGGGTTGGGCGTGGCGCGCACGGTCACATACAGCTCTGCGCCTGTGGTGTCCTCGATGCCGGTGCGCTCGCGGTCCTCAGCGGCGATCTCGAGCGTAAAGGACGGGAAGAACTGGTAGGGGCTGACCACGGGCAGCGCGAGCGCGGCGTTATCGACGGCGTGCAGCCAGTGAAAGCCGCTGCCGGGATTGTGGTCGAGCAGGGTGTACTGCAGGCCACCGAGACCGATCAGGCCGAACGGGAACTCGATCACATCCTCTTGCGC
>Ga0210383_10001649_pt1 | contig 20305 bp, 17 predicted proteins | sample IncBWC14OmetaG_FD_160072 | JGI IMG/M metagenome (GOLD analysis project Ga0210383, IMG submission 160072) | Forest soil microbial communities from Barre Woods Harvard Forest LTER site, Petersham, Massachusetts, United States - Inc-BW-C-14-O ... | reverse complement strand
TTTCTTTCGTTTGTGTGAATCAATACTCATCGGGTAGCAAAACTGTGGTGAGACTCCTATTCCCTTCGGTGATGACCCAGACGCGGTCACCCGCGGTTGTGCGATAGCTGCTGAGGAGCCGGAAGCCTTGCTCCAGACTGAATTGGTTTTCCTGCTTGTCTTCTTCGGGGATTTCGCCCCAATCGCCCGTGACATGACGCGACAGGAACTCCATCGGGTTCTGTCCGGCTTTTTCGAGGACGGCCAGCGCGCCCGGTGTGGCGACGAGCTGACCGAGGTCAAACAACGGTTTTCTCTCTGTTTGTTGCATGAGGTTCTCCTGATTGGAATTTGGCCCTTGTTCCCCAGAGGCGCGGCCTCGGCCGCGCATGAAAAACAAATGCCTTCATGGCGGTGGTAGGCGCCTGTCTGTCCGCGCTGTCAAGGGCGCCGGGGTGTGGCGTTCATCGGAGCGCAGCGAAGACCCTTGACAGAAGGAGCGGACGGATCAGGCGCAGGGTTAGCCAGGAAGGGCATGCAAGTTGGCTTTCTGAGGAGACTTGGCGAGAGGGTGTGAGGGCGAGGAAGTGTCCGGTGTGGAGGGGGAACTATCTAGTCCGTTGTGCCCGTGGAAGAAAGCTTTTCGGGTCTCAGGAATTTCCACGGGTTCCTTGCCGATTCGACGCACACATCTGTGGGGTAGTAACGCTCACGCATCCGTGAGCGCGGTGAGCATTTGAGACGCGGCTTGCCTTACGTACGAGAGGCTCTCGGTAAGGAGCTGGGCATCTCCCTTCCACAACTGGATGTAATCAGCTGCCGCCGACCCTGTTTGGAGCCCCACTGCCTGGCAGACGACGAACGCTGTAGCTTCCGCTTCCGTCTCGCGTATTTGGCGCGAGGTGCCGGCACGGCGATCGCCGCGATGCAGGAGTTCATGCGCCAGCTCGTGCGCAAGCGTTGAAAATTCTTCCGCCGGCGACTGGCCCGGAAGTAGCGTGATCTTTCCACCGCTTGACACGCCCCGGGCAGGCGCGATCTGCTCGGAATACTCCACCGCAATCCCTTGTACACTCGCGAAGCTACGAAGACGTTCGGCATACTCGCGCGGATCACCCTGCACGGCACCGATCTGAGGCAGTTCCTTACCATCGGTCTGGCTCACATCGAACACGTAAGCAGCCCGGAAACCTGCAACTGAAGCGGATGATTCTTCCTGGTCCTCTTCTTTCTCCGCTTTGCGGCGAACGATGGGAGCTAGAATCAAGATGCCTTTTTCGCCCTTCTTCACGAACCGGCCGAGTTCGTTCCAGGTGCGGAAGCCGGCGACATAGCTGGCATTGGGCTTCTGCGAAGCGATCAGCATCACGTTGTAGAGACTGTAGCGGTGGAACCTCCCAATGGCCTTGAGGTAGCCCTTAAGCACCTCACTGTGGCCGGCGTTTAGCGCGGCAACGAGCTGCTCCGTGGCTCTTTCCGTGATTTCCTTGACTTGTTGTGATTTCATCTTTCGTTCTCCTCGGTGGGGATTTGGTTCCCTCACTTGAGGCAGGGGAACCAAAGGACCGCGCCCCGAGGAGAACGAAAGGGAACAAGTCAGCGAGCCGGAGCGCATGGCAACCGCCGTGACACGAGTCCGCGAGTGGCGCGGAGGTTGCGAGCGAAGGCGAACAAGGAAAGCGGGGCGAAGCGCAAAAGGACTGCTGCGGCTCAATCGCAGGAAAGTGAGACAGAATCCGGGACTGCCGCATAGACCTTTAGGGGCATCCAACTCTGCCTACAGCGACTACCGCGCGCGGGTGCGACCGCCGCGCGGGTGGACCAGAGCCATTCACAGTAAGCGCCGATGGCCACTATGTGGGTGAGGACGGATTCATTGTCCCGAAGAATTTTGGCGAGTTCTTCGCGCGGTATCCGCTGCGGGTGCGACATTGGCTGACGCGGCGAGTGCGCCAAAGGCTTAGCCTGGACACGATCCTCGACTTGGAGCAGGATCTGTTGGTTTATCTGTGCACCCTATCGCCGGACAGCCGATTTCGCCGGAGGGGCATGAACGGGAGGCCGGGCGGGTGTACGGACGTAATCCAGTGTTTTGATCCGGTTCGGCATTTTGGTGCAACCGCAGGGCGCTTCCACAACTTCATCAATCTCTGCCTCGGAAATCGGCTGAGCACGATTCTTGCGAGGCAGAGGCGGAATCCACTTTGCAATCCTCGAAATGTAAGCATCGCGAACTTTCAAGAAAACGAGGGCGGTCCGGAGCTGGCTGGTGAGGTCGACGAAGCGTAGCTTCGCAGGCACTCTAGCGCCTTTGCGGAAGAATGTCGTCGAAGGTGGGACGCAGAGGATCCCGTCCTAAAAGCATCCGTCCGCGAGTTCGAGCAGTTTGTATTACAGACAAAACCTGGGCCCCTTGGCGTGGTGCGGGGGATTCAACGAAGTGCCACGGTCCGCGATGCGGAGAAGACCATGGGGATGAGCAACTACGAATTCCGAAGGTGTCGGCAGGAACTTGCACTTTTGAAGGACCGATTCCTTGAAGAACGGAAAGCCGTGCCGCGAACGCGGGAATTTTTATCCTCATTGGAGATACCCATGCAACCAACAACAAAAGTGTTTCTGCGCGAGGAACTGTACGAACGGGTTTGGACGACACCGATGCACCGGTTGGCGAAGGAGTTCGGTTATTCGGACGTGGGTCTTGCGAAGCTCTGCGAGAAGCACAACATTCCGAGACCCGGGCTTGGGTATTGGAGGAGACTCGAATTGGGCCAAAAGCCGGAGCGTCCGCCGCTCCCGGTTGTGGAGCAGCCGAATCCCTACCAGATTGAGATTGCGATTCGCAAGCCCATACTGCCGGACGGAAAAGTCGGTCCTCGAGAGGCGCCGACCGTCGCCGTGCGCCCGATCGTCCGATTTCGCATGCAATGGTCGTCCGAGCGGAACGGCTGCTGCGAAACGGGAAAAAGGACGAGAAAAACATCCTCGTTCCTCGGAAGGGAATGGCCTCGCAACTTCACGTAACAGAAGCCACGTTGCCGAGAGCGTTGCAGATTCTGGATGCCGCGTTCGTAGCCTTGGAGGAGCGGGGAATGCAGATCGTTTGGCCAAACGAGGAGAACGCGAGCCTTCATGTCGTGTGTGAAGGAGAGAACGTCGGCTTCGCTCTAGAAGAAATTCTAGATCGAAAGGCGCATGCACCGACCGAGCAGGAGGAGGCGCGGCACAAGCGGGACTACTGGTGGTCGCCACCGAAATGGGATTATCAGCCGACAGGCCTGCTCCGCATATGCCTTCTCAACGGTGAAACAACGGGTGCGCGACGTACCTGGTCCGAGCGAAAGGAGAGAAGCCTCGAAAGCCAACTCGGAGCAGTTGTGCTGGGCATCGGCACGCTCGTGGAATCCATTAAGAAGGTGGAAGCAGAACGTCAGCGGTGGCGCGACGAATGGGCAGCGAAAGAACGGAGGCAAGAAGAGGAGCGGCGGGAACGGGAGGAATTTACCCGAAAATCAGAAGTGATCCGCAAAGCAGCGCAAGCGTTACACGACAGTCAGTTGGTGCGGAAATTGGCCGTGTGCCTGGGAAATTCCCCTCACCTGCACAATCTTCCTTTCGAGTCATTCCAGCAGATGCAGGCTATTCTCGAATGGTGCTCGGAATACGCCGACCGCATCGACCCGACCTGTCATCCGGACGCGCTGGTGAGGGACTTTTGCAAAACGGGCTAGCCGGTCATTGCAGCATGGTTAGTCGTCACCGTGCGTCTCTAGTGCGCCGTGCTTGAGAGCAGCGTCGATGCTGTGCATCGGGACCAGAACGCGCCGGCCGATGCGCATCACGCGGATTCCTTTCTGCGCGATGCAGTTGTCGATGGTACGCACACTCACGCCGAGGGCTGGGGCCGCTTTTGCCTTCGAAAGTGCGACGGGCCGGTTTGGTTCCGGGTCTTTTGTTCTCTGTGGAAGCGTTCGCGAAGGAAGGACTTGTTCGACTTCCCGCCGGACAACAGTCCGGATAGCTTCGAGCACAGTGTTTCCAAGTTCGTCGAGCGAGAAGACCTGACGGTATTCATTGACTTCAAGAATGATTCGCAGAGCCATGCGTTTCCTAGGCGAGCCAACCGGCAGCCATTGTACTTTCCCCGTGCGACGAAGGATTCAGGCCCCCGCATGTTCCCAAGCGAGGATCCGCGTTCCTTGAGCGAAAGCAGCTCCCCAGCTCTGTTCCAGATGACGGGAACGAATGTGGCGGACGAAGGCCTGAAAGTCGCACATGGGACAAGATCATTTTTTGGGACGCCTCAGCTCGTTCGGGTTCCCGGCGGAAAGTCGCGCGGAAGCACTCCATGTCGTCCCGTAGAAAGCGAAGGTTGCGGCCCATGACGCGAAAGTGCGGAATCTGTCTCCGCTCGACCCAGAGGTAGACGGTTTGCGCACGAACACCGAGAAACCGAGGGGCGCGGGAAACATTCCACGGCAGGTCATCACTACCCTCGCTGAACGGGTCCGGCCAAAGACAAACGGGAGAAGGAGAAACTGGCGGTGCGCATTTCGTCGGAACGACCGGCTGCCTGCCGAGCGACGTCGAGTCAACGAGTTTGTTGGATTTTGTGGTTGCTCTGGATGTTTCCGGCAGGTGCAGGGTATTCCTCATGCGAATCTTCAATTCCTCCTTTCCGCCTGTGCAGTTAGAGAACCCCCTTTCCTGTGCTGTAGGGGAATCGAACACCCTCCGCAGCAAGTAAATGGCTCTCATGAAGTCTATGCAGAAGGGGGTTAGTTTTGTCTCAATCAGGAAAGGGCATGAACAAGCGGCTTCTCGGGGTACAACGGTGTTGAAAACCGTTGTGGAAGCTACTTTCTAGGAGGCTAGCCAGAGCGCGGTTATCTGTCCAATGCTCTAGTTGGGCGTTGATCCTACGACGGACAAGAGTTCCTTCTTTGTTTCATCGAATCTGGACTGTGCGACGTAGATAAGTCTGTAAGCACAGGGGCCGGCGCGTTTCAACGGGGCAGTGAGAAGAGCTGGAGCAGGTTTCTGATGACGCGTTCTTCTGTCGTGGTCGAGAGGGTTCTGGTTGCGAACGCATGGATTCCGGTGCAGGGTGCAAGCCGCGACACGCTATGCTTGGAGAAGGTGCATCATTCGCCCCTGATTTGCTGCGCAAGCGTCTTGCGTTTCAGGTGGTGATAAACAGATTGCCGCCGTGCCCGCAAGTCTTTCCCGTACATAGGATATTCTCTACTCCGCGACCACTGAAAAGTACGAATTTTTCGGCGAGGGTCATCAATTCGGGATATCGAACCCCTAGGGGCATTCGCAACTGAGTTGAATGGCAGTCGTTGATTGACAAAGATATCTTGCCGTCCATGACGAGGTCCTGCAACAGATCCACGAGGGCGCCTGTGGACATCGAAGCGTGGGCGTTGGCTTGGGTATCATTCATTCCCAACTCGTTTTCGAGTTGGGCCCAGATATGAAGATTTATGGTTGGAGGGTCGTTTTTGTCATCCGGGCTGTAGTCGATATCTTTGACAAGCTTGCCTTTTCTATCGAATATCCCGAATTCCTTCTGGGGATCGACTTCGTACTCAAACGCCTGGGTCAGCGAGACCGCGCTTAGTTGAGCATCTACGGCATCACCGTGAGGGTCACCTGTAAAGACCGGCCGGTCGGAGTCACGAAGGGAAACAAGCCGCAGTTGATGAATCATCTTTGGAAGAGGCAGCATCCATGTGCAGAACAGTTTCTCCTTGATCTCGGACATTGGCTTTAGCTTGTGCTTGCCCGGCGGGTGCGGACTGAAATCTGCGTGGCAGGGCACGTTCGTGGCGACCGCCTGTCGACGAACGACGCCGCGCAGTTCGTACTTTTCGTGCCGATGCATGGGAACCTCACTTTTCCATTTTCCCTCCTTGAAGCGTCCGATCTTGTACTGGTGCTTGTGCTTCGGGTCATGTTGCATGCCCGGCGGGGGGACCACAGGAGTTACGAGGTCGATGTTCTTGCCATTGAACATGACGCCGAATAATTCGTGGACGATCAAATAAACGATTGGGGTCTTACCTTCCATTTGCCTCTCCCTTCGAAACTAAGAGCTAGTCAATTCCAGTCGGTCCCAAAAACCATGAAACCTGCCCAATAATAAGGATGCGAGGTCTGTCGTTGACTGCGTATCGCATCTGCAGCGGAACTAAGCGCCTGCGTTGGGCGGTGACCTCCGAGCAGGCTCTTATAAAATCCGTTCATCAATTCCCGTGTCGAATGCGAGTCGATGTCCCATTGGCTCGCAACCACCTGAGGCACGCCGGCTCTGAAGAACGTCTCAACAAGTCCTCGCGGAGATCCCATGTCATAGTCTTGATCGCTGGTTGTGCACGCCGACAGCACAACCAGATCCAGCTTCTGGAGCGGAAGCATCATCAGCCGCTCCGAATCGAGAAATGAGCCACGCTCATCCTTGTCGTCACTCCCCGGCTCAGTGGCAGCCAAAAGAAGACCACTGTGTGTCGGAGTCGTGATCGCGTGCCCCGCGAAGTGAAGAACGCGAGCCGTGGACAAATCCCTTTTGATTGCAAGAAGACCCGCCTCGTTCCCCACGAGCAAGCGTGGTCGCGAAAAGTATGCCGAGATCTCACGGACCTCCGCTTCCGAATCCGGAAGCGAAGGCAAATGAACTTCTTTGGACGGGGACGCGCCGAAAGGGATGGCTATCGCGAGCACACCGTCCCTTGGCGAGAAATCTGTGATCTCGCGCAGGCGGTTGGCATATCCGAGGCCTGGGGAGATGGCAAGCGCAAACTTCTGAGCGAGAAACTGTCCTTCCGGCGTGACAAATGCTGCAAGAGGTGCGTCTCGGAGCGAGCCGTCAGGCTCGAAGAGGAGAATGCGCGAGGGATCAAGTCGGGTTGCGAATGGTCCGAGGAACCAATCGAAAAGTTGATGGCCGGATTTGCGGATTTCAGATATGTCCGAGGAGGGATCGGAGCACAAACGGAGCAGCCGGCGCACTTCACGCTGAACTTGGTCGGGTGCGATGGGAATTTCCGCGCTCTCGACTCCGTGGTCATCGTAAAGCCAAGCCAGATATCCGGAGTTCATCTCGGCCACGGAAACCACCGTGGCATGAGTCAGCCGGGGAAGAGCGTCGTCCAGAAGAGTCGATTTGGGCAACGGATGGTCGGACTCGACCGTCGCAAAATTGATCTGCGTCTGTAAAGCTGCCGCTGCCGGCATCCGAACTGGTGCTGCGGAATACCATTGCCATGTCTCCAGCGCGGCTCGTGGATCATGTTTACTCTCGAATTCGAGCTGCACTAGCGAACGATAGGCCCGGGATGTGTGGCGCTCCCAAAAGAGCCTGTTGCTTTCGTTTGTGATATTTGCGAGGGCTGCTTCGCTTACATATACGGCCGAATGCAGGGCACGCTCGGCCTCGTCCGTATTTCCGAGGCGCAGCTCGGTCTCGCCCAGCGCCTGATAGAAGTGGAGCCACACCCAATATTGAGACTGTGGAGAGGAAAGCTGCCTTGCTCGGTGAAGAGCCTCTAGTGCTCCCTCCGTCTGCCCTTGCTCGGACAGGAGGGAGGCCTGATACACCAGAGCGGTAAAGAAAAGACCGTCCCGGGAAGCGTTCGCTGGCAACGAGGAAACAATGTTAGCCGCTTCGCGGAATTCTGCGAGGGCTTCCGAGCGGTCTCCTGCCAATTGCGCGTCCACGGCCAGGCTCTGACGTGCGACAGCTTGCATTAAACGATTGGGCGTGCGGCTGATGTGTGCCACCGCTTCTTGCATGAGAGTTCGGGCGAGTTGCCAGTGTCCTCGCGCTTCAGGGTCGAATGACATCTCCGCGTAAAATTGATAGGCACGAAAAGGACGATAGGCTCCGGCCCAGTGCAAGCTGAGCCCCTTAGCGAAGAACCGCCAAGCAACCTCTGGATCCTGTGAAGCGGCTTGAATGCCCATGATGTGAAAAGCTCGCAGCAGAAGGGTTTCATACTTTGCAGCTTCAGCGATGGAGAGGGCGGTCTGGACCTCGCTCTGCGTATCACGCATACGACCGACCATGGCGGAGCAAATCGAGTGTTCCAAAATGAGTTGTGTTTGAAGCCAGGGATATGTTTCCGATTCCCCAGAATCGACCGCAGCTTGTGTAAGGGTGACGCAGTCACTGCCTTGCTGCAGACGCTGCAGCGCGTAGCTTCTCTCCCACAACGCGCGAAGGTACGCCGCTTTTGACTCATCTCTAAGAAGATTTTCAGCTTGGGCGGCCGCACGAATTGCGGAATCGAATTCGCCTGACGCATTGGACTGCACCGCGAGCGCCAATTGTTTCCAACCATCCAGCACGCGGCGAGATCTGGGCGCGGCTAATACATCGGCCAACCAATCGTCGTGATGACGCAATGAGAGCGATCTTGATAGCTGCGTAAGTGCGGTCAATTCCGCACTGTGGACGAAGTCCTCTTGAGAACTCTGAGCGTTTACGGCAAATGTGGGCATCCACCGAGTGACCGCAATATCTAGGTAATCCTCGTCTAGGGAAGCGGACCAGGTTTGAGGATTAGGCGAGAGATCTGTCTGGTGGGTCTCTAAGGCACGGGCAGCGAGAATGGGATCTGATTCGGCATGCGGCGCTCTCAAGCTGCTTTTGATCTTTTCTTGTAAGGCTTGTAACCTTTGTCGGGCTTCGGTTGCCCATTCGCTGTGAGGATCAATCTGGAGGTACGTTTCCCAGTCTTTGGTCGCTTGTTCGACAAGCTGTAAACGCTCTTCAACAACCGCCCTGTTAAAGAGGGCCAGTCTGTTCTCGGGCTCCCTCAGAAGGACTTGACCGAGATACTCAATGGCTTGGCCGTAGTCCACGGGCCGGTTCTCAGAGTCTCCTCTCTGCACGTAGGCTGTCGCCAAATCGCACAACAACTCAGGAGACCCCGGGTTAAGGTCGAGTGCATGTTTCAAGCTTTTGATGGCCTCATCGTACTCCCACTCGAGAATCTCAGCCCGGCCCTTAGCTCCGAGGAGAGTCGGATCATCCGGCTTTGCCGCTAATTGCTCCTTAATCTCGAACTCCGCCTTCAAAAGCGCTGAGGGTTTTGCAAGAGAGGAGCGAGCGGCACCGCGCTCCTGTCGGAGTGGTGCATATCTTGCTTGAGGAATTCTCAGTTCAATCGTGCGCTGCTGGGTGTAGGCTTCGGCAAGCAAGAGATCCGCTGTGGTCCCGGTCCTTGATCTGAGAAACCAGACCATTGCGAACCCGAGGACGAGAACGAACAAGGCGGTCAGAGCCAGTCGAAACCGGAGTGGATTGGTCTTCCACAACAGGCCTACGGGACTTGGTTTTGACTCGAGAGTTGGCGGTGTCCTACTCAGGCGTTGCGCCATTTGTCTCTGCCATTCGATTCGATTGCTCTCAAGAGTGTCAAGTATGGCGTTTTCCTCTGGCGTTGTTTCAGAGGCCAGATACTTGCCGACGCCACGGAGGAGCGGGCCGCAGTGATCGCAGCTGGCAGCGTGCTCCAGCATTTGTCGCGAGGTATTTTCATTCGTAAGTCCTGCGGCCAATTTCATCCATTCCTCGTCCGCCGGACAGAGATCTCCAGGGGCTTGGGACGAGGCGACACGCAAGGACGTCAGCTTTTTGTTCGTCGCGATGATGGCGTCCAACTCGCGTCGGCAGTCGGTACACTCGGAAAGATGCTGGACGAAACCCTGGTCTGCCTCGGAGGCAGGAGCCAGAGCAGGATCGCTGGTCGACAGGATGTGAGACAGTCGATCCAGTTCTTCGTCCGTAAGGTGTCGATCACCGGGTTTGAGCACCTTGCTAAGCTCCTTCACTAGAACGATTCAGCTTGCTGAATTCCTTTTTTACGTCCCTGATTCCGTTCTTCGGAATCTGAGAAATCTTCCCGAACAAGCCGGATAAGGCGGAACAGCAGACTCTCCACGCCTTTGGTAGTCAAATTCAGACTAGGAAGCGCCGCGATCGCTTTCGCGGTAAAGCCGACACGGTAATACAGCCAAAAAACCGTCCGAGCACGTTGTAGCTCGGTGACGGGGACGACCGCTTTCAGTGTGCGGTCAATTTGGCTAATGAGAACGGCGCGTTCGGTGTGATTCAGTTCCCCTTCCGGACGTTCTTGGCGGGCGGGAATGCAAACGTCCTCCAGGATGTCGGCTGTCGTTTCGGGAGCTCTTTTTTCGGCAAAGCTTGCTTTGAAGTGGTCTTGCGCAACACTCGCAGCAACGACTTTCAGGAACGCGAATGCCGAGTCCGGGTGTTGGGGGACAAAGCTGCGAAGCAGCTTGCATTGGTTGGCGCAGATCTTAAGGTAGGTTTCCTGAATAAGATCATCGATCAAAGACTTGTCAGAACCTCGGTGGCGTATTGCTACCCGCAGAACGCTGCGCGCGATTACAGGATTAAAGCGACGAATGAACTCCTGCCAGCAAGCCGAATCGCCTCCGCTCGCGCAGACAGAGAAAAGTTCAGATGGTGCTAGGGCTGGGTAGTCCACTTCTAGCCGACTCCAGAATTCGACGATTGTACATCAATATCTGTAGAAGTAATTGAAACGTAACCACCTACAAGGAAAACACTGGAGCTTGGGATTTATGCCGACGGGCGAAGGGATTTTCTTTGCCGTGTCGTTATTGGGAGACATACGTGACTGTCGGGCACGGACCCGTCAGTTCCAGCCAAGTCCGATTCTCCGAATCCCTGGCTGACGGGAGGATCCATGTCTTTCGAAGCTCGAGATACGCGAGCAATGAATCTTTTTTTTGGCCTTAGAGGGTGGCTTCGCCTGTGGGTAACCATAGTTGCGCTTCTGGTCCCCGCGTGCGCACTGTGCAAGCCGGCCCAGACGGATCCTGGATGTCCGAGCGGAATACCCGTCCAGGATTTCTATGTTGGTGTAAGTGGAGACGTCACGAATTCCGGGCGGACGAAGGAAGGGCCCGTGTGTGTGCGTGTCCACTACAATCGGTTACGCTTCAACCTTTCGCTCAACTTCGTTACGACGCAAGGCAAGGGAGTTGACCTGAGTAGTGTTCTCCTCACAGGTTCACTTCCGGCGGCTGCACCTGGAGGAGCTGTGGATCCACGGATTGCACAACTGGGCAATATTCTGGCCGCCCTTACACTCGTTGACAGAAACGCCAGCACAGTCAATGACGGCGTGCAGGACATCAAATCTCTCGTAGCTTCTATCGACGCTAGCATTGCTGCCGGGTCTGCACTCCCCGAAGGAGCGGTAAAGCAGAAATACAAGGCGCTGGCACCGACCCTCGTTCTTGCAGCGGGAATGCAGGTTCAAGCTCTTCCGACCGACCTGACGTCGGGAGTCTGCCCTTCCAGTCCAGGAGTTCCTGCTGCGGGGAGCGTGTTGCAGACGCTCCAGGGATACAAAGCCGACAACGACTTTTATACTGCCAACCAGGCAAACGTCGATCGCGCGCTCAATCTTGCGAATCTGTACAAGTGCGGAGGAACGGGCCAAACAGCCCTCACGACGAACATTGCCATTCTCAAGTTCTGGGACAGTCGCTTCCAGGAGCTGGGACTGAAAACAGACATCACTGACGCGCAACTCGCGCAGCTGAACCTGTCGGATTACTTCGTTGCGTCCTCCGTAGTGGCATGTGGGAACATTTTCAATCAATCCAGCTCTACGACTGCTTCGATCACGGTTTACGATGAATCCAGACTCTGTCTGGCAATCTGGGGACCCCCAGCGCTCACCAAGATCAGAACTTTTTCACACTCACCTGCGCAAGCCCGTTTGCTGTGTCCGCAGGAGTCGAATTCAGCACCATTCCTTCCCGCGAGTTTGCCATCGTCAAGAGTACGGGGGGAGCCAACAATACATCAATCAACACCTTTGGGTATTCTTCGAATTCCTCCTTTCATCCGTTACCAGTTGCAATCGTTCACGTGCGGTTGTGGGAATCACGCGATCAGAGGTACGCATTTCACGCCAGCGCAGGGGCCTCCGGCAATATACAGGGACAAAATTCAGGAGGTTCTTCGGCAGAGTTTCTTGTGGGGGGTAGTTTTTCGTTCTTTCGCACCATGTTCGTATCCGCAGGCCTGCACATAGGCACGCAAAATTCCTTGGGTGGAGGGTTCAAGATCGCTCAGCAGGTACCGTCTGATATCACAACCGTGCCAGTAACAAAATCCTACACGACTGGTTTCGGTCTCGCGATTACCTTCACCAAGCCTTGAAAGGGGATGATCGATGGCTCCGAATCCGCTTCCGTTTAGGATTCAGCCGCAGGGGTGCACGGAGTGGTGTTGGGCCTCGGTGGTATCGTCGGTGGCCGTGTTCGTGAATTCCGCTCAGCAACCAGCACAGTGTGAGGTCTTGGACCGCGAGGCATTTTCACCAAACGACCCCAGTCCGGGGTGCTGTCAGGCAGGGAATCGCTGCAACGGGGACGGTACCAACAATGTGTGCAACAGGACGGGTTCTATTGGCCAAGCACTTCAGGATTATGGTTTGACACAGAACCCTGGAGCACACATTCCTTCTCCGAGTGATTTCGTAACAATCGCGCAGCAGATAGATCTGTGTTGCGTGGTGGTATTTGAGCTAGTCGATCGGGCGCATCCTCAGGTGGCCCACGTCATGGTGGTAACCGGCTATTCGGGGACGGACACACTCAGTATCGTCGACCCGGCCGCTGCGGGTGCGCACTACAGTTACTCCTACAGCGCACTTCTGAATCCGGTGCCGGTTGAAGGCGACCTTTCTAGCTGGCGCTTGAACGCGTTCTACACGACTGTTCCCGGACAATGTTGAGGTTGAGATGAAGCGAGCGAAGCCCAAGGGAATGGAGAGAATCAACAAGGGCATTTTGCGCATGTTGGCCTTTCACGCCCGGGCGTTTCACCTTCCCCATGTGCGTAGGTACCATGCCGCACGAAAGGCTCGGCAGAAGTCCTACGACAGAACGAACCCGGGGTTCGGCAAGCCGTCACGACGGTGGACGTTGCCGCTGCATCTCGTGGACATAAGCATGTTGAATGCGACGGACAACGCAGGAGAGCGGGGGATCGGCTGGACCCAGTTTCTCCGCTGGAAATACGGAATGGTTGCCGTTGCTGATATCAGGAAAAACCTAGTCGTTTCAAGCCTGGCTACAGGAAAATCTGCAACAGTTCAATATGGCATTGCCGGGCGCATCCTTTCATCGGCGGTCGGAGGTGAAGATTTTAGGATCGTCTCCGTGCCAGTGCTGCACTTCCGGGCCTTGGTTTATGTCCAGCGTCGGAAGAAGGACAAGCAGAAAATTGTAGTGCCGCTTCTTTCGCCTCTCGTGCCTCTCCGGCTGGGGAGGAGGTACACAGTGGACAGTGTTTGCAATCGTTTGAAAAAAGCGTTGGAGCACCGGATTCAAAGCGCACTGGAAGGAAGTCGACGCAGTGGTGTGCGAAAGGGCACATTGGGCGTCGATGCTTCAAATGGAAGGACGATTTAACCCAGTTGGAGATGCGATTTCGCTGGGGGTTCTGGCAAAAAGTGGCGCTAGTCGAGTGAGCGTGCGGGGCCGGGTCGGACATCTGACGTCGGCGGCGTTCTTAGCTGACCCGAGAATCAGGAGAATCCGATGTTCGGTAACGAGATGAGTAATGAAGACCGTTGGGCAAGGAATCTCAAACACACGATGAGGTTTCTACTGGGCTGGCTCGGGATTAGCTTTGCGATTCTCCTGGTCTGTGGAGTCATACCGTTTGTTCAGGAACCGGATTTGGATGGACTGTCGAAAGGCCTTGGAGTCCTGTGTCACGGCGCCCTCCTATCGCTTGCCTTCGGGGGCATCGGTGGGATTGTGGGGTTTTTGTTTGGGATTCCGCGCCGTATGGCTCAGCCGCCCAGACCTTCCACGATAAATGGCGATGCAGGGAGTGCAGGGTCCACAAGCTCACAGACAAATTCTTCCGACGTAAGCACGAATCTGGAACAAGTGTCTGATTGGCTGACAAAGATCATTTTGGGAGCGGGATTGACCCAGCTCACAAAGGTACCCACCTTGATGAAAAGTTTGGGTGACTATCTGGCTGCTGGATTTGATGGAAAACCCTTCTTTCCCATGGTCATCGTAATCGGTTCCGTTGTATTTGGGTTTTTTGCCGGATACTTGATGACACAACTGTTCCTTGTCAAAGCGCTGATTGACGCTGAACGCGCGCAGACCGCGGTCGATGTCGCTCTCACGGCAGCGACAAACTTTGAACGATCCGGACAGCCCGCCGCAGCCACGGCGACACTCGAGGCAGCTTTGAAGAGTCTTCGGCCGGATACTCCAAAGGACGTCAAGCGTGATTTATATGAAAAGTTGACTTACAACTTCCTGTATGAGCCGCCGCCGGACGGATTTCAAAAGGCGATTCGCTACGCCGATGAGTACATTGATCAGGAGCCAGGCCAACCCAGTGCACGAATCTGGGCCAACCTGGCCGCAGCCCTGGGTCAAAAATACCGCTGGGACTCGGAGCACGGGGCTACTCAGGATTCCTTAACCGAGTCACGACAGGGAGCCCTCGATGCGGTGAGGAAGGCCATCGCGCTCGAGCCCCAAATGAAGAGTTTTTTGCGGACTATATGGAACCCGAACGACCCAACTAAGGTGCGCTCGGAGGAGGATGATCTAGAAGTTTTCTACGGTGATGCGGACTTTAAGAAGTTGCTCGATGGTTAGAGTGCGACGGCTGAGATGGTACATAGCAGATAGAGAATATTGTACGGCGAGCGTACTGATCCGGAGGATTGATGGCGCTTGAGGATGGCCTTATTTTATACAAGGGGAACTAAACGCAATCATCCCGAAGCTCGAGGTAGTAATTTAAGAATCCGCTTTGTTCGAATGTCTCCGAGAGATGCTTTGCGAGAGGGGAAAAAAAACGAAAGAGTTACTGAGATTGGCGATGCAATCGGCGAGAACTTTACGCCTAAGTCCGGTGCCGCGGTTCTCATCTGACGGTACTTGACGGACCCGTAATTTCCCCCTAAAGTTCCGACCACAGGGAAGCGCTAACGAAGGTATCGAGGCGAAGGGCAGTTGGGTCCTGCGATGTTGGGAGCTCCGAAATGAAATTGGTTAAGGACCTGTCGCAACGCAAACCTGGGCGGACCGTGATCGCCCACATCTCCGATCTCCATTTTCGCGCGGACACAAAAACGGACGAGTGGGTATTGCAGGCGCTGCAAAACAGTCTCGTAGCGACGAAGCCGGACCTGCTTTTTGTTACAGGCGACCTCATTGATAGCTCCATCGGGGACAATGCTGCTTCCGCCGTTCAAGCTGCGCTCGCAAAGTCGCGCGCATACGTGGAATCGCTTTGCCGCGCGCTTGATCTCGATCCTCAAAAGTCACTTTTTGTCGTGCCCGGCAATCACGACTATCGAATAAAGGGGCTGTTCTTCAAAAAGAGTCAGGCCGACTGGTTCAGGAGGGAATTCGGAAAGTATTTTGAGTTCGCAGCTATTCCCGGAATGAACGTCGTAGTGTTCATGTTTGATTCCAATTCCACGGATTCTGGACTAAACCTTGCATCTGGACTCATTGAGCGAGAGCGATTTACCGAATTCGAGAGAGATGTATTGAGTGTTCGCTCGAACGCGCAGTGTAATTGGTATGACTGTACGAAGATCGCCCTACTGCACCATCACCCCATGCCCATAGGTCCCACCGAACATCGGTTGAACATCGCTGATCGCGACGAGTTCCTGCTCCTCAAGAATGCCGGACTCTTCATGCAACAGATGACGCGTAGCGAAATAAATCTCGTCTTCCACGGCCACAAACACTACCCGAGTTTTTCCAAAGCGATTTTTCCAGGCGCGGCAGGCGACGGCCATTCCATTGCAGTCATAGCGGCCGGAAGTGTCCGCAACGCCCCGGCGCACTTTCCTCGTTCGTTCAACATCGTGACCCTTCACGACAGCGGCGAACAGGAACTTGAACGCAGGGTCCTGCAGGCAGAGTACTACGAAAAACATGACACTCTGTCGATTCAAACCTACGAACAGGCGCGGAGCGCCCGATACCACGACTTGGCTAAAAAGGGCAAGGCTCGTGTCCATGCCAGCAAATATGTGAGATGCGACTCGATCGAAGATGGCTCTGGCGATTCGGTGATGCATGAGGAATTCAGGGGTGTGCGTTCGTTCGATGGGGAGCCGGTCGATGCGCTCGATCACACCGTGAAATCCAAGTCGGGTAAATTCGGAGAGCGGAGTTACGACGTTCTGACGGCGAATCAGTCTGTGGAATGGAAGTGGAAGGAAGAGGACCTCGGTACAGGCGTCAGGAGGGCGATGACGATCTTTCACCCGCCGGTGAAAGAAGGTCCTATTGATTTTAACCGGGAGGGAACAACCTATAACGCAATTCACTTCAGTCAACGTGACCGCTTGGGCGCGACGGGCCATGAATCGAAGACCGAGCATATCAGTGTCACTGTCATGCAGGCTTACGACAGCCTAGCTTATCAATTACTGCTTCCAGCTAGTCAGTGGCCGGACAGCTTTAAGCTGTCCGTCCTCGATGAATCAAATGAACCGAATTACCCAGAACGGGCCTATTGCGAAGGCTTCTTCACGCCAATAAATCACTCGCACTCTGTTGTATTGACGATTGATCGACCACTCGTAGGTTATACGTACAAAATTGAATGGGATCTTCCCGAAGAAGATAAGGCCGACAGTTGGCTCAGCGCTCAGGATGCGGCGATGGCTGATGAGATCATCAACCGGCTTCTTGCTGCGCGAGACGAAGAATCGAAATACAAAGACGCAATGACGGGCGCCGTCCAAAAACTGGCCACGGTGGTAGACGCCCTACTTCCATCACCGGAGTCGACAAATGCGGATCTCGAAATCACAATTTTCTGCTACGACAAGGCAAAGGAGGGGCTTGTATGCGTCGCCGCATACAACTACGCCGGGTTTTCGAAAAATCTCTGGGCTCTTTGCGTTAAGCCCGGCAGGCGCATCGACGGCCAAGCGTTCCGCCGTCGCGAATCCATGTTGCACGTTAATATCCCCGGCGTGAAATCAAACACTGCCGCCTACTACGAGACTCCGAAGGACGGGCCGGTGCACAGAGTTGTCTGCTCCGTTCCCCTGTTTTATCCACTGGGCACAGGGAAGCCCGTTGCTGTGGTCTCCTTTGCAACAAGATCGAACACGAGCGGGCTTCTACTGCTGGATCAATCCGACGAAAGCCCCGAAAGCCCTTTGGTGGAACTAGTTGAACAGCTGAATGCCTGGTTCGCAGTCGATGGGGCGCAGGCTTTACGCTTGGGGTCGCTGTTTGGAAACTGAGAAATCTCGAGAAGTTGACAAAAACGACAGTCAGGCGTCAAATGGAGAGAGTAGGAGGACTTCCGAAATGGCTAAAGTCTTGAAAATCACGAAGTTAAACGGACTGGAAAGGTCCTACAAAATCGCCATCACCGGAGTCGGAACGATTCTGAACCGGTACAAAGAATTAGCCGCCAAAAAGAAGGATGCTCCTCTGTTGCGCAAAGCCTAAGAGTTTTCCGCCTTCCGGACTGAACCTGATCTTGTAAGTGTTTTGTTGTGTCGGTGATTTTTCTACACGTTATCTTAGCAAATAATTGGCTGCGCATCTTCGTTGCCCACCCGAAATTCTCGAGCAGTCTTACAAGCATCCGTTCCTGCTACCGGTCTTCGTTGGGTTGCGACACGTTTCACGCTCATACCGCTGAAAAGTTAGATAGAGGTAAGTTCGCACAGGAAAAACCATTGTCGCTGCGCTCGTTCGAGATCTGCGGTTTGAACCCGGCTCGCACTCGCCGACTTGAGCGTAATTCGGAACAACGACGGTCTTGTAGACCGTTGCCTGGATTCGCGGGGGTTACCGACATCACCGACCCTTCGGTTGAAAGCCGAAAGCTCGTAGCCTTACTCGGCTCAATCTGGACTGTTTGGTGTTGTGCTGTCACTACAATGTCACGCAGATGAGAGCAGGTCTCAGCGAATAATTTGGGGCCAGTGCAGCGAACTTTCATCCGCGGGAACTGCTTTACTTGGCGGCGGTTTGGAAAGCCGTCGACTCGGCACCAAATCGCAAACGCCATTTCACTTCATCGGTAAAGACTAGCCGATTTCCGGGTACTGATCCGCGCGGTGCCCATCTTGGATTACTTCCGTATAGCCGACCATCCGGGAGCGGCGTCACACACATGTCGATTCGGATATATAGTGTCTCCGGTTTTCGAAGTCAAAGAGGTATTCTGGTTGAAAATGGATGGACCGAGCATCGGCCCAGTTGTAGGCGTCGCATTTGGCTGTGCTTGGGGAGTTGCCGGGGCGACAGCGCTCCCGGGCCCCTGGCAAGCATGGGCTATCGGTTCCAGTATCGGTATTTCAGCTGCTCTTATCGTGGCACTTGCGTTACCCCACAAACAGCATCACTCGGATACCTTTCGCGGTCACATCTATGGAATTGCAGTCGCATTCGAGGTGGCTGCTATCTTCGGGACAATCTGGTTGCTAAGACAGTTCGCTCTATCGCAGTTTTTATTGCCTGCGATCGGATTTATCGTCGGGTTGCATTTCCTTGGGTTGTGGAAGGCCACAGATCTTCGGGTCTTTCTTTGGACCGCCCTGGCGATGTGCCTCGTGTGTGGCGTCGCCGCATTCCTGCCTGGCGCAACTGAGAACGGCAATGTCGATGTACGGCGAGTAGTGACTGGACTGGGCACCGCGCTAGTGCTCTGGGGAGCATGCGTCAGGGCTTTCGTTTGATAGATTCAGATGAATGCGGTACTCGGAAACGGCCGTGTAAGTTCCGGTTTGCCGACAATACGTCCGACAACAAAGTCCTTCCCCTGCGACCACACCGGGATTACGGCTCGACCAGTCGCCCGTCAGTGATCAGGCCTCTGCCCGTGCGTTTGCAGGAGCGGACTTGTTGGCAAGCCCTTTACCAAGCAAGTCCGCCAGCATCTTCCGCGCAAGAGAAGCGGGGACGAGGACGTTCAATATGCGGTTGAGTCGGCCTGGAACGATTCTGGAGCGGTTTTTGACCAGACCGCTGAGGCCCTCAGATACGCACTGCTCGACGCTCATCGGTTTCATCGGCATAGTCTTCGGATCGAGGGCGAACTTTTCGATCACCGCTGTGTTCGTAACCCCGGCTGCCAATACAGTGACGTAGACACCTAGAGGTTTGAACTCATAATGAAGCGCTTCGCCAAGGCTGTGTACATACGCCTTCGCGCCTCCGTCATTCGCCATACAGGGAATGCCGTTTTCCGCACCCATTGCCCCCACGAGGATCAAGCCGCCTCGCCTCCGCTCGGCGAGCTTCCCGCCGAAGTAGTGGGCGATGTCTAAATGCGACATGGTGTTGAGTCGCAAGGTCTCCTCGAGCAGCTGTCGATCGAGCTTCAAGAACTCGCCGGGATTTCCGGTGCCGGCATTGGAGACGACAAGCCCGATGTCGAGATCGTCAGTGGCGGAGGCGAGTTGCCTGATGAAATCCTCCCGTGAGACATCAAGCACGACGACTCGATGCTCCACACCGTAACGCTTGCTAAATTTAACGCCTACTTCCTTAAGCAAGTCCTCCCGCCGCGCCACGAGGACAATATTGATTCCTGAAGCTGCGATTTGCTGCGCAAATTCCTTGCCTATTCCGGACGAGGCACCTGTGACGAGTGCCCAGGGGCCGAACCTTTTTTTATCGAGCGCGACTGTCATCTTTTCGCTCCGTTCTGCCTGCTTAGGGCTTGTTGTGTTTGTTGTGTCATAAATTATTCGTTCGAGTTAATTCTGTGTTCTGAGCATACGATCGACCGACCGGCTCATTTGTTTCAAAATAAATCCAGGCGCCAAGCGATTCATCATTTTGAGCTGATTCGCCTGACCTGGACGAATTTCAAATCGATCGGTTTGCATTCCTTTGACGGTGACTTTAACCATGTCTTCCACCTTCATGATAGAAACGCCTTTCATGTCTTCAGGATTAAAGTCACCCAAGAGTTCGGTTTGTGTCGCAGGCGGTGCTAGGTCAAATACCTTCACTTTGGTGTTTCTCAGTTGCACACGAAGAGACTCGGTGAACGAATGCAGACCGGCCTTAGTGGCGCAATAAACCGGTGAAATGGGCAATGGAACAAATGCCAATCCTGATGAAACGTTCATGATTGCCGCCTCCGATTTTGTTTTCAAATGCGGCAAGAATTGTTTCACCATGCGAATCGGCCCGCTCAAATTGATTTCAATCTCTCGAGTGATGTCTTCGAGGCTTCCAGCTTTGTCGTGAATATTGATCTCACGCATGA
>Ga0210383_10001645_pt1 | contig 20339 bp, 16 predicted proteins | sample IncBWC14OmetaG_FD_160072 | JGI IMG/M metagenome (GOLD analysis project Ga0210383, IMG submission 160072) | Forest soil microbial communities from Barre Woods Harvard Forest LTER site, Petersham, Massachusetts, United States - Inc-BW-C-14-O ... | reverse complement strand
GTATCCTGCCCTACTTTCCCCTGGCTAGCGGATTTTTGACCGGGAAATACAAACGTGGCGCCGAGCCGCCGAAGGGCACGCGGCTTTCGTTGATTCAGCGGATGGCAAAACAGGCGCTCACCGACGAAAACTTCGCGACGCTCGAGAAGCTCGAGGAGTTCGCCGCCGCCCGCGAGCACACGATCCTCGAGCTGGCCGTCGGATGGCTCGCGTCACAGCCGCAGGTCTCCAGCGTAATCTCCGGCGCGACCAGTGCCGACCAGGTCACGCAAAACGTAAAAGCCGGCAACTGGAAATTGTCAGCGGAAGAACTCGCCGAAGTCGACAAGCTCACGCGCCGCTAAACACCGGCGCTCGCGACGTAGCCGTGTATTACACACTGTGATACAAGTGTCAGTATGGCTGCGTTGAATATCAGGATCGATGCGGAGACCGTCGCCTTCCTTGACAGATTCGCGCGGGAGCGCGGTCTCACCAAGTCCGAAATCGTGCGCCAGGCGCTGGTTAGGCTCCGTAAGAAAGAAGGGGCTCGGCCCTCGCGAAAAACGCCCTATGAGATGGTCGCTCATCTGATTGGCAAATGGGACAGCGGCGGAATGAATCTGTCAGTGCGCACCGGCGAGCGGTTCGCACAGATGCTGCAAGAAAACAAAAATGCCAACCGTACTGGTCGACGCCGGTCCGCTCGTCGCGCTAATTGATCGGGCCGACCCGTATCATCGTAAATGCATCGCAGCGTTCGAGGCTTTGCGCGATCCTCTCGCAACCGTATGGCCCGCGTTTACAGAAGCAATGTATTTGTTGCGGGCTAGCGTGCGCGCCCAGAGATTGCTTTGGGACATGTTCAATGCTCGCGGTCTAATCTTCGCCGAGATTGGTCTCGACGATTTTCCCCGCATGCGCGAGCTGATGTGGAAATATCGCGACTTGCCGATGGATCTGGCCGACGCCGCCTTGGTGCGGGTTGCCGAGCGCGAAGGTCTGCGCCGCATCTTCACCATCGATCGGCAGGACTTCGAAATCTACCGCCCCCATCGCTTCGGACGCTTCGAAATCCTTCCCTGATTTGTCGCTCTTACTTTATCTTTCGCTAATCGTTCGCTCCGTTCGCCGAATTTGAACCTTTCGTTCAGGGCGTTTTAACGCCTTAGGGGTGAAGACGTTGTTCCATGAGGAGGCGAACAAAATGACTTCACTACTCAACGAAAAACAGATTGGGGCGATACGCGGGTTCATCAACCCGTCGCTCGAAAAGGAAGGACTTACTATGAACCAGAGCTGCTTTCTGTCCGAGTTGCCGGGCGTGATCTTCGGCGTCGTAACGCTCATCTGGATCGTCGGCACCCTGGGGCTGCTCAACCGCTAACTCAAGGCAGGAACTTCTTGAGCGCGTTGATGGGATTCGGAATCGACGGAATCGACGACCCGGCCGAAGGTGCGCCGACCACCGATCCGACCGCGTTCACTCCACCGCGGATTATGTTGCCGGGCGTGTTAATCGCGCCCATCGCCACCCGCTCCGCCAGCGTTGGCACGTCCGGCAACACCCGCACTCCCGGCAGCTTCCCGCTCACCGTCACCGGGATCGCGACCTGCATCCCGAGCGCGAGCCGGATGTCGGCGCGCATGTCGATGTTCTTGTCCATGTCGAACCAGCCGTCGCCGCTGATCGCGTAGTCGGGCGATTGGGCGAACAAATCGTGCGTCGTGAATCGCGGGCCTACTTGCTGAAAGGTCATGCTCGCCGTCTGCAGTTCCGTGTCGGGATCGACCAGCAACCCATGATGACTCGACATGAAGGCGACGTTCACGAGTTGGCTGACGCCCGGCGCCGCGGCGACAGCGTTGAGTGCGTCGGCGACGATATTGACGCCGACCAGCTTGCCATTTGCGATTGCGACTCGTCCGCTGCCGCGAATCGTCGGCCTGATTCGATCCCAATCCGCGCCGCTACCGGACGCCGCGATGTTACCGGTCAAAAATCCGCGTACCCTGCCAGCGGCGCTGATGTTCTGCGATTGCAGCGCCTGCTCCATGTTCAGACTGCGCATCGCGAGCGTGACGTTGAACGTCGGCACATTGCCGAATACCGCATCCGCGTCCGCTCTGAGCGATCCGCCGAAAATGTCCACGTTCAGCGGACGCGCCGACGCTCGGCCCTTGAGATATGCCGCAGTCAAATCGAGATTGTTGTACGAAACATTTTCGAGCGAGCCGTCCGCCGATCGAATCGTCGCGCTGAAGCGCGGCGAAGTCAGCTCGCCGTCCGCCGTGCCGTTGATCACCAGTCCGTTGACCAGGTCGCTCGCCGGACGACTGGCGAATAACTCTGCGAGCTTCACCGAGTCGGCCCGCAGCGCGTAGCTCGCGCTGAACGGAGTGAGCGATTCCACTCGTCCCTCGATACTCCCATGCGCTGTGCCGAGCATGAAGTTCGTCGGTTCGACAACTCCGGCACCGTTCGCGAAACTAATCGTGCTATTCAGATCGTTGATTGTGCCCGACACCGTCGGCCCCAGCTTCATCGCAACCTGTTTCAGCGCGACTGTTCCGTTAATCGGCGCGCTGCCGCCCAGCTTCACCGCGCCGTGAACTTCGCTCATCCCCTTCACATCGTACGGGGCCGCCGCGCTTATCAGCGGACACAGATTGGCGAGGTTGAAACTGTTCGAATCGATTTGCGCACCGAGCGGTTGCGCGCCGCCGCCGGTAAAACGGCTCGCAGTCAATTCGAGATCTGACAGCTTCAGATTTACGCTCGCTATCTGGAGCTGATCACCCCAGGTCCCGTTCGCATTCACCGTCATCGCGGTCCCCGCCGGCTTGCTGATTATCGAGCCGTACGCAACGCGGTTCGCGGTCAGGTCGGTGCTCAGCGCAATCGCGAGATTGCCCAACGAACCTCTCGCAGTGCCAGTCACCGATGCGGCGTCAGGAATCGAGAGCGCTGCCGGAATATCAGATCCAATGTCGGCGAGCGGGCGGAGACTGTCGAGCAGGATCGAGTCGAGCTTCACGCTCACATCGACCGGTATCCCCGACGCGTCCAGCACGCCTTGCTTGAGCAGGGGGCCGACCTTGCCCGACGCCTCCACGTTCTGCGTGTCGCCGGGAAAGGCGAACTTCGTCTCGACGTCGAAGGCCGACGCAGCGTTGAAGTTCGTCACGTCGAAGTCCAGGTGATGGACGCGAATCGGAGCCGCTTTTTCGCTGAGATCGTTAAAATAGATCTTGCCATCCTCGATGCTGAGCGCCTTGATCGACAAATCAGCGAGCGACGAGCGTTTCGCACGCGCACTCGGCGCGTTTCCGTTCTGCGGTTGAGCCTTCGATCCAAGCGTGCCGAGGTTGAGGTCGCCGTTCGCGTTCATCACGATCCTGATGTCGGGTTTGCCCAGATCGAGTTTTGTCACCTTCGCTTCGCCGCGAAGCAGTGGAAGAAACTCGACGTCGACCGAGACATCGCTGGCGGCGAGAAAAGGCTTCGTCGAGAACGCAGGGTCGTCGGCAATCGTGAGCCCGTTCACTTCGACCGACACGCCCCATCCCATCTGCGCCTGTATCTTCCCGACTGTGACCTGGCGGCCAAGCGCGTCGCTCACGCGCGCGAGGATCCGCTCTTCGTTGTGCGCGACGATCGAACTCAAATTGAAGTAGGCGTAAACGGTAAGGCCACCCGCGATCAGCACGAGCGCGCCGGCTGCGATGCCAACGATGAGTAGTATCCTGCGCACGTCGTGTGTCGACGGCTCGGGCCGTCAGACTATGGCGATACTAGGTAGAAGCGCGTGCCGCAAATCGTCAGTTGGTCGTTGGAAATTTTGTGGCCGCGTTTTTCGGCGGCGGCGTTCAGGCGCGCGCGATCGGCAACTACCATGTCGATGCCTGAGAGGCCTTCGCCGCGGCCGTCGGTCGCCTCGACGAATCTGACGATTGCGTTGTCGAGCGGTATCGCGAGACGGCCGCGGGCGTCCTTGCGGAGCGGGACGCCGGCGATTTTGGCCCATCGATCGGCCAGGCCGGCCGGGTCGGGCGATTGGAGTTCGACGGCGGAGTATGAGCTGACGACTTCGGTGCGTTTTGCTTTGCGCCATCCGTCGCCGCCCGCCGGCTCCCAGTGGCCTTCGGCTTCCTGCTTCGCGTCCCAATCTATTTCGAAGAACGAGCCTCCGGTGTCGGCGGGATGCAACTGCATCACGTGGTAGCCGCTGTTCTCGCGTTCCCATGCGATTCGGATCTTCATGTCGAGTGCGCGCTTGCGGCGATCGAGCTGGGCCTCGTGCGTGTCGCATTGGCAGATGACCATGTAGCCGCCGTCGCCGCCGCGACGCTTGAGGTAGCGGCCGCCCGCGGTGCCGTCCTTGATGGGAGCGACGACCTCGATGAAGTTGTTGCCGACCGGTAGCAGTGAATTTTCGAGGCCGAACGCGCCGACGCCGGGATCGATGAAGCAGACTTCGAGACCGAAGACGGCCTTGAGGTCGTCGATGACGGGCGCGAGCTTGTTGGCGACGAGCGCAATCTGGCGAAGCCGAATCGACATGGCGTTCTCCTGTTCGGGCGGCTCTGGTTCGGTTTGTAAGCGAAATCAATTCTGCGACAGTCCAGTTGCGATCTGCAATTGATCCGCCTTTTGTTTTTCCAGTTCGGCGAGTTCGCCCTCCGAAAACTCCAAATAGGAGAAGTCAACGAACAATAGTCCGCAACAGGTCTGCACACACATTAAGGGGAATTACCCATATTGTGCCTATTTACCATTGGCCCATAGTGGCAATTGAAGTATTCTTCTCATCGGGACATCGTAACAATGGTGTCACGACACACCAGGGGAGAATCAGATGACGCAGACGGCGACGGTATTGAACGAGAGTTTCAGGAGAATCGGAGACGCTTCGCTTGATGAACGAAAGCGAGTTTCTCTGACAAAGGCTTTGGAATCGTTAAAGCAAATACTCGGAGGGGAATTGGACTCGGCGATCCGATTCGGCATCTACGTGAACGACGCCGGCCAGGTGTTGCTTTCACCGGAGGTCTCAGTGCCCATGCATGAGCTCTGGCTGTACCGCAATCCCGAGGCGCTAAAAATGGTTGTCAAAGGACTACAAGAGGCGCGCGAAGGAAAACTGACAGATCTCGGATCGTTCAAGAAGTACGCAGACGACGATATTGAGTAGGTGGCACAGGGAAGAAGTCGTTGGGGAGATTCAAACTGGTTTTCACGCCAACAGCACGGGAGACACTCGCGCTGCTGGCGAAGGATCCGAGCGCCGTCAAGCGGCTCCGCGCGGTTCAAAAAACACTTGGACTTCTAGAGACGAATCCACGTCATCCGAGTTTGAAGACTCACGAGTACTCAAAGCTGTCTGGACCGCAGTCCGAGAAAGTTTTCGAGGCATACGCAGAGAACCGAACACCCGCGGCTTTTCGAGTATTTTTTTGTTACGGTCCTAAATCTGGTCAGATGACAATCCTGGCGATCACACCACATCCCTAGCGACGCTCACATTTAGCGTTCGCAGCTTTTCTCGCCATTTCGCTCCGCTTCTTCTTGGGCAGTTCCAGCGCGCCTTCTCGCCCTCCTGGCTGACATTTCAACCGAGAACCACAGCAGGGTCTTTGCTATCGTCCGGCTTCTTCGGCTTTACATGGCGGTCAGGCCTTAGTGCGATTGAAGTGATCGGCAATTATGTTGGCAACGCAGGCGGTTACTTTTTTTGCCGTGGGGATGTGGAGGAATTCGTTGGGGCCGTGGGCGTTGGTGTGGGGGCCTAGTACTCCTGTGATTAGGAACTGGGATTTGGGGAAGCGCTCGCCTAGCATCCCCATGAAGGGGATGGTGCCGCCTTCGCCCATGTAGGCGGTGGGCTTGCCGAAGTAGGCGTTCGAGGCGATGTCGAGGCTTTGCTCCAGCCATGGCGAGAGGGCCGGGGAGTTCCATCCACTGGCGTCCCAGTTGGCCTGGAATGTGACCTTGCATCCGTAGGGCGGATCGGTTTCCAGAATGCTTTTCAGTTTTTGCGATGCGACTTTCGGATCGACGGTGGGCGGCAGCCGGAGCGAGAGGCTTACGGCGGTGCTGGGGCGGAGCACGTTGCCGGCGTTGTTGGTCGCGGGCAGACCGTCGGCGCCGATGATCGAGAGCGCGGGACGCCATGCGCGGTTGAGGATCAGCTCGGTCGTGTCGGTCGAGATTGGACGAGTCTTATCGATGAACGGGAACTTCGAGTGGATGTCGCTGCCGAGTACTTTGGCGGTGGCGGCGGCCTGCTTGAGGCGATCGGCGGGAATGGTCGCGTGGAATTCGGCGGCGAGAATCTTGCCGGTCGCTTCATCTTCGACGCGGCTGATCAACTGGCGCACGATGCGGAAGGTGTCGGGCACGACGCCGCCGGCGTCGCCGGAGTGCACGCCCTCGGTGAGTACGTCGACTTGCAGGCGGCCGCCGACGAGACCTCGGAGGGAGGTGGTGAGCCAGAGCTGATCGTAGTTGCCGCATCCGGAGTCGAGTGCGATGCAGAGGCTCGGCTGGCCGATGCGCGGCGCGAGGTGCTGGATATAATGAGGGAGGTCGAAGCTGCCGCTTTCCTCGCAGGCCTCGATGACGACGACGCATCGCGCATGCTTGACCGAGTTGGCCTGGAGCGCGCCGATCGCGCCGAGGCATGAGAACATCGCATAGCCGTCGTCGGCGCTGCCGCGGCCGTAGAGTCGATCGCCCTCGCGCACCGGATTCCAAGGGCCGAGCCCGTCGCGCCATCCGGACATCTCGGGCTGCTTGTCCATGTGGCCGTAGAGCAGCACGCAGTCGTCGGAGTCGCCGGGGATTTCCATGAAGAGCAGGGGCGTGCGGCCTTCGAGGCGGACGACTTCGATTTTCATGCCGCGGATGGGCTGGCGGCGGGCCCAATCCTCGAAGCGGGCGACGACGCGGTCCATGTGGCCGTGGGCTTTCCAGTCGCGATCGAAGGCGACGGACTTGTTGGGGATGCGGATGTACTCGACGAGTTCGGCGACGATGGAATCGTCAAAGAGGCGATCGACGTGAGTGCGGATGGCGGTGGTGTTCATTATGTGGAGGTTACGCGAGATGAGTGGTGGTAGGCAAAATGTTGTGAGGGGGTGGTTCAAATACAAACGGTTCTTGGGAACCTAACCCCTAACCCCTTCCCTCGAGGGAAGGGGGACAATCGTGAAGACGGAGAATCTTGAATCGCGCGAGGCGCGCCGTAATTTGACCCTCACCTTAATCCTCTCCCTAACAGGGAGAGGGGAAGATGCGGAAGGGGAACAATCGCGAAGAACGGAATTTTGAATCGCGCGCGAAAACGCGCGCTGGATAAGGTCCCTCACCTTCAATCCTCTCCCTTCGGGAGAGGGGAAGAGCGCGGCGCTGAGTTATGCAAAAGTCTCCATACAGGGAGAGGGGAAGAGTCGGAAAGGGAACAATCGCGGATGGGCGATCGATCGATGGATGAGTCGGGGGCGGGTGCGAATTCGAGTGCTTTTGCGCATCGGGATTTTCGGCGCTTTCTTGCGGCGAGCTTCCTCGCGATTCTTGCCATGCAGATTCAGTCGGTCGCTGTCAGTTGGCAGATTTACGGCATCGCGCGGACGCCGCTCGCGCTCGGATACGTCGGGCTGTTCCAATTTCTGCCGATGATGGCGTGCACGATCCCCGCCGGGCATTTTGCCGATCGTTTCGATCGCAGAATGATCCTGGTGTTCAGTCATCTGACGTCGGCGATTGCGTCCGGCGGTTTTCTGATGCTGGCGTTGACGCGGACCACCGTCATCTGGCCGTTCTACGCGGTGCTCGCGCTGTTCGGGGCGGCGCGCGCTTTCATGGGGCCAGCCGCGCAGTCGTTCGTCCCGCTGCTGGTGCCGCAGGATCAGTTTCCGCAAGCTGTCGCGTGGAGTTCGTCGACCTCGCAGATAGGGGTGATTGCGGGGCCGGCGATTGGCGGCGCGATCTACATTTTAGGACCGGCCATCGACTACGGCGTATGTCTTGCGCTGTTCGTGACGATCGCAATCGTGATTTTCGGAATCCCGAGCCGCGGCGCGCGCTACGAAGCGGAGGCCGGTACGACGGTGTTCGAGCGGATCACGGCGGGAATCGCTTACGTGTGGCGCAAGCCGCTGATTCTCGGCGCGTTCTCACTGGATTTGTTTGCGGTGCTGCTTGGCGGCGCGACCGCGCTGCTGCCGATCTACGCGCGCGACATCCTGCACGTCGGACCGCTGGGGCTGGGACTGCTGCGCAGTGCGCCGGCGCTGGGCGCGGCGATGCTCGGGTTGGCACTCGGCAATATGGTGCGATCGCAGCGGCATGCGGGAATTGCGATGTTCGTGAGCGTGTCGATTTTTGGAATTGCGACGATCGTTTTTGGCTTGTCGCGGAATTTCGCGCTGTCGATGGCGGCGCTGTTCGTGCTCGGCGCGTCGGACATGGTGAGCGTTTACGTGCGCACGACGCTGACGCAGTTGGCGACGCCCGACGCGATGCGTGGGCGGGTGAGCGCGGTGAACCGGCTGTTCGTGGGCGCATCGAATGAGCTGGGGGAGTTCGAGTCGGGCGTCACGGCAACGTGGTTCGGGACGGTGCCGGCGGTGGTGATTGGAGGCGTGGGCACGCTGGTGATTGTGGCGATTTGGTATCGGATGTTTCCGAGTTTGCGGGAGGTGGATCGGTTGTCGGAGGTGGTGCCTTGAGGGTGGGAGTGTGGATGAGGAGACTCTGAACCGGAACCGGCTTCGCGTGCGCGAAGCTGTCCGGAAGCCAGAAGCCATGTCCTGCCGCTCGCGCTGCTCGCTCTGTCAGGATGACACAAAGAAAATTTCGGCGCGGGGGTCGGGTACGGCCCGAGATCAGGATGATGACGACAAGGCCTGAAGTAGGAGATTCAAAGCCGCCGCGCTAAACGTGCGCATGTTGGCGATGCGATCTTTGTTGCCGGTTTCTACTGTTAGCGAGCGTTCGTGCGGGCCGGATACTGCTATGCAGCTGTGGCCGGCGGCGTCGCCGTAGCGATTGCCGGTGGGGCCGCTTGCGCCGATTTCGGCGATAGTCCAGGTGACGGCGAAGCGCGTGCGGGCGGCGCGGGCAAGAATCATGGCGCCTTCTTCGGTGACTGATTTGATTCCGGCGAATGCATTGTCGGGGACATCGAGCATCGCGCGACGCGCTTTCAGCGTGTAGACGACCGCGCCGCCGATGAAGTAGGCCGACGCGCCGGGGACGCTCAGCAGTGCGGCGGAGATCAAGCCGCCGGTCGACGACTCGGCGACGGCGATGGTCTCGCGGCGGTCTTTCAGAAGCGCGGCGATTTTTTCGGCGAGCGGCAGCAGGGTCTGCATGTGGGCCTCATCGAATTTCGAATCGATGCGATGTTACCGCGCGGCGCATCCGTCGAGAAAGGTCGCGGCGACGATCTCGACGGCGCGATCGGGCGTCGTGTATTCGCGGCCGTAGCGGTTGATGCCGCGCATCATGCCGAGCAGGGATTCGGCGGCGAGATGAGTGTCGATGCCGGAGCGCATCGCGCCGCGGCGAACGCCTTCGTCGAGCACCCCGCTGATCAGGCGCGAGAGGTCGTTGCGCTGAGTTCGATACTGGCGCTCCTGTGACGGCGGCAGGGCCTTGGGATCGCGCAGCAAGGCGAAGAATTGGCGGCGGCTCCAGAAAAATTTCAGCGTGTGACGGACGATCGTCGCGATCTGCTCGCGGGCCGAGACGCATCCTGCGAGCGCCGCGCGAATTTCGTGCTGCAGTTCAGTGAAGCCGTTGATCACGGCGGCCGCGTAGAGTTCCTCTTTCGATTTGAACTGGCGGTAGACGCTGCCCTTGCCGACGCCGGCGTGCGCGGCGACCTCGTCGATGAGGACGAGATCGAACTCGCGTTCGGCGAAAAGTTCGGCGGCGCTCTGCAGGATTCGTTCGCGCAGAAAGGGAGTCGAGGGGCGGCCGCGGCCGTCTTTGCGGCGGACAGGCGGCGAAAGGGTTTGTCGCTTGACGCTCACGATTGGAAACCTGAACTCACAAGATTCGTAGTGTCATGTTTGGGGCAGTAGATCCGTCGTCCTCTGCGGCACACATCTGAAATATGGACTGCAGAGTCCAAAATTGCAACAATGTACTTGGGATCGGCATTTGCTAGTTTGGAGTGCTACGGAGAACATAATGAATTCTGACGGACCGACGACCGGGAAGCCTAGCGCCTCGCGATATATGCAGGATGCCGAAATGCCGGGATTGTTCGACAAGGTTATGCAGCGATGGCGCACATGGCTGGTCGTTCTCGCCGTTGCGATTATCGGGATTTACTACCTGACCGGGCGGAGTTCCGACTCGGCCGTGCCGCCGTCGGCGATGCATCCGGTGGTTCCGGTCGCGGCGGTGCCGGCCAAGCTCGGCGACCTGAAGCAGTATATTTCGGCGATCGGAACGGTCACGGCGTACAACACGGTGACGGTCAAGAGCCGGGTCGATGGCGAGCTCGTGAAGGTAAATTTTACCGAAGGGCAGATTGTGAAGGCCGGCGACCTGCTGGCGGAGATCGATCCGCGTCCGTACCAGGTGCAATTGACGCAGGCGGAGGGCACGCTGGCGAAAGACGCGGCGTCGCTCGAGAACAACAAGATTTTGCTGGCGCGGGACAAGGAACTATACGACCAGAAAATTATCGCGCGGCAGGACCTCGACAATCAGCAGTCGCTGGTCGGGCAGTTCGCCGGATCGATCGAGAGCGACAAGGGCGCGGTTGATAACGCGAAGCTGCAACTGACGTACAGCCGAATCACGGCGCCGATCACGGGACGGATGGGGCTGCGGCTGGTGGACGCCGGCAATATCATTCATGCGACCGACGCGACGGGGCTGGCGGTGATCACGCAACTGCAGCCGATCGCGGTCGATTTCAGTATCCCGGAGGACGACTTGCCGAGCCTCGAGACGGCGATGAAGGCCGATCCGCAGTTGCCGGTCACCGCTTTCGATCGCGACCTCAAACACAAGCTCGCGGAGGGAACGCTGCTGACGACGGACAATCAGATCGATCAGACGACCGGCACGATCAAGCTGAAGGCGTCGTTTCCCAACGAGGATAACTCGCTGTTCCCGAATCAGTTCGTCAACGCGCGGCTGCTGGTCAATACGATTCCCAATGCGATCCTGATTCCGGCGGCCGGGCTTCAGCGCAGCCAGCAGGGATCGTTCGTGTACGTCGTCAAGCCGGACAAGACGGTCGAGATGCGGCCGGTGACGGCGGGCGCAACGCAGGGCGACGTGGTGGCGATCGACAAGGGTCTGGCGGCAGGCGACCTGGTCGTGACCGACGGCGTGGACAAGCTGCAGCAGGGATCGCACGTCAGTGTGCAGACCGCCGCGATTCCACCGGGGAGCGCCACCCCTTGAATCTCTCGCGTCCGTTCATACTGCGGCCGGTCGCGACGTCGCTGCTGATGGTCGGGCTGATGCTGGCGGGGCTGGTCGCCTACGAGCAACTGCCGGTGTCGGCGCTGCCGCAGGTGGACTATCCGACGATCCAGGTGATGACGTTTTATCCGGGCGCGAGTCCGGACGTTATGGCGTCGTCGGTGACGGCGCCGCTCGAGCGGCAATTCGGCGAAGTGCCGGGGCTGACGCAGATGACGTCGAACAGCTCGTTCGGCAGCTCGGTGATCACGCTGCAGTTCGATCTCAACTTGAGTATCGACGTTGCAGAGCAGGAGGTGCAGGCGGCGATCAACGCGGCGGCGACGTACCTGCCCGTGGATTTACCCAACCCGCCCGTCTACAGCAAGACCAATCCGGCCGACGCGCCGATTCTCACGCTGGCGCTGACGTCGAAGGAACTGCCGCTCGACCAGGTCGAGGATCTCGCCGATACGCGGCTGGCGGAGAAGATCTCGCAGCTGCCGGGCGTGGGGCTCGTGAGTATCGGCGGCGGGCAGAAACCGTCGGTGCGAATCCAGGCCAATCCGACGTCGCTCGCCTCGTACGGGCTGACGCTGGAAGATTTGCGGACGGCGATTGCGGGCGCCAACGTCAACGAGGCGAAGGGCAACTTCGACGGCAAGCAGCAGGCGTACACGATAGGCGCCAACGACCAGCTGCTGACGGCGAAGGATTACCTGCCGCTGATCGTCGCGTACCACAACGGCGCGCCGATCAAGTTGTCGGATGTGGCCAACGCGATCGATGACGCCGAGAACGTCAAGGCCGCGGCGTGGATGAACCTGACGCCGGCGGTGATCGTCAACGTCCAGCGGCAGCCCGGCGCCAACATCATTGCAGTCGTCGATCGGATCAAGTCGCTGATGCCGCGGCTGCAAGCGTCGCTGCCGTCGTCGGTGAAAGTCGAGATCCTCACTGATCGGACGACGACCATTCGCGCGTCGGTGAAGGACGTGCAGTTCGAGCTGATGCTGACGGTGGCGCTGGTCGTGATGGTTATCTTCCTGTTCCTGCGCAGCTTGTCGGCGACGATCATCCCGAGCATCGCGGTGCCGCTCTCGCTGATCGGCACGTTCGGCGTCATGTACCTGCTCGGCTACAGCCTGGACAACCTGTCGTTGATGGCGTTGACGATTTCGACCGGCTTCGTGGTCGACGACGCGATCGTGATGATCGAAAACATCTCGCGCTTTATCGAGGAAGGCGACAAGCCGCTCGACGCCGCGCTCAAGGGCGCCGAGCAGATCGGCTTCACGATTCTCTCGCTGACGGTTTCGCTGATCGCCGTGCTGATTCCGCTGCTGTTCATGGGCGATATCGTCGGCCGGCTGTTCCGCGAATTCGCTGTCACGCTGGCGGTGACGATCCTGATGTCGGCGGTCGTTTCGCTCACGTTGACGCCGATGATGAGCGCGAAGCTGCTGCGGCATACGCCCGAAAATCAGCAGAGCTGGTTCTATCGCAAGTCGGAGAAGGTGTTCGAAGACACGATCGCGTTTTACGGACGCACGCTCGAATGGGTGCTCGAACACGAATTCGAAACGCTGATGGTCGCGATCGCCACGCTGGTGCTGACCATCGTGCTCTACATCGTCGTGCCCAAAGGATTTTTCCCGGTGCAGGACACCGGCGTCATCCAGGGCGTTTCCGAAGCGCCGCAGAATGTGTCGTTTGCCGCCATGGAGCGTGGACAGCAGCAATTGGCGCAGATTATTTTGCAGGACCCGGCGGTCGAGAGCCTGTCATCGTTCGTCGGAATCGACGGCACCAACACCACCGTCAACAGCGGGCGAATCCTGATCAACCTGAAGCCGCTTGAAGAGCGCAAGGTCGATATCACGACGGTGATCGACCGGCTCGCGCCGAAGCTGGCGACCGTCAACGGCATGACGCTGTACCTGCAGCCGGTGCAGGACCTCACGGTCGAGGATCGCGTCAGCCGCACGCAGTATCAGTACAGCCTCGAGGATCCAAACGGCGCCGAGCTGGCGCTGTGGACGGGCAAGCTGGTCGACAAGCTCAAGACAATCCCGGCGCTGCGCAACGTCGCGACCGACCAGCAGAACGACGGCTGGGAGGAGCATGTCGTCATCGACCGGCTGACGGCGTCGCGCCTCGGCATCACGCCGAATCTGATCGACAACACCTTGTACGACGCGTTCGGGCAGCGGCAGGTGTCGACGATTTTCACGCAGCTGAATCAGTATCACGTCGTGCTCGAAGTGGCGCCGCAGTTTCAGCGCAATCCGCATGCGCTCGACGACATCTACATCCGATCGAACACCGGCGGCGAAGTACCGCTGAGCGCGTTCACTCATTTCGAGCCGGGCGCGGCGCCGCTCGCGGTCAATCACGAGGGCCAGTTCCCTGCGGTGACTGTGTCGTTCGATCTGGCGCCGGGATACTCGCTGGGCGACGCGGTCACAGCGATCGACAATGCACGCACTCAGATCGGCATGCCCGCGAGCATCGAGGCTTCGTTCCAGGGCACGGCTGCGGCGTTTCGCGCCTCGCTGACCAATGAGCCGCTGCTGATCCTCGCCGCGCTCGTCACCGTGTACATCGTGCTCGGCGTTCTCTACGAAAGTTACATCCACCCGGTGACGATTCTCTCGACGCTGCCGTCCGCGGGCGTCGGCGCGATTTTGGCGCTGATGATCTGCGGGCAGGATCTCAACGTGATCGCGCTCATCGGTATCATCCTGCTGATCGGTATCGTGAAGAAAAACGCGATCATGATGATCGACTTCGCGCTCGAGGCTCAGCGCCAGGACGGCAAGCCGCCGCACGAGGCGATCTTCCAGGCCTGCCTGCTGCGCTTCCGGCCAATCATGATGACGACGATGGCGGCGTTGCTCGGCGGCTTGCCGCTCGCGCTGGGCACGGGCGTCGGATCCGAATTGCGGCGACCGCTCGGAATCGCGATCGTCGGCGGCTTGCTGGTGAGCCAGGTGCTGACGCTCTACACGACGCCGGTGATTTTCCTGACCTTCGATCGCATGGCGACGCGATTTGCCAAGTGGCGCGCAGGCGATGCGGTTGCGCAAACCATTCCGGCGCAGGCGTCATGAGCATTTCAGAACCATTCATAAGAAAGCCGGTCGCGACGACGCTGCTGACAATCGCGCTCGCGCTGTCGGGCGTAATTGCGTTTCGCTTGCTGCCGGTTGCGCCGCTACCGCAGGTCGAATTTCCCACCATCCAGGTGCAGGCGAATTTGCCCGGCGGCAGTCCGGAGACGATGGCGTCGTCGGTGGCGACTCCGCTCGAGCGGCAGTTCGGACGCATTGCGGGGCTGACGGAACTGACCTCGACCAGCTATCTCGGCGCCACCAGCATCGTTTTGCAATTCGACTTGAATCGAAATATCGACGCGGCCGCGCGCGACGTGCAAGCTGCAATCAATGCGGCGGCCGGACAGCTGCCAGCGAATCTGCCGAGCAAGCCGACTTACAGGAAGGTCAATCCCGCCGATGCGCCGATCCTGATTCTCGCGCTCACTTCGACCTCGGTGCGCCCGGGAATGATGTACGACGCGGCTGATTCGATCCTCGAACAGAAGCTCTCGCAAATAGACGGCGTCGGCCAGGTGACTGTCGGCGGCAGCGCGCTGCCCGGCGTGCGCGTCGAGCTGAATCCGTCGCAGATGAGCAATCTCGGCGTCGGCCTCGAGGATGTGCGAACGGTGCTGGCCGCCGCCAACGCGAACCGGCCGAAGGGCGAAGTCGCCGACGAGAACCAGACGTGGGGTCTCAGCACGACCGACCAACTGCTCAAGGCCGAGGACTACCAGCCGCTGATCGTGCGCTACGCAGGCGCGTCCGGCGCCGCGGTGCAGCTTTCGGATATCGCGTGGGTGCGCGATTCGGTCGAGAACGTGCGCGCCGCCGGGATGGTCGACGGCAAGCCGGCCGTGTTGATCATCGTGTTTCGTCAGCCCGGCGCGAACATCATCGACACTGTCGATCGCGTTTACGCAGCGCTGCCGCAATTGCGCGCGTCGATCTCGCCGGCGATCGATCTCACCGTCGTCATGGACCGGACGACTACCATTCGCGCGTCGGTGCGCGACGTCGAGTTCACGCTGCTGATCTCGATCTCACTCGTGATCATGGTGGTGTTCCTGTTCCTGCGTAACGTGCGCGCCACCTTGATTCCCGGAGTCGTCGTTCCGCTCTCGCTGATCGGAACCTTCGGCATCATGTACCTGCTCGGTTACAGCCTCGACAATCTGTCGCTGATGGCGCTGACGATTTGCACCGGCTTCGTAGTCGACGACGCGATCGTCGTCATCGAAAATATTTCGCGTTACCGCGAGCAGGGGATGCCGCCGCTCGAAGCCGCAATCAAGGGCGCCGCGGGCATCGGCTTCACGGTCGTCTCGATCAGCATCTCGCTGATCGCAGTCTTCATCCCGATTCTGCTGATGTCGGGAATCGTCGGCCGGCTGTTCCGCGAGTTCGCGGTCACGCTGTCGGCTGCGGTTCTCGTGTCGCTCGTTATTTCGCTGACGACGACACCGATGATGGCGGCGCATCTGCTCAAGCCGCACGGCGAGGAAAAACACAACCGCTTGTACGCCGCGAGCGAGCGATTCTTCAAGGGGATGCTCGACCGTTATGAAAGCAGCCTGTTGTGGGTGCTCGATCATCAGCCGCTCACATTGACGGTCGCGCTCGCGACGCTCGGGCTCAGCATTTTTCTGTTTATGGTCGTGCCCAAGGGATTTTTCCCACAGCAGGACACGGGGCGACTGATGGGCGCGGTGCAGGCGGATCAGGACACGTCGTTCCAGGCGATGAAGGACCGCCTTACCGACCTGGTGACGACGATCAAAAAGGATCCGGCGATCGACAATGTGATCGCGTTCACCGGCGGCAACGGCGCGACCAATACCGCCAACATGTTCATCGCGCTCAAGCCGCTGAGCGAGCGCAAGATCAACGCCGACCTGGTGATCGGGCGCATCCGCAAGGAGGTCGCGCATATCCCCGGCGTCAATCTGTATCTGCAGGCGGTTCAGGATTTGCGCATCGGCGGAAGAATGAGCAACGCGCAATATCAGTTCACGATTCAGAGCGACGACCTCAACGAGCTCAACCAATGGGCGCCCAAGGTGCTCAAGAAATTGCGCAGCGTGAAAATTCTCACCGACGTGAGCAGCGATCAGCAGAACAGCGGCCTCGAGGCGAACGTCGTCGTCGATCGCGATACTGCGTCGCGGTTGGGACTGTCACAGCAGGCGATCGACGACACGCTTTACGACGCGTTCGGCCAGCGGCAGGTGTCGACGATGTACACGCCGCTGAATCAGTACCACGTCGTGATGGAGGTCGCGCCGCAATTCTGGCAGAACCCCGAGTCGCTCGACCTGATTCACGTGCGATCAAATACCGGGGGCCTCGTCAAGCTCAGCACCTTCACGCACTTCGCGCCGGAGATGACGGCGCTCGCGGTCAATCACCAGGGTCAGTTTCCTTCGGTGACGATCTCGTTCAACCTGGCGCCGGGAGTCGCGCTCGGCGACGCGGTCGATGCGATCACGCAGGCTGAGGCGCAGATCAAGATGCCGGCCGGCATCCGCGGAACTTTCCAGGGCACTGCGCAGGCGTTTCAGGACTCGCTGAAGAACGAAGGCTTTCTCATCATGTTCGCGCTCGGCGCCGTGTACATCGTGCTCGGCATTCTCTACGAGAGTTACATTCACCCGATCACGATTCTCTCGACGCTGCCGTCGGCGGGCGTCGGCGCGATTCTCGCGCTGCTGCTGTTCCACATCGAGCTGAGCGTGATTGCCTTAATCGGCATCATCCTTCTGATTGGTATCGTTAAAAAGAACGCGATCATGATGATCGACTTCGCACTCGAAGCTCAACGCGGCGAGGGCAAATCGCCGCACGACGCGATCTACACGGCGTGCGTGCTGCGCTTCCGCCCGATCATGATGACCACGGCGGCCGCCCTGCTCGGCGGCCTGCCGCTCGCGCTCGGCAACGGCACGGGATCGGAAATGCGCCGCCCACTTGGCATCGCAATCGTCGGCGGCCTGCTGGTGAGCCAGGTGCTGACGCTGTACACGACGCCGGTAATCTACCTGTACATGGATCGGCTAAGTGCGGGATGGTCGACATTGTGGCGCCGAGCCCTCGGCCGCCCAACGCCGGCCCCAGCCGAATCCCACGTCGCCGACTGACTATTCCCTAGCCGCAAAGTGCGGAGGATTGGCACAGACTTGGTGTGCCTAACTTCGAAAGAATGCGGCAGGGTCGATGTGTTCGGGCTTGAACTCTTTGACCATTCCGACCTCATATAGGAAATGCGGCCCATGAATGCAGCGACATTTGATTTTGGCGAGGCTACATGCGGCCGGTATTTTAAGTGGACTGCGCTGACTTTCATTGGTCACTACTGTGTAGCGATAGGTGGCTGCCACCGCTACGATCCAAGGGTCCGCGGGATCCGGATTGCTTCCTCTGCCAGTGGGCTCACACAGGCTTGGCATCTCATTGCCGAGAATTTCTATGAACTCCTGCACACGCGACTCATATTGTTTCTTCGCGGGAATCTCAAAGGTTTGACGGTGCGCCCTTAGTGCAGCATATGCTCCCGGGAACCGTTTGAGTTCATCGAAGACCTGCCTGACGGTATGAAGCTTCATGGCTTCAGCCATGGCAATCAAACCCTTGTAGATGCGCTGAGAGTCCGAGCGATTGTTCACCACAGCCAGCACATCGGTGTCAATCAGGTATATCTGATCATCCCGCGAGGCTTTGATGTCGCTCAATGTAGGCGCGAGCCTTTCCTATTCTTGTTGGGGTAAACCCGAGGGCTTCAGACGCATGTACAATATCGATAACCTCGCGGTCTAGCGCGTTGATAACAGATTGTGTGAATCGACCGCCTAGTTCACTCAGTCTCGTCGCTATTGGGTCACCACCCCCACTACCTTTCTTTGCAGATCTCTGTTTCGGTTTCATAACGAAGCGTCTACTGAATCCGCGAGGAGCCTTCTTCAACTCCTCAAGCCTTATTGCCAAAGCTTGCGCGCTTACTTTCAAGCGAAGTGCGGCGTCGCGAACAATTTCACTATCCCACCCTTGGGTGCGTTCGGACCAATTCGGCAGGAGTACTTTAAGGGCGCCTTCAGGCATCAGAAAGGCGCCTGCAAAACGATTGCAGAACGCTTCTGTCGGATTTTCGGATTTCAGATCAGAAATGCCGGGACGCCGGATCAACAGGTGCGCATACTCGTGTATCAGCGTGAAGGTCCGAGCGTTTGAAGAGTGGTCTTCCCTGTTGATGATTATTGCGGGCGAGTTTGGATCATCGGCCATGCTCCATCCGCGACAATCGGTAGTAGGATATTTTTGCAGGTAGACTGCAATGCCCGTTTGCTCCACTATGGCGCGCCAGTGCCGAAACCCCTCGTCGCTCCTCCAGTGCAATTGACGATCGATGGAAACACCGATTTTCTTTCGTTCGGCTTCTCCCTGTTCGAATGGATCGCCGGAAAAGTCGTACTTTCGTAACTCGACTCTTCTAAATTCTTCGTCCTCAATACCAAGTGCCCTGAGCGTGGCTTGGAAGCTTCGGACATTGCTCAAGGCAATTTGGAAGTCAAAACTCTGTTCATGCGGAGCACCGTCAAACGTCCGAAAGTCAGTCGGCTTTTTTGGTTCAGCTGGCCGCGTTCGACGGAAAAGAGTGGAGGGTGGCAGTCGATATACTGATGCGATGCGCTCGAACGTCGTCAGGGAAGGTCTTATGACCTCTTCCTCGAACGCTCGCAGTTCATCGACGGGTATTTTAATGCGTCGCGCGGCCTCCTCGAGAGACAGCCCGCGAAACTCGCGCGCCCAAACTAACACCCGCCCTACTACTGGGACTTCGGCCATTTCAAAACGCCTTCCTGAGCAACGTTCCTGTCGGCTGTTGAAATATTAGACGCTGTCAAACGATTCAAGGCTCGGCAATCAGACCCCGCGATTCCATAGGCCCGGCGGCACTTGCACGAAGTGCAACGACACAAGTTTATATGCAAATGATTGGTGTCAACATCTTAGCAAGTCACTCCCCAATAGCAGCGGTGGGCGGTTTGTTACCCAGTTGGTTGCTTGATTGTAGGCGTGCGCTAGTTGCATGCAGGACATTTCGGCGTGATTGGGGGCTACGATTTGGATGCCCATTGGGAGGCCGCGGTCGTTGAAGCCGGCCGGTGCGGCGAGAGAGGGACAGCCGGACATCGAGATCGGAATCATTACTTGCATCCAGCGATGGTAGGTATCCATCGCGACGCCGCCGACTTCTTTTGGCCAGTGAATTTTCGCGTCGAACGGGAAGACCTGGCCGGCGGGCGCGATCATGAAATCGTACTTTTCAAAGAACGTGCGCACCGCCTGGTACCATCCGGTGCGCACTCGAGAAGCTAGTGCGACGTCCATCGCCGTTGACTTGAGGCCATTTTCGATTTCCCACTGCAGCTCGGGTTTCATCAGCGCGCGTTGGGCGGGATCGGGATACATCGCGCGGAACTCGGCCGCGATTTGCCAGCCTCGAAGTGTCAACCAACTCTGCCAGACCGGCTCGACCACATAGTCAGGCGTCGCCGTTTCAACGATGCATCCGAGCGTTTCGAAGACCTTGAGCGACGACTCGCAGAGTTCGAGCACGCCGGGGTCGAAAGGAATGTGTCCGCCGAAGTCGCCCACCCATCCGATTCGCGCGCCCTTGAAGTCGCGCTCGAGCGGGGCGGTGAACTCGGCCGGGTCCTGGCGAATCGACAGCGGAGTGCGCGCGTCGTAGCCGGCGATCACCGAGAGAAACATCGCGAGGTCCGGAACGGTGCGAGCCATCGGGCCGTGCACCGAAATCGACGGGATGAAAA
>Ga0210383_10001641_pt1 | contig 20359 bp, 12 predicted proteins | sample IncBWC14OmetaG_FD_160072 | JGI IMG/M metagenome (GOLD analysis project Ga0210383, IMG submission 160072) | Forest soil microbial communities from Barre Woods Harvard Forest LTER site, Petersham, Massachusetts, United States - Inc-BW-C-14-O ... | reverse complement strand
AGCCAGCATCGTGACATGACCATCAGGGTCATACACAGAACCGACAAAGTATAATCGATGATTGCGGTCTGCCCTCAGTCGCATCAAAAATTGCAGGACGGTCAGTCTCGCCTTAGCAGACTTGGCCTCGCCGACCAGATTGACAAGGATACTATAAACGGGAACCGCGAGACTCATGTTAGACTCCTCCAGCACAAATGGAATGAACGCAAGTTGACTGAAGGCGGCGACGAGGGCACTGACGGCCCCAACGACACTGTGCGACGAAGTATTTTCGGACTGGGGTAGGAATGCTGATGTTTCCGTGAATAGCGACATGACCGAAGGTAGCGTTGACCTCCCGTCCTGGAAATCAGTCTGTCTCATTGACAAGATGGGCATGACGGTCGGCTGTGGTGACGTAGAATGCGCATCCGTCGTGGTGCTTGATGCAGTATCGGCATCATCGCTCTTTTCACCCCCAGCCTCTGATGCAACAGCCACCAGCAGGTCGATATATCTAGCAACCGTATTGTCCCCGCCTTCTTCCAGACTCTCAACGGTCCTCAAAACCACCTCATCCCCTAAAATTTTCCACATAACATCGCTGTCGTCCCCGTCCCAATCCCCACTTTCATCTCCACCGCCATCACCTGTCCCCGCCCTACGTCTTTCACAGAATTCGCACACCAAATCCGCCAAAGGCGACCGATACCCCTTTATATCCTTCACGCTCTCATGCGCAGCCCTGAGTGCCAGCATCACCGCTTTCCTTGTTTTCGGCCTTCGTCCAGTTATAAGGGCAGGGTTCCGAAACAGGCTTTCCCAATTGTTCAGCCAGTCTGGGGAGGTGGGTGAGAGATCGTGTTGCACTGTCATAGCAAGGGGAATCCTGGCAGTGTCGGAGTCGGTCAAGTGGTCTGCGATGTAGAGGAGGGTCGTGGAGAGGAGGGGGTTAAGGTTTGTTGAATGATCACGGGAGAGGAGAGAGGATAGGATGCGGAGGAACGGAGTTGGTGCGGCTGTTGGCTGCGATATCGGGACGATGGATGGAGTTCCGTCTTGGTTTCTTGAATGGGAAGAATGAAAATACTGTTACAAGCTCGCTGGTGAAGAAACGACCAAATCACTTACCTCAACAGATGAATATAGCCAGAAAGATTATACAGAGTCTCGCCCACGGCTGTTGCCTCTTCCTCCTCAAGCACCACATTATTATCTTCCCTCGAGTCCAACTCCCGCAGCACGTCTTTCAAAGCCTCAGCCACTTCTTCCAGTATGCTCTCCTTTCCATCCCGGACCTTCGCTCCATCCAAGTCACACCCAAACTTTACCCACGCTTCAACACTTACACTCAACGCTCTCCCCAGCCTCCCCGCATCCCACCCACTTTCGCTCGACCCTCCACCCCCTGAATCATCCTTCGGCCACGCTCTCTCCATTAACTCCCTCTCCACATCCATATGTCCTGGCGCACCTGAATGCGAGTACCCAACGGATGCCTCGCGCGAGATATAGGCGCGTGCAAGGCGCGTGAAGAGAGCGCGGCGGATGTAGTTGCGGAGCGTGCGGTGGGCTCCAAAGGACGTCCGTACATGGGTGTATATATTTTTCTTCTGATCTGGATCCAAGTCCATATTGTCTGGAAGGGCAGGAGGAAAGAGATGATGCTTCAAAATCATCATACAGTTTGCTGAATATGGGCCCGCAAACAGGGAATTGAGCGTCTCAGTGAGCCGATCCTCGAGGGACAGTGACGATTTACGCGGAGAGTGCGGCATGACGCTGAGTGGGGGGAGGGGGGAGGCGCAGGATGACAGGGCGCAGAAGAGGAGGGGAAGAATGGTATTGAGGAAAGTAGGGGGGGATGTCGCTTTTACTTGTGAAGAGAGATGGTTGAGATATAATGTTATAGCGACGTCGGCAGGGTGCTTTGTGGGATATTTAGGCGTTTGAGCCTGGGGGATGATAGTAGGCTCGAGGATTGATGAGATGGAAATGGAGGAAGGGTGTCGCCTATGTGAACGAGACCTTGAAGGAGTGTTCGACTTTAATTTGGTCGGTGGAGACGAAAGATCCAGTGCCTCAGCAGGCCAATCAATTGATTGTTCCACCAATCCCCCATAAAACTGCAATACTCCAGTCAACTCCTCTTCGGGAATCCTCGCTACAACTTCCGGGTTATCCATCACACTCGTCAGGAATGCAGCGAGGATGTCAACACTCCGCTCTCTCTCTGCCCTCTCCGCTCGTTCAACGAGCATGTCACCACAGAGCAAGCCATCGAAACCGCCCTTTATCCAAGACTTTATCACATTCACAAATAGAGTCTCGACCCCTACAACCTCTGTGCCGAACTTAGTCAGGGCACGCAATGCTTTGAACCGTGGCTCCCACAAATCCGCCGCCCACAAAATGCTAGGCCCCAGGAAGAGAGAGAAGTATGCCAGTCGATCCGCCGTACCAAGCCCAACAGCTTCATTGTTCTCCCAATACGCAGACAATATGTCATAACCAGCTGACTGGAGCGAAATAGGAGACTCGGCAGCACAGAGCGAAGACAAGACTGGGTTGAGAGCTGCGTGTCGAGGAATTGGGGAGTGTTTAGACAGAGCAACTGCCAGAGATCGTGCGTACCCTAAACTGGGAACAGCTGGAGGGGTCAAGGCCTCGATAAGTGCCTCCAGAGTAAGAGGCTGGATGATGAGTGGTTCTGGGCGAGGTGGGGCAGTGGTAGGGTCCACACGATGCTTGCGCCAGGAAAAAGTAAGTGCCTCCGGAGGCGAACGCAACGAGGAGGGAATGTCTGCCACGCGACGACGGCGACCTGCAAGAACTTTTGCGAGGGAGAGACCCGCTGGTCGGAGAAGCGAAGACCGTAAGGGGGCTCGGAGTGTAGATCTGTGAATGATATCAGTCAAACGACTTATTGTCATGATAGTTAGGGAACATGCACCGATCGTTTGTGTTTATTTCATGCCGGAGAGGTAATAACTCCTGTGACCCGAATGAGTAAACCTCTTCAGGCCTTGCGAAATCGGCGTCCGCAGTAGATATCCCCATATTGTGGCCGTTGTCCGGGATGCTAGTAACTGTCGACTGTGGTGACACAGTGGGCACAGGTTTTGAATTTTGATGGCCTATATGCTTTGCGGCCACTATCGAGTGTACTATAACGGGGAAAATTGGGTCATAAAATGTTGCTGCTTCAACTTTCGGAGCCGGGGAAGCTAGACACTCACAGTTAAGGGGTAGTAATTTTGGGGGGTAAATTTCTTCCAATGCTGAGCCCCCCTCAGTGTCTATCTCTTTATTAGGTACCAGAAAAACACAACCTAGTAGTGAAACAAGTTAAATCAGATCGCATGAGAGATGAAATAGCCAAATGTGCACCAGCATCCTCCACAGGGTGATATTGTTTAAGAATTCGTCCAAGAAGTTCTGGGCCATCAGGGATACTGGTATCTGCCTAGGATGCACGGACAGAAGCATCAGGCTAAGCTAAGTGATGGATAGTTAATCTGACCTCTTTCATGACAGTACACCAGTCATCGTCGTGCGTGATTGCTATTTCAGCACCAGGATTCTGGGGTGTTGTGAGTTGAGGTTAATTGAAAGGAAAGTAAATCCTAACAGTTTCCAAGAGGTGCCGAATGATGATTGTTGAAGGATGGTATGGCTTGTCAAGGGAGTCTGAGTAGAAGTTGGCAGGGGGGTTCCTATAATCTTACCTCAGGCACATTTGGGAAAGCTTCTACTAAAACATCTGTTTCCCTTGTAATCGGCTCGGTAGGCTCTTCCTGGCTGCTTCTGCTGTCTCTGCTAAGGAGCCATGAAAGCCACCCCGTACGTGTCGTTGCCTCTGGAATACTTCCACCCTGGGCAAGGATGTCGTTAGGGTTCGATGTAACGATGTCGGCTACTTTCACTGCTCCTGCAAAATGCCTCTCGTATAGACTTTCGCTTAAAGCCAATTTATACCCCCGAACGAAAACACATTGGTTCGTGGAGCTGCCCTCTCCAAGTACGGGACAAGTGCGCGCCTCTACAGAGCTGGAGCTTTCCCAAGAGTACTGACCAGTCGGACTGACGGTAGCAGCATCCGCAGTAATGAACCTCAAGGTGATCTCCGTATCTCCCGAGGCATCGGAATAGGAAGCTATACACCAGTTGGTAGATTTGTCAGCTCCTGTTACGAGATATAGAGAGCCGTTTCGAGCATCCGAGCCGAGCGTACTATTCGCGTGTTCGTACCAGTTTCGAACGTGTCGCTGAGCATATTCGAAGAGCATACGACGAAACCGATGGTCGGCGCGGGTAGCTCCATCCGGTAATACGAGGAGAGCTCCCTCTCGGAAAGCACAATTGAAATGAAACCCATATCTGACATTAATATTAAAGTGGAAGGCAATGTGGATATGTAACACATCAATCACCTATTGTGTTGGGACTGGACATCTGAATTAAATATCTGCCTTGTAATCGACTTACTCGCGATAACACAACCTGGTGAATGTATGTTGTGTGTCGTGATCACATCTCCCGGCTGCACTTCTGGCAAGGGCTCAAAATTAGGAGGGGCGCGACGGTTATTGGGATGGCCAGGAGGTAAACAGATGTTGAACAGGAAATCGAAGCGGCCGTCGAAGGTGATAACACCAACGTCGCCGATACTGACACCTTCTCTCTCATATTCCGGAAACTCGTCTGAAGGCTCGGGGATCCATAGCGGATAACCAATCCCCTTCGTCAGGAGAATACGAGCATATACGTCCGAGGCACGTTCGGTTGGTCCTTGGCGAGGGATCTCTAGTGGAGGCAAATTACGGGAGGTGGAAACTGGTTACCAAAACATAAGTCGGGTGGAATTGATGCATTTTGAAAAGGATTCCGAGAAAAACGGGCAGAAAATTTCCGCACTTACTAATTGAATAATTTGGGATCTGAATATGGATTCCACCTGTGGTGTTGGTTTGACTACCGCCAACGTCAGTGACGCTGCTGTGATTAAAGTTCGTGTCAGAGGTTTGAGGGAAGAAAGGCATGTACAAAAGAGCGAAGCGAGCGTGTGGATGTATGTTCAACACTCAGATAGGCTGAAGCGCTGAAACTCGTCAGTATCATAGTCCGAGCCGGACTTCCGAGTCTGGCATCAATATTTGTTGTTATTGTTAATTCAACCGATTGCTAAGCATGGACAAATATCAATGGAACCTTAATAAAACAACTAGCTTTACTTCAATAAACGTACAATTGTCTGTTAACTGTTCAATTCGGTGTTCCTATTACACCATAGGATTACATCCACGATATACTCAGTATATATCCTCGAGCATTGGCTCAATTTTAAATCTGCACTGCACCCGGTATCCCCATCATAATGCAAAATCTTTTTCTGTCAACACCCTCGAGTGTAAAATCTTGCCCAAATGAGTGGTAAAGTAGCTCTGGCCTTTTCGACGTAGTCCAAATAGTTCCTTCAAGAAAGGTAGCGGGCTTGTCTGGAATCTGCCTGGGGTCGGGGGATCATCCGGGTCATGTTCGATAAAGCCGTCGCGCTGAACTCTATTATCCTCAGTCGATAATTCGGTTGCAAGGATGCCCAAGAAGCTGCATAGGTCCTTATACGCCGAATAGTCCTTCAAGTAAAGTTGTCCGGCGAAAAGGTTGAGTTGGTTGAGTTGAATAGCAAGGGGTTCAGACCAAGGTATCAAGCCGGATGACGGAATATTGTAGAATTTCAAGTCGTCGGCTGCCTTCATCACCTGCATCACCTTGGGAGTGTACATGTGCAGTTGAACTGAACTTGATCTGCGAATGTCAGGCAGAAGCTCATTTGCTTCATGTGGGCTGATGATGACCAAAGTCCAATCACTTTCAGGACGCGTGCGACTCGAAAGGATCCAGTGAACTGGTCGCAAGTAATCATCGATGGCATTGGAGTGTTCAACCTCAATCGTTCTGGAGAAGTCTGCGGTAGCGAACAGGCGTGGAGACCACACACTATTAGAGCTAGGAGGGACGGCCGAAGTCTGGGCGAGCGTGGAGAAAGCAGAGGTGATTGCATCGGTGGTCATCGGAATAGTCCCCATCCGGACGAAATCCTTGACATCTTGGTGAACTACGTGTGCTACTGGAGTTGCCTTGGCAGGTCGTTCAATTTGGTGTTCGTTTTGAACCTCTTGCTCAACCTCCCGTTCCTGTTCTTCGTCCATCTTAAGCATTTCCAGCGACTTGACACCAAGTCGTCGGCATTGTTCTTGGATCTCAGGAGCCATTTCGAGAAGTCGACTTTCGAATGGTACGTCGCGGTTCTGCTCGATATAAAGTGTTTCCAAAGTCTTTTCTTCCGGCCGCAGCCATGCCTTCGCCAGTTTATGCCCGGGAAGTTTTCCAGAACGAAAATTCCGCCACGGTATGTGACGGGTTTGGTAGTCCATTCCTTGACAAGCCCAATGCGGCAAATGATGTTGGATATCTGCGCAGGTTTCCGACATTACCCATCGCAAGATGTCGGGGACGGCCACGCAACCGGAATTAGAACCTGCTTCTCGAATACGGTGATCAACTTCCGGTGGTGCGAAGAACATCAGTGAATGACCCTGCCCAAGTTTTCTCATGCGCATGCAGCCTTCGAGTAGGTTGTCAACTGGCGTCTGCTAAACGGGAGATAATGCACTTACATTGCGTAAGATGAGTAGTTGTGAGCTTTGGTCCCAGTGCGACTGCTGCTCGGAAGTTGAGGGGCAGCTTGAGATCAGTACCCCTGGTGTGTGCGTTATCGAGGTAAACAAGGCACTGGTCCAATTGTTGGCTAAAAGGGGATGAAATGAATGATTCGACAGTCCCATCGCGGGTTACAACTGAGAGACGGTCATTCTCGTTGAAGAAGATGGCGGCTTGAGCATCTGGAATCAGAGAAAGCCACTCTGTGCACAGATCCTTGTTCCGTAGCTCTAGCATTTGTGCTCCAACGTCGAGCAGGACCCGAATGGATGGCATTTGAGCAGCTATCAGGGTAAGGAACGCCTGAGCAGAAAGTTTGTTCCCGCGATCATCTTTGGCACACATGTAATTACTATTTTCTGGCAACAAAAGGTAGCCGAGCACCTTGGCGTTTGTGCTAGCCACCAGCGTCGAATCGCCTTGAGAGATCGACAGTGGCAGTAAATATCGACTATCATTCGTTCCACTGAAACCGGTACTGACGTGTTGTGGTTTCCGCTGAGCGATATCCCAACCTGAGGAAGTCATTTTGTGGGGGAATTCCTTGGCCTCGCTCGGAAATACGACTTGATTTAAGAAGAAATCGATAACAGACTGGTTGGCCTGAAACAAAGGCACAAGATAATCTTGACGTTGATCAATGTCCTTCATGTTAACTCCATTTAGCTGTTGCAAATCTTGGGGAGCATCGATATTCCGCAGCCACTTCTTGTACTCCAACGAGGAATTATCCAACATTAGGAGACGCTCGAAACACAAGTCCAGCTGCTCCTCCGATAAACCGCTATAGTAATAGCTTAAGCAAGTCAGAGCGATCGCAACTTCTGGATGGCCAAACTCTGAACTCAAAGACGGGCAATCTTTAGCGCGATAGGGAACCGCTAGAAGTGTTCGGCTGAAATCAAGTCCATAGTCGACTCGCCATCTTTTTTCCTTCAGGATGAAGGTCAGAATCTCATGCGCCAACAAGCCACGGAGTAAAAGCAGAGTACTCCAGTCGCCAGCACTTTCATCGCACTGATGTTTAATCAGCTTAACGATGTCGTCCGGAATAGTCTTATTAGTGATGAAATTCAAGGCCATGTCGGGAAAGCGTTTGGGGTAGCGGTGGAAGGAGATATTTGGAAGGCTTGAGGTACATATATCTCTGGCGACTAACGAGACAAGCTCTGCAGCTGCATCGTCTTGGAGGATACGAATATACGGAAATGCTCCATGTCGTCTGTCATCTCGTATTTCCATACCGAACTTCGAAACTTTTTGTACGTCAGGTGCATGTTTTCTCACGAGAGAAAAAACTTGCTGAATAGTTGTCCAACGGTCGGGATGGTGTTCGAGTGGTCGCCGTGCTCCAATGCTGTAGATCAGCTGATATCGCACATGCAGGATCTCGTCACTTTCATCCAGAATATCTCGAGTTTTGTCATCCAACCAAAGTTGTGATTTGAGAAGGACATCGCCGACGTGAGAGTCCTGGGAGAGTGACCGCTCAATGCCCATCAATTTGAATGAGAGTATATGCTCCGGTTGAGTCAAAAGAATCCCGCCGCCACTCATGCACTCCTCGTACATGCCCTGAATGACCTTGATTTCATTCTCACCGATCTGAATGGATCGGGAAAAGGGCATATAGAAGATACGCCGGTTCGTCAGACCGCCCAACCTTTGCACCAAGATTTGCAACATCTGGGTGGCCAAGGGTTTCAGCACTACCACTCTCACCAGCTTCGTAGAATCTGCTAACGCAGCAGCAACAATTGGGGTAATGACAGAAGATTTTCCCTCTCCCATGTTAAGCTGTAGAACAGTGTTCTCTCCAGAACTCGGAGTCATCATTTGTAGTGCGATTTCCGCCTGTAGGTGTCGGAGACGGAAATTGCCCTCAATCTGTAGTTCAGAAATCTAGTCAACATGAATAATAAATAACCGCATGCAAATATTTTCACCTGAATCAACAGCGAATCAGGGTTTGACGTTGTGTCCCAGCGATTAACACCTATATTCTCAACCTCTCTGAAAAACTCGGCTGTCTCTCCACGCATGGCATATCCAAGCATTCTTAAAGAGCACTGTAGCGAGATAATCCCTTCCGCGAAGGAGACGAGTGCTCGTGTCCACTCGGAGGTCAAATTGGCGCGTGCAGATAAGTCAAGCTGGGCTAAAAGACTCATTGTCGTGATTGTTGGCCAGATACCTGCCATGATCATGACGTCCTCGACAGGACTGTATGCTGCTGTTAAGGATGCTATCAATGATGAAAGCATCTCCTCCACGTAGCTTTGACAGTGATTGCGATATTCGGTCACAGCCTGCATGGTCGAGCTAGAAATTTCGGAAGGGACGGGAGACATTCCTTGTTCCGTCAGAGCTCTGCAGCTTTCCGCCAAGTCTCCACCATAGAGTCGGCGAAATCCATTTGGGCTTCCTTGGAAACGAGACACGAGAAACAGTAGCTTAAATGCTTCAGGGCTTATATCGGGCACTCGGTGACCTATTCCTACAGTCAGGGCAGCTGGAGGGGATGGTACAGGTCCAAGCGTCGGGACAGGACGCCGGAGTAGGTCGCTCATGTTAATGAGAACATTGGACGGGTCGATACACAGAGACGGTGTGAACCGATAAGTTGATGGGGCGACGCCTGGATTAGAGCAGTGAAATCGGTCTAATTCTGTCTGAATCAGCTTTGCATGAGACTCTAACTTCCAGTTCCTGTACCACGAGCGGAATAAAACCTTGATCCTATCAACCGTGGTCTCCGGGATGTGTAAATGTGGAAATTTTGACCGGTCTGGTACATTCGGCTCTTCGCAGGGCCACTGGTTGATAAGACCGTCCACGAACGCTTGACAATCAGATTCAAGGTGAGATTGATAATCTGAACAATGAGTTCCATGAGACTCTCTGTCACGGGAAGACGACAAGGCATGAGGACTGCTTTCGAATGGACAGGCAGACCTTTGAGCTATTGTGAGCAGGATGTCTCCCCGCGGCATGGTCCCGTCGGCCAGATCATACAAAGGATACGGTGGCAGGTCAAGATGACGGAAAGCGGGAGCGATGGCAAATGCAAGCATAACATGAATGAACTTCTGAGTTTCAGGCGAGCCATATGCAATTGCGGAGAAGAAAAACATCAGAGCATATCGATTCCCGTCAGATCTTTTTCGTAACGAATCATAGATAGACAACCATTTCGTTGCTAATTGCGGTCGAAGCCATTTGTGATCGTAGTGCAATGGTAGTGCATGTTGAGGGCCTTCGAGCTTTCGCCATAATCGGAAAGTCTCGAGTACGTCACAATGAATGTCCAATCTGGAGGGCCAGCATCGTATAGTTTGGACAGTCTTCCAGACAAGACATTCCCTGTCAACACTATCTGTAGCATGTCTTGCGTGATAAATGGCGTCCATTTTACTCGAAGGCCGAATACCTGCGAATTCCGCCGAATAATAGATGGAATGACGCAAAGCCGCCCTCTCCAACAATAACTGAGAATCACTGCGAAACTTGTAGACAAGAGGTTCGTCTTGAAATATCCCGAAACGCTGAGCGTCCTCGATGATTGACTTTGTATGGGCATAGAAACCATAATGCTGTGACGTCGGTGCAAGAGAAGCCCACCCCACCCGTTCCATAATACCCGAATAGGACCGAGGGAAATCTCGAGAGGGGGTCAGCGACCCTATACAAGTCAAAATCTCGGTTTCTGCAGTTGAGAGTGGCTGACATGACCGACAACCAGCAGATTGTAATTCATTCAACGCTTCCTCTGTACCGGTGCGTCGTGTCAACGGATCCGGCAAAACATGTGCGCTGACCGCGTGAAGATACACCTTGAAAAGGCGGCTCATCAAGGTAGCATTGCCGACAAGTCGACCTAGCATATCGTCGACCTGGTACTTTTGATACCGAACTTGTCTCTGGGACCCCGTGTCGACCTTGACGCTGACGTGATGTCCAGACAACACCCATTGCAGTTTGCCATGAGGAATGATGACACACCGATGAGGATTATCCTCCGGTTGGGGGGAACGCAGGACCAATCGACTGTGCAGTCCAATCATCGTACCGATGCACTGTTTCTCATCCACCACCAGTCCAGATAGTTGTCTGCACTCGAGCAATTTGGCATCATTCAGGAAGAAAGATAACTTAAAGCGAGGTAAATCCGCCACTAAGTCATTGCCCATCGTCAACGTGGTCGTGAGGAACTCTGGGGACTCCAAAGATGACAAAACACTGGAGATCATTTTGAAGGTGCGACTTCGAACGTCAATCAATCGAAGCGAGGACGTGCCTAAAACCATGATCGGGTCGACGTTAGGTGAGAAACGGATGCGCCAGTTCTTCGGGGATGGCTGCCACATCGTTTCAAGTGGTCGCAGCTCGATCTCGCAATTGAGTGGGTTTAGCCAATGTGCGTATTCCTCCACCAGAAGTTGAGGAATGTCACCCATGAATTTTTTGTGCGGGATAAGCTCCAAAATTGTATCGTCATTTTGCCGCCTTGCTTTAATCACAAGTTCCTCGTCGTCATTATTGTACCTGAAGGACACCTTTCAGGAAGATCAGATACGCTGTCACAAGGGGAGAATTTCATAACTCGCCTCGTAGGATGAAACAAGGAAGCGAGTAGAAAATTGCATGCCACTAACAGTCGCAGGAATGACATCGAGTTCTCTCTGTTTAGAAATTCGTTTGGTTAGTTTGTTGGGGAAAGAAGGTATGTGTTGTTCAGCTTACTTGACCAAATATGCGCGTATAAGTTTCGTGCTTCGTAATCTGATTGGGCAGACGTCCGAAAGGTGCACCACCGACCAACATTTCTCCTTCGAGCACGTTGAACTGGATACATAATGGACGATCATCAGCCATAGGGGCGGCTTCCGAAGTGAACCATCTGTGATTTGGACCATGGACTCGCATCCAAGAGGTCCCTTTCTTGTAGAATGGCCACACAGCTGCAATACCTTTGTCAATCCCGTGTCGACTTTGTCCTATCCGCTCTGCCAAGATGGGTTCCAACACATGTGCAAGTCGTCGGTCGCGATCCAATAGCAGCTTGGTGCTCTGAGAGGCCTTAGCAAGGTCGGCATTGTTGTGGATTACTATGGCACATTCAATTACGATGGCTACGTCATCGTCACCACAAACAAGTTGTGCAATGTGTTGACCATCCACATCGTACGTTGATCGACAAACCGCAGCCGTTTCGCATGCCCGTTGCTGAAGATGTTGGACTTCCAGCCCGTCTTCGCTGGCATGGCATTTTTTGATGAGCTGTCGCATCCATCCTAATGTGACATTTCGAGCTCTTCGCAGTAAGGAGTATACCCTCTCGACAACGTCGCCATGTGAAGCGGCCGAAAGAAGTTGACTGGCCAAAATAACTATACTCATCACAGTAACCAATTCCAACCAATTCGCCTCTGCGCTATCCAGCAACATGTCCAGCTCGTCGAGAAGGGAAACGCCGAACTCCGATGTTTTCAGTTCCGAGTGTGATTCTCTCTCGCCGGTGGACGGCAAAGAAGGTCCAACCTCCCAGACGGTTTGCGCCAATAGAGTGAAAACATCCTCGTGTCTAAAAGTCAGCGACCTTGCCCGGAGTTCTCTCAGAATGTTCAACCACTGGAGCCGATGACCAGCGCGCAGGTTTCCAAATGCAAGATATTCGTGGATAGAAAGCTCCTTTGGGCAATTCGATTGGCCAGAAAGGACCATGTTGGAAGTATGGGAAGTCCCGTCCACAGCAAACTGCAATACTCGATATGGACCCGTGGAGAGTTGCATTTTACAATAGTGGGTGATACTGCACTGATTGTAGTAATCTAATGCCCATTCGTGTTTCTGCGAGTCAAGGAGCCTGTATGACAGCTTATTTTCGAGGCATATGATTTCTGGGTTCGGAACGGGTAGTTTGGCAGGATTACAAGGACTCGAGAGATACGATTCCGTGTATGAGGCCCAAGATATTCTCTGCAAGTTCCGTGCATAATTCTTCAATCCTTCATAGTCCTTTAAACTTGCACGAACGGTTGCCGAAATGTGATTAGTTGGTGGGGGGGACAAAACGTCACGGAGAACCTGACGCGTGGTCGACCTCCACACGCCAAAGGCGACTGGACAACGTAGCTCGAACACTACAGCTTTGGCATCCATATGGCGGTTAGGAAGCGGCCATTCGTGAATATAAATACTCAAGCTGTTTCTCTGCCTCTCGAGTAAACATTTGCGGCAGTTCCCCACATGAATGCCATCCTCCCATGTGTGATCCAAAGTCTCTGCTTCGGTATCGAGTTGGTTATACTGAGCGGTCGACCTCTCTAGCTCTTCTAACTTTTCTTCTCGTCTCTTCTTGGCATCTTCTTCGATATCTAGCTTCAAGGATTTATGTTCCTCGGAACCTTCGAAATACCGAAAAGGAAATGTATCGACCGTTACGACATCGGAAAAAATTGATGGTAAACCAGCCCTCTTGTGGTTATGACGTCGTCGCAGGTGGGTCTCCAAGAGAGCGAAACGATCGCGTTGCTCGGATTTACGAAGGAGAAGTGTTTCGAGAACTGAGACATTGACCTCGGGAGAATATTCCTTTAACAGTGGTATCTGTTCTGTGGCAATCTTGTCTATTGCAACCCATAATTCTAGCACCGTCAAAAGCATCAAGGATAGATTTTCAGGATTCGACTTGTACAGGTTCTGAGCTTGACCGAGATAATTTGTGATGCATTGAGCAAGAACCTGGCAGGCGGAAGCTTCGTTGCGATGCTGCGAGACCCAACCATCAAGATGGATCTGGACGATGTGCTCGAAATCGTGGAGTGCAGTGAACAACTCCTCTTTCCCGACACGAGAGAAGTGTCCATCTTGAATTTGGGAGAAGGCAGATGCATCTGTAAGTCGTACTGAATGGACCGGGTTGAATTCCCCTGCGATCGGAGAAGATAATCGGACTTTCAGCGATCGTGATATGTGTGGTCTACTATTGTCCAGGGAGAGGCTGGTATCAGCCAGAACATCCAGTTCGCCTGGGTTCCAACTCCAAGGTTTAGCGTGAATTTGCTGCACATCCGACCATCTCGATTCTAGAAGGGTTTGAACCTTCTCTCCTACTTCTCGTACTTCGTTGAGAACGAATGATGGAACCGTAGAGCGTATTTTATAAAGACGGCGTGCCATTTTGACCCGCATGACGTGTAGGATGTCGCTCGCTAGATTGTTTTGAGCAGCGAGATCGAGTATTCTGGCCATTAGAAACGCCATGAACGCCTTGTATTGCAGACCATCTCCCCCACGTGCGAACGATGTCTGCAACGCGACCCTAAGCACAAGCCAGAGGGGAGATCGCCTCCACGGATTGTAGGCATAGCATTCATCGGCGACACGTTTCGAGATACGATGAACATCCGCTGGCTGTCCAAGGGCGCGGAGTATCCCCGTCAGCATCTGCGTTATGTAACGTGGATGCGCAGAGTCACTGTCGCGTTTCGCAGCCGCGACTATGTCATCTGGGGCTTCTTTATCCATCTGCTCCAGGAAAGAAGCGAGTTCGTCACGAAAATCATTATCACACACGATTTCTAGTGGAACAGTGATAGCAGGTCCGGGGAAGGAACAAATCAATTTCCCTTTGGTATTCAAGAGCTTCTCAGCCGTGGGCATCACTTCGAACAGCTCGAATATCATTTCCGTCTCGAGCTTTCGGAATATAATGGCGGCATTTTGAGCCTGGATGTGGAACGCGGTGACGTCTGCTTGAGATGTAAGTCTAAGTGTTGCGGGTAGCGACAATGATCAACTAACCTCCACCAATCATCGCGTCGATGGAATCTGCAATTAGACTGCTGGAAAGTCCGCCAGAGTCTGTTGATTTCTGGAGGATCGCTAGCATCTTTGTCATGGGCTCCCATCTCGATCTTTCGACCTGCCCAGGGAGTTTGCTGTGATACTCCTTCGCTATGCCAAGTATGACGGTCACCAGCGAATGATTCACTGCAGTAGTAATACTAGTATGATCCCCGCGTAGTTTCGGAGGTAGAAAAACGTGGTCGACTATGTATTCAAGATGAGCGGGTTGCATGATGATTGCGGAGAGTTCTGGCAGGGCAGGAAGACGTACAATTGATTGGCAACCCTCAGCCTTTAGCTCCATCGATTTATCTATCGGGCAATCATACACGCCCAGTTGGCATGGCCGGTCACAGCGTCACAGTAAATGTTTGGGCGCTGGCGCCTTATCCCCAATCCGTACGGCGGTCATTATGGCAGTTTGATGGCAGTCATAGTGCACATTTATTAATCAGCCCTCAATTTCACTTCGGCTCCTACTCCAATAACTCGATTCACTTGCACAAGGCAGAAAGTGGTCAAAACCAGCGTTGCGAATACACTCTATTGGGTGACTTCCCGCGATGCCGCCTGTCAGAAACGTTCAGGGATGTTGTTTTGGGACTCCGCCTGTCAGTCAACAAGCAATGATTTTAATCTGGAAAAGGGGTACGACCTCTACGCAATCCCAAACTTTTTTTCGTTGTCCGACGACGCGTTCAACATTGTCACGTGATATCAACAACACTCACATTCTTCCTTGTAATCACTATATGTATTCCAAGGTGGTTACACGTGGTCTCCACTATTGAAACGAGAGGCGTAGGGAGTGCAAACGTAGACGGAGAGACTAAGTAACAGACTAACAGGATTAAACTAGCCGAACTAAGTGTACGATATTATATACATAATGTAATCAACTAAAGTACTTCGTGCAGACTCCAATTCCAACATCCATGGGCCTTTCTGAGGGTCAAAGGAGTAAAATTTCGCATGTTGGACGTGCATGTTGGCAATGTAGGCTTGTGGTCGATAAACAAAGACCATTTTCAGATTTACTGTTATTTCCAGAATACGGCTCGATAGTTCTTTTTTTCCTATTTAGGCATCGTTTTTGATTTTGATTTTTAATCAAAAACTGTTCCAGACACTACACCAGAGCCATCTTGAGCATCGTCCTGTCTTGATCTTGACTTATCCCTCATCAATCTAGTGGGTGGACATCACTTATGCGCCCAGATGAAAACTGATACGAGGTGCACATGACAGCCGTCCATGGCCGATCATCCAGATATCACCGAGTCTCATTCACTGCTCGCGGCGACGCTTCCTACTTCATCCTCTCCACGACATGGCGCAGTTCGGCCCTTCCTGCAGGATGACATCAATTGCATCGAGAGGCTCTCCCAGCGAGATCAAGGACATCCCCACTTCAGGCTTGCGTTATTATGGCGTATTATCTACCATCGATGTGGATTTCATCGCGGACTTTCTTTGGAGTTTTGGTTAAAAACTATCGAGGGCAGTGACCATGATGATGTGTGGTTATGGCAAGATGGGGATGAAGATTGGATCGCTAAGAACATCCGTGGCGTATCCGGGCCAGCCGGTCGATATCCTTCTGAACTCTCGCGTGACATCCAATCACTGTCGGCTGAACATTGGAAGAGGGCAGGTGAGGCGTTACAACGACGCCAAGGGCGCTCAAATAATTTTTGTCCCATCGATAACAACGTCCAGTTACGCATTTTTACTATGATTTGGCTATTACTTTTCTGCGATCACGCTCGGGAGGCAGACCTGCAGAGAGGTGTGGTCTCTCGTAATTTGATCGATCTGGTTTCAGAATGGCTCGATTTACGCCTGCTGTTCGATCCGACGTCCAGCAATACTTCGTGGATTCGTACATGTTCCACGTCGGTATCTGAAGACCATATCTGCCTCGCACCAGAATTGTCGGTGCTCAGAACGAATTGGATAGATGTGATGTTAAGAATGTACTCGCCAAGCGAGATCGAAGGCGTTTGCTTGAGTATGACTCGCTGTCAGGATTGTGCCACGAGGTACGATTACCGTGTCTACGACGATTCTTCCATTGATGTATATGTTGATTCATAGTATGAAGAAGCTTGCGGAAACGACGGAAAGTTCAGGCGCTGTATATGCCCATTTATTATCCAAGAAATCTCCCTTAAGGACGCTTTTCTCCGGCGATGATAGTCCACCAATCTTGCTCACGCTCATATACATTATCTATCGAAGCATCTCTGAATCGAAGAAGGAGTCGAGTGATTTAATTCGCCCCTCCACAGTCTTTCTACTGGATTCCCTGTGCCAGCTTCTATCTGGCGCTGATACTACCTGTTTTCTTACTTTGTGGCCATTTGGAAATGATGATATCCAGGCGATTCTACGACAGCACCTTGTTAAGGACCCTCCAGATGCTCAGTATGCTCCTTGGGTCAACGAATTTCCTGCAAGCTGGCGGAGTAACATTACCTGTTTGACCAAAGGGGACTGGAGACGACTCAAATCTATCTTTCAGAAGCGTTGTTCTCGGGTAATGCGATCGAGCGAGTTACCACCGTACACTCGGCGACCTATATTGACGCCGGAAGACGTCCACGCGTGGATTCATGCCATCATGAAAATATGTCTTTATCATCTCACATTGAATCAATCCAACTCGTCGGATTGGCTCTGGCTTCGGTTCTGTGTCGACGGCTCCCGGAGCCAGAACGTATTCCAATACGTCCTTCTACCATTTAATCTCCGCGCATCAATGCCTACGAAAGCCTCCAGAAGCTTCCGCCGGACTCTTGCTCGTTTTGAATACAAATGCTACCAACAACACACAAACCTTTTAGAACCCTATATTGCTGGTCTTTCTTGGTTCTATGAACCCGATGAAGTTCCGGTAAATTGCCTAGGGAGCGTTTGGGAGCTATGCGCGTCTCACGACGCGGTGTCAACTCAACAGACAGCTCACTCGACATTGCTCATCAATCTGACGAAGTTCGACATGAACAGTCCTTTCGATGATGCGACGGGTTGGTTAAAACGAAATACGGGTGATATTTCCGCCTCTGTCGATATGTTTATCGGATTCGGCTCGGAAGATGCTCTCGAATGCAAATCTATTGTGAATGACGCGTTTCTGTATCAGGTGATGAAGATTGCAGCCGCATCTGGTGATTCTTATATTGATTTGTGGTTTGTTAGCGTCTTCTTGTCCATTCGTTTGCACATGTAACAATCTGTCTTCAAGACGATAGGTAATGATTATGTCACATTGATTGCGGACTGTTCTGATATGCATGCAGGGGTTTGCGAGACTGGATCAAAACTTGGATGACCTGGGACCGTGTTACATGGCTTCTTCGCTATCAAGATATAAGCAGAAGTCTTTTGGGACTCCTACGAGGGTCGGACAAGGTATGCTTGAAAAATTTAGCCCAGCTACCCCGCAATCCGCCAAACTAACTTGATCTAAGAATTGCGCCTTTTCGAAGTCTTGCACCCATGGAGACTTACCGAACAAGTTACTTGCACTTGACACTACCGCATTTTGCTCTCGGTTGTTGGTCCTTGTAAATGACGTTGTAGGGCACCAGCAACATCGTGAATGGCAGATCGAACATGCGCGCGGTTTACTTGACCTTCTCCAAACGGTACAACTATTACGTTGCCTTGTCACTAATTCATGCTGACAAGATCCTTCCATCAGCTTCTCGACTGGCCTCAACTGGATAAGCGTTTGAAACGGCCGTATATAAAGGCACTTATAAGATTATCTCGACTCTCTGGTCTGTATCCGGAATGTCTTGTGCTACGAGGCGTAAAGAGAACAGGAAATTGTGCCGTGGCTGGTGGTGGTTTCGGGGAAGTGTGGAAAGGTGCCATCAAGCAACATGCGATTGCCATAAAGGCCCTAAGGGTCTATGGTAAAACCCAGGTCCAGAAGCTGCTCAAGGTTCGATATCATTTCCTTTGTTTGGAAGGGTGGACTGTGAATCTCATCGCCGCTGCCTATAGGAGTTTTCGCATGAAGCTGTGGTATGGCGACAATTGTTTCACCCGAACGTGGTGCCGTTCTATGGTGTGTGGTACTGGGATGACGACAATGATGCAAGGGTCTGCCTCGTTTCTCCTTGGATGGAGCATGGCACAATCGTGGATTATCTGGAAAAAAATCCTGACGCTGATCGCTTTTCCTTGGTGGGCTATGAGATTGTGTCGTTACAATAACAATGTCTGACTCCCGCGCTAGGCACTAGATGTTGCTGAAGGACTTGAATACCTTCACACGATGGACCCAGTCATTATTCATGGTGACCTAAAGGGAGTAAGTTCTTACCGCCTACCATGTCAATTAAATCCGAGTGACATAATTTCTTGTAGGCCAATATTTTGATTAACTCGTCGTCAAGAGCATGCCTGGCAGATTTTGGCTTAGCTATGGCAGCAGATTCAACTTTTCCCAGGCTTTCTGCGAACTCGAGTGTCCGGGGAGGGACACTGAGGTGGCTAGCACCAGAGCTTCTCTACTGCGATGACAGCGAAAACTACCCCTCCAACAGCCCAGCCACTGACATGTATGCTTTTGCCTGTGTGTGCTACGAAGTAGGTTAAACTATCTTTCAGCGACTTCCTCTCACTTCTATCCCTCAGATTTTCGCTGGTTACATCCCATTTCATACCGTGAAGCTTGATGTACAGGTGATAACAGCAGTTACCGCTGGGAAGAGGCCAGGCCGGCCTTCGGATGAGCTATGCATTATCCGGGGTCTAGATGATGAAATGTGGGGCATTATCAAAGCTTGCTGGACGGTGAAGCCAACAGAACGTCTGAAATCGGGAATGGTAGTGAAGAAGCTCCGAGACAAACCCCAGAGACCTGCCGATTTAAGGCCACCTTGCGACTTGTATGATGCGTTTACTAGATCAGATCTTTTCAGACACAGCTTCTTATATCCCGAGCTCGACATGAATGTGTCGCAAGGTGGGCAATGAGATCATAAATCGAGTGCCGGACAACTAATTCTAGTGCCCATTCTTCAGAGTCAGACTCTTAGGTTCACAAGCGATTGCAGAGTTCGTCCGTATAGCAAACCACATGTGGGATAATATTAATCTCGGGAGAGCGCAGGGGACAGCTTGATAGACTACAAGTGAAGAGTCTCATACAAAGAAACCACGTCACATTATATGATCATGCGCAACATATACAAGGGGGGTTCTGAATTTTTAAGGCCTTGCGGGGTGAACAACCACTGTGGGAATAAGATACTCGATATGGAAATAACATACCTGATTGGGAATAAACATCCATGATCCAATCGGAAAAACTTATCTAAATTGGCGCAACGGTGCAGAAATGCAAGGCATTCAGCGCGAAGCTATGGGCAATTGTATTTAGTATTTATTTTATCCTCTCAATGTAACCCATTCTCTGTTGTCACAATGTCAGTAGTGTCTGTTAACTCTGTTTATGTTTCTGGTTGCTCTACCTCCACAATTTTGGGTTCAAATTATTTGCGGCTGTTGAAACCTGAAGGTATCGGTATCTCGGAACATTTATCAAAAAGGATTGCCAAAATAATGAGATGAAATAAAAACCAGTTCTTCAGTCAGTCCAAAGAAAATATATTTAGCATTCGCTATGTGTTCTTGTGAGTGGTTTAAAATTCCCGTTGAAATTGCCTGCAACACCAACGCAGAGAATTGTGCCAATCATATCAGACTTCCTGGCCATACCAACGCCTAAATTTTTCGTCACGCGAAGAGTCGCTCGTGGTTACGGATACAGTACATTCGGTCGCTC
>Ga0210383_10001640_pt1 | contig 20382 bp, 14 predicted proteins | sample IncBWC14OmetaG_FD_160072 | JGI IMG/M metagenome (GOLD analysis project Ga0210383, IMG submission 160072) | Forest soil microbial communities from Barre Woods Harvard Forest LTER site, Petersham, Massachusetts, United States - Inc-BW-C-14-O ... | reverse complement strand
AGGTCGTGGCGACGGTGACGGCGCTGTTTGCCGGGGGCCCCGCGGACACGCGACCGCCCGAGCCGCCCCCGGAGCCGGTCCACACGGAGCCGGTGGCGTCCTTTCACACCACGAACAAGGAGGTGGCCGAGATCGTGCTCGGCTATCCCGGTGCGCCTGTGCGCGACCCCGATCGGCCGGCGCTCGAGGTTCTCGCCGAGGTCCTGAACGAGCGCGGCGGTCCGCTCGGACGCGGTCTGGCCACCACGCCGAACATCTACCGATTTGGCGCCTCTGCCGCGACCGGCGTCGATCCGGGCGAGCTGGCGGTCACCGTCGGCTGCGCCCCGGGCAGCGTCGATGCCGCGGTCGCGGCGATCCGGGTCGCGCTGGCCGAGGTCGCGGCCGGTGGCGTGGCCGCGGCCGAGGTGGAGCGCGCCGCGCGCCGCTTGGGCGGCCTGCGCGCGCTCGCCTTGCGCGGCGAAGCTGCGATCGCTGATGCGCTCGCGACCGACGAGGCGTACGGTCTTCCGCTCATGTCCTACCGCCGACTCCCCGCGGCGCTGACGCGGGTGACTGCCACCGATGTCGCGCGCGCCGCGCGCCGGTTCATCGATCCGCAGCGGGAGACGATCGCGGTGGTGCGCCCCGAGACGTCGCCCACGGCCATGTCCCTCTCCGCGTCGGCGCGTGCCGCGCGGATCGAGAAGGGGGCGCGCTAGTGGCAGGGTGTGTCGGCTGCTCCGCCGAGGTTCAGCTGGAGGACACCTTCTGCGCCCGCTGCGGCGCGCCGGTCACGGATCCATTCATCGGCACCATCGTGGGCGAGCGCTACCGGATCGTGAGTCGCATCGGGGTCGGCGGGATGGGGGCGGTCTACCGCGCCGAGCACACCATGATGCGGCGCGATCTGGCGATCAAGGTCCTCTTGCCGGAGCTGTCGGGCAAGGAGGAGTTCGCCCGCCGGTTCGAGCGCGAGGCCGAATCGGCCAGCCGGCTCGATCACCCCAACATCATCACGACCACCGACTTTGGCCGCACCGGCGACGGGTCGCTCTTTCTCGCCATGGAGTTCCTGGCCGGGACCTCGCTGGGGGCGGCCATCGCCGCCGGCCCGATGCCGGTCGAGCGCGCGCTGGCGATCGAGCGTCAGATTCTGCGCGGGCTCGACCACGCGCACGCGGCCGGCGTGGTGCACCGCGATCTCAAGCCTGAGAACATCATGCTGGTCGAACGGGACGGCCAGCGCGACTTCGTGAAGATCCTCGACTTCGGCATCGCCAAGGTGACCGAGCCCCAAAGCGGCGGGCAGGCGCTGACCCAGGCCGGCGTCATCTTCGGCACGCCCGAGTACCTGTCGCCCGAGCAGGCGCTCGGCGAGGCGGTCGACGCCCGCGCCGACATCTACGCCGCGGGGGTGATCCTCTACGAGATGCTGGCGGGCCGGCGGCCGTTCGAGTCGGAGGACAAGGTCAAGATCATCTCCATGCACCTGGCGCACGCCCCCCCACGGGTCCGCGACGTGAACCCCGCCGTCGATCTCCCGCAGCCGCTCGAGCAGGCGGTGCTGCAGGCGATGGAGAAGTCGCGCGACAATCGGTTCGCGACCGCTGCGGCGTTCATGCAGGCGCTCGACGACGCCGAGGTCGAGGGGCAGCGCGACGCGGAGTTTGCGATCGGCGCCACCATCCCGCATCTCGACCTGCTCCCGCCGACCCGGCGCCTGCGCCCGCTGCCGATCGCGCTCGTGCTGGTGGTGGTGGTGGTCGGGTCGCTCGCCGTCAAACGGCGGATCGCGCATCACCGGGTCGCCGCGCTGACCGTGCTGCCGGTGCAACCGGCGCCGCCGCCCCCCGACCTTGCCGCCCAGATGAGGAAGGTCGAGGGCTGGCTGGAGGATGACAACACGGCCGCCGCCCGGCTGGCGCTGGAGACGATGCTCACCTCGCGGCCCAAGGACGCGCGGGTGCGCTATATGTTGGGGCGCGTGTCCTATGCGCAGGATCGACATCAGGAGGCCCTCGACGATTACGCCGCGGCGATCGCGCTCGATCCCGGCTTCCGGGGCGATCCCGTGCTGCTCGGTCACGTCGACGCGATGCTGACCGATCCCAAGCTGGGGGACGCGGCGCTCTCGCTGCTCATCGACCAGGTCGGCGATCCAGCGGCCGATCTCCTGGGCAAGGCGGCGAACGAAGGGAGCGATCTGCCGCGGCGTCGTCGCGCGGCCGCCGCGCTCGTCGACCTCGACGAAGAGAAGCGGGTCGACCGCGTCTCGCTCGACATGCTCGAGCTGCGCAAGGCGGCCACCTGCGAGGAGAAGAAAGACTGGGTGGAAAAGCTGCGCAAGCTCGGCGACGCCCGTGCCCTTCCGGCGCTGCGGGGGTTGCGGGCGCGGCGGATGGGCCCCATCAGCTGGGGGGGGACCAACGTCGGCTGCATGAAACAGGAGCTGACCGAGGCCATCGCCGAGCTGGACAAGAAGTCCGGCCACCCTGAGCATCACACCGCCAGGCGTGGCCGATGAGGGCGGTCATGAAAAAGGGGCAAGCCAAGCCGCGCGGCAAGGTGGCGCACGATCCCCGCAACCTGCTCACCAGCCTGGTGCTGGTCTTCCCGCTCTTTCTCGTCTACCAGATTGGCGTCCTGTTCACCTTGCCGGTCCTGAACGGGGCCGACTTCCTGACCGTGTTCCTGTTCCGGAACCTGGGGCTGTCGACCGGGAGCTACCTCGCCTACACGTTCGCCGTCACGGTGGGGTTCGCCATCGCGGTGGCGGTGCTTCGCCACAAGCAGCGATTCGATCCAAAGCTCGTCGTTCCCGTGCTGGTCGAAAGCGCAATCTACGCGCTCACCATGGGGTCGCTCATCGTCTTCGTGATGACGCGCGCCCTGGGGATCTCGCCCCAGCTGGCGGGCGGCGGCGGGGGCTTCGTGGCGCAACAGGGGTTCGGCACCCGCATCGTGATGTCCCTCGGCGCCGGGGTCTATGAGGAGACCGTCTTCCGCCTCGGCATCCTGACGGGCCTGGTGGTGCTGTTCGAGCGGGTGATGGGCCTGCGCCGCTGGATCGCCTTCGTGATCGCGCTCCTGCTCTCAGCCGTGCTCTTCTCGGCGATGCACCACATCCCGCCTTACGGCGATCCGCTGCACGCCGGGATCTTCATCTTCCGCGTGCTGGCTGGGCTCTGCTTCGGCCTGCTGTTCTGGTACCGCGGCTTCGCCATCGCCGTGTACACGCATGCCCTCTACGACCTCTACGTCTTTCTCCTCAAGTAGGAGAAGGTCGCCCGGTCGTAGAGAGAGATCGCTATTTCTTGCCGCGCTTGGCCGCCTTCGCCGGCCGCTTGGCGGCGGCACGCGGGCGGGGCGCCGCCGTTCTGGCCGGACGGGCAGGCTTGGTCGTGCGCTTGGCGGCCTTGGCAGCCGGAGCGGTCTTGACCGCCGCCTTCGCAGGAGAGCGGGTGGGGGCGGGCGCGGCCGGCTTCGCCACCTTGGCGGCGGGCTTGACCGGCGGCGGGACCGGCGGGGGCGCCTTGCGGGCATCCTTCGCTGGGGCGGGGGCGGCAGGTGCCTTGGTCGGCTTGACCTTGCCGGTCAGCTTGCCGCTCTTGGTGACCTTGGTATCGGAGGGGTGGCCATCGCCCTCGGCAGCGAGCGGCAGGCCCGGCATGTCCTTCCGGTTGTGGACCAGCACGCGCCGAGAATCCTTGAAGGTCACCTCGGCCTTGCTGTCCGAGAGGATCTCCGAGATGAATCCCTTCCCGAACTTGGGATGCGTCACGATCACGTTCTCGTGATAGTGCTCGCGGAACTCATAGGGCTTCGCGTTCTTGTCGCTGTGCTTGGCGAAGAACTCCTCGAAGGTGAGCTTCTTCATCATCGCCCGCTTCTTTGCGGCGATCGGCTCGGGAACATCATCCTCGACGTCGCCCCGCGGTTTGCGGAACGAATGGACGTCTCCACACGGGTTGCACTGCACCCGGCGGATCTCGTCCTCGTACTTCGAGATGACGACGTGCGTGGTATCGCCCTTGCACTTGGGGCAATATGCCTCGACGTCCGACCCGACTTCGTCGACCTCGTCCTCGAACATGAAGTCCATTGGCGGCGCCCCTTTAGAGTTCGGTCACTAACACAGGTCTGGGGGCCCTGCAAGAATAAGAGGGCAATTCCGGCCAGTTCGAGGTAGAAAGACGGCCTCAGAGCTCGTGCGTTACTTCCAGGCAAAAATCTCGGAAAACCGGGTACTTGGAGGCGGTTACTTCGTTTTGCAGCTCGTCGGCTGTGAGTCGCTCGCCGCCGCAAAGCCCGGACAATTTGTAATGATTCGAGGGGCTTGGGGACGCGACCCGCTGCTACCCCGAGCGTTCTCCTTGATGTCGATCGGCCCCGGCGGTCGAGCCGAGATTTTGGCCAAAACGGTCGGTCGAGGCACCGCTTTGCTGGAGCGGGCCTTGCCCGGAGCGGAAATCGACATTTTAGGTCCGCTGGGGACGAGCTTCCCCGAGCCGCGCGCTGATACCACCGACCTGCTGGTCGCCGGCGGGGTCGGTCTTCCCCCGATGTTCATGCAGGCGGCGCTGGCGGCGGAGCGCGGTCAGGTTGACCGTTCTGAAATGATCTATGGTGGCCGCGGGGCGCCCGATCTGGTCCTCCTGCGGGAGATGGAGGGCAAGGGGCTGCAGCTGTTCCTGACGACCGAGGACGGCGCGGTCGGCGACAAGGGGCTGGTCACGCGCGCGCTCGAGGCGCGGCTCGCTCACCACCGCGGCAAGCCGCTGCGGGTGATGGGCTGCGGCCCGAATGGGATGCTGTGGGCGATCGCCCGCCAGGCGCGCGATCAGAACGTCCCCTGCTTCATCTCGCTCGAGGAGCAGATGGCGTGTGGCATTGGCGTCTGCCTGGGCTGCGCGATCCCCGCGCGCTCGCGCCCCTACCGCTACGTCTGCAGCAATGGTCCCGTCTTCGACGCCGCCGACGTGCTCGACGTTGACCAGAAGCCGCCTGTCGCGCCAGCGGCCTGCCCGGCATGAGTGACGTCAGTCTGCAGATCGAGACGGGCGGAATCGCCTTTCGGAACCCCGTGTTGACCGCGTCGGGGACGTTCGGTTACGGCAAGGAGTTCGAGCAGCTCACCGATCTCGGCGCGCTGGGAGGGCTCGTCACCAAGGGGATCTCACCGAAGCCCCGGTTCGGGAACGCCACGCCGCGCATCTGCGAGACGGCGTCCGGGATGCTCAACTCGATCGGTCTCGAGAACGTGGGGGTCGAGGGGTTCGAGCAGGAAAAGCTGCCTTACTTGCGCGCCTGCGGGACGCGCGTCCTGGTGAATTTCTTCGGCGCCACGTTCGACGAATACGTCGACTGCGGGGCGCGGCTCGACCGCCTCGACGGCGTCGATGGCCTGGAGATGAACGTCTCCTGTCCGAACATCAAGGCGGGCGGGATCGAGTTCGGGACCGATCCGCGCGTGCTTCGCGATCTGGTGCGCGCCTGTCGGGAGGTGATCAAGAAGCCGCTCTGGATCAAGCTGACCCCCAACACCTCGGACATCGTCTCGCTCGCCAAGGCCTGCGCCGACGGCGGCGCCGACGGCCTCTCGATCATCAACACGATCACCGGGATGGCGATCGATGCCCGCACGCGGAAACCGAAGATCGCGACGATCTTTGGCGGTCTGTCGGGCCCGGCCATCAAGCCGATCGCGCTGCGAATGGTCTATCAGGTGAGGCGGGCGGGCGTGCCCCTGCCGATCTCCGGCATCGGCGGCATTCAGGACGCCACGGACGCGATCGAGTTCTTCCTCGCCGGGGCCAGCACCGTGCAAATCGGGACGCAAAGCTTCGTCGACCCCGATGCTTCGGGGCATATCGTCCGTGATCTTGCCGAGCGCCTCCGCGCCGACGGAATCAGCGATGTGCGCGAGCTCGTGGGCGCGCTCAAGACGGCCTGAGACGCTGCTCCAAGCCACCACGTTTTCCGCTTGACTGCCTAGGGTTACGACGATTTAACTCTTGCGAAACGGGCGCGAAACATTGAGGCGCTAGCGTGGGACAAATGAAGAAGATCGAGGCCATCATCAAGCCGTTTAAGCTGGACGATGTGAAGGATCGTCTTCGCGAGGTCGGCGTCCAGGGAATGACGGTTTACGAGGTCAAGGGCTTCGGCCGGACCGGCGGTAAAAAAGAGGTCTACCGCGGCTCGGCTTACGTCGTAGATTTCGTCCCCAAGGTTCGCATCGAGATCGTCGTCAAGGACGACATCGTCCGCGACGTCGTCGAGGCGATCATGTCGGTTGCCCGTACGGGCCGCATCGGTGACGGCAAGATTTTCGTGACCCCAGTCGAAGAAGCCATTCGTATCCGCACCGGCGAGCGGGGCGAAGACGCCCTGTAAAAATCGCTCACAAAATGGCGCTGCTCGCGCGCTTCTGAGGAAGCAGAGAATTTTCGGGAACCACCAACCAACACCATCGGAACAGGGGAACTGAAATGACTCCAGCGGATGCACTGAAACTGGCAGAGCAGAGCGGCGCCAAGATGGTCGACTTCAAGTTCGTCGATCTTCTCGGGATCTGGCAGCACACCACGATGCCGATCGCCAAGCTCGGCGTCGAGGTCTTCAAGGACGGCTACTTCTTCGACGGCAGCTCGATCCGCGGCTGGCAGCCCATTCACGCCTCCGACATGATCTTCATCCCCGACGCCGGCTCGGCGGTCATGGATCCGTTCTTCAAGCTCCCGACGCTGTCGCTCACCTGCGACATCGTCGACGCGATCACCAAGCAGCCGTACTCGCGCGACCCGCGGACGATCGCGGCGAAAGCCGAGGCTTACCTCAAGACGACCGGCATCGGTGACACCTCGTACTTCGGCCCCGAGCCGGAGTTCTTCGTGTTCGACGAGGTTCGCTACTCCGAGGGCCCGAATCGTTCGAGCTACATCGTCGACTCGGTCGAGGGACGCTGGAACACCGACCGTGAAGAGGGACCGAACCTCGGCTACAAGCCCCCGCACAAGGGGGGCTATTTCCCGGTCCCCCCCACCGACACCCTGCACGATCTGCGCGCCGACATGGCGATGACGTTGGAGGCGGTTGGGATCCCGGTCGAGGTGTTCCACCACGAGGTCGCGACCGGCGGACAGTGCGAGCTGTCGATGAAGTTCAACAGCCTCAAGAAGATGGCCGACTGGACCATGTGGTACAAGTACGTGGTCAAGAACGTCGCGCGCGCCAACGGGCGGACCGCCACGTTCATGCCGAAGCCGATCTTCGGCGACAACGGCTCGGGCATGCACTGCCACCAGTCGATCTGGAAGGACGAGAAGAACCTGTTCGCCGGTGACAAGTACGCCGGCCTGTCGGATCTGGCGCTCCACTACATCGGCGGCATCCTCAAGCACGCCCCGGCGCTCTGCGCCTTCACCAACCCCGGGACCAACAGCTACAAGCGACTGGTGCCGGGCTACGAGGCGCCGGTCAACCTGGCCTACTCGTCGCGCAACCGGTCGGCCTCGGTCCGGATCCCGATCGGCGGCAGCTCGCCCAAGGCGAAGCGGCTGGAGTTCCGCTGCCCCGATCCGACCGCCAACCCCTACATCGCCTTCTCGGCGATGATGATGGCCGGCCTCGACGGCATCCAGAACAAGATCGACCCGGGCAAGCCGCTCGACAAGGACATCTACGCGCTCTCTCCCGAGGAGTCGAAGGATGTCCCGAAGGCGCCGGGCTCGCTCGACGCCGCGCTGAACGCGCTCGAGAAGGATCACGCCTTCCTGTTGAAGGGGGACGTGTTCACCCCGGACGTGATCTCGACCTGGCTCGACTACAAGCGCGAAAACGAGGTGGACGCCATCCGCCTCCGCCCGCACCCGTACGAGTTCGCGCTCTACTTCGACAACTAGAGTCGGGTCCCACACCCCTCACGATGGGCCGATTGGGTCGGCCCCGATGGCGCTGCGCGCGGCTCATCCGGGGGTGAAGGCGGGCATTCCGACGGAAAAGGGGTCGTTCCTGAAAAAGGAACGGCCCCTTAGCCTTTGACGGGGCACTGACGCTGACCTAAGATTCGAGGTCCGCGGAAGCCCCCGACGCTCCGCAACTCCCATGGGTGGGCTCTCTTTCAGCGACCGGGCCAGGCGCTCGATGTGGCGGATCGTCCCCAAACGCGCCGTGTCGAAAGCTATTGGCTGGGGGGCGAGCCGGGGTCTCCCGGTCCGTCTGCGCGGGATGATGCTGTCGCGGTTTGCCCAGGCCTATGGCATCGACCTCGACGAGGCGGAGAAGCCGCTCGCTGACTACGCCGACTTCGACGAGCTTTTTACCCGCCGCCTGCGGACGGGAGCTCGCCCGATCGCCGACGAGCCCGGAGGAATCGTCTCGCCGGCCGACGGAATCGTGGTCGAGTGCGGCCTGGCCACCGAGGGGAAGCTGATTCAAGCGAAGGGGACCCTGTTCGATCTGAGCGAGCTCCTCAGCGATGGGGAGATTGCGGCGCGTCTGGTGGGAGGGGCCTACCTCATCACCTATCTGTCGCCCAAGGACTACCACCGTGTCCATTCGCCCGTCGGTGGGCGGGTCATCGGTTGGCGGCACATTCCGGGCACCCTCTTCTCGGTGGGCGCCAAGAGCGTCGCCACGGAACCGGGCCTTTTCGTCCGCAACGAGCGGTTCGTGACGCTCATCGAGATGGACGGCGGCGGGCTCTGCGCGGTCGTGATGGTTGCGGCAATAGGCGTCGGGCACGTGACGGTGTCGTATGATGCAGAGGTGGCCACGCACCGGCCCCGGTTCTTGCGCGCGGCCGTCCGCCATCGTCACTATGACGATCCGAAGCCCGTTCGGCGGGGCGAGGAGCTGGGGATCTTCCATCTCGGCTCCACGACGATTGTGGTGTTCGAGCCCGGCCGGGCGGAGCTCGGGAGCTTCGTCGCCGGCGAGGCGATGAAGATGGGCATAGGCATCGGGCGGGCTCGGGCCGCGAACGATATTTCCGCGGTGTCGCGAGGCTGATGGCCGTGTCGAAAGCCCACGACGAGACCTCCCGCTCGACCACCCCAGGTGATGACGAGGCGACGCCGGCTCCGACGGCCGAGGACCTCCAGAGCGCCAAGCGGGTGGTGGCCGCCGCCGGCGCCCGGCGCCCGCGCGTGGGAGCCGCCGTTGCGCGCGAGCGCAGCGGGCCGATAGGAATCGCCAGCGGAGACTTCTCGACGCCTTCGGTCAGGCGGCGGACGACCACCCAACCGCGCGGCACGCCGATGGTTGGGCTCCCGCTCTCGATGCCCATGGTGGCCGAGCCCGAATTGCCCCAGCCCGAGGCCGTCGCGCCCCAGGCTGCCGCGCCGCCATCATCGCCGGAGGCTCCTCTACTCGGTGCGACGCCCGTCGATCTGGTCGACGGCGGGATTTCCGGCCAGGCGGCGGGATCGCCGCCTCCGCCGATCGATAGCCCGTTCGGTGCTGCGCCGGTCGACGGGGAGGCGTCGGCTTTGGCCGCCGAGGCCGCCGCCGTCCGCGCACTCGATTCGGGTCCGCTGACCCCGCCGCCCGAGGTCGCTGTCGCCGGCCCGACGCCGCCGCCGGAGCCCAAGACCGCGCCACCACTGCCAAAGGCCGCGCCACCACTGCCGGAGGAGCTGCAGGCGACCCCGCCCCCGGTGGTTGCGGCGGTCGCCGAGGCCGCCGTGCCTCCACCGCCGCCCAGCCTCGAGCCGCCGGAGACCCCGAGCCCTGACGTCGAGGGGGCGCTACCGGTACGGGCGATGGGGAGCGACGGAAGTGCGGCTTCGTCGGATTTGGCCAACCAGATCGGGGCGCCGACCCCGGCTCCCGCCAGCGAGAGCGACGTCGAGCTGCAGGGAGCCGACGAGCTGGAGGTCGAGGAAGGCGCCGAGGCGAGCATCCTGGCCGTCTCTGCCTCCGCGACACCGCCCCCGGCTCCACGCTTCGCCATCACCCCGGCACCGACGCCGCCGCCGATTCCGGGCAGCTTCCTCAAGACGCCCGGCCCCGAGAAGACGCCCGGCCCGGAGCTGAAGCCGGTCCCGCCGCCCCCGCTTGAGGAGCCCCATGGGCCTCTTCTGCCGGCAATTCCGATTCTCCCGGAGGCGCTCTCTCAGCGTCCCCGTCGCCCGAAACGCTCGAAGCCCTGGTTCGAGGAGGTCTTCGACGAGGACTACCTGCGTACGCTCCCGTTCATGCGGGCGGATCAGACGCTGCGCGAGGTGGAGTTCATCTCGAACGCGCTGACGGCGGCGCCGGGCTCTGAGATCCTCGACGTCGGTTGCGGATATGGCCGCCACGCGATCGAGCTGGTCCAGCGCGGCTTCAACGTCACCGGGCTCGATCTCTCGCTACCGCTCCTGATCCGCGCGGCCGACGAGGCCCAGCGGCGATCGCTGTCGGTGAACTTCGTCCACGCCGACATGCGGGAGATGGCATTCGAAAAGCAGTTCGATGGCGCGTATTCGATGTTGACGTCATTCGGATATTTCGACGAGGAGACGAACCTCCGGGTCGCCGAGCGGATCGGGCGCGCCCTCAAGCCGGGCGGCCGCCTTCTCCTCGACATCCTGAACCGCGACTACGTGGTCTCGGACCTGCCGGTCCGCGTCTGGTGGGAAGGGACCGGGTGCGTCGTCCTGGAGGAGGTCGATTTCAACTTCCACACCAGCCGAATCAACACCCACCGCTCGATCGTTTTCGAGGATGGACGCCAGCTGGAGCAAGAGCTCTCGGTGCGAGCTTACAGCCTGCACGAGATCGGGCGTCTGTTGCGGCAGGCCGGGTTCCGGGTGATTGACGTCTCAGGCGGGCTGGCGACCCGAGGCGACTTTTTTGGCAGCGCCTCCCGCAACCTGCTGATCGTGGCTGAAAAGCGCGAAGACGAAGCCTGATTTCAGGCCGTCTGACGCGCCGCGCTAGCACCTCGAAAATCCCGTTGCACGGCCATTGTGCTTGTGTCAGCGCTCCCCATCTTGGCGGGCGTGCGCAACTTGCAACCAAAGCGTCGGCGCAAGCATCTGAGCCTACGAGGCGTGACGCGGCCAGACCCGGAATATTTTTCAACCCAGGTCCGTATATCCCTTACAGGTTCGAAGGTGTCTGGATCGCGACGCGGCTCGATGGAGATGAGCACAATGAGCGCACGAGGAATCAAAGTGAAACTGGCCCGTAAGGGTCGTCCGGTTGAGGCGGCCCGTAAAGTGGCGTCGACATTGGGGCGTCGTCCAGCCCGGGACGCAAAGTTGGACGCCAAGTCGAAGGTTCCCGCGGCGCGACCGGTCCCGGCCAACGACACGTTGCCGTTGTCTGCCGAGGCGATGGGTCTGCCAGCAGTAGGCCCTTTGCCGGACGAGCTCGAGGTCGAGGCGACGTTGGGCGCCACTCCGGGCGTCGAGATCGAGACCGACGAGACCGACGAGGTCGCGGGCGACGTCCGCGCCGCAGACGCGGCGGATGAGGACGCTGAAGAAGAAGAGGAAGACGAGGAAGAGGAGGCGGAAGCGGCGCCCGCCGTCAGCGCCAAGAAGAAGGTTCGCGGCGACGAGGAGCCGGCCAGCTTCTTGGCGATGTACTTCCGCGACATGGCGGAGCTGGACGTGCTTCGTCCCGAGCAGGAGTTCGAGACGGCACGGAACATCGAGGAGATGGAGCTGCAGCTCTGGAAGACGATTCTGGGATTTGCGCCCGGGACCGACTGGATCCTCGACGTGGTGGAGCGTGAGGTCGGTAAGCCGCTTCCCGAGGCCAAACTCCACCGGGCGGCCGCCGCGCGCGCGCGGCACAAATCGTCGATCCCCGAGCGGGGCCGCTTCGAGAAGACGGCGACCGCGTTGGCGACCAAGCTGCGGGTGTTGGATATCGATCGGATCTTCCTGGACGCGGCCCTGGCCGAGATTCAGCGGGTCGGCCGCGGGGTGCAGGGCCTTCCCTTCGAGGGGACGGTTCCCTTCTCCACCGCGACCAAAGCGTTCGCCGATTTCGTGAAAGCGGTCGGCGGCAAGGCGTTTCGTCTCAAAGCGGCGAAGAACGAGTTCGTCAAGGCGAACCTCCGGTTGGTGGTGTCGATCGCCCGGCGGTTCAACCATGGCCGTCTGCCGCTCGCCGACCTCATTCAGGAGGGGAACATCGGCCTCATGAAGGCGGTCGAACGGTACGACTACCGCCGAGGCTTCCGGTTCTCGACCTACGCGAGCTGGTGGATTCGCCACGCGATCAGCCGCGCGCTGGCCGACAAGGGCCGTGCGGTCCGGCTGCCGGTCCACATGATCGACGCCTATCACCGGATCGCGAAATCGCAGCGGGAGCTGCAGTCGAAGCTCGAACGGGTGCCGAGCACTCAGGAGATCGCCGCCGCGACCGGAATCGAAGCGGAGAAGCTCGAGAAGATGAAGACCTTCCTGTCGGAGACGCCGGTCTCGCTCGATCGGCCAATCTCGGACGAGGACGGACGGCGCCTCATCGATGTGCTCGTCGATCCGAACGAGGGACCGGCGGTGCCCGACCAGATGGCATCGACGGAGACGCAGAGCGAGATGCTCAAGTTTCTCTCCTCGCTCAAGCCGATCGAGGCCGACATTTTACGGAAGCGCTTCGGCCTGGTGAACGACCGCGAGCGCACGCTCAAAGAGATTGGCGACGAGTATCGCCTCTCCCGCGAGCGGGTGCGGCAGCTCCAGGAGCAGGCGCTGGTCAAGATGCGCCGCGCGATGGCCAAGCGCGAATCTGTCTGAGTCGGGACTCTCACGGCGTTGGTGGAAGCTCGTCCGCGGTCGTGGGCCGACGACCTGCCTTGATGATCTGTTGACCGTCCTGGCGTCGGGGGCTATGGTCGCTTCCTTCTTCTCGCTCGGAGGCGAACACACGATGAAGCGTGTCCTCGGTCTTGCCCTTTCCATGGCTGCGTTCGTCACGATTGCGGCGTGTACGCAAGGTGGCGGCCCGCTCAAAGTTGATTCGATTGAACCACCGCAAGGGACCACCGCCGGCGGCGAGGAGATCTCCATCAACGGCGGAGGCTTTCAGCCGGGGAAGACCCAGGCCGAGGTGAAGTTCGGACACAAGAAGTCCGAGACCGTCACCATCGCCTCGACCAGCAAGATCCGAGTCGTGACGCCGGCCAACGAGAAGGGCCCAGTCGACGTCACCGTGATGTTCGACGACGGAAGCACCTTCAAGATTCCGAACGCCTTCCGATACGTCGAGCCGGCTTCGGGCGACAACACCCGCCAGGCGTTCTTCGGCGGCCAGAAGAGCTCAGCCGGCAGCAAGATCGAAGTCGAGAAGAAGCAGTAGCCGCTCGCTCCGGGAGGCGGAGCCAGCCACGCTGCGCGAGCCCCCCGGCGGGTCCCACGGGGTCCCACGAGGTCTGCCGGCTATCGGTTTATCGATACTCGAGCCGAAAGAGCTGCTGGCCCATCAGCATGAACGCACCGGTCGGAACGGTGCGCTCGTGGCGGAGCCGCAGGAACGTCCCGTTCGATGAGCCGAGGTCCGAGAGGTAAACGTGCTCGTCGTGCAGGGCGATCCGCGAGTGCGTTCCGGAGACGTAGCCGTCCTCGGGAAACAGGATGTCGCCTCGTTCGCGGCCGAGCACGATCGACTCGCCGAACAGCGGAAAAGCCGAGCCGTCCACGTCGCGCCCGACGATGACCGAGAGCCGGCCCCAGAATCCCGGGTTCGGCGTCCCCATGATCTCGGTGCCATCCTCGAGCGGTTGCGGCGGTGAGATCACCTCGAAACGGAGCAACTCCTGTCCGATCCGGAAGATGTCGCCCGACTCGAGGGCCTCCTCGCCGGAAATCTTCAGGAAGACTCCGTTGAGGCTCTGCTGGTCCCGGATGGTCACCCCCTCAGGTCCGACCGAGAGCTCGGCGTGCCGGGGAGAAAGGTAGGCGTCGGCGTCGAACAGCGGAGCCTGCCCGCGACCGATGATGTTCTCACCCTCGTGCAGCGGGTGGGCGCCCCCTTCCGAGCCGTCCGGGCGAATCAAGATCAGACGGCCACGAGGGATGGCGGCCGGCGCGGCGCTGGCCGAACCGGCCATGAACATGGTGCGGGGCCCGGTCGCGGCGCCGACGCTGGAGGGTTGCCGCCCGATGCGGCCGCCGCAAGCGCCACAGAAGGCGAAGCCGGCCTGAACCATCTTGCCGCAGGTCGGGCAGGGGATTTCGCCGCCGGGGGCGGCGGCGGGTGCCGGGCCGCCCGTGACCCGCATCGGCGCGGGAGTCGCCCCGGCCGGAATACCCATCGCGCCGCCATTCGCTCCCGACGTGACGCGCGGGGGCGGAGTCGCGGTGGCCAGGGGGTTGGGGGGGAGCTGGAACGGGATCGGTGCCGGCATCTTCGGCGAATCGCCCCAGGGGATGCCGCCACGCGCCTTGGCAACAGCCGGCGACGACGTGCGGAGCTCGCCCGCCACGGCCGCGCCCATCGGAGCGGGGGGGAGCACGGTGCGATCGAGGGCCGGATCGCGGCTGTCGATCGATGACGCAGGCGACGACGACGCGGGGGATTGCGACGGGGATGGGCCCTGCGGGTTGGCGGCGGGCGCCGGCGCGGGGACGGGCTTGGCGAGCTCGCTGCCACAGCCAAGGCAAAACTTGTAGTGGTCCTGGTTTTCTTTGCCGCAGCGGTTGCAGGTAATCACAGAGACCCCCCGTAAACCTATCGCAACTAACATGGCGAGCGTCCATCGTCAATTCGGTCCGGCGGACGTCGCGAGAGCAGTTTTAGCCGGAAATGCTGCCCCGGTGGGGGCCCGCGCCGTCAGCCTCAGCTGATTTCGACGCGCAGGAGCTGCTGTCCCAGAAAGACGTGGTCGCCGTGGTCGAGCGTGAGCTCGTCCGTGATTCGGACGAAGGTTCCGTTCTTCGATCCGAGATCGGTGAGCGAGATCTGACCATCGACGTTCATCGTGATCTGGGCGTGCCGACCCGAGATGAACGGGTCGTCGAGGAAGTTGACGTCATTCCCTTCGCGGCCGATCGAGATGGTGTCGTTGCGAGAACGATAGATCATGCCGATCTCGCCGCCCCGCAGGCGCTGGATCAGCTTCATCTTCGACGGGCGCTTGGGGCTGGCATAAAAGTAGGTCCCCTCGGCGTCGGGCTGCGGACCGAGATCGGGAGGCGAGGGCTCGATCTGCAGCAGCTGCTCGCCGATGAGGAACAGCGCACCGGGGACGAGGTCGACCGGTGCCTTGATGCGGATGAACACGCCGTTGACGGACCCCTCGTCGACGACATGGAGCTTGCCGTCGCGGTAGATGAAGCTGCAATGCCGCGGCGAGAGCAGCGAGTCATCAGGGAACATGATGGCGCCTTCGAGCCGGCCGGCCAGGTGCTCGTTCGCATTCAACAGGTAGGTGACGCCGTCGGTCCCCTCGCCCTTGATGACGGTCAGCTTGGCCCGTCCGGGGGCCTGCTGGGTGGCGCCGAAGAACATGGTCTTGGCGGGGGCGGGGGCAACGTCGATCTTGTTGCCGCAGCTTCCGCAAAATCGATTGCCGGTGGGGATTTCCGCGCCGCAGTTCGGACAGAGCATCCCGGCATTTTCGGCCGGGCGGCCCACAAGTCAAGCGGGGCAGGAGAGGGAAGAGCGGACGGTTCAGCTGCCAGGCGGTTTAGAGCCGCTCGGGCGGGCTCGGTCGACGGCCTCCAGCGCCGCCGCTCGGACCAGAGAGTTGCGGTCGTTGACCGCGCGATCGATCGGCGGCAGGCCGGGGGGCCCCAGCAACGCCAGGAGCTCCACCGCTGCGAGCCGGCGGCTCCAGGAGCCTGCCGCGCCCTCCTCGGTGACGAAAGGAGCCACCGCGTTGGCGATCGGGACGGCAAGAGCCGGATGGGTCCGGACCAGGAGCTGGGCGGCCGACAGAGCGGCGCCGGCCAGCAGGGGCGAACCGTCGGCGATGGCTTCGGCGAGCCGCGCGGGCGTCAGCCGTTCGTCGTCGAGCTTCGCCAGCAGACGCAGCGCGAGGGCGCGGGTCCGGCGGTCCGGGTCGTCGAGCGCGAGCGCGATGCCGTCGGCGAGGGGCCAGGCGATCTCGCGCGCGGCGGCGGCTGTCTCTGGCGACCAGGCGGTCCCGCCGGTGGGCGCGAGGGCGCCCAGAGCGAGCCCCTCGGCTCGGGCGTCGAGCGCCTCCAGGGCGGCCCGCCGGGCGCTCCCGCCCCGCGCGAGTGCATCAGAGAGGATCGCGTCGATCTCTCCGGTGTGCCCACGCCAAAGTGGCGTGAGATCGCCCGCGGGAGCCGTCTCGGTCAGGGCAGCCAGCATGGTGGGGATCGTCAGGAGGTCATCGTCGGCGATCGAACGAGCCTCATCGGGGGCTGGTCCTCCCGCCTGCCAGGTGGCGAGCGCAGAGAGGGGGGCTTCGGGGCTGGCGAGCGCGAACTCACCGGGCAGCAGCGCACGCGCCAGGAGCGCCGGCAACGCGGGCGGAGCGCGGGTCCAGGCGAGCGCCAGCGCGGCTGCGCGAGAGAGCTCTTGGTCGCCGCGGTCGAGGATCTCGACCAGCGCGGCGGCGGCCTGTGCTCCGCCCGCGCGCCCGAGCGCGAGGGTGGCGGCGATCCGGACTTCGCTCGGCCGCGCCGCATCGGCGCCCATCCGCGCCAGCCGTGCGACGATCGGCGGATCGGCGTGGCGGCCGAGCCCGAGACAGGCGAGCGCCTGGATCTCCGGTCGGGGGTCCTCGACCGCGCGTTCCAAAATCGGAGGGACGACGGCAGAGGCCCGCGTGTCAGCGATCCGTCCGAGGCCCCAGATGGCAGCGGCCCGCATCGTCACCACTCCCGCCGTCGCCGCCTCCTCGAGCGGCGCGAGCCCGCGCGGATCGCCGAGCCGTCCGAGCGCGACGAGGGCGGCAACGCGCGCCTCGGTCGACCCGGGCGCCAGCGGTCCGCGCGGGACGCTCGCGGTCACCTCGTCCTTGCCGTGCCTCGCGATGCGTACCAGCGCCGGGGCCGCGTCCGGGCTCCCCAGCATGCCGAGCAGCTCGACCGCCTTTCGAGGCGGCACGCTGGTGGTGACGACCAGATCGAGGAGCGGTTGCAGCGCCCTCCGTCCGAGGCGGGTGCGCGCCTCGTCCGCGGCAGGGTCGCGGTAGAGCGCCGGAACGAGACGCTCGAGGACGTCGAGCAGCGCCCGACGGTGGGCCGGTGTCTCTTTCTGGCCGTCGGGGTCGGCGGCGAGGGCCTCCACGAGCTGGGGCAGACGGCCGAGGGCCTCGTCGAGCTCCAGCGCGCGCCGCGCGGCGTCCGAGACCGATGCGTCGTCGCGCGAGCGGCGCAACAGCGCCTCGACCGCGCCGGCGGCCCCTGACACGTCCCCCTCGCGTTCGAGAACGCGGGCGAGCGCCAAGGCCCCCGTCGGCGCCGCGTCGCGCGCAATCGCCTTGCGGTAGGTCGCCGCGGCCAGGGTGTCGGCGCCGGCGCGCTCGCGGATCTCGGCGATGCGAAGGAGCTGGGGGGCGTCGGCGGCAGCTTCGGCGGCGGCCGCGTGCGCGAGCGCTCCCGGCAGGTCGTAACGCTGAAGCGCGATGTCGGCAATCTGCAGCTCAGCCTCGCTGGCCCGGGCCGGGGAGAGCCGGGCCAGGTCGCCGAGCTGGGCCGCCGCTTCGACCAGCTGTCCACTCTGCTTGAGCAGACGCACCAGCGCGAATCCGGCCTCGACGCCGGCCTCGCGGGCCCGACTGTCGGTCGCCCCGGTGCCACGCGACGCGATCGCCCGCAGCGTCGTCGTGGCCGCCGAGACGTCCCCCAGGCGCTGCTCCGCCTCGGCCAGGAACATCGCCGTTTCAGCGTCGTCCGGGTGCGCGGTCACCTCGTCTCGCAGGCGGCCGACCTCGGCGTCGATCTTGCCGCGTCCCTGGCGACCGAGCAGCGTCAAGAGACGCGTCCGGGCTTCCCGCCGCTGCCCCGCAGCCTCGGGATGCGGGTCACGCGCCAGCGTCAGGACCTGGCGCCACTCGGCGACGGCGTCGTCGAGCTTGCGCTGCCGTTCGTCGACCTGCGCGAGCAGACGGTGAGGACTGGCGTCCTCGACGTCGGCGGCCTCCGCACGCTGCGCCTCCTCGAGCGCGTCGTTCAAGAGGTCATGATCGAACAGCAGCTCCCCGAGTCGCAGATGCCCCTTCGCCGGCGAGGCGGCCTGCTTTCGCAGCGTGGCCCAGGTCCGACGGGCGTCGTCGCGCTTGCCGGCCTGGAACTGCGCCTCACCGAGCCCGACGACGGCGACCTCGCTGGTCGGCGCGACGCGCACGAGGCGCGTCCAGGCCGCGAGCGCCCGCTTGTCGTCGCCCCAGCGCGCCGCGGTCTCCGCCAGAGTCTGCAGCGCCGTCGGCTCGCGGGAGAAACGCCCCAACGCGCGATCGAAGGTGGCGTCCGCCGCCGCGTGGTCCCCGTGTCGCCACTGTCGCTCGCAAAGACCCGTCGAAAGGCCGATCTCGGAGGGGAGCTCTCGCGCCAGCTCTCGCGCCAGCGCGATCGCGTCCTCGTCACGGCCGAGACGATCGAGGAGTCGCAACAAGCGGTCGCCGAGCGCGGCGTCGCGGGGGGCCAGCGCCTGGGCCTTTTGCGTGGCCGCCAGCGCGCCGTCCAGATCGCCGAGCTCCTCGCGGACCTGGCCGAGCAGATCCCATTCGGCGGGACCTGGCGCTTGCGCGAGCGCCTCGGCGAGCGTCCCCAGCTTGCCGCTCGCCCGCGCCACGTCGCGTGCGCAGGCCCAGGCGGCGCGGCGGCTCTCCGTGGCGCCGCGGGGGATCTCCTGCAAGAGCGCGCGCAGGTTCTCGGCGGCGACGGCGGCGTCCGACGCGTCGCGATCGGCGAGGCGCAGGCGCGCCGCTCGAAGAACCAGCGGAAGCTTTTCCAGCGGATGATGGGGCGGAACTCGCTGCTCGAGGACCGCGGCCGCCTCGGCAGGCCGCCCTGCCGAGGCGAGCGCGTCGGCAAGCTGCTCGGCGGCGCGATCGCTGCCGGGCGCGAGACGCGCGAGCTCGCGGCGGAGGCCGATCACGCGTTCGAGATCGTCACCGCGCGCATCGCCAGGCACGTCGCCGGGCGCGCCGGCAGGCAGCAGAGCCAGCTCCGCTTCGATCAAGCGCCGTCTCGCCGCCGGCCGGGTCTCCCGCTTGATCGCCGCTTCATAGGCGGGGGCGGCTTCGGAGGATCCGGCCATCGCCAGCGCCCGCGCCCGACCGGCCAGGGCCGCCGGCGCATCGGGCGCCAGGCGCAGCGCTTCGCTGAAGGCCGTCGCCGCCGCCGGTCCCTCTCCCAGCGCCAGCAGCAGCTGCGCGTAGACAGCGATCGGCGCGTAGCTCGTCGCCGCCATCGCCCTGACACGAAACCGTTCGCGCACCGCGCCGGCCTCTCGGCGTCCTGCGATCTGGACCAGTCGACGCGCCAGCGCCTCGTCGTCCGGGCGATCGCGCAGTGCCTGTTCAGCGCGATCGACGAGGGCGCGCGAACTGTCGCGATGAACCTGCCAGTCGGCCCGCGCTGGCCCCGCCGCGACCACCAGGGCCAGCCAGACGCCCCCAGCCGCCAGCCGACGTCTCACCCTCGAAGCTTAGCACCGGAGGATTGGCCCTCTGCCGCCGCCCGGGCGCCTGGCCTGCGCCGCCAGTCTCGGGTCGCCTCGCCAACCAGCGCGCCGGCGGCGGCCGCGGCGATCGAGAGCCCGGCGTAGCCGAAGTAGCCATACCGCATGAACAATCGACCCTCGAAGATCGCCGCGGGCAGAGTGGCGATGACGAACCAGGCGAACCCGAACGCGACGACGCGCGCACGCGACGCCAGGCGAGGGAAGGAAACCAGGCAGATGGCCATCAGCGCCGCCATTGCCGCCTGCATCAGGGGCCAGCTGGCGGCGGTTCTCACCGAAGGAGGCATCACCCAATCGTCGAGCGGCCAGACCAGCGGATTGAAGAACGCCAGCAGGTACGCTGCCAGGTTGCCGAGGACGTTTGACGGAGAGAGGTCGTACCGAAAACCGGTCGCCCGATCGTGGAACGCGAGCAGCGTCATCACCCAGAGACCCGCCACTGCCAGATGCCCGACAGAGCGGCGATCCTTCGGTTCGCGATCGAAGAGAAACCCGTAGGCGATCAGGATGACAGGCGTGACGAGGGCCGTCTCCTTGCTCGCCAGCGCCAGCACGAGCGCCACGACTGACCGGCGAAAGCGCCGTTGCATGAACCAATCGAGGCATGCGAGGGCCCAGAAGACGGAGAAGAGGGTTTGGAATTCACAGCTGTGGGTCACGACCTCGGCGTTGGCCAGCCGTGAAGCGAACGCGATCGGCGCCAGCAAGGCCCAGCGGGAGTGAAGCAGACGAAACGCGATCCTGTAGAGGAGGGTGGCGTTGAGGATGACCAGCAGGATGCAGATCAGGTGGTACCCG
>Ga0210383_10001639_pt1 | contig 20384 bp, 20 predicted proteins | sample IncBWC14OmetaG_FD_160072 | JGI IMG/M metagenome (GOLD analysis project Ga0210383, IMG submission 160072) | Forest soil microbial communities from Barre Woods Harvard Forest LTER site, Petersham, Massachusetts, United States - Inc-BW-C-14-O ... | reverse complement strand
GCAGAGCGCCTATTACGACCCGTCTGTTGAGAGGGGGATCGCGTGGAACGACCCCGACGTAGCGATCGAATGGCCGCTGCCGGTGGGACAGTTGGTCGTCTCCGAGCGCGACGCGGCCGCGCCGCGACTACGTAAGGTTGCTGACGAACTACCGTTCGAGTGGCATCCTTAGGGGCGATGTCCGCCCGTCTGCAGCGCCTGCGCGAGCTCACCAACGACTACACGGTCACCCCCGAGCAGTACGTGCGCTTCGCCTACGCGGGGCTGATTGCGCTGACGCTGATTGTGCTCACCGGCGCCGCCGTGCGGCTAACAGGCTCCGGTCTCGGCTGTCCCACGTGGCCGAAGTGCTATGGCAACGTCTATCCGCCGCTGAAAACGCACGCGCTGATCGAGTTCTCCAACCGCATTCTCACCGCGCCCGTATCCATTGCCGCGGGCCTCGCCTGGCTTGCAGCTGTTCGCCGGCGCCCCTATCGGCGCAACCTCGTGTGGCTGGGAGCGCTACTGCCGCTCGGCGTCGTCGCTCAGGCTGTGCTCGGTGGCTTCACCGTCAAAGGCGAGCTCGACTACGGCTGGGTGATGGGTCACTTTGCGCTGTCCATGCTGATCCTGGTGGCGGCCGTTGTGCTCGTGTGGCGGGCTACCCATGAGCCATCAGAGGACAGCTGGTCGCGCAGGCCCGTCGACGCAACTGGCGGCCCCGACGCTACCGATCCCGCGATCGTGCGGGCACTGCGCTGGCTGGTTGCGCTTGGGGCGCTCACAATCTTCGCCGGAACGGCTGCTACCGCCGCTGGGCCGCATGCCGGCGGCTCGCCCGGGCAGAAGATCAACCGTCTCGACTTCGACGGGCGCGGCACGATGGACTTCGTCATCCACCGTCACGCGGAGATCGCGTTCGTGTTCAGCCTGGCGGCTGTGCTCGTGTGGTGGCTGGCCCGTCGCCGTCAGGTCCGCGAGGGGGTGCAGCGGCCGCTTACCGTGTTGTGTGTGCTGCTGGCGCTACAGGGAATCGTTGGGCTGGATCAGTACTACACGCACCTGCCTACCGAGCTCGTTTGGCTGCATGTAGCGCTCGCCAGCGGCGTCTGGGTGTGCCTGCTGTGGTCGGCCTGTGTTGCCGGTGCGCTCGCGTCATTTCGGGCTCGCAAGGGGCTCCAACGGCCTGTCGAGCCGCCGCTGCGGACCGCGGCGCCCGTCGAGTTCCCCGGAAATTAGGCTTTTTGCGCGTGCTTTTGCGCGTTCTATCCGTGTCGTCGTCCTGCCCAGCGGTTAGCCTGCTCGCAGCAACGACACTCAAGAAGGGAGTGGCATGACCAAGAACGAGCTGGGCGAGCAGGTCGCGGAGCGCACTGGGCTGTCCGCCAGCCAGGCACGTCAGGTGGTTGAGGCGGCACTCGAGGTGGTCTCTGACGAGCTTGCCGCTGGGGGGGAGGTCGCTCTTGCCGGCTTCGGCAAGTTCAGCGTCAGCCACCGTGCTGCACGCGACGGACGTAACCCGTCCACCGGCGAGACGATCAAAATCGCAGCCTCCAAGGCAGCGAAGTTCTCCGCCGCGAGCGCGCTCAAGAAACGCCTCAACGGCTGATCGGGGGACTCGCAGGGATCATCAGGCCCTCACTGGCCAGTGATCCCTGCGGGGCCGATCGAGCTGCCAGACAATCCTTACCGCTTGGTAACCCGCTGTTTAGGCGCATGGGAGAGGCTTCTCCGCGAGCCCTCCTCCCGAAAGCGGGTGATGTCCGATGAGACAAGCAGTTGCAGCCAGACGCGCCCAGCAGCGCCAGCGCTATAGCTCGCTGGCCAGCTTCTACACCGCTGATGACTGTCGTATCCACTCGCGCGAGCGCGATGTAGGGCTTTGGTGGCGCGAGCAGGCTGACGGGCCGCTTCACCGAGCTGCGTGGGTCAGCGACACGGGCGAGCTGTATCTGGTGCGGCTCGGTCCTGCCGACGATGGCGGTGGTCAGGTTGAGGTGCTGGCCACTGTGCCCGACAGCGAGCAGCTGGACGAGGTGCTGGCGGGCTGGCGCGAGCGCTGCGGTGAGCCGTGCTCGCTGAGCTGGCTGCGCGCGCGGGCCGCGCTCAGCCTTGTTGGGAACGCGGGAAGCGCTCTAGCCCGTCCTGCGGAACAGGCTCCCATGGCGCGGCCGAGTCGACGAACTGGTGGAATTGCGGGCGGATACCTGGGTCGCGGTCGAGTGTTCCCAGGCGCACCGCAACCTGCTCATCGCTGAGCGGCTCGCCGCTGAACAGCGCGGAGCCGCAGGTTGCACAGAACAGCTTCGGCACCCCAGTCGGCGGCTGGAAGGCACGCAACTGCTCCTGACCTTGCAGCAGCCGGAAGGCGTGCTGCGGCACACGCCCGTTTGCCGAGGAGCCAGTGCCAGTGCGGCGCTGGCAGTGGGTGCAGTGGCAGTAGCCCGCGAACAGGAACGGAGCGGTGATCTCAAAGCGCACCGCGCCGCACAGGCAGCCTCCCTGGAGGGGCACCTCGGGAGATGGTGGGGTGGCGGGTGCGGAGGCGATGGGCACACACGATAGCCACGGCGCTGACCCTGCGGGCACGCTGGCGGCGAGGATCGGTAGGATGCGGTCAAGCATGATCGGCGCACCACAGGCCCACAGTCACACCGCCCCAGCAAACCCACGCAGGGCCCTCCGATGACCCACTATCCAGGCTGGGGCTCGTGGAGCTTCCAACCGGTTGTGATCGTCGCGCTGCTTGCCGCCGGGTGGCTGTATGCACGCGTGTACAAACGCGCTGCCGCGCGCTCATCGACCTCGGGACCCAACGCTGGCCACTGGGTGCCATATGCGGCCGGCCTGCTCACGATCGCCATCGCGCTGCTCTCCCCGCTGGACCAGATCGGCGACAAATACCTGCTTTCCGCGCACATGATCCAGCACGTACTGCTGTCTGACATCGCCCCGGCGCTACTGATCCTCGGACTGCGCGCGCCGATCCTGCCGCCCGGCCTATCCCGCGAGGCACTGCTCGCGGTGGCGCCCGCGGGCGGCAAATCCGGTCGCTTGCTCGCGCGGCTAACCTCGCCTTGGCTGGCCGTGCCGCTGTGGGCGCTCGCCACATGGGTATGGGCGATCCCCAGTGTGTTCGACTACTCCGCCCAGCACACACTCGTTCACGCGCTCGAGCATGCCACGCTCTTTTACACGGGTCTTGCCATGTGGTGGCTGATCATCGATCCGCTGCCGCGCGGGCGCCTGCGTCCCAACGGCCAGCGGCTCGCGCTGCTCGGCTTCACCCGTCTGGCCAGCGCGTGCGTGTGCCTGCCGTTGACGTGGATCTCCACCACCCAGTACTCGCTCTACGCAAGCGCACCACGTGGCTACGGCCTGTCGGCGATAAACGACCAGCACCTCGCTGGCGCCAGCATGTGCTTCATAGAGGCGCTCGTCTTTGGCATTGCCTTCGCTGCTGTCTTCATCAGCATGCTCGATCGCTCCGATTCGCGTATGACGCTCGGCGAATACGCCGCTGGCGATCGCCTGCCGACCTGACGCTGCGGATAGCCTGACGCGGCGGATAGCGGCGCTCGGCTCAGCTCGCGAACAATTCTTCCAGGCTCGTCGTGAGGATTGGCGCCGCGGCGAACACGATGCTCGCCGCGGAGCGTGCCAGCAGCGGTCCGTCAGCGCTGCTTTTTGCATATAGCGCTGTGTCGTCCTGCTCGGAATCGCACGCAGGCGGTTCGTCATAGCGCCACGCTAGCTCGTAGTAGAAGACATGTGTAGGCTGGAACTCGGGGATGAGATCGCCCACTAGAAAGCGCGCCTGCTCGGCCTGTGACTGTGCGCCGTATGTCCTGCCCGCCTCGCAGTAGTAGGCACCCACCTCCGTGAACCAGATGCGATCGTTGGTCGGGTCGGGTAGCGCGTTCTCGAACGCTCTCACCGTCGTGTCAGTCATGTGCTTGACCGCGCGATACGGATGGACGCCCCAGTCGCGTGGGTCCGGTGGCATGAGATAGCGCTCGTATTCGCGCTCGTATTCGACCATGGTTGGTTCTGAATCAAGCAGGTCGCCCGCTATCGCCGTGCAGTGGTGGGAAGCACAGAGAGCATCTGCGGCGTTCATCAGGCCGGCTGCCTGCGCCGGCGCTAGGCGCGAGGTGTAGTGGATGTTGTTCGGCTCGTTCCACGCCTCCAGTACTTCTATGGCCGGGAACGCACCGAGCAGAGCTTCCAGCGCCGCTGTGTATTCAGACACAGACCGCGGGGCGCTGCAGTCCGTGCAGTTGTAGTTCTCGAGCGCCACGTCGGGAGTGAGCCCGAGCGCTACAGCGTGCGCGTACCACTCACTCAGGTTTGCCAGTTCTTCCGGGTAGCCGGCGCCGAGCATCACATCCCACTGCACCACGTAGCGCGCCAGCTTGATGCGCGACGGGGGATCGCCCACTAACGAGCTGGCGAAGAACGCCGGGAAGCCGGTACTGGAACCGGAATCGTCGGTCACGTTTCCCGCCCAGCTCATCAACCCCTGGTCGGAGATCCCGTCCACATACCCAGCCCCCGCCCAAGCCGGCGTGCTAAAGCACGCAAGGCTCAGGCAGAGACACACGACGCCTCCAAGGAGATATTTCGCTCCTCTATGCCCCTGACGTTCGATGGCCAAGCAGGTCAAGGACGCAGTGAGCGAAGTGTGCTCTGCACACAAGCGATCGAGGACGCAGAGATGCGCCGGCCATCGAACGTCAGCCGCAGCCGGTGTTGTTGCCACACGATGAACACGTGTAGCAGGAGCCTGTCCGCTGCATCATGCCCCCGCACTGGTTGCACGCGGGCCCCAGGTCGAGACCCTGCAGCCGCGCGGGGAGTACCGGCGGGGAGTCCGTCAGCGCCGCTGCAGCTGGTTTACCGTGTCCATTAGCAGCGGACGCTTCGGGTGTACTGGTCGATGAGCCGTTGCCCGCTGAGCCGTTGCCGCTACCGTTGCCTGGGCTGGCGGTGTCCGAGTAGCTGACCGCCTGCGCGGCGTCCTGGGCTGCTTTGCGGGCGCGTACCGCCGGCGTGAGGATTCCCAGCTCCTCTTGGGCATCCACGTCCAGGAAGCGTGAGGCCAGCCAGCGCATGATGTAGTCGGGCATCGACTTCGCGAACGGGATCTCCGGGTTGCCCGTGATCCCCTCTGGCTCGAAGCGCATGTAGCTGAACTTCTGCACCAGCGTTTCCAGCGGCACCCCGTATTGGAGTGCGATCGAGATCGCAGTCGCGAACGAGTTCATCATGCCGCGTAGCGTGGAGCCCTCCTTGCCGATGTCCGTGAGGAAGATCTCTCCGACAGAGCCGTCCTCGTACTTGCCGGCTGTGATGTAGCCCTCGTGGCCGCCAATCGAGAACTTGTGCGTGATCGATTCGCGCTCGCGTGGCATGCGCTTGCGCCTGGGGCCCGCCTCTGCAAGCGCCTTGCTGACTGCTGCCTCGACGATCGCGTCCACGTCTACAGCGTCAACAGGCTCGGTCACGCCCTGCTGTGCGTCCGTGCGCAGCGCCTGTGCGGTCTTGGAGCCGTCGCGGTAGATCGCCAGCGCCTTCACTCCTAGGTGCCATGCCTGCGTGTACGCGTCAGCGATGTCCTCCACGGTGGAGTCTTGGGGCATGTTGACCGTCTTTGAGATCGCGCCCGACAGGAACGGCTGCGCGGCACCCATCATCTTGATGTGGCCCATGTGCGAGATCGCTCGCTCGCCAACCGCCACGTCGAACACAGCCAGGTGCTCATCGCTCAGTCCAGGTGCGCCCACGATCGTGCCGTGCTCGGCCAGGTGCGCCTCGATCTGCTCGACCTGCTGCTCTGCGTAGCCGAGCGTCTGCAGTGCCAGTGGCACCGTTTTGTTGACGATCGTCATCTGCCCGCCGCCCACCAGCTCCTTGAACTTGACCAGCGAGAAGTCCGGCTCCACGCCGGTCGTGTCGCAGTCCATCAGGAACGAGATCGTGCCCGTGGGCGCCAGCACCGTCGCCTGGGCGTTGCGGTAGCCGAAGCGATCGCCCAGCTCCACCGCCTCGTCCCACGAGCGTCTTGCCGCAGCAAGCAGCTCGTTGTCCACGCACGCGGCCTCTGGGATTGCGTATGACGCATCGCGGTGCATGCGCATCACGTTGTTGTGCGGCGCGTGGTTCTCCTCATAGTGCTCATACGCGCCGAGTCGCGCCGCCACCTCAGCCGATCGGCGGTAGGCTCGGCCGGTCATGAGTGCCGTGATCGCCGCTGCTGCGCCGCGGCCGTGATCGGAGTCGTAGGGCATGCCGTTGCTCATCAGGTATGCGCCGAGGTTGGCGTAGCCGAGGCCGAGCTGGCGGAACGCGCGTGCGTTGGCACCGATCTCTTCGGTCGGGTAGCTGGATGGGCCGACGATGATCTCCTGGGCCAGCAGCACGACGTCGACCGTGTGCTCGAACGACGCCACGTCGAAGGTGCCGTCTGGGCGGCGGAACTTCATCAGGTTCAGCGAAGCCAGGTTGCAGGCGGAGTTGTCCACGTGCATGTACTCCGAGCATGGGTTGGACGCGTTGATTCGCCCACTGTTTGGCGAGGTGTGCCACTGGTTGATCGTCGTGTCGTACTGCACGCCGGGGTCCGCGCAGCGCCATGCTGCCTCAGCGATCTCGCGCATCAGCTCGCGTGCCGGAATTGGCTCGTCCACCGGCTCGCCGGTCGCGCGAGCGAGCAGCCGCCACTCGCCGTCCTCCTCGACCGCGCGCATGAACTCATCAGTAACCCGCACTGAGTTGTTCGCGTTTTGGTACTGGATTGACTTGAAGCCCTCGCCGTCGATCGACATGTCGAAGCCCGCGTCGCGCAGTGCCGCGGCCTTGTCCTCCTCCTTGGCCTTGCACCAGATGAACTCGCGGATGTCGGGGTGGTCAACGTCGAGCACCACCATCTTGGCTGCGCGGCGGGTCTTGCCGCCGGACTTGATCGTGCCTGCCCATGAGTCCGCGCCGCGCATGAACGACACCGGGCCCGAGGCCGTGCCGCCCTTGGCCAGTGGCTCCATCGACCCACGGATTTTCGACAGGTTGATGCCAGAGCCGGAGCCGCCACGGAAGATCATGCCCTCCTTGGTGTTCCAGTCGAGGATCGACTCCATCGTGTCCTCGACGGAGAGGATGAAGCAGGCCGAGCACTGCGGGCTCTCCTCGAAGCCGACGTTGAACCACACCGGCGAGTTGAACGCCGCCAACTGGTGCAGCAGGATGTACGTCAGCTCGTGGTTGAACGCCCGCGCGTCGTCTTCGTTTGCGAAGTAGCCGCCGGCGCGACCCCAGCCTGTGATCGTGCCGGCAACGCGGCTGATCATCTCCTTTACCGAGCTCTCCCGCTCGGGTGAGCCGAGCTGTCCGCGGAAGTACTTCTGGGCGACGATGTTCGTCGCGTTTTGTGACCAGCTCTTGGGGAATTCGACTCCCAGCTGCTCAAACGCGACGCGATCGCCGTGGCCTATGCGCGCGTCGCGCAACTCCCACTCGACGGTCTCGAACGGGTGCGTGCCGGGGCTCGTAAACAATCGATTGATCGATAGCGCCGTGTCGCTCTGGACAACCTGTGCAACTGTGGTGTGCGTGGCGCCATCCATCTAGTTATTCTCCTCGTCTTGAGCCCCGCGAAACCCCCAGTTTGCGGCGCGAATACAGTGTTTTTGGGGGTAACAGAGGATGATCCGCCTTGGGCCGGACGGATCTTTTTCTAGCCTCGTAAGACACCCGAGCCGCTACCTACAGGATAGCTACGGAAGGCGTCTAATACTGGGTTTTCGAGGTCCCAAACTGCGGGCTCGGAGATGTTTTCTGCAGGCGTTCTTGCGGCCGCGGCGTGCTAACGGCCGAGCCGTATCCAGTCGCCGAATTCGGCCAGCGTCGCCGACGATCGGTAGCTGGCCTCGGCCAGCGCGTGGCGCAGCGACTGCATCCAGCGAGGTTCGAACGCCGTCATGCGCACGATGCCCCAGGTCACGCAGCACACGACGAGGATCGCCGCAATCAGGGCGGCGGCGATGGCTCCGGTCGACAGGTGGGTGGCCTTGTGGGCGTGGGGGACGCTGTGCAGCGTCAGCGTGGAAAGCGTGTTCTTCGGTTCGACCATAGCGGTGCTCATAGTAGGTCCGCAATGGCGGTGAGCGCGTCCTGCAGAACCTGCTCGGGCGGCTGCCCCGCGTCGATTACTCGCATCCGCTCGGGCTCTGCCCGGGCGAGCTCGTCGTAGGCGGACGCGATCTCGGCAAAGAAGTCCTCGCCCTCGCGCTCGAGGCGGTCGGGCTCCAGCGCGCGCTCGTGCTGGCGCGCGCGACCGTCCGCGGGGGAGATGCGCAACAGCAGCGTCCGGTCGGGGGCCAGTCCGCCGGTCGCGAACTGGTTGATCGCTCGTATCTCCTCAACTCCGAGCGAGCGCCCCGCGCCCTGGTAGGCGAGGGATGAGTCCACGAAACGGTCCAGCAGCACAACAGCGCCTTCGTAGAGCAGGGGTCGCAGCAGCTGCTCTACGAGCTGGGCGCGTGCGGCGGCATACAGCAGCGCCTCAGTGCGCGGCAGCACGTCCAGCGCGGGGTCCTTCACCAGCGCGCGAACGCGCTCGGAGATGTCTACGCCGCCCGGCTCACGCAGTAGCCGCACCGGTATGCCACGGTCGGTGAGCTCGCGCGCCAGCCCATCCGCGAGCGTCGTCTTACCCGCGCCGTCCAGTCCCTCGATCGTGATCAGCGTGCCCCGTGCCACCACCCGCACGCTACCGGCGCCGGGTGTCGGCGCCAGCCGATGGGTGGCTCACCTCGCCTGCGGCCTGCCACCACGAACTCCTCATCAACACCCTCAACCAGCGTCGGCCCGATTCGCGCGCCTCTAGGATGACCAGCGATGGCAGCCCCCGCCCAAGCCGTTGACCAGACGGACCCTGAGGCAGCACTTCTACAGGCGGGCATAGCCGCGCATCCGCATGCGCGCGCGATCCTCACGCCGGCGCTTGCTGCCGGTGGCAACCCCTCGCACGCGTACCTGTTCCACGGTCCTGCGGGGACGGGCAAGCGCGCGGTGGCACGAGCGTTCGCCGCTGCGTTGCTCCTAGATGGTGCTCGCAGTCCGGGCACGGTGGCCGAGCGCGTCGCGCGCGACAGCCATCCAGACCTCACATGGGTGACACCTTCAGGTGCGGCAGAGGTGCTCGTGGCGGACATTGAGGAGCCGGTGGTCTCTGCTGCTGCCCATACCCCCTTTGAGTCACGGCGGCGTGTGTTCGTGATCGAGAGCGTTGAGACGATGAACGACCAGGCCGCCAACCGCATGCTGAAGACACTCGAGGAACCGCCCGCGTTCACACACCTGCTGCTACTGGCCGATCGCCGCGAGGACGTGCTGGCCACGATCTCCTCGCGCTGCCAAGCTGTGCGCTTCGACCCGCTGCCCTCGGCAACTATGGCAGCGCGTCTGCAGGGTGTGGGCGGGGAGCGCGCGCAGGCATGCGCCAGATTGGCGCTTGGCGACGCCGGCCTCGCTGCACGCCTGGCCAGCGATGAGGGCGTTGCGCTGCGCACGCGCGCTGAGGATTTTGTGCGCTGCGCACTGTCCGGTCAAACCGGCGGGCGGCCATGGCTGGGCCTGCTCGATGCGGCCAAGGCTGCCGGGGTCGCTGCCGGCGAGCACTCGCAGGAGCTGATGGAGCGCGATCTGGAGATGGTGCCCGGCAAGGAGCGCAAACGCTACGAGCGCGAAGGCGCAGACGCGCGACGCCGCGGCGAGCGCCGCGTGCGTACGCAAACGCTCGATCTTGCGCTGCGCATCTCAGAGCTGTGGCTCAGGGACATACTGTGTGTGCAAGCAGGGGCCAGCGAGCTCGTGTATGCGGTCGACCGCTTGGCTGAGCTCCAACAGGACGCCGAGGGCTGCGATTCCGGTGCCCTGGAGGGCGGCATCGGGCTCGTCGCCGACACACGGCTCAGCCTATCTCTGAACGTGTCAGAGGAGCTTGCGCTGGAGGCGCTTGCGTATCGGCTGCAAGCGCTGCTGGCCGGCTAAGGGAGCTACTCAGCGATCGGGCCGAGGTTGGGCTCGATCCCGAACGTGTCGAACGCCATGAACTGCGAGAACTGGCGGTTTTCAGGTCCGTGGAAATCGGCGGAGCCGGTGGTGAGCATGTCGAGCTCGGCGCAGCGCTTGGCGATCAGCTGGGTGTTCTCGCGCGTGTGCGTGATGTAGAAGGCCTCCACGCCGTCCATGCCGAACGCGTGGAAGCGGTCGATCGTGGAAAGCACTTCGCTGTCGTCTGAGAGGTCCCAGAAGGGGTGCGCCCAGATTGCGACGCCGCCGGCATCGTGGATCGCTTCGACGGCCTCGGCAACGGTGGGCGTCTGTCGCAGGCGGAAGGCGGGCTTGCCCTCGATCAGGTAGGCGCGGATGAGTGAGCCGACGTCGTCGATGTTCTCGGCCGTTAGTCGCTCGGCGTTGGCGGGGGCGCGCAGCACCGCGCCGGCGAGGTGCGGACGCCCGATCGGTTTGCCCTCGGCGATGCGCGCGTCGATCTCCGCTTCGTCGAGGTCGAAGCCAACCTCACGCAGGGCGTCGCGCATGCGCAGCGTGCGGTGCTCGCGGTCGGCGAGGAAGTCGGTCAGCCGCGCGGTCATGGTGGCGCCCGTGTGGTCGAACTTGTAACCGAGGATGTGCAGTTCGCGGGGGACCGGCGAATCCGTGTCGACGGCGGAGATCTCAACAGCTGTGACGATGCGTACGCCGTAGCGATCGCCTGCGGCGATCGCCTCGAACACGCCGCTGACGGTGTCGTGGTCAGATAGCGCGAGCAGTTGCACGCCTGCAAGTGCTGCGCGCTCGACTACCTCGGCGGCGGCCAGGACGCCGTCGGAGTGAGTTGAGTGGGATTGCAAGTCGAAGCGAAGCGCCACGGCGGGCAGCGTATGCGATCAGCTCAGGAACTGACATACCGGTCCAGGATGGGCCAGCGTGGCGCGCAGTGATTGAGGCCTGTGAGGGCAGCCACTCGCTGCGCAACGGCCGCGCGCAGTCGACGCACGGCGGCGTGGTAGCGGCGGGCCTTCTCGTACATCACTGGGTCGCCGAGCGCGTTGTCGCGCTCGAGCTGTTCGCGGGCGGCGTCGGTCTCCGCTGCGCGCCTGCAGGCGTCCAGCCACAACACCTCGAGGTAGGCGAGGGCGGCGCCGACCTGGTCCTCGGCGATCGCATCGTCGCACTCGAGCTGGCGCACGGTGGGCACCACTTCTGAGATCAGCCAGCGCTGCTCGCCGTGGGCGCGGAGGATCAGGCAGATGTCTAGCGGGTGGGCGGTCTCGGAGAGCATGCTTTGGGCTTCGGCGGGCCGATATCGCTGCTTTAGACAGAAGGTGGTGCTCTCCACGCTTCTCCAGTTTTGTTGTGCACTTTGCGGAGATTCAAGGCTAAGGCGCGATTGCGCCGATGAACATCACGGCAACGCCGACAGGGGAAATGAGATGCCAGTCCTCCAGACGGACCCGACCAGACGTACGGCGGGGCAGTATGCGCGGGCCACTGTGCTGCGCCTGCGCCTGCGCACGCTCGTGATCCTGGGCTCGTTGGCGGTGGCCACGGCGCTACTGGGACGGACGTTTGGGCTGCAGGACAAGCGCTTCCTCGCGTCTGAGGTAGCGCTGCTGGTGAGCATGTTCGTGATCACCCGCTACGTGCTGCCGCTGGTCGAGCGCCGCGATCGCGGCGCCACGGGCGAGGAGCACGTTGGCGAGCTGCTGGCTCAGCTGACGGGGCGGGGGTGGCTGGTGATCCACGATGCCACCCTCGGTAGAGGCAATGTCGACCACATCCTGATCGGCCCGCCAGGAATCTTCACGATCGAGACCAAGAGTCATCCGGGCCCGATTCGAGTGGCTCGGTTGCACGGTGCGATGCTCAGCCAGGCGCAGGCCCAGCGCAAGACGATCGAGCGTGTGACGGGCGTGGAGGTGGAGCCGCTGATCGTGTTCAGCCGCGCGTGGGTGGACCGGCCGATGGCCCGTAGGAAGGGTGTACGTGTACTCCCCGCACGGATGTTGTTGGGCTTCCTCAGTAAGCAACCGGCGCGGCTTTCGCGAGATGAGATCGAGCGTCGTTACAAGCTGGTGGCGCAGGCGCTGCTCGAGCACCATCGACGTGCTCCTGTCACCAACAGTCGCTGGTCGCGCGTCCGCGGAGGCGGCCAAGCGGTCGTACGCGGGCGCGGCGGGCGGTAGCGTGTTCACAGCTATGGCAATCTCACCGTTCAGCGCGCGCCCGGCAACCCCGGATGGCGAACGGCGGCGTGCGCGACTGGCGCTGCTGATTGCGACGCTGGGCATAGCTGCGACGTTGCTCGCGTACGCGATCTCCCCCAGCGTGCGTCATGCCGTTGGGCACGCGGCCCATAGCGTCAAGCACGCCGTCGGGCACGTGCTCGACAACGACAGCCATGAGCACAAGTCGCGCTAGCGTGTAGGGATGGCCACAGCCACATCAGCGGCGCCGTTGGAGAGTTCCCTCGCGGCCGGCTCGTCTGCGCCGCGCGATGCGCGGCTGCCGCCAGGACCGGGGAGGATGCCCGCGAGCTTGCAAACGCTGGTGTGGGCGCTGGCGCCGACGTGGATGATGGACCGCTGTGCGCGGACGGTGGGGGATGCGTTTACGGTGACGTTCGCGCCGAGCGGCATGAAACTGGTGCTGTTCAGCGACCCGGAGGCGGTGAAGACGATCTTCACGGCGCCGCCGGAGGTGGCTCCTTCGGCGACTGGCGCGTCGCCGCTGGCGCCGGTGGTGGGTCACAGCTCGGTACTGACGTTGACTGGTCCCGAGCACATGCGCCAGCGAAAGCTGTTGCTACCGCCGTTCCATGGCGAGCGCATGCGCGAGTACGAGGACGTGATGGTGGAGGCGACCAGGCGCGACATGGCGAGCTGGCCGCTGGGCACACCGATGTGCCTGCACCCGCACACGCGACAGATCACGCTGGAGGTGATCCTGCGGGCGGTGTTTGGCGTGGAGGCGAAGCAGATGGAGCCGCTGAAGGTGGCGATCGGGGAGCTGCTCGAGCCGGTACGACCATCGATGGTGCTGCGGGCGCTGATGAGCCGTCCGACTGGCGCACGCCCGACCGGGGCGATGGGCAGGGCGCTGGATCGATTGGATGCTTTGATCTATGAGGAGATCGATCGTCGTCGCCGCGCAAGCGATGTGGAGCAGCGCTCGGACATCATGTCGTTGCTGTTGCTTGCGCGCGACGAGGACGGCGAGGCGATGACGGACGGGGAGCTGCGCGACGAGCTGGTGACGCTGCTGCTGGCCGGCCACGAGACGACGGCTACGTCCGTGGCGTGGGCGCTTGAGCGGCTGGTGCGCCATCCGAACAAGCTGGCGCGGCTGGTCGCGGAGGTGGATGCGCGCGCGGATGGCGGCGGCGAGGAGTACATGACGGCGGTGGTGAATGAGACCATGCGGGTACGCCCGGTGGTGCCGCTGGTGGTGAGGCTACTGACGGAGGAGCTGAGTGTGGGCGGCTATCGGCTGCCGGCGGGCACGCGCGTGGCGCCGTCGATTTACCTGACGAACCGCAACCCGCGCGTGTATGAGCGCCCGCGCGAGTTCCTCCCCGAGCGCTTCCTTGGCGATGCGGGTGGGCAGGCAATCAATTCCTTCTCGTGGATCCCGTTTGGCGGTGGCATCCGCCGCTGCATCGGCGCGTCGTTTGCGCTGAGGGAGATGAAGGTGATCTTGAGGACGATCCTCAGTGAGCTGGAGCCGCACGCGCCGGGCGGCTGGCGTGGGCGTCGCGACGAGCTGATCCGCAGGCGGGCGGTCACGCTGGTGCCGTCTGCAGGCGCGAGCATGGTGTGGGAGCGGCGCAGCTAAAGAGTGTTATGGGGCCGCCTCCCGGCGGCCGGGTTGGTTCGCAGTGAGTTGACGTGGCGCCCGGCAGCCTGGGCGCGGGCGTGCGTCCCGGCCGCAGCAAGGGGTAGCGTGGTGAAGATGCACGCGATGCTGGCCACGCTCGAGTTGACAGACGCCGATCGGGGCGGTTCAGGCGGGCCGACGCCGGAGGAGCTGCTGGCGCGTTTCGGCTTGGAGGCGTTCAGGCCGGGGCAGCGCGAGGCGGTGCAGGCGGCGCTGGACGGCCGCGACAGCTTGGTTGTGATGCCGACGGGTGGGGGCAAGTCGCTTTGCTACCAGTTGCCGGCGCTGGCAAGCGACTGGCCCGTGGTCAGGGCGGGCGATGATGTAGCGGCGCCGGGCGGCGATCTGGTGGTGGTTGTGAGCCCGCTGATTGCGCTGATGGCGGACCAGTGGCGCCGTCTGCAGGAGGCGGGAGTGCGCGCGGCGATGCTGGCGTCGGGGATGGCGGACGGCCACAACGAGCAGGCTCTGCGGGACATCGAGGCGGGTGCGACACAGCTGGTGCTGGCGGCACCGGAGCGCTTCGCTTCGGGCGCGTTCAGGGCGGCGCTGGCGCGCAGGCGGGTGGGCTTGTTTGTGGTGGACGAGGCGCATTGCGTGGCGGAGTGGGGCCATGACTTCCGCCCGGACTACCTGCGCCTGCACGATGCGATCGCCGCGCTTGGCCGTCCGCCGGTGATGGCGGCGACGGCTACGGCGACGCCGCGGGTGGCGCAGGAGATCGCACAGCGATTGGGCTTGCGCGACTGGGTATCGGTGCGCTCTGGGTTCGATCGGCCGAACGTGACGTTCGATGTGGCGAGCGTGGAGGGCAAGGGCGCGATGGCGCGCAAGCGGGCGGCGCTGATGCACGTGTTGAGCGCTGGTCGCGTTGGTGGCGCAGCCGCGCCGGCACTGCCGGCGATTGTGTACTGCGGCACGCGCAAGGACACGGATGAGCTGGCGGGGGACATCGCGGCACAGGGCATTGCGACGGTGACCTACCACGCGGGCATGACCCCGGAGCGCCGAAGGGACAGTCAGGCGGCGTTCATGGAGGGACGGGCACAGGTGGTGGTGGCGACGAACGCGTTTGGCATGGGCGTGGACAAGGCGGATGTGCGCACGGTGGCTCACTGGGCGCTGCCGACGAGCCTTGAGGCGTACTACCAGGAGGCGGGCAGGGGCGGGCGTGACGGCGAGCCGGCGCGGGCGCTGCTATTGGCGTCGCGGATGGACCTGGGGCGGCTGATCAGGTTCATCAAAGAGCGGGATATGACGGTTGAGGACGTGAAGCGCTTCGTGGCGAGCTTGCGGGCGGGCGCGGAAGGAGACGTGGTGACGATCGGCCACGGCGATCTTGGCGAGCGCCAGCGGGTGCTTTTGTCGGTGGCGGAGCGGGCGGGCGCGGTGGAGTTGAGCCCGGCGGGTAGCGATGGGCTGCGAGTTCGGTTGACGGGCAAGGGCAGCCCGCGGATGGCGCAGACTGCGATCCAGGCGGCGCGCAACCGCGGCTGGGAGGCGTACCGCTCGATCGAGCGCTTCAGCGCGGACGGACAGACGTGCCGCAGACGCCAGATCCTCGATCACTTCGGCGACCGCGCGGAGTGTGCGCCAACGGGCAGGTGCTGCGATGTGTGCGACCGAGATACCGAGTTGGAGCGGGTGTTGGCGAGCGCGCCAACGGGCTCACGGCGCCGGCGCGGCGGCCTGGCCGGTGGCCCTTCCGGTGGCGCGGGCGCCGCGCGCACAGACACACGCAGCTCGATGCGTGTCGAGGACGAGGGCGAGCCGGTGGACGAGCGCCAGTTTGACGAGCTGCGCGCGTGGCGGCTCGAGCGAGCGGAAGGCAAGCCGGCGTTCACGGTGGCGGCGGACTCGGTGCTGCGCTCGCTGCTGCGCGAGCGCCCACAGACCCTGGATGCGCTGCTCGATGTCAAGGGCATCGGGCCGGCGTTTTGCGCCAAGCACGGCGAGTCGCTGCTGGCGGTGCTTGGCGGGCTGGACTGACCCTGAGCGGCAGTGGTCAGGCTGGCCTATACGGCTAGCTAACTTGGGTTTCGCTTCCTCCTATGTGATGACAGATCCGGACACGACCGGACAAGCGATACACCCGTCGTCGGGTACCTCAGCGGTAAGCCGACGCGGGGAGTCGAACCCCGGACCCCCGCTTTACGAAAAATGTGGCCCTCGGGCCGCGTTTTCCCTGTAACCGCTTGGTTTCGGGGGTCGCGAAGACCGGGAGTTGGGGTGTCGGTTCCGCACCGATACCGCACTTTCAGCGGGCGCCCCGTGGAGCCGACGTGACCGTTCAAAGCCGAGGGGAAGCGCATGTGTGCAGCACGTGCCCGGGCGGCTTTGCGTCCGCGAGCGGCGGATGGCTAGACCCTGGCGGAAAAAATCGAAGTGGCCGCATGTCGGTAAGAGCGGGCGGCGCTCCTACCTCGTCGGCTTCTACGACCACGAGCGGCGCGAGCGTTCCCGCTCGTTCCCGTCCGTGGGCCATGCCCGCGCGTGGATGGAGGACTACATCACAGCTGAGCGCCGGGGCCGGGAGAGCCTGCGGCGCTTCCTGTTGGATCTCGACGCGAAGGACGCTAGCGACCTGGAAGCACGCACGATCAGCGAGGTGCTCACGCTGTATCTCGCGGTCAACGCGCACCCGCGCAACGAGGGCGGGCTCGCGCCGTCCACGTTCGAGCGCTACGAGCAGATCGTGGGGCGGCACATGCTCGATCAGCCACGCACCCGCGGTAACGGCGGGATCGCGCCGCCCACCGCCTGGGGGCTGGCTCTCGCCCCGGTCCCGGCCGTGCGCTTCAACGGGCCGAAAGCGCCGAGCGCGTGGCGCGAGCAGATGCTCCGCGAAGGCGTCCCAAAGCCGACGCGCGGGCACGCGTGGCGTGTGCTGTCGGCCGCGTTGAGCTGGGCCGCCGCCTCAAACCTCATCCCGGAGATCGAGACCAACGGTTGCAGGCTCGCGACCGAGCCGCGCGGCAACAAACGCCGCTCACTAATTGCTGGCGGCACCGGCTACGCACCGCGCGGGCGCCGCACGCGCGGCTGGGCACTCTCGCCGCAGGCCGTCGAGGCGATCCGCGCCGAGATCCGGAAGCCGAGCATCAGGCGCGAGGAGATCCTCGCGCACCGCGACGCGATGGTCGTGAGCCTGCAATACGGGCTATGCGCACGCAACCAAGAGGTCTGGGGGCTGCGATGGTCCTCGCTCGTCGACGAGTTCGCGTGGGTGCTCGAGGTGCTCTCCTGCGGGCGACTCGGCGACTGGGGCAAGACCGAGCACAGCACCCAGCGACGCACCGTCATCCCCAGCATCCTGCGCGAAGACCTAAACGAATGGCGCGTAGCGCTTCGCCGCGCCGGGCACCCAACGCGCGAGCTCGACTTCATCATCCCCGGCGACCTCGCCGGCGCCCGGCACGGGATGCGCGAGGCCCACACTGGCGCCTGCCACTTCAGCGAAAACCAAGCCAGGGCGTGGGGCGCACGCTTCTTCACACCAGCCGTGAACAAGGTCGCCGAGCAAACCGAGTTCCTTGGGGTGCTCGGTGCCACGCCCTACTCGTTGCGCCGCGGCGGGATCTCCCTGCGCCTGCGCGCCGAGGACCCGCAGACCGTCGCCAGCGAGTGCGGCACCAGCCTGCGGATGCTCTCAGACCACTACGCCTACGCGATCGAGGACCTCCGCCGCAACGGCCCACGACCGGCGGAGCTCGAGTGGCGCATGGCGCGAGCCGAACAAGCCGAAAGCAAGCGCCAGCGAACCCGCCGGACACCCTCGCCATCAACGACGGAGCGCAACCCCGCGGCAAGCTCCTAAACTGGCTCGACGCTCACAGGCGACGGACACGGAGGATGTAGAGCCCAATCTCTGTCAATCGGCCGCAGAGACTGCTGCAAGCTAGCGTCCTGACCCGCGCGCGTAGCCGATTGGTGTTCGGGGTGCCTGTTCTGGGGTGCCGTTCTCGCAACGGCACCACCTCGGCACGAACCCCCCGGGTTGATAGAAAACTCACAGACTGGCTAGTCTGGTCAAGAGTGTGTGCGCAGGCGTTCGCCGCCCAGGTCGATGGCGCTGCGGAAGAAGTAGCGTTATGGCTAGGCCGTGGCCGAAACGCTCCGCGTGGCCGCGTGTGGGTAAGCGGGGTCAGCGTTCCTACGTTGTCGGCTTCTACGACCACGAGCGGCGAGAGAGAAGCCGGACATTCCCGTCGGTGCGCCACGCTCGCGCGTGGATGAACGATTACGTCACGGCCGAGCGCCGAGGCCGCGAGAGCCTGCGCCGCTTTCTGCTGGACCTCGACGCGAAGGAGACGAACGAGCTCGAGCCGCGCACGATCGCCGAGGTGCTGGAGCTGTATCTCGCGGTCAACGCGCACCCGCGTAACGAGGGCGGTCTCGCACCCTCCACCTACGCGCGCTACGAGTCGGTCGTGGGCCGCCACATGCTCGCCAAGCCACGTGCTCGTGGCCACGGCGCCTTTGCGCCGCCGACAGCCTGGGCGCTTGCTTTCTCCGCGGTGCCGGCGGCGCGCTTCAACGGGCCGCAAGCATCGAGGGCGTGGCGCGAGCAGATGCAGCGCGAAGGCGTGCCCATGCCGACACGCCATGCTGCTTGGCGTGTGCTGTCGGCCGCCTTGAGCTGGGCCGTCGCATCGCAGCTGGTTATCGAGATCGAGACCAACGGGTGCAAGCTCGCGGCCGAACCGCGCGGCACCAAACGCCGCTCGCTGCGCGCTGGGGGCACCGGCTATGCCCCTCGCGGGCGCCGGCGCGGGTCGCTCGTGCCCAGCTGGGCGCTCTCCCCGCAGGCCGTCGAGGCAATCCGCACCGAGATGCTCAAGCGCACCAGCGGACGCGATCAGATCCTTGCCCAGCGCGACGCCATGATCGTAAGCCTCCAGTATGGCCTGTGCATGCGTAACCAGGAGCTATGGGGGATGCGCTGGTCATCGCTTGAGGGCGAGTTCGCCTGGGTGCTCGAGGTCCTCTCAAACGGGCGTCTCGATGAGTGGGGCAAGACCGCGCACAGCACGCAGCGGCGTACCGCCATCCCCACGATCCTGCAAGAAGACCTCGCCGAATGGCGCGAGGCTCTGAACGCCGCCGGGCACCCCCCGCCCGAGCGCTCGACTTCATCATCCCCGGCGACCTCGCAGGCCACGAGCACGGCACCCGCGACCCGCGCAGCGGCGCCTGCCACTTCAGCGAAAACCAAGCCCGCACCTGGGGCCAACGCTTCTTCACCCCTGCCGTCAAGCAGGCCGCCGAGCAGCCCGAGTTCTTCGCGATCCTCGGCGCTACCCCCTACTCGCTGCGCCGCGGCGGCATCTCCCTGCGCCTGCGCGCCGAGGATCCACAGACCGTCGCCAGCGAGTGCGGCACCAGCCTGCGGATGCTCTCAGACCACTACGCCTACGCGATCGAGGACCTTCGCCGCAACGGACCACGCCCGGCTGACACGGAGTGGCGCGCAGCACGAGCCGAACAAGCAGTCCATGACGCACACCAGTTCCCATCCCCCGTCGGCGTGACCCGCGACGGTGCCCGCGCTCGCGGCAAGGTTCTCGGGTGGCTCGCGGCCCGCAGGCGAGGTCCACGGATGGCATAACCAGGTCCGCTGACACCGCAGCCTTCGAGGATGGCATTGCCAATCAGACCTAACGCCGGAACCTCAAGGCTCGCGGAGTTCGACCTCCTTGGCGATGAGCTGGAAGTCCTTGATGTTGTAGGTCATCAACGGCACACCATGTACGTTGGCGGTGGCCGCGATCGCCAGGTCCATTGCTCGACGCCGTGGCGCTCCTCCGCGTTGGGCGACGAGGGCGTGCAGTCGCCCGCACTCGCGTGCCGCGGCAGCGTCGAACGGCAGGGCGTCGAAGTGCTCCTCGATGGCCCCGAGCCGGCGCACTCGCAGTGCACGTGTCTCATCGTCGCGTGCAACGAGCACTCCGAAGTGAAGCTCCGTCAGCGAGACGACGCTGATCGCCGCGTCCTCATCAGGGCCCCTCTCGGCCGCGATCAGCACAGAGGTATCGAACAGGACCGCCACCGTCAGCCGCTGGCCCAGGGGTCCGCGAGCTGCCCGCCCAGCGCTTGGAGATCGTGATCGAGCGTGGGATCCGGGGGCGTCGCCCAGAGGTCAGCCAGATGGATGGCGGACACCCATTGACGTGTGCGCACGGGGCCGAGCTCGGCGACTGGGCGCCCCGAGACGGTGATCGTGAACCGTTCGCCGGCCTCCGCACGCCGCAGCACCTCGCCGACATGGTTGCGCAGCTCCTTTTGCGGGATCGTCGCCATCACCCATATGGTAGCAGTAGTGCTACCTATCGGATAACGGCGGAGAAGTTCTTAGCCTCGATCCACCGTGTGGTTTCTGATGGGTAGCGAGCGGGGGCGTTGGGAGGCGCGAGGAGGCTCTGATTGTGCATTCGGCGGGAGATGTGGGTGATCGATGAGATTTC
>Ga0210383_10001634_pt1 | contig 20408 bp, 14 predicted proteins | sample IncBWC14OmetaG_FD_160072 | JGI IMG/M metagenome (GOLD analysis project Ga0210383, IMG submission 160072) | Forest soil microbial communities from Barre Woods Harvard Forest LTER site, Petersham, Massachusetts, United States - Inc-BW-C-14-O ... | reverse complement strand
CTGTCGCGATATCGGGCGGACGGGCCATGGCGGGGGTTTTCCGCAATTTCCGCAAGCGTTATGCCAAGCTCGAGGCCCAGCGCGGGCCGGCCGCCGCCAGGATCTTGTAATTCCCGCAATTTCCGCAAGCGATATGCCAATGGCCGGTTGAGGTGCATCCCCCGGTGGGACAGCAAAGCGCCGCGCGCGCAGAGCCTGCGGGCACGGCTGGCGTGCTCGGGCGCGTAGAGGGCTGTGCGTCCGGGATCGGACATGGTCGATGCTCCCGACGAGGGGACTGCAGTGTATTTAAGTTATACTTTGCCTTTCGCCAAGTGGCACTTTGGCCACACTTAAGGCGACCGATCTAATTTTCGGGCGCCATAGCGACCGAAAATGCCGTTTCAGCTTCTTGAGTGAGTGTCGACACGGGATGAGCCACAACACGCTCAGTTCTGCGAGGAAGCAATTGACGGCCAAGAAGCTCCCACCGGTATGGAGGGTGCGGGACAGCGCCGAGCGTATTTCCGGCTGGGCGACCCCCGCGACTCTTGCGACAGTTAAGTGGTAAGGTCTGAGCGGCTGCCCGGAAGTAAGCTCCCATGGACCTAAGCGGTCGGTTCAACTTCTGGCGTGTACTTATCCTCACCCGCGCAATTACACCCCCGCGGGCAGTAGGAGGTCTTTGGCTCAAAATCGTGAACTCAGAACGGGGTGGTTGGTGGCTTTTGCTGATTGTGGCCGTCGTGACGGTGGCAGGCGCCGCTCTGCAGTTCAGCCAGCGTGACCCGCCGCTTCAGTCCCAGGCGATCAGTCCGGTCCCGACCGTCTCATCGTCGCCAAGCTCTACGCCGCCTCGTCCGCGTTGGTGAAGCAGCATCCGCCGGGCTGCGGCAGGTCGTGATCGAGTCTCAAGCATCGACGAGGTCGCGCGGCTCTATCCGAAGGCGTTTCAGCAGGTCCAGGAAAGTAATCAGCCAGCCTCTTGGAAACGCTCGGTGCCTGGCATGCCGGGTCCGTGGCTAACGTGCATGTCGAGCGTCTGGCCGCAGCCTGGGCAAATGAACCGGCCCCATGGCCTATCGAGAAAGCGATCCCACGGCGGTTCGTCGAATTCGATCATGGCGACCGTGTAGGCTGGCGCGCAACCGCGATCATAGAGGAACGCAACCTCGCAGCGCTTCACGATTGAGGCGAAGGCCCCGGGCCTGGCATCGATCGCCGCCGCCTGCCGGGCCCGAATGGCGTGCGAATGATCGGCCATGGCCCAGCGGCCACGCCCGCGCTTGCGGATGTAGATCGCGGGCGAGCCGGCGCACGCCACGCCATGGGGCAGGATGGTGGTGCAGCGGAACCGCGTGCCCATGATGCGCCGGTCGCGAAAGGCTGGCGCCATGCCGTCGATCACGACGCGGCGGCGGCATTGGCAGAAGACCTCAACCTCAAGGTCGAAGGCCGCGGCCTCGCCGAATGTCTTGAACGGCAACAACCGGTGCGCGCTGCTCGCTTTCATGGGCCGTGCTCCCTATCGAAGCGCGGCTGGAATCCCCGTCCCCGTCGCGAGTCCTACTGCCGCCCGGGCTGGGCGCGCGAGTCCAATCTTGTCGCGCAGCAGTGCTAGCAACGTCGGATGCGACGCTAGCGCTCTGCAGACCTTGAAGGCGGCGGCTCGACATGCCGCGTCTCGCCCATGTGCGGACGCTACACCTACAAACTCACCTGTTGCTGAGCGCCTTCCTTAGGTATCCCCGAGGACCGGGTCGCCTGGCGCCCATCGTGCAGTCACTGGCGGGCGGCGCGGGCTTCCAGTTCTTCGACCAGCGGTTCGACCGTGCCACCATTGTTCATAATGTAAGAATTGAACTCCGAACGTTTTGTCAGGGACGTGCTGACACCCGCGATTCTGACGTCGGCGATACGCGGGCCCTGGCCATTGTCGCGCACTTCCCACTCGAGCTTGATCGACTGGCCGCTGGGGTGGCTGAGGACGCTGTTGACGATCCATACGCCGTTGGGCCGCGAGACCACCTTGTCGATGGTCAGAGTGAATCCGGCGAGCTTGCCGAGCCGCTCGCTGTAGGAGCGCACCTCCGTGGTTTCGAGTGCCGCAAGGAAGCGTGCCCTCTGCTGCTCGCTAGCCTCGTTCCAGTGGGTCCCCAACGCCAAGCGCCCCATATATGGCCAATCGAAATCATTCCGCAGGCCCTCGCGGAGGGCGGCCCCGTGGGCTGCGCCGATCTTGGTCTTGACGATGTCGATTACCTGGGCGGTCACGATGTCCGTGCTGGCTTGGGCCTGCAAGCCGGCAAGCTCGACGCGCCGGTTCTGCGGCTCACGGACGCCGTCGGCCGTCGGGACGAGAAGGCTCGTTTGACCGCGGCCGGCGGTCTCGATCGCCGCAGCCGGTACGCCGTTCTGGATGAGAGCGCTCTTGACCGCGTCCGCGCGACGTATCGACAGCGCCATATTGTAATCTGTCGAACCCGAGGTGTCGGTATTGCCGACATTCGAGATACGGGCACCACCAGTGGACTTGTAGGCCGCAGCTGCCTGACTGATCGTGGCCTTCGCCAGGGGCGACAGGTTCGACTTGTCCCAGTCGAAGAACACCAAGGCTTGAGCCATCGATGGCGGTGGCGGCGACGGTGCGGCAAGGGCCGGGGGTTGCGAGTCGCACGCGCCCAGCAACAACCCGGCGCCGATGACGGCAATTAGGGGCTTGATCATGAGCCTATCCCCTTCGAAGTGTTGATCTCCTGATTTCCGTTAGGTCCGATGCCGCCCTGCGCTCATTGCGGCGGCTTGTCTGTCCAATTTGGAACACCTCGCCAAACCAAAAGCCTCGGCACAGAGAAACCGAGCCAGTTCAAGATCATTGCCGAAGATCCAAGATGACGATCGCTACCGCTCAGCAGGAAGGGACGCGCCATGGCAATTGCGGGAAAGATCGAGGTTCTGTTCGTCGCCGGTTTTGGTCCAATTGTTCGCGAGATGGCCACAAGTCGCAAACTCTACGGCGAAGCCCTCGGCATTCCTTTCAAAGAGGAGAGTGGTGGGTATCTTCATACCGAAGCCCTTCAGGGGGCAAAAACCTTCGCCTTGTGGCCTCTTTCCCAAGCGGCGCAGTCCTGTTTTGGCAATGACTCGTGGCCAGAAGACATTCCTGTTCCACAAGCGTGGCTGGAGTTCGATGTCGAGAGCGTGGAAAGCGCAACGGCAGATCTTGAATCGCAGGGATATCGAATTCTTGTCAGGAACAAGAAAGAGCCTTGGGGCCAAACTGTCACTCGCTTGCTCTCTCCCGAAGGATTGCTGGTCGGCCTCACTTTCACTCCCCTGATGCGGAAAGAATAATAAGACAAGGCGCTCCGCAAAGGCGGTCGGGGGGTCGGGAGTCACGGTCCAAGGCTTCCAAGCCACGAATTCGAGAGTGACGCCTGGCCGATATCCGCTTCGGAGCGCATGACGGACTCAGCGTTCTCCGAACCTGGCAAGAGCATGCCCAAGGGGGCCGAGGTGTGGCGCCGGTTCGAGCGGCACCTTTCCCGATCAGACGATCAAGCCTTTCATTGGCGCCGCTGCTTCGGAGCCCGGAAAGACATCGCGACCCAAAAGAGCGGGCGAGGCGCCGAGCAGGTCGACCGCAACTCCTTTGATGACGGCACGCATATCGGTGGTCGCCGCGAGGTCGCGTCCGTCACGCAGCTGGCCTTGCTTGAGGCCTGGCCAATCGGCGATGACGCGGCCGCCCCGCACGGCTCCGCCGGCGAGGAACATCGCCGTGCCCGTGCCGTGATCGGTGCCCTGGGTACCGTTGATGCGGGCGGTTCGCCCGAACTCGGTGACCGCGATGATCACGGTATCCTTCCAGGCGGGCCCGAGCTCGCGCTCGAACGCTGCAAAGGAATTGTCCAGGCCCGTGAGCAGCCGGGACAGGCGCCCGAGCTCCTGGGCGTGCGTATCCCAGCCTTCGAAAGCCAGTGCCGCGATCCGGGGACCAGTGGGCTCGGCCAGCAGGCGCGCCGCGCCGGTGGCCATCTGTTCCATTCCGTTGGGATCGCCGGGACCGCCGCGGGATTTGACGTCCATGCCGGACGCGATCTTTCCCGTCTCAATCCCCTCGGTCAGGAGCCGCGAGAACAGAGGGTCGGTGTGGGCATAGAGATCCATCAGGCGTTGTGAGAGCTCGCCCTCCGCCGGCTTGAGCGTGGCGGGCGCCCAGCCAAGGACGGGCGCCTTGCCGCGAATGACAAGCGGTGCATTCGCGCCGACCGCCAGCGCGCCCGCGCCGGCCGGCACTTTTTCTCCCTTTGGCAAGGTCACGAGCAGGCGATTGAGCCAGCCGGACTCCACGTGTCCTGGCGAAGGGTAGCCCGATTCCAGGACGTCCTGGCCGTCGAAATGCGAGCGGTCGCGATAGGCCGTGGCGCACGCATGCACGACAGCGGCCTGCTTGGCGTGATAAAGCCGCGCAAAGTTCGGCATCGACGGGTCCAGGGCGAAGAATCCGTCCAGCCTGAGAGCCGGATGCGGACCGTCCATGGACAACGCAATGGACTGGCGGAGTTCCTTGTAGGACAGATCGCCGATCGGCGGCACGGCCGTCAGGCCATCGAGTGCGCCGCGCAGGATGATGACCACGAAACGCGGATCCCGGCCCCCTGCCGCCTGGGCAAAGCGAGGCATGAAGTTCCAGGCGAACAGAGCGCTGGCGCCGCCAAGCAGGGCGCGGCGAGATGGAGACGCGCGATGGTAGGTCATGATCAGCGCCTCTGGAATTCGGGAGAGAGGAAGGCGATCGAAACGGCTTGCGACTTCGTCTCCGCGCGCGCGATGGCGTGCTGCGTATCGGGTGACAACAGCGACCCCAATGTTTCGGTCGCAAAGCGGCGTGGATCGGTCCGGCCCGGCGTCTGATTGGCGACCAGGCTGGCAACATCGATCCGCGTACCAAGCCCTTCGGAGGATGCCCAGGCATCGACGGTGTCGGGAAAGCCGTTGGGACCTGAAGGATTCCAAAGCGGCTGTCCCATGGTGTTGAGTGCAGCCATGATGGCATTCGGTTTTGGCCTCTCGCCGCTCGCTCGGAGGAGCGCGACAAAAAACTCGAGAGGTGAGCGGATCTTGACGAGGGTGGGATTCCACGCCGCCTCGGACCCGATAAGGGTCAGATAAACCGCCGACAGATCGCCGCGTGTTTTCAAGAAGGTGGCAGCCAGGCTGGCGATCAGATCGGGCGGTGGGGCATCGGCGATAAAATGCCGGGCGAGCTTGAAGGCGATGTGTCGCGCAGTTGCAGGGTGGTGGGCGAGGTCGCGCAAGGCGGCGCGGCCTTGATCGACACCATCGCCCGGATAGCTGACACCAAGGAGCGCCTGGGAACCGGGCTCGTGCGCGGCGCGGTTAAAAGCAAATGTTCCGGGCGCGCCAAGCCGACCTTCGGCACCGACGACCGTCCATCCGGTGATGATGCGCGAAAGCGACGTCACGTCACGTTGGGTGTAGCCGCCATCGACACCCAGCGTATGCAGCTCCATGATCTCGCGCGCGAGATTTTCGTTCAGACCCCGCTTGCCGTGGTTGCTGGCCTTGGAGGCCGGCCCGACCGACTGCTGGTTGTCGAGAAAGAACAGCATGGCGGGGTGCGTTTCAACAGCGAGCAGCATGTCCTCGAAACGTCCGAAGACATGCGGACGGATCGCCTCGCGTTCAAAGGCGCCTGCGAGAATGCGCACTCCCGGACCCTTTCCGACAGCAACGGCGAAGTGGTTGGCCCAGAACATGGCCAACCTTTCGCCAATGCCGATGACCGGCTCGCGAATGGTACCATTGAAGCGGGCATCTACTTCCGCCAGGAAGATTCGCTGGGGAAGAGGCGGAGACGGATTTTGCGGCGCGGCGCCAGGGGCCATGGCCGGCGGCTGCGGGGTTTGCGCGCCGCTCGCGGACGCGGCCTGGCGGCTGCGCTGATTCTTCTGGTCCTTCAGGAAGGCGTAAAGATCGACCAGGAGGTCGGAAGTCTGTCTCAATTCCGGGCCGGCAGGGGTGAGCAAGACGCGCCCGGTCACTTCGTCTTTGAGGGCACCCCGCGGGTTCTGAGCAATCGACTCAATGCTGCCTTCACGTGCACCAAGACCGAATCGGGAAAGGGCGAGCGCCGCATCAAGTTCGGCAGGATTTGTCATGGGGTACCGCTCCGCGCCCGCTGGTTAAGGAGTACCTTACCCAGCCGACTTCAATGGATACGACCTCACCGTCCCAAACGTGCCCGTGAAGGGTCGTGGGGGTGAAAGCAGAACGCCGACGCCGCACACAAAAGGCTTGTGCCGATCATCCAGCCGACACATTTCGCTGCTCTACGGTCCGTCAACGCGAATGCGGAGGAACTTGCCTTGTCGCTAAGGACTGTTCTGATCGGCGCGGCTCTTGTCGCCTTTTCCATACCTGCATGGGCCTTTGACGATAACTCCGGCAGCAACCCGCCGATCAACCCGTCGCCGGGAAATGTGGCGCCAACCCAAACACCCTCATGCCGTAAAGTGGGTCCCCAGCTTACACCTGAGCAGAGAGCCCAGAGGCGAGCGATACAGGCCCAACGCCTGGCGCAGCTTACCCCGGAACAGTTAGCCGAGAGGCAAGTGAGACAGGCCGAGCGCCGAGCTCGGCAAGCCGCTCAAGGAAAGCGCCGTACGCTGCCACCGTGCGCGCCCGTTGGCTAGCGCCGCTTCGTCGGTTCCCTTCGGCTTCAAACTCACGAGCTTCGCCGAGCCATGCGGCGCTCACATGCGCCTGATGCGCCGATGCCTCGATTTCAGGCCACGCTCTTGGCGTATTCTTCGGATGTTCCAGCCGACGAGCTGTTTGACCTCCATGCATGGCAAACGACCAACTTGCCAAACCATGGCGACAGTCGGTCTCCCGACCATTCGGTGACCGGGTGCGAGGTTTCTATGCGGTATATGGCGATTGTTGGAGTGATGATCGGGGTGCTTGCCGCCCCAGCTCTGGCGCGGACGATGCCACCGCCATTTGAAGACATGCCGCAGATAATCTGCGTTGACCAAGACACGGCCATCGAACTGCTCGATGTCTACGAGCAGGAAACTGACCGCGGTGAAGCGCTTCTTGCCGACCGTGAGGCGCGAGGCATGTGTGAGCGGACGACATTTAGCGGCAAACCGGTGGCCGACGTGTACCCCAGCAAGGCAGGCCACACAGGCGGAATACGAGAAGGCCACGTCTTTGAGGTAGAGGTGACGAGTGGCGAAGTCTTCGAAGGCCTCACCAAGGTCTACATGCTGGTGGATGTCATCCACGATAACGAGGTGTGACCAAGGACGCGGCCCTCGTATCTGCGGCTATAATGAACGATGGCTCTATGTTGCCGACCGGCTCAACCGCTGCTGCCTATCGTTGAAGCAAGGTCTCTCCGCTCGGGCCTGCGGCCCTCGGTCGAGACGACGGGAATTGGCACATGCGATAGGCCCCGCCTATTTCCCAGGAGTTGGAAATAGAGTTGGCCGACAGGCAAAGAGCGATTTACTTCAATCGTCTAGAAAGCAGCGCGCGAACAAGCTGCCCGGATCCGGGCAGCTTGTTCCGTGCCGGTTCAGTCCGCTGCCTCGCTCAAGACGCGCTGGCCGCCGACGACCAGCTCGCCCTTCTCGACGGTGACCTTGACGGTCTCGCCTTCCTTGATGCGGCCTTCGAGGATCAGCGTCGCCAGCGGGTTCTGCAGGCTGCGCTGGATCACCCGCTTGAGCGGCCGGGCGCCATAGACCGGATCGTAGCCGCGGTTGGCCAGCCACTGCAGCGCCTTGCTGTCGACGTCGAGGCTGATCTTGCGATCGGCCAGCAGCTTGCGGAGGTAGGCGAGCTGGATGTCGACGATGTCCGTCATGTGCGCCCGGCTCAGCCGGTTGAACAGCAGGATCTCGTCGAGCCGGTTGAGGAACTCCGGCCGGAAGGCGCGCCGCACCTCCTCCATCACCTGCTCGCGCACGGTCTCGGTCGATTCGCCCTCGCGTAGCGCCGCCAGGTGCGCACTGCCGAGGTTGGACGTCAGCACGATCAGCGTGTTCTTGAAATCGACCGTTCGGCCCTGGCCGTCGGTCAGGCGGCCGTCGTCGAGCACCTGCAGCAGGACGTTGAACACGTCGGGGTGCGCCTTCTCGACCTCGTCGAACAGGATCACCTGATAGGGCCGGCGACGCACCGCCTCGGTGAGCACGCCGCCCTCGTCGTAGCCGACATAGCCCGGCGGCGCGCCGATCAGGCGGCTGACCGAGTGCTTCTCCATGAATTCGCTCATGTCGATGCGCACCATCGCCTGGTCGTCGTCGAACAGGAACTGGGCGATCGCCTTGGTGAGCTCGGTCTTGCCGACGCCGGTCGGACCCAGGAACAGGAACGATCCGATGGGACGGTTGGGGTCCTGCAGTCCGGCGCGCGCGCGCCGCACCGCATCGGACACCGCCCGCACCGCCTCGTCCTGGCCGATCACGCGCTTCTTCAGCTGGTCTTCCATGCGCAGGAGCTTGGCGCGCTCGCCTTCCAGCATCTTGTCGACCGGAACGCCGGTCCAGCGCGAGACCACCGCGGCGATGTCCTCGGCCGTGACCTCTTCCTTCACGCCCTTGCCGCCCTGGACCTCGTGGCCTTCGGCGTCCTTGAGCTTCCTCTCGAGGTCGGGGATCACGCCGTAGGCCAGCTCACCGGCGCGGGCGAGCTCGCCCTTGCGCTGGGCGATCTCGAGTTCGGAGCGCGCCTTGTCGAGCTGCTCCTTGAGTTTCTGCGAATCGGCGAGCTTGTCCTTGGCCGATTTCCACTGCGCCGTCAGGGCCGCCGACTTCTGCTCGAGCTCCGCAAGCTCCTTCTCGAGACGCTCGAGCCGGTCGCGCGAGGCGTTGTCGCTCTCCTTCTTGAGCGCTTCCTTCTCGATCTTGAGCTGGATGATGCGCCGGTCGAGCTCGTCGAGATCCTCGGGCTTGCTGTCGACCTGCATGCGGATGCGGCTCGACGCCTCGTCCATCAAGTCGATCGCCTTGTCCGGCAGGAAGCGGTCGGCGATGTAGCGGTTGGAGAGCGTCGCGGCGGCGACGATCGCGGCGTCGGCGATGCGCACGCCGTGATGCAGCTCGTACTTCTCCTTGAGGCCGCGCAGGATCGAGATCGTGTCCTCGACCGAGGGCTCGGCGACGAACACCGGCTGAAACCGGCGCGCAAGTGCGGCGTCCTTCTCGATGTGCTTGCGGTACTCGTCGAGCGTCGTGGCGCCCACGCAATGCAGCTCGCCACGCGCCAGCGCGGGCTTCAGCATGTTGGAGGCGTCCATGGCGCCGTCGGCCTTGCCGGCGCCGATCAGGGTATGCAACTCATCGATGAAGACGATGATGTCGCCTTCGGCGGCGGAAATCTCCGACAGCACGGCCTTCAGCCGCTCCTCGAACTCGCCGCGATACTTGGCGCCGGCCACCATGGCGCCGAGATCGAGCGCCATCAGCTTCTTGTTCTTGAGCGATTCCGGCACGTCGTCGTTGACGATGCGCAGGGCGAGGCCCTCGGCGATGGCGGTCTTGCCGACGCCGGGTTCGCCGATCAGCACGGGATTGTTCTTGGTGCGGCGGCTCAGCACCTGGATGGTGCGGCGGATTTCCTCGTCGCGGCCGATTACCGGATCGAGCTTGCCGTCGCGCGCCACCTGGGTGAGGTCGCGGGCGTACTTCTTCAGCGCATCGTAGCTGCCCTCGGCCGACGCCGAATCGGCGGTGCGGCCCTTGCGCAATTCGGCGATCGCCTTCTCGAGCGCCTGCGGCTTGACGCCGGCCTTGGCCAGCGCGTCGGCCGCGTCGGTACCCTTGGCCAGCAGCAGCGCCATCAGCATGCGTTCGACGGTGACGAAGGAATCGCCGGCTTTTTCGGAAATCGCTTCGGCCTGGTCGAAGACGCGCGCCGTTTCGGGCGCCATGTAGACCTGGCCTGCGCCCTGGCCTTCGACCTTGGGCTGCTTGGCCAAGGTGGCCTCGACCGCGCGGTGGACCGCGCGCGAATCACCACCCGCCGAGCTGATCAGGTTGGCCGCCAGGCCCTCCGGATCGTCGAGCAGGACCTTCAACAGATGGTCGGGAACGAACCGCTGGTGGCCCTCGCGCAACGCCAGCATCTGGGCGCTCTGCAGGAAGCCCCGCATGCGCTCGGTGTATTTCTCTTGGTTCATCTCTCTACCCTTTCATTCGCGCCCCCGTCATTCGGCGGGCGAAAGAGCGGACCCTCTCGAGAGGCATCCTGTGCCGATATGGGGAGGGATCCGAGCCTTGCAAGACCAGACCGTACGTACGGCTATTCGCGGGAAGCTTGCCGCGCCACGACGATCGTCAACAGGACATAGATCAAACAACCAAAAGATTTTTCGTTGGAATGGCCTTCACATTCCTCGGCTTCTTCGCGTCAGGCCTGGTCCGCCTCCAGGACCAACGAAAAACGCCCGACGGTTGCCGTCGGGCGTCATTTCGAAGATCAGGATCGCTCGTTCAGCCGCGGCGACCGCTCCCGGGCGTATACTCCGGGATCTCGGGCTGCTCGTCGGCCGCCGGATCGTTGTCGGGCGGCGCGCTGCGTCCGCCCTGGAGGAAAGCGACACCGCCCAGACCGGGCTCGGTCTCGCCATTCTGCTCGCGACGCTCCTCGCGACCGCCCGGGCGTTCGCCCTCGGCATGCCCATTGGCGTTGGCCTGATGGGGTGGACCGCCCTGACCCTGCTGCTGCTGCGGCGGCGTCTGGCCTTCTTCGCCGCCGTCGCCCCAACCCTGGTTGTTGCGCTGGCCGAAGCCGCCCATCGTCTGGATCATGCGGAAATAGTGGTCGGCATATTGCCAGTAGGCCTCCGCCAGGATGCGGTCGCCCGACGTCGCCGCCTCGCGGGCCAACGCCTGGTATTTGTCGAACACCTGATGAGCGTTGCCGCGGACCCTGACGTCGGGTCCGCTGCTGTCGAACAGCTGGTTACGATTGGGCGGACGATTGGGATTGTGATGCTGCGGCTTGTTATGGTGGCCGCCACCACCGCCGCCGCCACCATTGCGACCGCCGCGGGATCGCTGACGATTGTTTGGTCTCATTACCTAGGGCCAGTTGTCTGCCGGACGGGTGTTGTTGTTAGCGACCCTCTGCCCTTCCCGGGCGCCGTCACGGCCAATATTCAGAGGGATTAATCGCCCGGTGCCACCAATCGGCCCGGACCAAGCCCCCCCAAGGGGCAATTGGGAAGGTAGTATCATTCCCCCCCTTTGCCAACTCTTTAATGCTTCGAATGCATCGCGGACACCACGCGGTCGATGCCGGCCAGGTCCTTCCACGGGCCTTCCAGTGTGAGCCCCGCAGAAGCAAAAATCCTCGATATTTCAGTTACTTGCCCTTCCCCCGCTTCGACGAGGACGCGGCCGCCCGAGGCCACCAAGGCGGGCGACGCTGTGGCAATCGTGCGGTAAGCAACAAGTCCGTCGGGTCCCCCATCGAGCGCCACTTTCGGCTCAAACCGGGCGACCTCGGGCATCAGCCTCACGATCGCTTCGGCCTCGATATAGGGCGGATTGGACACCAGCAAATCGAACGGCCCGCCCAGCCGCCGTTGCCAATCCGGCTGCCGCCAATCGCCGGCGAGGAGCCGCGCGCGCGCCGCCACGCCCAAGGCTTCGGCGTTGGCCTGGGCCACCGCCAGCGCCTCTTGCGAAAGCTCCAGGCCGACGCCGCTCGCGGCCGGATACTCGCGCAACAAGGTGAGCAGCAGGCAGCCCGAGCCCACACCGAGATCGAGAATGCGCCACGGTCGTCGCCGGTCCGGCATCAGGGCCAGCGCCGCCTCGATCAGCGTTTCGCTGTCGGGCCGCGGCACCAGCACGGCCGGCGACACCTTGAACGGCAGGCCCCAGAACTCACGCTCGCCCAGAATATAGGCCATGGGCTCGCGCAGGACGCGCCGCGCCGTGAGCGCGCGCAGGCGCTCGGCCACGGCGGCAGGCGCGGGCTCCGTGCCCCGCGCGATCAATTGCTCGGCCGACAGGCCGGCCGCATGAGCGAGCAGAAGACGGGCCTCGAAGCGGACATTGTCGATGCCGGCCGCGGCGAGCGCGACCGCTGTATCGCGCAGCAACGCGTCGTAGGTCGCGCTCAGGCGGCGAGCTCCGCCAGCCGCCCCGCCTCGTCGTCGGCGATCAGGGCGTCGATCAGCTCGTCGAGCCCGCGCCCTTCCAGCACCTCGTCCAGCTTGTAGAGGGTGAGGTTGATGCGATGGTCGGTGACCCGGCTCTGCGGGAAATTGTAGGTGCGGATGCGTTCGCTGCGATCGCCGCTGCCGACCTGGCCCTTGCGGTCGGCGGCGCGCGCATCGTCCCGGCGCTGGCGCTCGACGTCGTACAGACGGGCGCGCAGGATCTTCATCGCCTTGGCCTTGTTCTTGTGCTGGCTTTTCTCGTCCTGCTGGACGACCACGGTGTTGGTCGGAATGTGGGTGATGCGCACCGCCGAGTCCGTCGTATTGACCGACTGCCCGCCCGGACCCGACGAGCGGAAGACGTCGATGCGCAGGTCCTTGTCGTCGATTTTGACGTCGAATTCCTCGGCTTCCGGCAGCACCGCGACGGTTGCCGCCGAGGTGTGGATACGGCCCGATCCCTCGGTCGCCGGCACGCGCTGCACGCGGTGCACGCCCGATTCGAACTTGAGCCGCGCGAACACGCCGCGGCCCGAGACGGCGGCGATCGCCTCCTTGTAGCCGCCGATGCCGGTGTCGGAGAGCTCGAGGATCTCGAAGCGCCAGCCATGCTCGGCGGCGTAGCGCTGGTACATGCGGAAGAGATCGGCGGCGAACAGCGCCGCCTCGTCGCCGCCGGTGCCGGCGCGGATCTCGAGGATGGCGTTCTTCTCGTCGGCCGCGTCCTTGGGCAGCAGCATGCGCTTCACCGCGCGCTCCAGCTCAGGCAGGCGCTTCTTGAGAGAAGCAGCCTCTTCCTCGGCCATCGCCCTCATGTCGGGATCGGCGGCCATGGCCTCGGCGTCCTTGAGTTCGCGCTCGGCCTTGCGCCATTCGTCGATTGCTTCGACCAGTGGGCCGAGATCGGCATATTCCTTGGAGGCCGCGACGAACTTCTGGGAATCGAGATTGCCGGCCGACAGCGCCGCCTGCAGCTCGGCATGACGGGCGGAGATCTGATCGAGTTTTTGAAGCAGGGACATGGAGGCCGGTCGTTACACAAATTCGCCACAAGGCGCAAATACCGCGATCGGACCGGCCGATTCACGCTGCCTATGCTATGCTTCCATCATGGCCAAGGACCTGAGCATCCCCCGTGAGTTCAAGCGACGCGTCCTGCGCGCAATGCCGCATCGCCGCGTCGCCAAGGTCGTCCTCTACGGCTCTCGCGCACGAGGTGACGCCCGTCGGGATTCGGACTGGGATCTGGCGGTGTTCGTTCGCGGCCGGCCGACACCACGTGATCTGTCGATCCTTTCACATGTCGCCTACGATCTGCTGATGGAGACGGGCGCCTTTATTCAAGCGTTTCCTTTCCCCACCCGTCATCAACAGCGGCCAGGTTCTTTCTATAGCAATGTGCGCAAGGATGGCGTTGCTGTATGACGGACAGCCGCCGACAGCACATGCAGAAGGCGGCAAGGTTTCTGCGATCGGTCCAAAGACGAGCGACGTCCGACGAACCGGACACGGTCATTTCGACCGCCTACTACGCGATGCACCATGCGGCTTGTGCCGTGCTGCTGTGGCGAGGCGATCCACTGCCGAAGACACATGCTTCGCTGATAGGTCGATTTGGACTCACGGTTCGTGATTTTGGGCCGGAGGGACGCGAGGCCGGAGCGGCATTGCATGAAGCTTTCCTTCGCCGGACGAGGGGCGACTACGACGTTGACGTGTCATTTGGGCGCAGCGACGCCATTGCCGCTCGGGAGCGAGCGATCAAGTTTGTCGACTACTGCCGCGGACTTCTGCGCAAGCGACCGCGCTAAGCTTTCAAAGCTCCCGCCAAGGCATCCAACGCCACTTCGCGCTGTTCGCCGCTGTCGAGGTCCTTTAGCTGCGCGACGCCCTTGGCGAGTTCGTCGTCGCCGATGATCAGCACGGCGCGGGCATTGAGCTTGTTGGCGCGCTGCAGGCGCCGCTTCATGGTGCCGCGATAGTCCTGCTCGACGGCGATGCCTTGCCCGCGCAGTGCGCGGGCGATGCCGAGCGCCTTGGCCTCGGCGGCAGCGCCGAGCGGTGCGATCACGACCGGCCGCGGCAGCACCGCAGGCTCGTTGCACAGCATCATCAGCCGTTCGATGCCGCCCGCCCAGCCGATGCCGGCCGTCGGCGGGCCACCCAGCTCGGCGATCAGCCCGTCGTAACGGCCGCCACCCAGCACCGTGCCTTGCGCCCCGATGTGAGTGGTCACGAACTCGAAGGCGGTATGGGTGTAATAGTCGAGGCCCCGCACCAGCCCGGCGTCGACCTCGAACGGGATGCCAGCTGCCAAAAGCCCGTCCTTCACCGCCGCAAAGAAGTCCTTGCTGGCCTGGTTCAGGTGGTCGGCGAAGGACGGCGCCTTGGCATTGATCGCCTTGTCGCCCTCATCCTTGCTGTCAAGGATGCGCAGGGGGTTGCGCTGCAGGCGCTCGCGCGAATCCTCCGAAAGTTTCGCGGCGTGGCCGGAATAATAGCCGACCAGTTCCTTGCGATAGACCGTGCGGCTCTCGGGATCGCCCAGGGAATTGAGCTTGAGCACGCAGCGATCGAGGATGCCCAGGCGCTCCAGGATGTCGGCCGCCACCGAGATCACCTCGATGTCGGCGCCGGGCTCGGGCGCGCCCAGCACTTCGAGGTCGATCTGGTGGAACTGGCGCTGCCGGCCCTTCTGCGGCCGCTCGTAGCGGAACATCGGTCCGGCGGCGAAGAGTTTCAGCGGCAATTGTTGGGCGAGCTCGCCGTTGGACACGAAGGCGCGGCAGATGCCGGCGGTATATTCCGGCCGCAGGGTGAGCGACTCGCCGCCGCGATCCTGGAACGTGTACATCTCCTTGGAGACCACGTCGGTCGTCTCGCCGATGCCGCGGGCGAACAGCTCGGTGAATTCGAAGATCGGCGTCGCCATCTCGCGATAGCCGTAGAGCCGCGCGACGTCGCGCGCCGCGTCGATCACGTGCGCGAAGCGCCGGTACTCGTCGGGAAGAAGGTCGTGCGTGCCGCGCACGGGCTGCAATTTGCTCACGAGAAGTCGCCTTGAACCGATCGTCGAAGGAAGAGGTCGAACCGCTACTCCGCGGCGGCCTGGTGTCGCTCGGCCTCGACCGCCTCCGCCGCCTTCGCGGCCTCGATCTCCGCCGCCTTCTTCTCGATCAGCCCGACAAGATGGTCGACGATGTCGGCGTCCTTCAGGCGATGATGCGGTACGCCCGCGATGTAGACCTGGTGCGTGCCGTTGCCGCCGCCGGTGAAGCCGATGTCGGTCTCGCGCGCCTCGCCCGGCCCGTTCACCACGCAGCCGATGACCGATACCGTCATGGGCGTGGTGACGTGGGCGATGCGCTTCTCCAGCGCCTCGATGGTGCGGATCACGTCGTACTGCTGGCGCGCGCAGGACGGGCAGGAGATCAGGTTGACGCCGCGGTGCCTGAGGTTGAGCGCCTTCAGGAGCTCGAAGCCGACCCGCACCTCTTCCTCCGGCTCGGCCGACAGCGAGACGCGAACCGTGTCGCCGATCCCCGCCCACAAGAGCGAGCCCAGGCCAATCGACGACTTCACCGTGCCGGTTCGCAGCGCGCCCGCCTCGGTGATGCCGATATGCAGCGGATAGTCGCAGGCATCCGCCAGCTGCTGATAGGCGGCGACCGCCAGGAAGACGTCGGACGCCTTCACGCTGATCTTGAACTCGTGGAAGTCGTGATCCTGCAGGATACGTGCGTGATCGAGCGCGCTCTCGACCATCGCCTCCGGACAGGGTTCGCCATACTTCTCGAGCAGGTCCCTCTCCAGCGACCCGGCATTGACGCCGATGCGCATGGAACACCCGTGATCCCTGGCGGCTTTGACCACCTCGCGGACCCGCTCGGCGCTGCCGATGTTGCCGGGATTGATGCGCAGGCACGCGGCCCCCGCCTCGGCGGCCTCGATGGCGCGTTTATAGTGAAAATGGATGTCGGCGACGATCGGCGCCTTCGTCGCCTTGACGATGGCCGACAGGGCGGCGGTCGAGGCCTCGTCGGGGCAGGAAACCCGCACGATATCGACGCCCGCCTCTTCGGCCCGGCGGATCTGCGCAATGGTCGCTGGGGCATCGGCGGTCAGCGTATTGGTCATCGTCTGGACGGTGATCGGCGAATCGCCGCCGACCGGCACGGAGCCAACCATGATCTGCCGCGATTTGCGGCGCATGATGTCGCGATAGGGCCTGATGCTCATGTCCACCAATGTAGTCGCTTGGCGGCGGCTTATCCAGCCGACGCGGCCGGCCGGTGGACGGTCTCTAACGCGCGTCTATGACGCGGTAGGCGATGCCCGCCGGCACGACATAGCTTTCGCCGGCCCGGACGTAGGTCTGGGCGAGGACGTCGCCATCAGGCGCCCGCAGCTCGACCCAGCTGTTTCTCCAGACTCGGACCGGCGTGTCGACTTTCACCGGAAGGTTTGCGGCCGCCGCATCGGCGGCTGCGCCGCGCGCCACGGCTTCCTCGACGGGAGCGGGCGCCGGTGCGACGCGCGGCTGGTCGACCGGCGCCGGCGGCTGGGCGGCCTGCGCCTGACCGATGGCAGGAGTGGAGATGACCGGCAGCGGCGGCGGCGCGGGAACGGCAATGACCGCCGGCGGCGGTGGCGGCGCCGGAACGGCAACGACGACCGGCGGCGCAAGCGGCGCGGCCTGGGTCTGTGTTTGAGTGGGCGGCGCCACGCTGTCGCGCCGCGCGGGCCACGCTTCGGCCGGCAGGGCGGGCGGGGTATTGCGGATTTCCGAAGCGGTCTGGCCGGGCGCAGCGGCCGGCGGCGCAGCCGTCGCAGGCCCGGATGCAGGCGTGGCCGCATCGGTCGCCCCGGCGGTCGCGGGACGCGACGCCAGCAGGCGATCCGGCACCGGCGGCACCTTCTCGGCAACGACCGCCTGCTCGCGCGGCAGATAGTGCCAGGCGGCGTAGCCCGCGCCGACGACCAGCAGCACGGTCAGCACGGCCAAACCGATCGGCGCGCGCTTCTCGACGATCGGGAAGTCCGCCGGCAAGGTCAGAGGACGCTTGATCGGAACCGGACCGGAAAGATGATAGGCCGTCATCACCTTCTCGGGGTCGAGACCGACATGCGCCGCATAGGCGCGCAGGAATGCCGGTATATAGGCGGCGCCGGGCAGCTTTTCGAAGCGACCATCCTCGATGGCCTCGAGATGCTGATGACGAATGCGCAGGCTTTTCTCGACCTCCGACAGACCGAGGCCTCGCGCTTCACGCTGGTCACGCAGCAAACGACCAACCGCCCGGCCCGGTGAGGCCTCGCGCTCCAGCGCACGCCAATCGACCTGATCAGGCATGATGAACCCTGCTTGTCCCCTCGTTGGTGATTTTTAGCAGAGCCCTCATGACAGGGCAAAACCCGATTCGACTTCTGGTCGTTAAATTTCGATCGAGTGATCACAAGCGAACAAACGAAGCGTCTCGCGCAGGGGACGATCAGGTTGTGTAAGCGCAGCGTTCATGAAACCTGTTGCCTCGCCGAGATCGAGCGAGCGGATCATCGCTTTCACCGGTCCGATGGCACCGGGCGCCATCGACAGGCTGCGCACGCCGATCGCCAGAAGGGCCAGGGCTTCGACCGGCCGACCGGCCATCTCGCCACACACGGCAAGGTCCACACCGGCCGGCCGTACCTTCTCAACCACAAAATGTAGCAGCCGAAGCACCGCGGGGGACAAGCTGTCGTAGCGGGCGGCCACGCGGCTGTTGCCGCGATCGGCGGCATAAAGGAACTGCACGAGATCGTTCGTACCCACCGAAATAAAGTCGACCTGCGGCAACAGGCTGTCGAGTTGCCAGGCCAGCGCCGGCACCTCGAACATAACGCCAACACGCAGTCGCTCGGGCATGGCCTGCCCGCGCCGCTTGGCGCGCTCCAATTCGAGGTCGAGCAGTCGCCGGGCGCTCAAAAGCTCGCTCACATCGGCGATCATCGGGAACATGATCGACAGGGGCCGGCCGTTGGCCGCCAGGATCAGAGCGCGCAGTTGCCCGCGCAACATGGCCGGCCGGTCGAGGCCGATGCGGATGGCGCGCCAGCCCATGGCGGGATTGTCGTCGCCCAACGCACCGACATAGGGCAGGACCTTGTCGCCGCCGACGTCGAGCGTGCGAAAAGTGACCGGTCGGCCGTCGGCCAGGTCGAGCACGCGGCTGTAAAGCCAGGCTTGCGCGTCGACGTCGGGAAATTCCGAACGCACCATGAACGGAATCTCGGTGCGATAGAGGCCGACTCCATCGGCGCCGGTATCGTCGAGATGCTGCATGTCGATCAGCAGGCCGGCATTCATGTGCAGCGAGATGCGCGCCTGATCGCGCGTCGTCGACGGCAGGTCGCGCAGCGCCGCGTACTTGCGCCGGCGCTCGTCACGCGCGTCGATCGCGGCATAGATGGTCTGCAGGATGTCCTCGGCCGGCCGCACCAGCACCTGGGCGCTGTCGCCGTCGACCACGATCGGATCGCCCGCCTCGATCCGCGCCAGCACGTCGGGCGCGCGGCCGACGACAGGGATGTCGAGCGCGCGTGCCACGATCGCCACGTGGCTCAGCGCCGAGCCCTCCTCGAGCACCAGTCCGCGCAGCCGCGTGCGGTCGTAGTCGAGCAGTTCCGCCGGGCCCATGTCGCGGGCGATGACAATCATGTCGTCGGGCAGCGAACTGGGATCGGCGGCGACGCGGCCCGACAGGCGCAGCAGCAGACGGTTGGTGAGATCCTGCAGATCGCTCAGCCGCTCGCGGATGTAGGGGTCGCTCGACTGGCCGAGCCGCGCGCGCACGTCGTCGAAAGCGCGCTGCACGCCGGCTTCGGCGGTGAGACCGGATCCCACCGCCTCGCGCACCCGCTCGAGCCAGCCGCGATCGTCGATGAACATGCGGAACGTCTCGAGGATCTCGCGCTGCTCGCCCGACTGCATGTCGTGCGCCTCGAGCATGCGGTCGATGTCCTCGCGCACGCCGTGCGCGGCATCCTCGAAGCGCGCCAGTTCCTGACCGATATCCTCGGCCACCACCTTGTGGATGGCGATGCGCGGCTCGTGCAGGACGGCGTGGCCGATGGCGACGCCCGGCGTCAGCTGCACGCCGTCGACGCGCAGCGGCAGCAGGCCCAGCCCGTCGACCTGCTGCACCTCGTTGGGGCTGACGAAGTGGCCGGCCGAGATCAGCTCCGCCAGCACCATGGCGATGGTCTGCAGGGTCTCGATCTCTTCCTCGTCGTACTGGCGACGGGTCCGGTTCTGCACGACCACCACGCCCAGCATGCGACCGGCGCGCACGATCGGCACGCCGGCCAGCGAGTGATAGATCTCCTCGCCGGTTTCCGGGCGGTAGGCGAATTGCGGGTGGCTCTGCGCGTCGTCGAGCGCCAGCGGCCGGGCATGGGCCGCGATGTCGCCGACCAGGCCCTCGCCGACCCTGAGGCGCGTGCGGTGCACCGCCGAGGGATTGAGGCCCTGGGTGGCGAACAGCTCGAGCACCTCGCCGGCGCGCAGGAGATAGATCGAGCAGACCTCGGCCACCATCTCGTTGGCGACCAGGCGCACGACCTCGCCCAGCGTGTCCTCGACGGAGTCGGCACGCGCCATCGTGTCCCGGAGCCGCTTTAGGAGCATTCGCGGTCCGGCCAAAGGAGTCGATCTCTCCATGGTCAGACCGCTAGATGCTTGAGTCGGATGACGACAAAGCTACGGTCGATCACGCATGCGCAGACGCGCCATGCCGTCGCAGCCCCCTCAATCAGAGCGCGGCTCGGGCGGGGGGTCAGGCGGGCATTTTGGCAGGCCATATGGAAGCGGTCGGCGCGCATGGCGTGCTTATAGCAAGACCCGCGCCGAACTGCCTACCCGCTTGTTCGCGCAGCCTTCTTCGCACAAGCGAGAAGGAAACTGGTGCCGTCAGGCGGCATCCAGCTCGTAAGCTGTGTGCAAGGCGCGGACGGCGAGCTCGGTATACTCGGCGGCCACCAGCACGCTGATCTTGATCTCCGAGGTCGAGATCACCTGGATGTTTATCCCCTTGGCGGCCAGGGTCTCGAACATCTTGAGCGCCACGCCGGTATGGCTGCGCATGCCGACACCGATCACCGAGACCTTGGCGACGTTGATGTCAGCCTTGATCTCGGCGAACTTGAGGTCGGCCTTGGCCCGTTCCAGCCGCTCGACCGCCCG
>Ga0210383_10001633_pt1 | contig 20439 bp, 21 predicted proteins | sample IncBWC14OmetaG_FD_160072 | JGI IMG/M metagenome (GOLD analysis project Ga0210383, IMG submission 160072) | Forest soil microbial communities from Barre Woods Harvard Forest LTER site, Petersham, Massachusetts, United States - Inc-BW-C-14-O ... | reverse complement strand
CCGTGATTATCCGCCAGGCGCAGCTCCGCATCCCAGTCGACCGGCTCCTCCAGCAGGCACCGGATGCGATCGAGCGCGCTCCCATCGGGGTCAGCCGAACTCGCAGCCAGCAGAAGATCCCACTCAAGTGCAACCGAGGTAGTTGGCGCATTGCTCACGGATGTCGAGCCATCTTAGCAGGGCAACGGAGCCCCCCTCGAATGCGGCCCGGCGACTGTGCGCTTCACCTAAGGCACCGCCGGCGGTTACTTCCGTCACCTCCACCAGCTCTTTATTAGCCCTCGATTCGCCCAATATTCTGTCAAACTTAAGGTGTCGGAAGCGCTCTAAGAACAGGATCGAGTAAGCATCGCATTAGGCATCCCAGATGGAAGTATTCACACCCAAGACGACGCGACGCAGCACTCGAGTGCGGGTGGAAATTCCCATCACCGTGACTAGCCTCGACCGGAAACACGTGTTCGCCGCCGAGTGCGTGGCCCTGGTGGTGAGCGCGCAGGGCTGCGGATTCCGCACCCCGCAAGCCTTGCCGCTAGAAACTCCAGTTCTGCTGAGCAATCTGCCGGGCGGTGGAACCGCTTCCGGCCGCGTGGCCAATTGCCTGCCCCTGGGCAGCGAAGGAAAGCAATTTCTAATCGGAGTAGCGCTCTACAACCCCGGAAATGTGTGGGGAATTGCCGATCCGCCCGCGGATTGGAATTGTGCCCCCACAGCCAGCCCTGCCTCAGGAAGTGCCGTCAAGGCCGCACCCGCCAGCAAGAATGTTTGGCCCTACAACATATTCTCGGGCCAGCGCGAGGCCCATCCCAGCAGAAAATAGTGGTCAGCTTTCAGGGGTCCGTGATCAGTGGCTAGTGATCACTCGTTGACAGTCCGAACGCCCCACAGCAATGCAGATTCCTCCGAGGGATCTACACTGGCCACCGACCACTGACCACTGGCCACTGATTTTTGGCTCTTTCGTAACCTCGTCCCGTTGCGGACGAAGTGCCATACTCTAGCCACGATGTCTCAGACGCCAGAACCGGTTGCGCAGGCCTCACCGTCCGTAGCCTTTCAAGTCGGCAAGGACCGCCCGTTTCGAGTCAAGTTGCGTGGCTCCGTTCTGTCGCTCATCCGTCTGCCCAACCGGCGCCAGGTACGAGGCAAAGTGCATCAGCTTTCCACCAGCGGCGGCCTCATGCACTTGGAAAAGCCTCTCGACGAAAAGCTGCGAGTGGAAGTCATCTTTCACCTCGGCGAGACCACCGTCCGCGAGAAAGCGGAAATGATGTTCCCCATGTGGGCCACGCAAGGTTGGCTGCAGCCCTTCCGCTTCATCGATCTGCCCGAGGCCACCAAGAAGGCCCTCGAAGCCAACCTGTTGTCGTTCGTGCAGCGCCTGCAAGATCCAAATTCTTAAGTCAGCATCACTCTCCGCCACGCAATCTTGAACCCTCTGTCTGCCGCATTGTCTTCCAAAAACAAGAGGCCGCCCGGCGGACGGCCTCTTCTGAAATCATCTTGCCCTCAAATCCTAGGGCTTAAACACGATCGTTCCAAACGTTCCTGCAAGGTTATTGCTGGGCCCCGCCGTAAAGAACATTTGATTGAACCCTCCGTTCTGGCCCCCCTTTGTGCCATCGCCGAAATCAATCCCCCAAAGCTGGTCGATACGTACGATGTTTCCGTTTGTGTCTTTGATCGCTCCCACAAACCTCTTCGTCAGAGGGTCGAAAGCATTGATGGTTCCCCCGTTAGTGTTGTTCGAGATCAACAGCGTATTGCTCAGCGGTCCAAAGTGTCCCGGGGCGGCAGCAATTCCCCAAGGCTGGTCCAAGGGCGCCCCCTGCAGCAAATGCGCTCCCGGGGTCACAGGCGTACCATCCTCGCTAAACACGTCGACGAAACCCCCGTTCCCACCTTTGACACTGGCAAACGTGACATATACCAGCCCGTTGATGTCGCGGATCCCGAACGGGGCAAAGCCCTCAGGCAGCGTGGTATCGGTAAACGAAGTCACTAGGCTGAAGTTTCCGTCGTAAACATCCACCTTGTTGTTCGCCTCGTCGGCCGCATACAGGAAGTTCCCTGATGGCTTGTTTGTAATCGCCAGGCCGGTGTACATCGCCGGAGATGCATTAGTCGACGTATTCACCGCCACAATCGCCGCGTTGAAGTTCGATTGCGGCGCCCAACCGCTTATGGTTCCATCAAGCGTGGCAAACAGAAAAACCGAGGGCCACCCCTGCACCTGAAACTCGCCGCTCGTCGACGCGCTCCACACGATCCCCGTCGGCGAGCCCGGCCCGTTTCCTCCACCCGTCGGAACCAGCACCTTCAATTGCTGCACGATCGCTCCGTTGAAATCATAAAGCGTCGACCATCCGGAGCTATTGTCGCTAAGCCACCAGGCCGAGCCGGGCGCGTGCACTAATCCCCATGCATTTACGATCAGAGGGTCCGTATGCCTCGCGGCTCCTACCTGATTCGAGTCCAAGTTTGTGAGTTGATACTGCGCTAGGGCTGCGTTCGAAACCAGCATCAACGCCAGGCCAAAGCAAACCGTGTAAGCAATCCCGCGACGCTGCATAAAGCCTCCTCTTTCTTATTGCAATGTCAGAGGCAGTGGTAGCTCGGCAACCCGCATTCGAAAGGCTGATTCGAAAGGCTGGACCGCAACTTCTCTGACCGCTGTTGGGGGATGCTAGGATCGCCCGGGGATCAGTTTGTCACCAACATGTAATGAGTTTGTACAATTGTTGTCTGGAGAGGGCGGAAAGGCTATGGCACCAAGCAACGTTATTTTCTGGGAAGTCGACACCCAAGCGGACTTCATGCTCCCCGGCGGCAAGCTCTATGTGCCCGGCGCTGAACACCTGCTCCCGAATATTCGCCGGCTCACCGACGCCGCCCGCCAGGGCCGCGTCTTCCTGGTCTCCCACGGTTGCTTCCACGCCAAGGACGATCCCGAGTTCAAGACCTTCCCGCCGCACTGCATCAAGGGCACAGCAGGATCCGCATACGTTCCAGACGCCCTGACTGAGAAAGTTGTGTCCGTGCCAAACGAGCCCACAGCAGCCCTGCCTTCCGACCTTGCGCAATATCAGCAGATCCTCCTCGAAAAACAAACCCTCGACATTTTCGAATCCCGGCACGCCGACGAATTGGTAAAGCGGTTAGGAAAAAATGCCGAGTTCGTGGTTTTCGGCGTAGTAACGGAATACTGCGTTCGCTTGGCCGCCAAGGGATTACTCAAGCGCGGCCGCCGCGTCTCCGTGGTCAAGGACGCAATCGAAACCCTGAATGCCGAAGACGGGGCGCGCACCTTGGCCGAGCTGCAAGCTCTGGGAGCAAAATTCATCACCACCGATCAGGCGTTGGCGTTACTCGACAATCCGAACTAGCAAGCCAGGCGAGCAAGTATTCCTCGGTCCGAACACTTGTTTACTTACCCAGATCCACCACCGCAACCTTGTTCACCCCGCTGCAAGCCAGATACAACTTCCGATCCGGAGTCGCCACCATATTCCGAACCGTGCCGCCTCCAGACGGAATCGCCTTCGAACTAAAGCTTTCCGACTTGGGATCGAACCTGACCAAAGTATTCGGTTTCACCCCCGATTCGCTGTACCAAACCTCGCCGTCACTCGTGATCGCAATCCCATAAGGTTCCGATTCAGACCCTCCTGGCGACAACCATTCCTTCAACAGCGTCCCGCTCGACGGATCAAAATGCCCCAGATACCCACGCGCAAAATCCGTGTAATAAATCGTGCCGTCCGGCGCCGGTGCGAGACGCCGCGGACAAGCACCCACGGCCGGCAAACTGTATTCGCGAATCTTCATCGTGCCCCGGTCAATGCTCCCAAGCTTGTTCGACCCAAACTCGCAAAAGAAAAGCGTGCCCTTCGGCAGGACCACAATGCCGTAAGGCACGGCATGCGCGGTCGGCACCATAGCTAGACTCATCTTGCCCGTCTTCGGATCGAGCCGCCCAATATAGTTGGTCTCTTCGTTCGTAAACCACAAAACGCCATCGTGGTCGAAAACCGGAGTGTGCGGGTCAATCTTCGTGCCATCGGCAGGCCGATATTCCGTGATCTCCCTGGTCTTCGGATCAAGCTTGCCCACGTAACCGCCAGAGATCGCGGTAAACCAGATGTAGCCATCTCTATCGGCAACCAGCCCATGCGGACCCGAATTCGTGGTCTTCAAAGCAAATTCCTTAAATTCTCCGGTCTTCGCATCGAGCCGTCCCAGCTTGTTCGCGCCCTGCCCGGTATACCAAAGCGCCCCGTCAGGCGCGAGCGCCGGATCGTGCGGCCGCGATTTCGGCGTAGGCACTTCGTACTCTGTGATCTGGACATCCAGCGTACCAACCGTCGTGGCGCCGGCAAACGTGGCAGCCAGCAGGAACATGCAAAGTTTGCGTAGAGACATACATGCTCTCCTTCGTCAAAATTGTAATCCTCGTCTGCGATCCTCTCCCACTGGTTTAGGTCCGGCACCGGATGTGCACTTAGCTGAGATCGACGGCTATGATATGTCTGCATCACGGAGTCCAATTTTGCGTGTGGTGACACGGTGCTCGAGTGGCTAAAGCAGAAAGAATGCGAGATAGGCGCAGGCGTCCGGTGGACGCCGCTCCGCTGGCGCCAAAACCGCACAGTTGGCAACCGCGTCCATGGATGCGGATCGCAGTCGCCGCGGCTGCTCTGTGCGCCCTTGTCTTGATCGCCTACGCCGGCAGCCTAAGCAATGGTTTTGTATGGGACGACAACCAGCAGATCGTGATGAATCCTGATCTCCGGCCCGATGCGCCGTGGTCGCACTTGTTCTCATCTGACGTTTGGGGTTACAAGCATCACGATCAGCCCGGCCATACCAACTATTACCGGCCGTTGCAAATGGTGTCCTATCGACTGACGGCGGAGTGGTTCGGACTTCAGCCTCAACCTTTGCACCTTCTCAGCCTTCTATTCGCCTTAGCCGGGGTTCTCGCCGCGTTCGCAATTTACTTGAAGTTGACTCGGAGTCCCGCGGTTGCATTCGCCGCAGCCGCCCTGTTCGCAGTCCACCCAGTCCACTCCGAAGCCGTTGACTGGATTGCCGCTCTGCCCGAGCTTGGGTGTGCAACCTTCGTTCTCATCTCGTTCGCCCTGTTTCTCTCTACCCGCGATCCCGGCTCAGGCCTGATTCCGACGCGGCGTTTTCTCCCCAGGCATTGGGTCCTGCTGAGCCTATCTCTGCTGGCGTTCGCCGCAGCGCTGTTGTGGAAAGAAACGGCCATGGTTTTTCCCGTAATCATCGCGGCCTACGCAGTTTGCCTTCAACCAGGCAATTTCCCAGGCGATTTCAAAGCGCGGCTTCTCTCGCCGGTAAAGCTTAGCGCCCCGTTCTGGTGTGTGTTGGCTGCCTACCTCGTTTTGCGCTTTCGCATGCTTGGCTCTCTCACCACCCGCCAGCGAATTTGGGGGCTGACGAACTTTCAGGTGGGCTTGAACATCTTCCATCTCTTTGCACAGTACTGGTGGAAGCTCATCGCCCCTCTACATTTGAACGCTTATTATGTGTTCTCTCCAGTGCGCTCCATTGCGGACCCGCGAGCGATAGTCGGCATTCTCTTTGTGGCTCTCGCCTGCGTCGCGACCTGCTATGCGTTGAGCCGCGCTCCATTGATCGCCTTTGCAGGGTTGTGGGTGTTCATAACGCTGCTGCCGGTGATGAATATTTATGCGCTGGGTCGCAATGTCTTCGCGGAACGTTATCTCTACCTTCCATCGGTCGGCTTCTGTCTCCTCGCAGCAATCATCGCGGCTTCCGCCGTGAAGCGATTACCCGAGTCCATCCGGAAGCCTCTATCCGCTCTTGTTCTCCTAGCCGTCGTAGTATGGTTCTCCGGGGAAACGTTCGCCCGCAACCCCGACTGGCGCGATGACGCAACCTTGTTCCGCAAGACTCTCGATGTGTCGCCCGATGCGCCTTTTGTGCATTTTATGGTCGCCGCCACGGAGGGCGAAAATCCCGCCGAACCCGAGTCCGCCGAAGCGCACTACCTGCGGGCGATTGCCTTGGCGGAGGATGAGAATCCTCCCGATTTGCTTGATCTGGCGCGCAGCTACGAAGGTTTGGCATCTCTTTATTCCGATCGCGGCGATTATGCCCGAGCCCTCCAGGTCCTGCGCCAGTGGCGCAACGCTGTTCCGAGCGCTCCTGAATTGGATGCCGAAGAGGGCCTCATCCTTTTGAAATCTGGGCGCTGGCAGGGAGCCGAGCCGCTCTTGAATCGCGCCTACGCGGCCCGCCCCCAGGACGAAAACGTCCTTAACGCACTCGGCCTTCTCGCCTGGGAACACCAGCGAAATCTCGTTGAAGCCGAGCGCTACTTTACGCGCGCGCTCGCCATACACACAGCGAGAGACGATTTCCAGGCTTCGCTGCACAACAATTTAGGCGGCGTCTACGGCGATCTCGAGCAGTTTCCCTTAGCCCTCGAGCAATTCGAATCTGCGGTCTCCATTTCCCCGCAGGACGCGGAGTATCACACGAACCTGGCGATCGCGTTGGCGGAATTGAATCGCTACGAAGAGGCAGCCGCCGAGGTTAAGATTGCGCTGAGAATCGCTCCCGATTATCCCCCGGCACGCGCGGTTCTCGAGCGACTGCAGCGTCGCTGAGCGCTCAGCCGGCGAGAGCTTCAATCGCCTGCACCGCATCAGCGGGCAGGCCCAGCGCCAAGCTGGCCAGATCCTGCCTCATGTGCTCGCCATCAGATGTGCCAGTCAGCGGCAGCATCCCTACCGCGCGGGCAAAGGCGAACACAATCTGTGCCGGAGTGGAATTCGTGCGCGCCGCGAGGCCGGTGACCGCAGAATGGCGAAGCACTTCCACATTCGCGGTAAGCAGCGAAAAGCCCTGATACACGATCTTCCGCTCGCGGCAGAACTGTCGCACCTCGCGGTCCCATCCAAAGCGCGCGTAGCACCGGTTCTGCACGAACGCCGGAGTCTCTGAGTGCGCCGCAACCATCTGCTCCAGATGCCGCAAAGAAACGTTGCTCACGCCCAGCAGCCGCGCGCGCCCGGCATCGCGCTCCTTCTTCATCGCTTCCCAAACCTCGGCATCCGCATCGGTCCATCCGTGGCCTGACGAAGGTCCATGCAGTACGTAGCTGTCAACGTAATCCACCGCCAGATGTTCCAGCGAACTGGCTATCGACTGCGCAACTTGTACGGAAAGGCTGGCCTCAGGGTCATAGGGCAGTCGGTGATCCTGTCCAGGCCGGTAAGTGAATTTCGTCTGCAGAAAAAGATCGGCTCGCGTCACCACTCCCGCGCGATAAGCCGCCGCCAACCCCTGTCCCACTCCAGCTTCGAAGTAATGCCGCCGTTGGTTAGCTGTGTCGATGCCCCGAAATCCCACGCGCAGCGCGAGTTCCACCAAGGCAGGGGTCCGCCCCTCCTTCCACGCAGTCCCATAGAGAAAATCTGGAGCAGATGAAGCGCGAACAATTGGCATGACGCTATTCTGCCACGAGCCTCCGCCACTTAAACCTGTGTTAGCTTAATAGAAAAGCGGGCCCGTAGCTCAGTGGTTAGAGCCGTGGACTCATAATCCATTGGTCCCAGGTTCGAATCCTGGCGGGCCCACCAGGCATTCTCCAATCTCAATCTCTTAAGCATCTTGACCACCGGCTGCTTTGCTTCAGCAGAACAAGCGTGCGCGTGCAACTTTAGCTCGCTGCTCGTGTTTTCGTCCTGCAACAGGAGGATTATTATGCGGAGTCGCTGCCATGTATCGCTCGCCTCAACCGTGGTTGCTTTCAACTGTGTCCTTGCGGCTTTGTCCGTTAATGCGAATGCGCAAAGCGTCGTTCCTATCTGCAATCCCAGTATTATTGCGAACAAAGAGTTGGTCACTCCAGCACAACGGAAAGCCGCCGGCGACAGGGCATTACCGCCGCTGACCGACCAGGCCGATGGTTTTGCCTGGCCGGATACGGAGTTGGGGGTGATTAAAGCAGATGGCGGCTATGTGTTCTTCGGCAGTGACGGTGGATACCATGCCCGCCAGTTCTGGGAGGGTCGGTACTACGGCAACAACAAGTACGGGTCGATCACACGGACGATTGGAACGCTGGACAATCCGTTGGGGACCGAACCTCCGATCGATGTCACGATCAATCCCAATCCTGACCCTTCAGTAAATCCGTTTTATTCCAGCTATGACTATATGGGCGGTGGGCCTGTGTATTTGGTTCCACAGGGCATGCCCGGAGCGGGCAAGCTGCTGATGGTGTACCACGCGGAGATTCCCACGATCACGACGCAAAGTTTCGATTCGCTGTTCGCGCTGGCCTCTTCCTCAGATGGCGGAATGAGTTGGACCGACCTGGGCGAGATCGTTCGCATCAACCAAGGCTACCGGTCTGACATGGACGGCTACGATATCGGCGATGCCAACCTCGTAATCTCGCCCGACGGCAAGTATTTCCAGATCTATTTTTCGGATTGGCTGGCGAATGGCACAACGCACTGGGGAACACCGCCTACGATCACTATTGTTTCGGTAGCGCGGGCGACGATCTCCTCTGTGTTGAATGACGCGTTTGGCGAGCATCCGCGCGCCGCCGCCTTTCAGAAATACTACGAGGGGTGGCATCTCGATCAGGGGCTTGGAGGATATTCGCAGGACCTGAATCCGAACGGGGCTTACGCTGGAAATATGCAGGTTGCCTATAACTCCTACCTGAAACGCTACCAGATGTTTATTAACCAGGGAGTGCTGATTGCGTATGCCGAATCTCCGGATGGGATGAAGTGGTCGATCCCCTCGGTGCTGCATGATTTTCGCAAGGATCCAGGCATGCCCTCGGTTTACGACGTCCCAGTAGGCACTGGCGAAAACCCGGGCATTCTGGATAAACAGTTTTACATCCTCTACACGCGTTCTCCGCAGGGACTAGGGTGGACCGGCGCATCCGTGGATCGATTCACGGTTTCGTGCCAGTAAGGCGCGAACGTCATCGATGATCTCCGGTTTGATGACTCCGGTTTGATGATCTCCGGCTTGATGGTCTCCGGTTTGCGGAGATTCTCGGGCAATGTGACAATGGCTGTATGCAAAAATTCTCTACCACCGCAATACACCTATTAGCGGCCGGGATGCTGCTGGGCAACGCCCTGGCGCAGCAGACTCCGGCAGCGACGACTCCACCAGCTTCCCCGGCCCCGGCCACTTCTCCCAAAGCGCAGACTCCGGCGGCGCATTCCGCCACTGCAGCAAAGAAACCTGCAGCGGCTCCTCTGGCTCTCAAAACCCAGAAAGATAAGTTCAGCTATGCCCTCGGGATGAATCAGGCAAAAAGGATGAGCGAGGGTCTTAAGAAACAGTCGGTCCCGTTCGATTCCGCGATCTTCCTCCGAGGGATGAAAGATGGCTTTGCCGGGGGCAAGACGCTGCTCACCGAGGAGGAAGCTCAGGCCGTGATGACCGAAATGCAGAAGCAGATGCACGAGCAGCAGCAGGCTAAGGCGCAGCAAGCCGCGGCAGGCAACAAGAAAGAAGGCGACGCTTTTCTCGCCGCTAACAAAGGCAAAGAAGGCGTAGTCACGTTGCCCAGCGGGCTGCAATACAAGATTGTGACGGCAGGCACAGGGCCGAAGCCCACCACGAGCGATTCCGTGGTCTGCAACTATCGCGGCACCCTGATCAACGGCACCGAGTTCGACAGCAGCTACAAGCGCGGGCAGCCCGCCACGTTCCCCGTCACTGGAGTGATCAAAGGATGGACCGAGGCGCTTCAGCTTATGCCGGTCGGTTCGAAGTGGCAGCTCTTCATTCCAGCCGATCTGGCTTATGGAGACCGCGGCGCGGGCGCCGACATTGGGCCTGGGGCCACTCTCGTTTTTGAAATCGAGCTGCTCTCCATCGCCGACAAGAGCAAAGATAAGGCTCCCGGAGCAGGCGAGGACAAGAAATAGGTATTCAGCCATTGGCTGTCGGGCTTCGGCTGAGAGCGTAGTCCGAACCCGACAGCCGAAGCCCGTATAATAATTTCAGCTTAACCAGAGTCTGACTGAAGGACGTGTATGGCGCACACTGTTTTTTGCGTGAAGTTGAAGAGAGAAATGCCTGGGCTGGACGAGCCGCCTTTCGACAATGATCTCGGCCGCAAGGTCTACGACAATGTGTCCCAGGAAGGTTGGCGGATGTGGACCGAGCACTGCAAGATGCTGCTCAACGAGTACCGGCTGAACCCTGCCCGGCGAGAAGATCAGGAAGTCATCGTCAAGCAGATGGACCAGTTCTTCTTCGGGGAAGGCTCCGCGGTCCCTAAGGAGTATGTGCCCCCGGCACAGAAATAGAAATAAGGATTCGTTCGTGGCGCGGTACGGACGGCAGGTTCCTCTCTTCGCTCGCTATCGCTCCGCTCCGATCGGAATTACAAGACTTTCTTTCGTTGGCCCCGGTCGGATCGACAAAGCCTTCGTGGAATTCATAGTGTCTCCTCAATAATCCAAATCGATCCAGGCTCGTTCGCACAATCAAATATTGTGCTGCTATCATTGCGGCTATGTCCACGGCACAAACCTGGGATCCCGCGACCTATGCGCGCAACGCGAGATTTGTATCCGACTTAGGGTCGCCTGTCTTGCAGCTGCTTGCGGCAAAGCCCGGCGAAAGGATCCTCGACCTGGGTTGCGGAGACGGCGTACTCACGAAAAAGCTGGTGGATCTTGGTTGTGAAGTGGTTGCGGTTGATTCGAGCGTTCCGCAGGTCGAAGCTGCGAAGAAGCTCGGCTTGAACGCGCACGCCATCAGCGGCGAGGACCTGCCCTACACGGAAGAATTCGACGCCGTGTTCAGTAACGCCGTGTTGCACTGGATTAAGCGCGCGGATCCGATGATTGCCGGAGTGTATCGGTCTTTGAAACCGGGCGCACGATTTGTTGCTGAATGTGGAGGCCACGGTTGCGTTCAGAAGATCCGGGCTGCTCTGGTTCAAGCGTTGGATCGCCGTGGGGTCGATGGCGAGGCTCGCGTTCCGTGGTATTTCCCCACACCCGGCGACTACGCGACCAGGCTGGAACGCGCAGGGTTTCGCGTCGATAGCATTGCGCTGATCCCGCGCCCAACTCCCTTGCCTGGCGACATTGTCGGATGGTTGGAAACTTTCGCTCTCAATTTCTTTCAAGGCTTCTCCGACAAAGAGCGCGACGACTATCTGCATGAGGTTCGCACGGCCCTGGAACCGCAACTTCGCGACGCTGATGGGACTTGGGTGGCCGACTACGTACGGCTGCGATTCGCAGCTACGAAGGCTTGTGAGCGGTCGGGTTCTGGCGCACTTCTTTAGGAATGACTCTTCTCAGGAGAGGCGCATCCGTTGGCAGCTTTGAGGCGAGTTGCACAGGTCCTTCGTTGGAAGTCGCCCGCGTTGCGTGCGACTCCGCTTCCTCAGGATGACAAAGTCAAAGGCGACGTACAGGGGTTCCGTCCCACAGGTGCGCCTGTGGGCTGAAATAGGGATCATTCGCCATGCGGATGAAAGCCGCTTCCGAGGCAGGAGATGAACTGATGCGCCAATCAGCCTCCTTGTTGATGTCGAACCATACGACACCTTTGATAAGCGGGAAGCGGGTGCGCAACGTCGGAATGATGTTGTCGATCCATTTTCCTTTGTCCCCACCAGCTTCAGCGGACGCCATCTCTCCAATCAGAATCGGTTTCTTCTTGGCTGCCAGCAGCGGGTAAATATTCTGAAACACCTGCTGGAAGCTTTGCCAGCCGCCGTTCGTCGTACCCCAGTTGTAGCCATCGACCCCGGTCCAATCGACGTAGGCGTCGCCGGGATAGTAGTCCATCGTAGTGCGGTTGCCTCCGGGGGTATCGGTGACGTTCGGACACCACGCCCAAACCACATTGTTCGCGCCTGCGGCCACGAAGAGGTCGTGAATGTGTCGATAAGCGGAAACGTACAGTGGAGCGTTGTTGCCACTCCAAGCCTCGTCGCCGTTCATCTCGGCGGCAAAGTCGAGAAAAAACTTCTTGCCGAGCGCTTTCGAACCTTTGGCACGCGCGATGATCGTGGCATCGAGGCTTCCATCAGCGATCCTCGCGAAGTCGATATTATGTGGTTCCCAACTGATAAGAGGAATGCGTCCCGCGGCCAGGTCAGCCTGGGTAACGCTTCCGGTCCAATCGGCGTCCCACGAGTAGTAGGCGAGGTGAATAACGGGTGTGCGCCCGAGTTTTCGCGTCGTCTCGTCGATGCTGCCGGCGCCGTAGAATTGCCCGAGCAACGCGCCCGACGCAGGCTCGAGAATAGACGATCGAACCGACGCCCCGCGCGGCTTCTGCCCTGCGGCATTCGTAGGCGCTCCGCTCAAAGCCAGTGCGACAATGCCCGCCAGACAGGCAGCTAAGATCAAAGGTTTGCCCATGATCTCCATAGCTTAATACATACAGCTTCCACAGGATGAGAACTCAGGGGGATCCGAATGACATTCTTATTGCACTTCGTTTAGGCTGCGGGGTGGCACAAAGCAAAGTGCTATCGCGGAGGAATCACTTGCGTTCTATCCATCGATTAGTAATTCATGCTTTTCTGGTTCTCGTGGTCTCAGGGGTTGGCATAGCAGCAGGCACTCACTCTGATCTTTATGTTTCCACCAGCGGCGACGATTCGAATCCTGGGACGATCGAGAAGCCGCTGCAAACCATTCAACATGCCGCAGACATCGCGAAGCCCGGTGACACCGTTAATCTGCGCGCAGGTACGTACTGCCAGCAGCTAGCGGTGAAAGTCTCAGGGAACGCGGAGCAAGGCTTCATCACGTTTCGCAGCCAGCCGGGAGAGCACGCGATTCTCGACGGGGGTTGCCTCACGCCTCCGGCAGGCGAGAGCAACATGGTGCGACTGACCAACGTGAGCTTTGTGCGCATCGAGGACCTGGAGATACGCAACTACCGGACCAGCGACTTTGGCAGCGTGCCAGGTGGAATCCGCGTATTCGGCGGCGGCTCGCATATCGAAATCCTGCATAACGACGTGCATCACATCGAGCAGAACTCGCCGCGGCGGCTGCGGCCGGGCAGCGGGGCCAACGGCTTTGGGATTTCTGTTTACGGCACTTCCGCCACCACTCCAATCAGCGACCTGGTCATTGACGGCAACGATGTACACCATCTCAAGACGGGATCGAGCGAATCGCTGGTGGTGAACGGCAATGTGGCCGGGTTCCGCATCACCAAGAACACGGTACACGACAACAACAATATTGGAATCGATGTGATCGGCTTTGAACACACGGCGCCAGACCCGGCCGTCGACCGCGCGCGCGATGGCGTGGTGAGCGAGAACCTGGTTTATAGCATCACTGCGAGAGGCAATCCGGCCTACGGCGAGACCCCTGACTCCGACGGCATTTACGTGGATGGCGGAACTCGAATTCTGATTGAGCGCAACGTCATCCACGATGCGGACTTCGGCATTGAGCTGGCGAGCGAACACCGCGTCGGGAGCACCAGCCACATCATCGCGCGCAACAATCTGATTTATTCCTGCCATGCTCCCGGATTCGCCATTGGAGGCTATGACGAAAAGCGCGGGACTACTGAAGACGTGGTGATTGTGAACAACACGCTCTACAAGAATGACACCTGGAAGACAGGACAGGGTGAGGTCCTGATGCAGTTCTACATGCGCAACAATGTCTTCAAGAACAACATCGTCTACATTGGCGACCACGGACTAGCGATGACCAGCAAGTCTGGCCGCATGGATGGCGGCGCCCCCACGGTGACGATGGATCACAACATTTATTACTTTCCATCCGGTTCGAAAGCCGTGAAATGGTCTTTCGACACGAAAAATTACTCGAGCTTCGAGGAGTATGTCGCCGGGTCGGGCAATGATCAGAAATCGCAATTTGCGGATCCGCAATTTGTCGACACCGGTGCGCACAACTTTCATCTGCGGCCGGACTCTCCGGCGCGGAATGGCGGCGAAGATTTGGGATCGCCAATGGTCGGCGATCAGGATCTCGACGGCCATCCCCGGATGCGGGAGAAGAAAATTGACATAGGCTGTTACGAGATGCCGTAGCAGCACATTTCCCCCAGCTTGAATCCAGCCTCTTGTTGAGGTGCGTCATCCCGAAACCCGGCGCCGTTCAGCCGGGTGAGGGATCTCCCCCTAGACAAGCGCATGCAAGCGGGAGGTCTTTCGCTGCCTAGCCGTCCTTGCGGTAAAGCAGGTCGCGCATAGCTTGCCTGCGGGCTTCGTTCGCTTCCTTCAAAGTCTTGCGTTCGTCGGCGTCCGTACTGCGCTTCGTAGCGGCGTCAGTATTCTCAGGCGTGCTACAGGCCGGACAGCGGTTGGCGAAGCCGGGCTTGTCCGGCCTCAGCTCGAACTCTTCTGAGCAAACCGCGCAGACTCGGATGGGGAATGCCATGCAAATATTATGATATAAGTCGGCCCACCCTTCCAAGCCAGGCTACTGGCTCACCCTCCCTTCCCCATCCCCCGAATCCTCTCCACAATCCGTGCACTCAACCGGTCCACCGACCCCGGCCGCCCAACCTCCGGAGGCACCACAGTCCTCGTTCCTCGCCGGAAATGGTGCCGCGTCAGCAGCCACCAGTTTTCCATGTAGCGCTCGTACTTGTGTCCTTTGCTGTGCGGCGTCAGCACCACCGCCCCCAACCCCGCCAGCGTCCTTGCCGGAAAGATGTACCACAAATCCAAAGCCAAAACGTAGATGGCAAAGTAGTCGATGTCCGCCGCCGTATACAGTCGCCCGCACATATGCAGCTGGCACACGTAGCCGCTCCCCGTCCACAGCTCGGTCGATTTCACCTGTATCCTGAGGAACCGCCCCTCGTTCTCCACAATCACGTCGTATCGCGCCGAATCCCCCCACGGCTTCGCCACCGTAAAACCCAGCCCCGAAGCAACCGTCATAAACAGCAACTCCACCCACTCCCCCCGCCGCTTGTAGTTCGCAAAAACCTTCCCACCCCACCGCCCCATAAATTCCCCCAAGAAAATGGGCAGCGCCAAACTCGATTTGTCATCCTGAAAGAGCGCGTTCTTTGCGCGAACGAAGGACCCGGGCGAGCCGCGCGATGCGTCGCGTCTTTTGCGACGCAATAACTCGCGCGTTTGGCTCGCTTCCAAATCGAACTCTGCCGCCGCCACCACAGACCCCAGAAACACAAAAGGCGCAGCCCGTGGGCTACGCCTTCTTTTTCGATTTCTCGACTCTATAATTCTATTATATCATATTGCTATAGTGAAATCTGCACACTATTCTGTGCAAGCCAAAATTTATATTTCCTTCACCTGCACGCACATAGCCCCAATCGTGTAATTCCTGCCTATTGACAAGGTTTGGCTACGGTTTTCCATAGACCTAGTTGCCCCCAACTACCAAGGGATGTCATTCCGAACCGGGCTGAAGGCCCGGTGAGGAACCTGCTGTAGGCACCTCCAGCGCCCGCGTGGGACAGACACTCCTCTCCGCGGCCTTCGACTCTCTACCCCGGCACCCACAACGTTCCCTCTCGGGAAGCCTCGGCGATCCCAAGCCCCCAGTCCCGAACCAAGCAGGGCACTTATCTAAGTTACTGGCCTGGAATCGCTTAGCATTTTTGAAATGGCCTGAGTTGTATCCAGCTGTACCCAGCTTTATTCAGCCTGGTAGAGGTAACCGAGTTCCGCTAGCATCGTGCCCTGGTTGAGTGCGCACTCCCGCGCCGTCTCCAGATCGTCGAAGTGCATTCGCAGCTTGAAGTGCCTGTACGAGTCACCATCTCTCCGCACCCGCCCAACGTAGGGCCACACGAAATGCTTGCCCTCCCGGTCTTTGTAGAACTCGATGCGCACTATGTCTTCGTGATCTTCGTGCTTCCGCACAACGTAGCGTTCACGGTGATCAGGATCAACGGGCGGTGGGATGTCGATCCCTATGGGCGGGAAGGCCCTGAGTGAGTCGAGATAGTTCTCGTGACCGCACGATCTCTCCAGACGAATCTGGCCTTCCTCTTCCAGGAGGTAGAGGGCGGCGATCACGCTGGGAACATGCTTGAGCCGATCAGGAAAGTCCCTGAGCAGTTTGTTAAGGGTGATACCCAAGCCTCGGTCTTTGAATGGGTAGTTGAGCAGGAGGGCCATTACCTGATCGGCAGCTCTGGCTTCCCACTGGAGGAGTCTGGAAAAGTGATTCATGAATAATTATCTCACGGGAAGTCAAGCCGATGACGCATTACAGGCCCGGCTGAAGGAGCCGCTCACCCAAATAGTAGGTCCTGGCCGCTGGGCTGCCCTGAGTCTCTCCACCTCAAACACTCCTTGTCGATGACCATGCGACAGTTTGCGATGATCGATGCGCCGTGATGGAGCAATACTTTCACCTTGACTTCAATCTCCTCTCCGTTTGGAAGGTCCGCTGGGATGGGTTCCATCCCGTTGAAGAGAAGTGCCCCTTCTAAGATGTCTCCAGGAGCGAGCTTACCCTGAGAGTAGACCCGATGGTTGAGAATCATGTCTCTCGGGTATTGCCACATTGAGTTGGCGGAGCCTGGTATGACGTACTCAGACCTGTCAAGGATTTGCGGGTCCGGAAGAAGGTCAAGGTACTCATCCTTCCATGGCAACAGCAATTGAAAGTGGGCGAGCACTACCGGCTTCCTGGTGGACTCATTTGAGATCGCCACTCTCAGCATGTAAATTACTCGACCATCAGGTCGGGTGTGAGCGCGATCAGTGATGGAGTCTCCGATCTGGCGGACGACTACCTTTGGCCTGCGCTCTGCGAGGGCGTCATAGACATTCCAGCCCAACACACTTAGGCCGATGACGATGCCGTACCAACCGCTCGGGTTGTTGGTGTCAAGCATACGGTGGCGGGCGGTCCATCTTTTGCGTTCCTTGCAAAAGGCGGGAGTCCCCAGACCTTGATCCTCCGGCTCGAAAGCCCGATCACTCCGTCAGGTTATAAATTAGCCCGTATGGATCCTTAACGTAGCATCGTGGAAAATCAGGCTCATCCTTCACCACCCTGCAGCCCTTTTTCTTTAGCCTGGCTTTTGCTTCCTTCACGCTTTTCACAGTAACTTCAAAAACCGGTCCACCGAGAGGCGGGCCGGGCTCAATGAACAAATTGATGTGTGGCCCGTGGAGGCCGACCATTTTCGGGTTCTTATCCGTAATCTCAAATCCGAGTTCCTTGACGTAGAAGTTAGCGGCCTTCATGGGGTCTTTAGCCTGAATCAAAATGTCTGTGCCAAATTTATTTGCCATAGGATTCCCCCGTCCTCACTTACTTGTGATCGGTGTGTCCCTCGAGCAATTCGAGCGCATGCGGAATCAGGTCCATGACCGCTTCCAGGGATTCCACCGCACCGCCGGGGCTGCCGGGCAGATTCAGGATCAGAGTTTTCTCGCGCACACCGCAGACTCCCCGGCTCAAGGCGGCGAACGGAGTTTTCTTTACGCCTTCGAGACGCATGCGCTCGCCTACGCCATCGATCAGACGATCGCAAACCGCTTCAGTCGCTTCCGGCGTGACGTCGCGCAAGGCAATTCCTGTGCCGCCGGTGGTTACGATGAACCGGACTTCGAGCGCGAGGTGAACCAGTGCGTTCTGAATCTGCATGGAATCATCTTGCACGATTTGCGTCGCGACCACGCGAAATCCGAGCTTCTTTAGGACCTCGGCGACTGCCGGCCCCGAAACATCCACGCGTTCCCCGCGGGAGCAGGAATCGCTGACCGTAACCACGGCAGCGCTGAGCACCGCCGGCCCGGGGTTCCCGTGCGACGAAGCCTCAATTGTCGAGGAGGACATCTTCTTCCTCTTCCCGGCGGCCACTGCTGCCGCTCGAACCAGAACCGCTGCTGCTGGCCGCAGCGCTCGCAGTTGCGCCGCTGTCTTCAGAGCTCGCAGGCTCGCCGCCGCCATCGCGCTGCGATTCATCAAGCAGGCGTAACCCTTCCATCAGCAGACCCTGGGTGTTGAGCTTGGTAGTTTCCTGATCGGTCTTGCCATCGAAGTTGAGTTCGAAGTTGCCGCCGGTCCAGCGCAGAACTTTGAAGACGGCCTCATCTCCTGATAAAGCTCCGTAGGTTGCGTGCTTCACCTGGCCTTCGACAAAGAAGACCTCGCACTTGTCGCCTTCATTGTTGAGCTTGAGCTGGCAGCTCTTGCGTCCCATTTCGAGCGACTGCATCAGGTCAATCACATTCATCTGCGAGAGGTTGCCGCGAACCACGCCGTCGGAAGGCGCGGTCTTCGCCATCTTCTCAAGCGCAATGCGGTCTACAGTGCGCTTGATGCGGCGCGTGGCTTCTTTCAGGAAGAAAGGTTTGGGGAGGTAATCGTCAGCGGCATCCTGCGGCGAAAGCCGTTCATCAATGTCGACCCGGCTCGCCATCAGGATGGCGGAAAAATTTGCCGTAGCCGGCCGGCTCTTCAGCCGCTCGACCAACTGGCGTCCATCCATGCCGGGCATGCGGTAATCGCAGACCACCAGGTCAGGAGGATCGTCGACCGCCTTGAGCAAAGCATCAGCCGCGTCGCCGGCAGCCACCACGCTCGCAAACGGAGTAAGCGCCTGCTGCAACATCCCCAGCACCATCGGGTTGTCGTCGACTAGGAGTAGTTTTACGTCGTTTGCCATGGAATCGGTTGTGACGGGCGCTACTTTTTGGTGCGCTGGTAATCTCCGCTCTTGCCGCCGGTCTTGCGCTGTAACACGATCTCGCGAATCTCGATTGCTTTATCCATCGCTTTCAGCATGTCATAAATCGTTAGTGCTGAAATACTTGCTGCTACGAGGGCTTCCATTTCCACGCCGGTTTCGGCGATGGTGGCTACTTTGGTTGTGATGGCGACGCCATTTTCGCACAGGCGTATGTCGACGGCAACGTGGGCGAGCGGGAGCGGGTGGCACATCGGGATTAGCTCTGCTGTGCGCTTGGCGGCCATGATTCCGGCGACGCGGGCTATCTCGAAGGGATCGCCTTTGGGATTGTTTGGAAGCGCCTTCAGGACGGCCGGTTTCATCTGTACGAAGGCGCTGGCCTCGGCTTCACGCCTGGTGGGTATTTTGCCGGAGACATTTACCATGCGGGCGCGGCCAGCGGCGTCGTAGTGAGAGAGCTTCTTCGGCATGCGGAAGTTCTATCTTACATGGGATGCGGGCGTGGAGAGAGCAGCTAGTGTTGACTAGGGACGGCAGTGTGCGGAGGGAGATACCTCGTCCCGCTGGAGAAAACGCGGGCCTTCGGGATGACGCAGGCGACAGGCGGGTTGAGGATCTCGGATTAATGTTATTACCGGTGCATGATCGCTGCCCAGTCGCCTGCTTTGATTTGCTCGCGATCAGACGGGACGACTATGTAGCAATTGGATCGGGCTTGGGCGGCGACGTCGCCTGAGCCTTGCCAGGGTACGAGTTCGACCTCGGCATCTTCGTAGTGTCCGGAGAGAATCGCGGGGAGGAAGCGCTTCAGTCCTGGCTTGACTCGGATTTCGGACTTCAGCCGGGCGCGCAGGAAGATGAGAGGACGTGGGGGCATTCCTGCTAGCGCCTCGAGCATGGGCCTGGCAAACAGTTCGAATGTGACCATGGTGGAGACTGGGTTGCCGGGCAGGCCGAAGAAATATTTGTGCTGCACCGGGGCTTGCGCCCCTTCGCGGGCGAGGGCGCCCGCGCCACACTTACTGATGCGGCCGAATACTACCGGCTTGCCCGGCTGGATTTTTGCGCCGGTGAAGAAGAACTCGGCTTGCATTTCTGCGAGGACCTGTTCGACCAGATCGTAGCGTCCCATGGAGACGCCGCCGGTCATGATCAGCAGGTCGGAATGCAGGCCTTCTTCCATCAACTGGCGGAGGCGGCGCGGTTCGTCGGGAGCGATTGGCAAGAACACGGGCTCGCCGCCGGCATGCTGGATCTGCGCTGCCAGCGAATAGCTGTTGGAGTTACGGATTTGCGTGGGGCCGGGTTCGGTATCGATGTCGACGATTTCATCGCCCGTGGTCAGTATCGCCACGCGCGGACGAACGAACACTGGCAGGCTTGACCTGCCCACCGAGGCCGCGAGTGCTATGGCGGCTTCGTTGAGGCGCGTGCCGCGATTGAGCAGGAGGTTGCCGCGTTTGGCTTCGGCCGCCTGCGCAACGATGTTTTCGCCTGGGGCAACTCCTCTTGCGATTTCGACGAGATCGCCTTGTTGCGATGTGTATTCGACCATGACTACGGCGTCTGCGCCTGGCGGCACCGGAGCACCGGTCATGATGGAAAAGGCTTCGCCTCGACTCAGTGCGGATGGAAGTTGACTGGGGCCCGCTTTAATTTCTCCGATTACTTTCAGCTTGGCTGGAAGCTTTGCCAGATCGGCTGCGCGTGCGGCGTAGCCATCGCGCGTGGAGCGTGGGAAGGGAG
>Ga0210383_10001632_pt1 | contig 20444 bp, 17 predicted proteins | sample IncBWC14OmetaG_FD_160072 | JGI IMG/M metagenome (GOLD analysis project Ga0210383, IMG submission 160072) | Forest soil microbial communities from Barre Woods Harvard Forest LTER site, Petersham, Massachusetts, United States - Inc-BW-C-14-O ... | reverse complement strand
CGGCGGGTTGTTCTCGCTGGCAACAGCGCCCCGCAAAAACAGGTGTTTGCGATACTCTCGGCCGAGTTCGTCCCGGCTGGTCGTCTGCGGCAGATCAAGGATGATCCTGATTCCTTCATGGGCAACAGCGGATCCCTTGGCAACCGCCTCGGCATAACCGCAGTAACGATACTCCTTAGGGTCCGAACACAAACCGGCTCGAACCGGGTTGAGATCGATATAGGCGGCCACAGTCGCCACGGCCCGGCCTCCTTCCAATAGAACGCTCTTGAAGCGCTCGGCCCACAGGGTCCCGTAACGTTTGTGGCGGCGGTTGAACGACTGGGCGAAGCGGCCCTTGAGCTCTTTGATAAAGATCGAAATGTCATTCATGCGCTTGCGATAGGGTTCCAGCAAGCAGTTGATCTGCTCAATTCCACCGGGCCACTCGGCATAGCGCGCGAACTGCTCTTGGAGCGCCCGAACACGTTCCGGTCCGTAACCGGCTTCGATGCGCTCAAGCACTTCGCTCTGCGACAAAAGCTTGGGCTCCGGCACTTTGCACAGCAGATGGAAATGGTTGGCCATCAGAACGTAGGTCAGCACCCGAACACCGCTGAAAGCTTCCAAACGGCGCATCAGAGAGAGAAATTGCTCGGCCTCAGAACAATGCTCCGCAGAAGATCCAAAGATAAAGCGGCCCTCCGCGACTCTTGAAATGCAGTGGTAAAAACTCTGACCTTCGCCTTTGACTCGTGGGAAACGCATAAGCAGGAGTCATAGTACACAACACATAATAAAAGTGTAGTCAATAATTCGAAATCCTTTCGATATTTGACCTGTCCCTCGCTGACCCCGAAGGAACAGGTGTTCCAAAGTACCTGTAGTGCAGACCTTTTAACCACGATGTCCATCTGGAACGGCTTCCCGGGGCGCTGACCCCGCCACTTGAGAAAGTCGGGCTATCGACCAGTCGTCGTCTTGCAATCGTCCTCGTCCTCGATTTCTTATCGGGCTAGTCATATGGAGCCGCGCGCACGGCGCTAGCCACATCCGGGTCAGGACACGACCGTGCGCTCGCCGACGCGCCTTCCCTATTGGGTCGCTTGAACGGCCGTCAGCGCGATGGTGTAAACGATGTCATCGACCAGGGCGCCGCGGGAGAGGTCGTTCACCGGGCGTTTCAAACCCTGAAGCATTGGACCGATGCTGATTACGTTCGCGCTCCGCTGAACTGCTTTGTACGTCGTGTTTCCGGTGTTCAGATCCGGAAAAATGAATACGGTGGCGCGCCCTGCGACCGGGCTGTTGGGCGCTTTTGTTTTGGCGACGTCGGGCATGAAAGCGGCGTCATACTGAAGCGGTCCGTCAATGAGGATGTCGGGTCGTTTTGCCTGGGCAAGTTTCGTTGCTTCCCGCACTTTATCCACGTCAACCCCTGACCCGGAATCACCCGTCGAATAGCTGATCATCGCGACTCTGGGCGGGATTCCAAACGCGGCGGCTGAGTCCGCGCTCTGCACCGCGATATCGGCCAATGTTTCGGCGTCCGGAGCCGGTATTACGGCGCAATCTCCATAGACCAGGACCTGTTCTGGCAGACACATGAAAAAGATGGATGAAACCGCTTTGGCATTGGGTTTCGTTTTGATGATCTGCAAAGCCGGTCGAATGGTGTTGGCCGTGGAATGAACAGCGCCTGAGACTAGACCGTCCACTTCGCCAACGGAGAGCATCACTGTTCCAAGCACGACATTGTCCTCGAGCTGGCTCGCTGCCATTTCGATGGAGAGGCCCTTATGTTTTCGTATTTCGAAAAGCGGATTGACATATTTTGGCCGTAGTTCGGTCGGATTTAAAATTTCGAGATTGTCAGGCAACTCGAGATCCTGACTTCGCGCTACCGCCAGAACCTCTGCCGGGTCGCCGAGGAGTACGCAGCGCGCAATACCGCGTCGGGCGCAAATTGCGGCCGCTTTAACGGTCCGCGGCTCAACTCCTTCGGGCAAAACAATCCGTTTTTTCGCCGCGCGCGCTTTCTCGGTGAGCTGGTGGAGAAATGCGGCCGGGGAAAGTCTGAATTCAAGCTCCTTTTTGGATTGGGAAATTAACCAATCGATATCCAGGGTTTGAGCGACGTGATCGATCGCGTCTTCAATTCGCTGAAGATCATCCACCGGTACTGCCGTACTCAGTTGGTAGAGTCTGGTCGCAGTGTCGTAACTATTGGTTCTTACCCGCAAGAGAGGAAGACCCGTTTCGAGAGCCGGCCTGCAAAATCGGATGATGCGTTCGTCTGGCTCGGAGTCTCCGGTCAGGATCAGGCCGGCAATCGGAGTATGACTCAGCGCCGCCATACAAACAGCGAGAATGACGTCGCTGCGGTCCGCAGGCGTCAGCATGATCCCGCCTGGGGCAAAAGTGTGGAGCAAGTTGGGGACGGTCCGCGCCAAAAGGTGCGTCGTCTTGACTCGGCGTTGGTCCATTTCGCCGGCGTTCATGACTTCGGCGTTCAATTGGCGTTGGATGTCGATCGTCCTGCAATAGGTCAACTCCACACTGTCTGGTACGACGCCGACAAGTTCGAGTTGCCGGCGGCTGAATAACAGGCTTTCCGAGCGCAGATGATCGATCAAGGTTTTTGCCGTTTGCAATTTGTCGATTGGATACCGGTTAATGATCGCCCCTAGGATTTTTTCCAGACCGCCGAATGCGTTGGCCGCATATTCGATTTGATGGTCGAGCTGATCGATCGTTTTATCGGCCCTTGAAGCGACGAGGATGACTTGTGCATTCAAGGTTTTCACCAACTCGTTGTTCACGACCCCCAGGTACGAATCCCCTCCTGTGGGCAGCAATCCTTCGACGACGACGACGTCGGCAGACAACGTCGATTCGTCATAGGCGGCAATTACACTGCCCATGAGCTGGTCCATGCCTATTTCCGAAATCGCTTTGATCGCGGTTAACAGAGGGATCGGATCCGCCGGCTTGAGTGTAGTCGTTGCCCGAATGAAATGGGTGGATCGTTCAGGTCCGGAGTCACCGTCCGATGCCTGCGCAATCGGTTTGAAAAACGCCACTCGGACACCTCTTCGGTCGAGTGCGTTCACCAGGCCGAGAGCCACCGTCGTTAGTCCGACGCCGATTCCTGCCGGAGCGAGAAAAAATGTGTGTTTCATGTGGTCAGAAGAGCATCGATTGAAGTGAGAGCGGCTGCCAGTCCAAGAACTGAGCGCGCCAATCGGTAACAGAAAAGATGCCAAGCGCGCCCTTTTGTTCCCTTCGGTTGCCGCAGCGATGACGCTGCGCATATCGTGACTGACCCCCGAGACACCTAGGAGGCCGCTCTTTCGCGTGAGCATTTCGGTGATTTCTTTGAGTCGATGATCTTCTTTTTCCTGAAGAAATAAATGGAGGTTTGGATCAACGTCGCCGCTCCGGGTGCCCATCACCAAACCTTCCTGCGGCGTCAGACCCATCGACGTATCCATGCTCTGGCCATGGCGGAGCGCCGTTGCGCTGCAGCCATTGCCAAGGTGCGCCGAGATAAATTGCGTTTCCTCGATCGGTTTGCCCAGCCGTTCTGCCGCCTGCAAACAAACGAGAACAGGCCCGCGAAAATCTTCTCCACCATGAACAATGCGATGCCCGATCGCTTTGATTTCCAGTTTTTGGCCGCTGCCGAGAAGCTCGATGATCCGCAGTAGCGCGGCGCGATGATCTGCGCCGGGCATCAACTCACGGTGACGGCCTCCTTCCAGATCGACCATTTTCAAAACCGCGCCAGCCGTGACCAATCGCTCCGCGATTCCGGAGGCCAGCAACGCTTCGGTCTCTGGTTCCAGCACCGAAAATTTCAAAGACGAGCTTCCGCAGTTGATGACAAGGATGGGATAGGGCGCCGACACGTCTAAAGAGTGACCAAACAGTTGCCGAGTAGTCAATTCAAAGGAGCCAAGGAGCCAAGGAGCGAAGGAGCCAAGAAGCCAAGGAGACAGGAGAGAGCACCTCGGGGGGAAGCGGGAAGTGAAGGTCTGAGAGGAAGCTCCCGCCCCGGGGCGCGCGGGGGGCTCTGACTCCTAACTCCTGGCTCCCTGACTCCTGGCTCCTTGGCTCCTTGGCTCCTTGATCAACTCCGGAGTCCAACCTATTTTACCGGCTGTTTCGCTTCTGTAGCCCACGTCTAAGATGAATCTCTTTGATCTCCCTCCGGTGAACGCGACCCTGAACGGTCTCAGTACGTGCTTTATCGCAGTTGGATGGGCTGCCGTTCTTCGAGACCGGAAACGGGTGCACATTACTTGCATGATCACGGCGCTTGTCTGTTCGACAATCTTCCTGGCCTGTTATCTGACTTATCACTTTGGCCTGCTCAGCGCCGTCGGCGAAGGGTCTGTGAAATTCACCACCGAAGGTTGGGTGCAGCCGCTTTATTATGTCATCCTGATCACGCATCTCCTCCTTGCATTCACGATTCTGCCGTTGGTGATTATTACGGTGATCCCGGCTTTGCGCGCGCGCTTCGACCGTCACCGTCGAATGGGCCGATTTACGCTGCCGATTTGGCTCTATGTTTCGATCACGGGTGTCATCGTTTATTTCATGTTGTACCAATGGTATCCTTCGACTCATTTTGATGAACTTAAAAAAAGGTACGAGCTGAAAGCGAGGAGCTCTTAAGGCCGTGCACAATTTGTCCTCGTTGGTTAAATGTTGCAGTTGGGAACGCCTTGTGGTGATCAAGTCGGGTTCGATAGAACCCGCCGGTTGGACGCCTGCGACCTCTAAACAACGAAATCGAGATCGAGTAGGATGGATTCGACCCGTTGGCCTCTTGCTCGGCTTGGCCATGGCAATGGTGTCCTGTAATAACGACAAGGTTGAGGTCTACTTGATTCCCAAAGAAGCGATCAACGTGGCGATGCAGAGAGGGTCGGCAGGATTGGCGCCATTACCTGGTGCTCCGGCGCAATGGACCAGACCAGACGACTGGAGCGAGCAACCTCTTTCTGAAATGCGGCTTGGAAGCTTCAAGGTCGATGGACCGAACGCCGCCTCGGCAGATGTTTCAGTAGTCGCGTTTCCCGGCGAAGCCGGTGGGTTGATCTCCAACATCAATCGCTGGCGGGGTCAGCTCCAACTGGCACCTTTGGACGAGGATCAACTCCGACAAATGATCCAGCGCACCGAGGTAGACAACGTCCCGACTTTTCTAGTCGATTTCCAAACGGCGGAAAACGCGCCAAAACCTTCACGAATTCTGGGTGCGGTCCTTCAGACTGCCGATCGCGCCTGGTTTGTGAAAATGACCGGTCCTCCGGAACTCCTCGAGAGCCAGCGCCAAAAATTTCTGGACTTCGTGAAGTCTTTTCGTTTTACCTCCCCCTCTGAGGCCGAACGGCCTGCGCCAGCCGTGTCGATCAAGCCGAAATCAACGAATGACGAGTGAATTACTTCGCTGGCTGAAGCCGCTGACCTCGCTCAAGCTGACGATCTTCTGTCTGGCATGTGCGATGGTGCTGGTCGTCCTCGGCACATTGGACCAGGTGCACATTGGCGTTTACGAAGCGGAAAACCGTTACTTCAAAAGCTTCTTCCTTTTCTTCTCGCTCCCCCGTACCGATCTGCGAATTCCGTGGTTTCCAGGGGGGTACATTGTCGGGACGTTGCTCCTGGTCAACCTTGTCGCGGCTCATATTGCCAGGTTCAAATTGAGTTGGAAAAAGGCGGGAATCCTCCTTCTGCATTCCGGTTTGATACTGCTTTTGGTCGGCCAATTGTTCGCGGATATTTTCGTGGACCTGGAAAGCCAGATGCGGCTGGGCCAGGGCCAAACGAAAAACTACTCGGAAAGCCTGTATCACCATGAGCTGGCCATTATCGATACGAGCGGTGCCGATTCCGACCAGGTCATTTCTTTGCCCGAATCGCAGCTGTACGCGGGAAACAGGATTGAATTGCCGGTCGACTCCCTAGAGGTCATGATCAAGGAGTACTATCCCAACGCTGCGCTTGTCAGCCCCTCCCAATTGCCATCACAGAACTATCCGCATTTGCCGATTGGCCCGATGGCCGTCGCCGTACAAATGGAAAAGACCTACAAAGAAAACGAGCGTAACCAACCCGCTTTGACCGTGTCCATTTTGCAAAGTGGCAATCTGATCGGCACCTGGAGCCTGGCCGCTGGATTTCCGCGTCCGCTCAGTTTTCAGGCAGCCGGTAAGGCCTGTCAGGTGGTGTTGCGGCCGAAGCGTTTTTATAAACCGTTTGCCATCCAACTTCTGCAGTTTCGTCACGACCGATACGCCGGAACTGACATCGCGAAAAATTTTTCCAGCCGCATCAAGCTGACGGATCCTGCAAAACACGAAGATCGGGAATCCTTGATTTTCATGAATAACCCGTTGCGCTATCGGGGATACACTTTTTTCCAAGCCGGGTTCGATGACAACGACACCACCACCATTCTTCAGGTGGCGCAAAATCCCAGCTGGCTTGTGCCGTACATTTCGTGTGCGCTGATTGTGCTTGGGATGCTTCTACAGTTCGGGATGCATTTGGTCAGCTTTGTGAAACGCCGGGCGATCGCATGAGAAAGTTTGTTCCGTGGATCATTAGCCTCCTGGTTCTGCTTTGGGCGGCTTCGAAGATGATGCCTCCCAAAGAAACTGCGGGGTTGGATTTGCAAGGATTCGGCAAACTCCCCGTCCTGGTGGGCGGGCGAGTGATGCCGATGGATACGCTGGCGCGGGTCTCTTTGTCAGAATGGAATCACCACGGAACTTACACGACGGCGGAAGGGAAAGTGGAACCACCGAGCCAGGGACTGCTGGACATCCTCATGATGCCGGAGCACTCCGATACGGCAAAGCTTTTTGAAGTCAGCAATCAGGATATCCTCGACCTTTTTGGGTCGCAGGACGCCAAGGGACAGTTTGTTTCCTATTCGTTTAACGATCTTAAGCCGTTCTTCAGTGAGATAGAGAAACAAGCTGGATTGGCGGAGCAAACGGAAGCCGAAACCAGGAATCCGTTTCAGCGTGGAATCATCAAGCTCCGGGACAGTTTGCGCGTCTATCTTCAACTGAAAAACACGATTCAGGCAGAAGATTCATCCGACTTCGGAAAGGAGATCCTGGTTTTCACGTCTTCTATCCAACCGGGGCTGAATGCGGTTCATGATCGCGACGCCGGCAAGCCGTTCAACCAGCAAGATTTCGAGCGGATCCTCTTATTTACCGATCGCTATAAGAATTTGATGCAGGCAAAATACGCCTACGCTATCCCGAACCCGCGGGGCGCCCTGGAAAACGAAGGTTGGCAACACATTTCGGAGTCGTTGCTAAGCGCGATCGGTAGCGGACATGTGCCTTTTGCTGCCTCCGTTTACGGGCGCCTTATTTCGGCCTATCGCGCGGGCGAAGTCAATGGATTCAACGCAATCCTCCGGGAATACGAAGGCTATCTTTCCAAAACCATTCCAGAGAAACTGAACAGGCCCAAACTGGAGTTTGTCTTCAATCACGGTCAGCCGTTTTTGCAGGCAATGATTTTGTACGTCATCGTTTTGGTGTTGGGGCTGTTTTCGTGGTTGGTATGGCCGAAAACCCTCAGCAGGACGGCTGTAATTCTTCTCGTGGGCGCATTTTTGATTCACACGCTCGGGTTGATCACCCGCATGTATTTGCAGGGACGACCACCCGTCACGAATCTCTATAGTTCCGCGATTTTTGTCGGCTGGGCGTCGGTCTTACTCTGCATTATTCTTGAGCGTTTCTATAAAAACGGGATCGGCAGTGTGTGCGGAGCAGTGATCGGGTTTGTGACATTGCTCATTGCGCATAACCTCCAACTGGATGGGGATACTCTGGAGATGTTGCGAGCGGTTCTGGACACGAACGGTTGGCTCGCTACCCATGTGGTCGGCGAGGCGATGGGCTATTCCGCGATGTTTCTGGCGGGCCTGATTGGGATTATTTACATCTTCCGCGGGTTGTTCACGACTTCGTTTGACGAGGCGACCGCCAAAACGCTTGGCCGGATGATGTATGGCGTGGTCTGTTTCGCCACGTTGTTCAGCCTGGTGGCCACTATCCTTGGTGGAATTTGGGCGGATCAATCTTGGGGGCGGTTCTGGGGTTGGGACCCGAAAGAAAACGGAGCGCTCCTGATCGTCCTGTGGAACGCCATCATCCTGCACGCGCGGTGGGGTGGATTCGCGAGGGACCGTGGGATCGCTCTATTGACCGTGTTTGGAAATGTCATCACGAGCTTGTCTTGGTTCGGCGTCAACATGCTCGGAGTCGGTTTGCACTCTTATGGGTTTATGGATCGGGCGTTCGGACCCCTGATAGGGTTCATCGCCAGCCAACTGGCCATCATCGGGCTTGGCTTGATACCGCTCAAATACTGGCGGGGCATTCGTGCACGCCGGCGGCCGGGCTGGACTGGGTCGAAGGAAGTGTCCGTGGTCAGTGCCGGTGCCAGAGGGGAAGGCTTATGACCATTATCGATGAAACGAGGCACCAAACGCGGTGACGCAAAAGTCGCCGCCAGTGCGGCGTTGGTCTTAGAGGGGCGCGTCCGACGGCGTGACTTTAGACAAATTCTGCCGTTTATGGGGCCGGCGTTCATTGCCAGCATCGCCTATATCGATCCCGGCAATTTCGCCACGAACATCCAGGGTGGGGCGGAGTTTGGTTATACGCTGTTGTGGGTAGTAATCGCCAGCAATCTCATGGCGATGCTGTTGCAGACGTTGTCGGCGAAGTTGGGCATCGCCAGCGGAGTAAATCTCGCGGAGCATTGTCGCAATCAGTTCCCTCCCGTGGCGGTGTGGTTGATGTGGGGGGTAATGGAGGTGGTGTCGATGGCGACGGACCTCGCCGAGTTTCTCGGCGCCGCGCTCGGTTTTTATCTGCTGTTTGGCATTCCGTTGTGGGTGGCGGCTTTGCTGACTGCGATCATCACGCTTCTCATCCTCGGACTGGAGGCCTATGGTTTTCGACCGTTGGAGGCGGTAATCACGGGGATGGTTGGGATAATCGCCGTCTGTTATCTTATTGAAACGTGGCTGGTCCACCCTGATTGGGCCCAGGTGGTATGGCACGCGGTGGTGCCGCAATTTGCCGGAAGGGAAAGCGTGTTCCTTGCTACTGGGATATTGGGTGCAACGATAATGCCGCATGTGATTTTCCTTCATTCGTCGTTGACTCAGGCACGGATCGTAACGTTGGACGCCGAAAGACGGCAGCGATTGTATCGGTTTGAAGTTCTAGATGTGGCGATCGCGATGGGAGTGGCGGGCTTGATCAACGCTGCGATGTTGATTATGGCCGCGGGCGCCTTTTTTCATGCCGGCCTGACTCATATCGCCTCAATCCAGGAGGCGTACCGCACGCTCGAACCACTGCTGGGACCCGCCGCGCGCACGGTGTTTGCCGTGTCCTTGCTTGCTTCAGGTTTGGCATCCGCGTCCGTGGGGACAATGGCGGGTCAAGTGATTATGCAAGGGTTTTTGCACCGGCAAATTCCAATCTGGGTGCGACGCTTGGTGACGATGGTGCCTTCGCTCGTGGTCATCGGGCTGGGGCTGGATCCGACCCGAACACTGGTGGCCAGTCAAGTTGTTCTTAGTTTTGGCCTACCGTTCGCCATTGTGCCGCTGATCCTCTTCACACGGCGGCGTGATTTGATGGGGGAGCTCGTGAATTCTGCTTTCACGACAATTTTGGCAGCTGCCGCGACTGTGCTGATCGTGGTCTTGAACGGGTATTTGCTCTATGAAACCCTCACCGGCAAGTGAATATAAGGTTAGACATCTGATCGTCCCTCTTGACGGTTCGCGCCTGGCAGAGGCTGCGCTTCCGATCACGCGGCAGCTCGCTCAAAAGCTTGGTGCGCCGGTAACGCTGGTCCATTTGATCGAGCGCCACCCCCCGCAGCAGATCCATGGCGAACGTCATCTTTCCAATCCAGAAGAGGCTGAGCGGTATCTCACCGAATTGGGCCGCCGGATATTTCCGTCCGATCCACGAGTCGCACAACACGTGCATACGACTGAGATTACCGACGTACCCAGGGCCATCGCCCAGCACGCGACCGAATTTGGTTCCGACCTTGTAGTGATGTGCGCTCACGGCCAGGTCGGCTTGCGTACGCTGTTGTTCGGCAGTATTGCGCAACATGTCGCGGCTTCAAGCGCTGTCCCGGTGTTACTGATCCGCCCGGGTCAGTCCGGCGCAGGACCGATTCTCGGCGCGGGGCCACTCCTGGTCCTGCTGGACGGCACGGTTGTTGACGGCCAGAGTTTGCCCTTGGCTGCCGCGCTGGCGAAGGTTTGCGGCGGGAGTTTGCATCTGGTAATGGTGGTGCCCACGCTAAGGACCCTGTCGGGCGTCGGGGCGGCTTCGGGCTTATTGTTGCCGGCGACGACGACGAAAATGCTCCAGCTGGCTCACGCCGACGCCTCCGAATACCTCTCCCGGAAAATTGCTTTGCTGCAAGCCGATGGTTTGCGCACGGTCGGTGAGGTACTGCGAGGCGAGCCGAGCGAGATAATCGTGAAAGAGGCGCGCCGCTTTGCCCCCGACCTCATTGTGCTAGGCATCCACAACGAAGAGGGGTTGGCCGACTTTTTGTCGATCAGTGCGGTGTCCAAGGTTGCCTGTAGCACGCCTTTGCCGCTGCTGCTGGTCCGAGAATCGAGAGGCGATGCTTGAAGTTTTCGCCTTCGTTGGGGTGCGCATTACCGAGACCGAGCCGGAATTCTCCCCAAAGCAATGGAACGCCGCGAAAAACGACGAGGTGATCGAAGTGTGTCTGTTAGTGGGTGCCAACTGGCTGCCCCTGGCGGTAATCCTTCATTTTTTGGCCGATTGCCCGCCGAATCGCAAGTGACCGGTCCATCCCTACCCTGGGGCAGGAACTATAGTCCACCCCGCAATCAGCCACCACGAAGTAATCGAGCCATCTGTAGAGTTCGATTCTCTCGCTCGGCCCCAAGCTTCGAATTTCGTCCTCGATTTGCGCCAGTGTCATATGATCGAACTAGATTCGTCGCAAAAATAGGACCTGGATCTACTCGCATGCACGCCAGTTGTCAGTTCTCAGTTGTCAGTTGCCAGTTGTCGGTTGTCTGTGGCGATGTCTCGCAGCAACGACAGCAGATGATTCGATGGGAGACTTAGGGATGCCGAGAGATATGGAGAATGAGGGGCGGTGGCAATCGAAGAATTCTCGATGGAGTAGAGAGCCGCGATTCCAACCATTACGCCCACTGACAACTGACAACCGAACCGACAACTGACAACTGACAACTGACAACTGCGCCGCCGAATGCCGCTCAGCAATCCCCTTGACCGGACCCGATCCCCAGACGAATCGATCGTATGCCCGTAAGACCGCACATCTTAGTCGTTGGAAGCTCAAATACCGACATGGTTGTTTTCTGCGATCGATTGCCGCGTCCGGGCGAAACGGTGCTCGGTGGGCAATTTCATATGTTCGGCGGCGGCAAAGGCGCGAACCAGGCGGTCGCGGCAGCTCGGGCGGGCGGAGCTGTCACGTTCCTGGGTGCCTATGGAGCCGACACATTTGGGACGGACGCGAGAGACCGTCTTTTGAAGGAGGGGATCAACGTCGATTACTTTCAATGCGTGCATGGCGCGCCCAGCGGTATCGCGCTTATCCTCGTCGACGGCGTCACTCGAGAAAATTTGATCGCCGTCGCCAAATCCGCCAATGAAGCGGTTGACTCAGCGATGGTTTCCGCAGCCCGACCGGTCTTTGAAACTGCGGGTGCGGTGATTTCGCAGTTGGAAATTCGAGACGGTGCGATTGAGGCCGTGGCACGGATTTGCCATGAACTGGGAAAGCCTTTTGTTTTGAATCCAGCACCTTCCCGCTTGCTCCCAAAGCTCGTCTACGAAAGCCTTTATGCAATCGTGGTCAACGAGCACGAGGCGCGGGATATCACTGGACAAGAGGATATTCCGAGCGCTGTCCGGCGGTTGCACGAGCTGGGATGCAAACATGTAGTGGTGACCCTGGGCGCCCGCGGCGTCATGTTTTCGGAGGGGGAAACAGTCGAGTTTGTCGCCGCACCGAAAGTTCATGCGGTTGATACGACGGGCGCAGGAGATTGTTTCGTTGGCTGGCTTGGAGTGGGCGTTGCCGAAGGCCTCTCTCTGCGCGCGGCGACCGAAAGAGCGTGCCAGGCAGCATCCATCAAGGTGACACGGGCCGGCGCTCAAGGAGGCATGCCGTACCGAGCGGAAGTGGTCGGGTAGTAAAGTTGTCAGTTGTCAGTTGTCAGTTGGCGTAATGGTTGGAATCGCGGCGACGGCAGAAAGTTGTCAGTTGTCCGTGGGCGTAATGGTTAGGAAACGCGGGCTACCGCATTGAGAATTCCTCGATTGCCGGGGCCCCTCATTCTCCATATCTCTCTGCGTCCCTAGGTGTTACGTCGTGTGGCTGCGCGAGCATTCCCACCGCCAACTGACAACTAGCAACTGACAACTGGCAACTGGCAACTGGCAACTGGCAACTGGCAACTGGCAACTAAGAACTTCCTGGGACCAGCTTTTCCAGATTGTCGACGCAGATCTGTGACCAGGTCTCGAGAGTATCGCGTTCGGTGCGAAGTTGGGCCGGCGTCAGAAACTCGATGCCGAGAATCATGCTTTCTCGTTTCTCGGCTCTCGGGCGCTCCAGTTCCAGGATGTGGACCACCCCAAGATGCACCTGACCCACCTCGTTGGAATCGTCGTTGATCAGGGCGGTAATTCGATTCTGCAAAGGGCGTTCGACGATCAATTCTTCGTCAATTTCTCTTTGCACTCCCGCAAAATAGGCCTCCTTGTCGAGCGCGAATAATTGTTCGTCGTGATCGTTCATGTGGCCGCCGATTCCGATCGATCCCTTGGCGACAAGTCGTTGTTCGCCGGACTTTTTTCCACGTTTGTACCGGAGCACTTTGCCGCCGCTCATCAGGATCGCGTAGGGAATGATCTGCTTGAGGCTCGGGTCGGTTTCGGCGGACGACCGCGCCGAAAAAAAGTTGTTTTCGCGACTGAGCATCGGCGTCAGGTAACGATCGACATCAAATTGCAGCCCTTGGAACATTCCGAGTGATTCCAGGAGCGAACGCCGGACGACTAACACCATTTCCTCTTTCATAAATCACTTTAGGAATTGCCTCTCGACTGCTCAATGCGAGATTTCGTTGGCGAGCAACTTTATCCCGTTCACTTTAGTGAGGTGTGGAGTTTCGATCATCGGCGACAATTTGCGAGTGACAACAACGCCGGGTGTTGCCCGGAAGTTCTCCTAGCGCTTAAGAATGCAAATCCAGGGCACGTGGCGGGTTACGGATCAGACGCCATCACGGCCAAGGCAAAGGAAGTTTTCCGGGCGTTGTTCGAAACCGATTGCGAAACCTTTTTCGTGTCCAATGGCACTGCGGCAAATAGTTTGGCCATCGGGAGTTTTTGTTCGCGGCACCACAGTGTTCTCTGCCACCGCCATTCCCACATCGAATCCGATGAATGCAATGCTCCCGGATTCCTGAACCAGGGACTTCGGATTGTCACAGTGGACGGCGCAGATGGAAAAATCGATCAAGCGAATCTCCGGGAAGCGCTGCGCGGACGGCGCGATTTCCATGCTTCCCAGCCGCGAGTGGTCAGTCTGACCAACACGACCGAGTTGGGAACTCTCTATCAACGGAATGAAATCGCGGAACTCGCAGATTTCGCCAAGGGCAACCATCTGGCCGTTCACGTCGATGGAGCACGATTTGCAAATGCCGTTGTTTCGGCCGGTTGTACGCCTGCACAGTTGACATGGAAAGCCGGCGTTGACGTTCTCGTTTTCGGCGGGACGAAGAACGGACTGGCTTTTGGCGAAGCCGTGGTCTTTTTCAAGAACCAGGGTGCTTCAGACTTCACGTATCGGATGAAACAGAGCGGACAGCTTGCTTCCAAGATGCGGTTTCTGGCCGCCCAATGGCTTGGATTGTTGACCGACGGGAAATGGCTGGAATATGCCAGGCACGCCAATGCGATGGCCGAGAGATTGTACGTACAACTCGGCCGGCTCCCAGCCGTCAAACTCTTATTTCCACGTGAAGGCAACGCTGTCTTCGCGAAAATTCCTGACCCCATCGTATCCCGGTTATACGAGCTTGGCTGGCGATTTTATACGGACGTCGGTCCCGGCGGAGGAGCCCGACTGATGTGTTCCTGGGATACGACGGAAGAAGATGTCGACCGATTTACAGAAGACCTGCGTCAGGCCTGTGTCGCCGGCTGACTTCAATCGCGCTTGAGCAGGGTTGCGCCCGAGTCTGTTTTGTCCATGACAAAGCGGTTGGGCGGAAGCGGTCGCCATCGGCCGGCAACGTTTCGACCCTCTCGAAGGTGCCGCTTGGTGCGAGCAAAAAAACGGGCTCAGAGATCTTCGGCCAGCAAGATACACTCTTTCCGCGGTGGTAGCGGAACGGTGGTCCTCGTCAAGGACTCACTGCCATTTGTGGGACGAGTTAGCACCTGGAGGAGACAGTCGAAGAGTGCGGATTGACGTACTGGTTTGACACAACAGGCAGCAATATCTACGGTTGGCAACTCGTCGCTCATAATTGGCTTTCCGAACGGTGTTAACATCACCAACCGTGTCGCGCTCAGTTGCGGGTCCGCATTGATCTTTTGCGCGAGGGTGAGGCCGTCCATATCCGGCATTTGCATGTCGATGACGGCTACCATATAAGGGGCTCTTCCGGCGACTGCCTGACGCAACATCCCGAGCGCTTGCTCTCCGGAGCAGGCGCATCTGCTGCACATCCGCCAGGCGATGATTTGTTTGTGAAGAAACTTCCGACTCGTTTCGTTGTCGTCGACGATCAGCACGCGCGTGTCGACGAATTCATGCATATTCTGTGGCTCTATTTCGGCCCCGACCTGGCGGGAAAACCTCAAGCTGACCCAGAACGTTGAACCCTGACCGGGCGTACTTTCCACGCCGATATGGCCGTTCATCAATTCTGCCAGGCGCTTACAGATGGCCAGACCCAACCCTGGGCCGCCGAAATTGCACGAGGTCGAACCATCTGCCTGAACAAAGGGCTCGAACAGGCGATCAAGCGTCTCGGACGCAATGCCGATGCCCGTGTCTTTGATCTCAAAACGGACGAGGACTTCCATTTCTGTTTCCTCCTCAACCCTCACACGTGCTACGACCTCGCCAGACGTCGTGAATTTGATGGCATTGCTGATCAGACTCGTTAACACTTGGCGAACTCGTCCAGGATCTCCCCGCATTTTGGTGGCAAAATAGGGGGCCATGCCACCGACCAACTCGATGCCCTTGGCCTGAGCTTGGCCGGCCATCATTTCCAAAGTATCCTCGACCACGGTGCGCAGGTCGAAGTCCAGTTCTTCAAAAGCTAGCTGGCCAGCTTCGATTTTCGAAAAATCAAGAATGTCGCTTAGCAGATTCAGGAGCGACTCGCTGCTTGTGCGGATGGTGTCGGCTAAATTGCGCTGTTCGGCATTCAGTCCGGTATTAAGGAGCAGTCCAGTCGTGTCAATCACACCATTCATCGGCGTGCGAATTTCATGGCTCACAACAGCCAGTAAATCACTCTTGACCTGCTCCGCCGCCTGAGCTTTTTCTGTCAGCTCTCGTTGCCGGGTCATGGATCGCTTGATTTCACCGATATCCTCGAGCTGCGCAATGAAATAAAGAGGCGTGTTTTGTTTGTCGCGGAGCAGCGACACGGCCAGTAAAGCCCACAGAACCTGCCCCTCTTTATGAAAATACCGCATTTCCATCCTGAAGGAGTTGATTTCACCATCGAGCAACCGGTGCATATTGGTCAGACCGGCCTCCAGGTCGTCGGGATACGTGATGTCCTGGAATGTTTTGTCGCTGAGTTCTTCCGCTGAATAGCCGAGCAAGTTGCACAGGGCCTGATTGACTTTGCGCCACCGGCCGTCGAGCGACACCAGGGCCATGCCGACCGCCGCATCCTCAAACACGCTCGAAAAGCGTTCTTCACTGAGCACGGACGCCTCTTCGCTCGTGTTAAGGATTTGGTCTGACCTGTTGCTCGAAAAAATTTGTCTAAAGAAATCCATCATAAATTGAAAATGTAACTGCCCCGATCCGCCTCAGCCGGGAGTGCCAGTTTGCCGCAGGCGCCTACCGAATACGGCGTATTACCGCAGCGGACCGATGCGACAGGCCTCACCGAGAGAAAGCTGGCTCGCAATCACTCGACCAATTCAAATAACCGCCCAAAAAGTTCCGAGGCAGGAGGTCGAGGCAAACCTGCGCAACCAGCCCAATCAACGCGAACCTTCCCGTTGTCTGTAAGAGAGGTATAAAGGTATTAGTCGTGCGGTAGATTACTCATGGCTGTGGAGAGAATAACGGAAAACACCATATAATCCATAATTATTATAATTTAATTACTAGGAACTTCGTCTCAGTTGCGGATCTTCGAAGCTCGAGAGAATACCAACGTTCGCCGTTCGGCGTTCACCGTTTACCGTTCGGGGCTCTAAGCGTAAATTGACGGCTGAATCGAATCGCACGAAGGCAAGTAGCGGTGGAGACGGTTTTCTGCCCCCGGCGGTTCGGATGACAGGAGCTCACGGTTTCAATCCCGAGCTTTATCCACAAAGCCGGAGAATAGCCGGTACCGGGCAAGCGCGCCGGCACGCCTTCAGCCCCGATCCAGGTCAGGCCAAGGCACGCGGAAGCTCGTAGGCAAAAGACGCCGCCGAATGCCGAACGGTGAACGGTGAACGGTGAACGCCGAAGGTGAACCCGAAGGTGAACGCCGAACGCCCTCACTGCGAGAGCAGCTTGAAGCTTGTCATCGACTCTTTGATATCCGGATCTTTAAGCGGGCGCGGGTCACCTTCTTTCATGCCGGCGATCTGGTAAATCCGGTAGTTCGCTTCAAACATGTCGACGACCAGCCCGTAGTGCCTGCCGTGGTAAACTGAGTCACCGGTCAGTCGATAACCTGGCATGCCGTGTAAGGAGATCCGCTCGAGGCCCCGGCGAAAACCTTGCCCGACACCAAAGAACCGCTTTTCCAATTCTTCGATCGATTTCTCGTTGAGATGAAAATTCTTTCGCTTGGACAGATCGACGTAACCCAGAAAGACGAAAGCGGAATGATCGATGCGTCCTGCGCCCACGAGAGTTCCTTCTTCGGTCGAGCCCAATGTCGTCCAATTGGTTGGGCTAGTGGAGGATCGACCGTCCGGCAGATTGATCGAACAATCAAAATCTTCCGATTTCCAGTATGCGGCGGACGCGGAGGCGGCAAAAAGAACAAGGGCCAGAAATGCTGCGTTGAGAGGATTCATGGGTAAAACAACCTAGGTTTGTAGCAACAGAACACGACTTTAATTTGAGTCAATCTTCCCCGGGGTACCTCATCGGATACAGTCATCTGGCCAGAAAATAATTTTTCTGCCTCTCGCTGATGGAATGGCCGAGGCGATCGAGAACCTGGAGCATATCCTCCCAAACCTTCCGCTTCACGGACAAAGCCTGATTTCGCAGCAGGTAAGAAGGATGAAATGTCGCCATGACCGGGATCGAGCCAAAAAGATGCCAGCGGCCGCGCATCTGATTCATCGGTTCTTCTTTTCCGAACAGACCGCGCATCGCGGTCGCGCCGAGGGCGACCATCGCCTTCGGCTGGATTAGTTGAATCTGTTGCCGGAGATAAGGCAGACAAGTTTCCATTTCGGTTGCCGTCGGCTGGCGATTTCCCGGAGCACCCGCAGGTATGTCCGGCCTGCATTTCAAGACATTGGCGATATACACGTCTGACCGCTGATAACCCATTGTCTGAATGATCTTCGTCAGAAGTTCGCCCGCACGGCCGACAAACGGTTCGCCTTGCCGATCTTCGTCTGCTCCGGGGGCTTCGCCGACGAACATCAGTTCCGCGGCCGGGTTGCCAACTCCGAAAACCACGGAGCGCCGAAACGCGACAAGATTTGGACATTTGGTGCAGGCCAGGACCTTGGTGCGCAACTCCTCGAACGCTAGTGTTGCCACACCGGCTTCTTGGCTGGGCGCCTGATCGGGAATCCGGATAGGCGCCTCCTGATAGACAGGTTCGTCGTTTTCAGGAGTTTCGACGACGCCTGATTTTTCGGTCTCACCCGTAACTGCACGCGAATTTGCCAGCAGTGCAATCCTCTGAAGTGTGGAAGTGTCCGCACGGAAATCAGGGCGATTCTCCAGCTCGCGCAACATTTCGACGACCAAGTTCAGACCTTGCTGGTAAAGCGTTTCCATAAAGGCGATCCTTTCCCGGACTATCAGACGCGTGCAGTATATGCGAGTCGCAGTTTTAATCCGACTCTTTCCACCAGTCGGCCGGGTCGATTTGGTCTTTCTCTTCTAAAGAGCAAAATGACCATTCAGCGGGCGCACGTTCTTTGAGTTCCGCGAAGGCAATGGGATCGTGCGCGCAAAGGGTGAAGCTCTTGATGAAATGGACAGCGGCAACACACGCTAAGCAGAATATTGGATCCTCCGGCCAAATAAAATCCTCCAGGTTTTCCGGTGCGGTCCTCACATACGCGTAGAACTCTTCCCAATAACCGATCTGGCGCTTGAGGGCTTCAACGAGCAGTTGTTCGGGAGTGTACCCGAGGGCTTGGCAAATCTCGTTCAGCTCGACAACGGTGCTAGCTGGAAAAAATAAGATCGCGGGCGTGGCAACGATCTCCTCAAGCAATCGCTTCTGGGCATTACGGTTTGACTCGCCTGGATCAATTTCCATCTTTCTTTCTGATCGAAGGCTGTCTCGTCCTTGGTTGTGGGGCCGGCTCAATTTTGCTATTTTAGCGCACCTATTCGGTGATCGAATCATCGTACAACCCCGTTTTTAACGCCATTCTGCAGAAAATCGTCTGGTAATCCGGCTTCGAATTCCAACCAATTGTTCGCCATCGGGTGAAAGAATCCAAGACGCCAGGCGTGCAACATCTGCCGACCATATTCGCCGGATGATTTTCCGTACACTTTGTCGCCAAGGACTGGGTGCCCGATCGAATGGAGATGGACTCGAATCTGATGTGTTCGTCCTGTGTAGATTTGGCAAAGAACCAAAGTCCACCGGCTTGTTTCCTGGAGGACTTGGAACTTTGTCTGAGCAGGCCGACCACGGTCGACGACAGCCATTTTCTGACGTTGTACAGGATGGCGCCCGATCGGCTTTATAATTTCGCCGGCGAATTTTGTGAATTTCCCGGCACACAATGCCAGGTAAAATTTCTGCACTTTTCTTTCGGAAAATTGGTTGCTCAGCCGCAGGTGCGCGAGGTCATGTTTGGCAACCACCAGGCAACCGCTCGTTTCCTTGTCAAGTCGGTGGACCACACCCGGGCGAAGGGTACCGCCGATGCCGCTCAAATTTGACACCTGATGCAGGAGCGCGTTGACAAGGGTGCCGGATCGGACGCCCGCCCCGGGGTGGACCGTCATCCCGGCCGGTTTATTGACGACCAACAAATGTTCATCCTCGAATAGAATCGGCACCGTAAGTGCTTCGGGCTGTAGCACAATCGGTTCAGGTTGCGGTTCGGATACCACAACTTCGTCGCCTGCGCGGATAATCTGCCTCGGCCGACAAATTGATCCGTTGAGAAGAATATGCCCAGACCGGATCAGCGTCTGTATCCGCGCACGCGACAGTCGATCTATTTGTGCGGCGAGAAAAAGATCCAGGCGCTGTCCGGCATCGAAAGGAGCGACGACGATCTGGTCGATATTCCCTCTATCCATAGACCGAAAATCCCACGGGCCAAAGCACGCGTGAGATTTTCGACCGCGGTTCACTTCGCATTTCGGGCGATTGCTAAAAAGCTTTCCAGCAAAGCGCGCGGGTCTGTCGCTCGCATCAGCGACTCGCCGATCAGCGCCGCGTGAGCGCCGGCTTCGACCACGCGTCGGAGGTCCTCGGAAGTTCGAATTCCGCTCTCGCTGACAATCGTGCAGCCATTGGGAACTTTGGGCGCCAGCCGTTCCGTCACCTTCAGATCGACGTCGAAGGTGGCCAGGTTCCGATTGTTGATCCCGATAAAATCGGCGTCGGCGTCAAGTGCCCGGCGGAGTTCGGTTTCATCATGAATTTCGATGAGGCAATCGATCCCGATCTGGTCTGCCACGGCCTTGAACTGTTTCAATTCATCATCCGCCAGTGCAGCAACAATCAAAAGCACCGCGTCAGCTCCGGCGAGTGCAGCCTGATAAATCTGAACTGCGTCGATGGTGAAATCCTTTCGCAAAATGGGCCTGGCCACCTTGTTCCGGATCAGAGCCAGATAATCCAGGTGTCCCTGGAAAAACTTCTCATCGGTCAGGACCGAGATGCAGTTTGCGCCGGCGTCATCATAGACCAGAGCGGTTCGGACCGGATCGAAGTC
>Ga0210383_10001624_pt1 | contig 20515 bp, 19 predicted proteins | sample IncBWC14OmetaG_FD_160072 | JGI IMG/M metagenome (GOLD analysis project Ga0210383, IMG submission 160072) | Forest soil microbial communities from Barre Woods Harvard Forest LTER site, Petersham, Massachusetts, United States - Inc-BW-C-14-O ... | reverse complement strand
TTGGTCAACCCGCCACCACCGTTGAAGGTGCCGCCGAAGAGATCTCCCGCTTGGTCAAAGATTAAACGGCCACTGGGATTGCATCCATCGTCCCCGTTGCTGTCGAAGTTGTGCAGGATGGTCTCTTTCCACTTTCCACCCTTGGTGGCGGGAGGCGACAGTTCAAAAAGAATGCCGCAGCCGTTACCGCCGTTCGGGGTGACCCCATAAAGGTTGCCCTTCGCGTCGAGGATAAAGGCGGAACCTGGATTAGCGCCGTCGCCCGTTGCCTGCGAAAACTGGTGGATCGCGCGGTAGGTGAACCCGCCACCCGCCTTCGGCGTCAATTCGAAAACCCCGCCGTCGGCGAATTCTCCGACACCGCCCGCGCTGAACGTGCCAAAAAGATCTCCGCTCGCGTTAAAGGTCAGGCTACCGGGAGCGCTGCCTGAATTGCGTTCGACACCAGTGAAAGTATGCAACACTGTCTCTTGGCCTGCGCATAAGGAACTGGCCGCAAGCCCCATGGTTACCGCCGCTACCGACAACCCTTTTCTCATGGCGGTTAAACACTTTCCGCAGTTCATTTCGCTATTTCTCCGTTTAGATTAAATTTATCCGTTGATAACTGTGCTCGTGACGCTTTATTCCACAAGTGCTTCTGAGCCGCGATTTTCAAATGCTTTTCGCAACCTATGTTGGATTAGACTTGGCTGCCGCTTGACGAGATTGGGGTGGGATGTCACTTAATTGTCAATTTCTCGTCGCGCGCGGCGGTTACACGAGGTGGAAAAATCACCGTGGGCTTGTTCGAGCGCGGTTCGCTGTTGGATTATCTGGCGTTTAGCTGATCTGCAACCAATCGATGAGAATGTGGCGTTGCTTGTCCCGGGCATTTATAAAAGGTTGACTCTACGCGCGCCGGTTCTGCTTGCTTGCTGAAATACTTATTCAGGAGTTCGCGAAGCTGCAACCGGGCTCGCCATAGCCTCGACTTCACCGCGGACCGACTTAGGTTTAGAACTTCTGCCGTCTGGTCTGTTGAAAGGCCTTCGAGATCTTGCAGCACGAACACTGTTCGCAAGATCGGCTGCAGCTCTTCTATGTTCTTGATTAAGATGTTTCGTAGTTCCGACACGCTATAAAGTTCTTCGGCATTGGGGGCCCAATCGACGACCTCCATTGGAAGCGTCTCTCCATCTGCCTGAAAATCCTCGTCCAGGGACACTTCTCTTATTGCGCGTTGCTTTCGCAGCTTCATCAGCGACTGGTTCAGAGTGATGCGAATCAGCCAGGTCGAGAATTGGGAATCCCCCCTGAACTCGGCCAAGTGTTGGTAGGCCTTCAAAAAGGTTTCCTGAACCGCGTCTTGGGAATCCTCCCGGTTATGCGTGACGCTATGAGCGATTCGGAAAAGTTTGCGATCGTATCGCTTGACGAGTTGCTCGAAAGCGGCAACATCTCCATTCTTGCTAGCCCGGACAAGGTCCAAGTCATCATTTGTCTCTGCTGGTACTCCGAATTGTGCTGACTCTGCAGTCATAATCGCTCAATGAGCTCTGGAGAACAGCAGCTCCATGGGAGCAATCGATGCTGCCAGGGATGTGAAGCCGTTCCCATCGGCTTGCCACCTACGAGTCCGTGTCTCACTGCACCACGACCTTGCCGGTCATCTTTGGGTGGATCGTGCAGTAGTAGGGATATGTTCCCGCCTTGGTAAACGTGTAGGAAAATTTCTCATCTGTATCCAGCACCTTGGACTTGAACACACCCTCTGTGCTGACCGACGTATGGGGAATGTCATCACTGTTTGTCCAGGTAACTGTCGTTCCGACGGGCACCGTGAGCGTCTGGGGTCCAAAAACAAAATTGTCGATTTTGACCGCCGCGTTCACCGCGGATGGCCGGTCGTTACTCGCCTTGACACTCGTTGATCCCGCGAACAGCAGCAGTATCGCTATCATTACCGGCGTCGCTACACCTGCAACCCTCATACTTTTCTTCGTCATTTTCTGTTTCCTTTGTAGTTTTTTTGTTCTTGCCAGATCTTGTTTGTTCGGATCGATCGTTTCGCAACCTTATGGCCGTCCTTTCGAGATTTTCTCGAGTGTCGTTCACGTTCTTCTCGAGCTGTGCGGCCGTGGCGTTGAGAAAGACTTGCTCAATGCGTGGCGCTTCCGGAAACTGCTCAGCGAAGACTTTTCTTGCGCGCCATGCTTCGCTAAAGGCTAGTGCCGCGTCAATTAGCCGCTGGTATCGGGCTGTGACGGTCATCTGAATAACTCTCTCGGGCCGTTGCGTGCTGTACATGCCAACGCCCCCCAGCCCGATCCTTGACGGTCTAGCCAAGGGTCGGCCAACTACCGCGAATCGCCTCCTCCGTTTCCCGAAGCCGAAGAGCCTGAGGCCCCGAGCGGCGAATCGACGATTGCGAGGCTGCCCCCACTGACAACGTAGTTCACATCGGTGATGCCCAATACCTGCTGCAACTGCTCGGCTGGCACCTTCATCGGTCCGGCGGAGGGCGCTGTTCCCGGCGCAGGTTGCGGGAAGGCGGTCGACATCGCAGTGTGGAACGAAACCTTGCCTTCGATCTTCTGCATGATCTGGTGAATGTGGCCGTTCAATACAGTCACGGAACCAAAGCGTTTGACGTAAGACAAAGCTTGTTCACTGTCGTCGGTTCCCCAACCCCAATCGGGATAGATGGTCCACAGGGGAATGTGTGCAAAGAGCACAATCGGAGTGCTGGCAGAGCGGCCCTTGAGATCGTTCTCGAGCCATTCCAGTTGTTCGTGCCCGAGCGATCCCATGCCTCCAGCTTTCAAGTTGGCGACATTCACCAGACCGACGAAATGCACGCCCTTGTGATCGAAGCTGGACCAACCCGTGCCCTTCGTACCTTTGCCATAGCGCTGCAGATATTGCTCGCCGTTGTCGCTGAGCATGTCATGCTCACCCGGCACAAAGTAGATCTGTTTTGCGGACGCGCCTTTCAATGCCTGGTCCAGCGTGTCGAATTCACTCGGTTTCGAAAGCTGGCTCAGATCACCGGTATGAATAATGAAATCCGGTGTTTGCGGCATGGCATTGATCTTGTTGATGGCCGTCTGCAGGGTAGCGGTGACGTCCGGATTGGCTGGTTTGTTAAAGCCGATGTGACTGTCGCTGATCTGGACGAAGCTGAAGTCGGCGGCTTTGGGGGCCTCTTTTTTGCTGTCTTTGGCGAAAGCCCGCGATACTGGAATACCGCCACTCATGGTCCAGACCAGGCCCGTGCCCGCCCATGCCATACACTTTAGGAATCCGCGACGGTCGACGCCATCGTTGTTGAGGTCTTGCAACTTCTGATCGATAAAATCTTGTTTCTTGTCGGGCATCTGTCCTCCGTAGTTTGTGACTTTCAGAGTTGATAACTGGGGCAGATCGTTTTTATTCCCGCACAAATTTGAAGACGGCGAGAGAAGCCGTCTGCGCCGGATGCACGCCGGGGCATTTCGAGTTCGCAAGCGGTGTCGGGGGATTGCACGAGCGGGAGCGTTCGCACCTACATCAAAGTGGGTTTGTCAGGCTCATGATTATCAGGCGGGAACCCTGCGATTCCCGCCAGATCTCTACAAGTTTTAACTACGGGGTAACCTCGAACACGACGCCACAACCTCCGGGATCAAACTCACCATTGGAGGGGCATGCAATTGAGTTGCCGCCTTCGGTTGCAGTGCCGAAGATGTTTCCGCTGGCATCAATGACCAAGCGGTCATCCTCGGGCTTTGCTCCGTCGGCAAATCCCTGGAAGCGATATAGGATCGTTTCCGTGAACTTGCCTTTCGCGTTGGGTGTCAGCTTATAGACGATGCCACAACCGAAAGCGGGCGGGGCTCCGCACTGATTGCTGGCGCCGCCACCGAGAAAAACGGTACCGTAGAGCACCCCATTAGCATCAATGGTGAGCCCGTTAAAAGGAGACACGCCGTCAGGGCAGACCGTGGCGTTGCAGCGGGCAAACGTGTGGATGATACTTTCCTTCACACCGCCGCCCGGTTGGGGCGTTACCTTGAAGACCGCGCCGTTAGCTTTATTCAGGCCTCCATTCGTGGCTGTGCCATAGAGATTCCCCGCTTTATCGATTACCAGGTCGGTGTTGGGTTCGAAACCCGTGCTCGCCCCGGTGAAGCTATAGAGCGTGCTCTCGGTATATGTTCCATCCGAGTCAGGAGTCAGTTCAAAGACAGTGCCGTTACCGACGCTACCACCTCCTGGCGTGGATCCCCAGAGATTGCCCGCGCTATCAAAAACCAGTCCTCCGACCGGATTCCGGCCATCCTTATTGCCTTTCGTTCCGGGGAAACTGTGAATCACGCTCTCGGTGTACGTTCCATCTCCGTTCGGCGCCAGCTTGAACACGCTGCCGCAACCGTTATCGCAGAAAGTACCATTCACCCCGCCACCACCACCGGTGTTCGTTGTGCCATACAGATTCCCAGCCGCATCGGAAACCAGGTAGGACTCGGGACCGCATCCATCGTCGTTCCTCTTATTAAACTTGTTGAAGCTGTGGAGAATGGTTTCCTTGTAGTCTCCGCCTGCGGTTGGGGAAAGCCGGTAAACAATACCACAATCTCCTTTGCCGCCGATCGTCGTGGTCCCATAAACATTGCCGGCACTGTCCACGATTGGGGCGCCGAAGGGATTGCCTCCGTCAGAGAACGCCCCCACGAAGGAGTGGATAACCCTATAGGTGACTCCGCCTTTGCTGTTCTTGGTTAATTTGAAGACGACCCCGCAGCCTTCGCCGCAGGTTCCTATACCGCCGCGGAGAGTGGTGCCATACAGGTTTCCGTTCGCGTCCATAGCCAGCCCAGAGACCGGGAATCCCGCGGTTGCAATGTTAAAAGTATGCAGCACCCTTTCGCTACTGGCTGCCCAGGAATTGGGCATCAGAATCAGAGTTACTGCCAGAGCTGCCACCGTACCGCGCAGTGCCCACGATAATTTCGAGGTGAGGCTCGGACGTTTCTTTGAGACAGAGTCTTTGAAGTTCATTCCATTTTCCTTTGCGGACTTTATTAAGTGGTGAGACTGGCGGGCCCACGCCCGCCGCGTCTCGTTAGCTAGGAACTGGACCGTAATCAATTTCCAGTCGTGGTATGCAGCGCCAGCGTCCCGATACCAGGATTGTTCTGAACAATTTCAGCCTCTTGTCCAAAAATCCAAACGTTCCCTGGCGACGGGACAACTCCCGAATGCAGAATGTCACCCAGGAAATGGCCCTTGGTGGGATTGGGACTGGGGGCAATCTTCCAACTGGAACCGTCCCAGTGCAAAAGTAGAGTCTTCTGCTGTCCCGACCCGTCGGATTCCAGGTAGGTACCAAATGCCCAGATATCGTTGGCCGAATTGGCCGTCAATCCAAGCAAAGTGTTCGACTGAAATTGGCTCTTCGGTCCAACGTTCGGGCTCGGGACTACCTTCCAGCTGGTGCCGTCCCAGTGCAGGATCAAGGTCAGACTGGCAGCGTTTGCCGGATTCCGCGGTGTGAAAAAGCCCACGGCCCACGCATCGTTCGACGCCAGCGCCAGCACGGCGTTCAACTTATTGTTATTTCCCGCTACTTGGGGAGTTGCTGCAGTCCTCCATTTGGTGCCATCCCAGTGCTTCGCTAGAATTTGGGGGGCGAAACCCTGGAACCCCACCGCCCAGGCATCATTGGTAGCGTCGGCGGACGCGCCAGAGAGAGACTCAAATGGGCTCTTGGTTACTCGTACAGTTGTCGCCGTCCAAGTGTTGCCGTCCCAGTGCTCGAAAAGGTTGAAGTCAAGGTTTTTGTCAATTTGTAAGAAATCGCCGACCGCCCAAATATCATTCGCTGAGGTCGAGGTCATGGCGAAGAGAATCGCTTCAGAGTTCGGCGGAAACTTAGGGTTCGGAAACAGGCTCCACTTTTTTCCGTCCCATTGTTCGATGACCTGCTGAAACAGACTCTGTCCGTTGTTGTTCTCATTTCCCGCTGCCCAAGCGAGAGTCGGAGAAATGTCGACCACGCCTGTCAGAGAGGCGGTGTTCATGCCCTCGATGAAGGGAGCCGGAAAGGCGGTCCACTTGGTCCCATCAAAGTGGATTGTTGACTGGCCGACCGCCCAAATATCGTTCGGCGAAGACGCCGACGCCGCAAGAAGATTGTTGTTGGTGTTCTCATTCGGGGTTGGGACGACCTTAAAAATCGAGCCAGGTGTCCGGGTTTGGGCATGTGCTGGCGCGCCTTGAAACATGGCAAACGCCAATCCGAAAAACATCATTGCGCTAGAGGTAAGTTTCACTATTTCTCCTTAGAAGCGTGAAGCTAGAATTATGGTTTTGAATCCTGCTGAGTTGATAACTGGTACAGTTAGCTTTTATTCTCAGAAAATTCGAAGGCAGCAAAAGAATCGTTGGCGCCGTACGCCGTCACCGAGTTACTTAAGGTCGAAACCTCGGACGCTCAACCGCAATCGGGGCAACTTTCCCGAAGCTTCGAGAAAAAAGAAGTCGCCGAGTTCTCGAATCAGACTTGACATCGAGGGATTCTGCGGCTCGAGGGAAAGCATTGAGCGAAGTTGCCGCGGCGGGTGTTCGCACCCACCGCGTCAATTTGTAATCCAGAATCAGAAACTGGATCAATTTCCTGTCGTAGTATGGATGGCAAGAGTGTCCGCAAACGGGGCGTGCTCGGATCCGAAGATCCAGACATTGCCTGGCGACGGGACAACTCCGGAAAACAGAACGTCACCCACGAAATTGCCTTTGGTGGGACTCGGGCTTGGAACAACTTTCCAACTCTTCCCGTCCCAGTGCAATACCAGGGTCCTGAATTGGCCGGATCCATCGGCCGCGAAGTGACAACCAAACGCCCAGATGTCGTTGGCAGAATTGGCCGTCAAGCCGGACAAAGGGTTCGACTTCGGCCCAACGTTCGGGCTCGGCACTACCTTCCAAGTCTTGCCGTCCCAGTGCATGATCAAGGTGCGCCTGGGCTCCCTGTCCGCATTCGCCGGCGTGAAAAAGCCCACGGCCCAAGCATTGTTCGGCGACAATGCCAGCACGGCCTCAAGCCTATTCGTGCCTTTGGTTACGTTCGGTGTTGCCACCTCGGCCCATTCCGAGCCATTCCAGTGCATGGCAAAAGTTTGGCCGTTTGCGCCCTTGAATCCAACTGCCCAGGCATCATTCGTGGCGTCGGCGGACACGCCCAAAAGAGCCTGACCCGTAGGCGGTGCCTCTATAGTAGTCGCCGACCATGCGGTCCCGTCCCAGTGCTCGAAAAGGTTGAAGCCAGCCCCGGCAGCGTCAGCGAGACTGCCGACTGCCCAAATATCATTCGCCGAGGTCGAAGCCATGCCGAACAGGGCCGCTTGAGAATTCGGTGGCAAGTTAGGCCCCGGAAACACGCTCCACTGTTTTCCGTCCCATTGTTCGATGACCTGCCCGGGGTTGCCTCCGATAACGTTGCCCACGGCCCAAGCGAGAGTCGGAGAAACATCCACCACGCCCGTCAGAAAATTTTCCACGCCATCAATGAAGGGTGCCGGAAATGCCGTCCACTTCGTGCCATCAAAGTGGATGGTCGACTCTCCGACTGACCAAATATCCTTCGGCGAAGACGCCGATGACGCAATCAGAGCATTATTTAATTGGTTCTCGTTTGGGGTCGGGACCACTTTGAAGATTGACCCTGGTTTGGTTTGTGACAGAGCTGGCGTGGTCCGAAACATAACCACTGCCAGTCCGAGAAGTATTGCTGCGCTGAATGTAAGTTTCACAATTTCTCCTTGAAATAATTGTCTGAAATATGACTGCTCAAAGTTCGTAACTCGTACGAACTGCGTTTATTCCTGCAAGCTGAATGACGCGTCCAGTGGACTCTTCCGATGAAGGTTACGGCCTGCCAGTGAACAGCTACTGTCACGTGCATAAAAGAGCGCTGACCGTGGTTGCGATCAGCGTCCTCCTCCGCAGATTACGAATAGGCTCGGCACCATTCGCGAGGAGCGCTATCCGACTTGCGAGTCCGCCGACCCAAACGACCGGTCTAGTTCGCCAGATACCGAGCCAGGGCCAGATCCCCATCGAGTCCACCGATGGCGACAATCTTTCCGTCTGTCTGGATCAGCAGGCCGGAGAACGTCTGGTCACTCGTTACCGAGCAGCACACGCCAAATGAGTCGACGGTGCCAAAGGCCGTATCCAACCCACCGTTGCTGTCAAGCCGCACCAGGCCGCCGACAATTGGCGCGTCTTGGTTGATGAGGCCGCCCACCACGATTTGCCCATTCGCCTGCAGAGCGACGGTCTGAGCCACCGAGGTTGTCTGTGTCGGGTCGAACGATTCGACGGTCGCGTCGAAGCTGGTATCCGTCTTCCCTGTTTCGAGGAAACGATTGATGGCGAATTTCGCGCCGCGACACTGCGAGTGAAATGTGCAAGAGGTCGTGGCCACAACATAGTGGCCGTTTGGCTGGAAAACAGTAGGGGACTGGAACATAACATTGGGAACTGCGCTTTGTGACGATGAGAGAGCTGCTACAAGTTTCGCGGATGTTACCTTGGGCAGCTGGACTCCCTTCGAGCTGAATTCCGCGACCAAGCCCGTGTTACCATTTGCATCCTGCCCCACGGCCAGGTAGTCGCCGTTCGAGAGCAGCGCCAGCGTCTCAGGCCCTAACAAGGTGACACTCGCCAGCGCGATTCCGCCCTTGCCAAAGGTAGCGTCAAGATTGCCGTTGGCGTTGTACCGCACCAGTGACATCATTCCGGGAAAATTGCCCTCAGCAACCTCGAAGCCGCCCATCACGATTTGGCCGTTAGGTTGTAGTAGTAGCGCACTGGGGGCATCGGACCGGGCGCCGACTTTTGTCCTCACGAGACCGCCGGTTCCGAAGGTCGTGTCCAGTACGCCGGTGGCGGTGTACCGCGCCAGGCCGAACTCACTTCGACCTGACTTGGTGGCCACGCCTCCAATTAGGATGTCACCGTTCTTCTGCACGGCAAATCCGAATGGATCGAAGCCAATGCCTGCGAACGCGGTGACCGTGATCCCGTTCATCCCGAAAGTGGTGTCCAGCTCTCCGGCCGAGGTGTAGCGCACCAAACCAATTCCAGTGCCTACGTTGTTTACGAAGTTCACCTGGGCGATGGCCACGATGTCGCCGTTGGATTGCTCAAAAGCGCCGACTCCGGCGACGCCGTCAGCGAAGCTGGTCGTGACGGTTCCACCCGTGCCGAAAGTTGCGTCCAGAGTGCCAGCCTGGGCTTGTGCGAAGTTGACGCCTAACCCGAGACCAATTGCTAGTAGTCCGGCGACCATATGAAATGTAGCTTTCTTCACTATTTTTTCCTCTTGGATTTTATTTTGATTGCTTCACAGATAAACGTTAGACGCAGCGACCCACGGCCAGATGCGCGCGGGATGTCACATAATTGTCAAGTCTTCGTCTCGTAAACACGCGGCAGCAATGTGCATCGCATCGCGTACGCGGTGCGCGAAGAAATGATCGTGGATTGACTTATCGCCGTTGCGTATTTGCTCTCGGCGGGTTAGCCCGAAGGGCGGGACTTATCGCAGCATCTCTAGCCGGGACCGTTGACGCCGCTTAGAAAGCCGCCCAGGTGCGCAGTTAGCGCGACAAGACCGACTCCCAGAAATTCAAACGCGAGGCGGTAGCCTGGCAAGACCCCTGCCCGCCGCCGCGCGCGGAAATGTACCCACCAGACCAGCCAAATCACCACACTCGAGACGCAGGCAAGCACCAGGTGCAGCAATAGCATGCCTTTCAATTTCTGGCCCTCGAGTTGGAACTGCCATGCGAGTAATCCAGTTGCCAGAACCGGCAGAGTTGAAATCGCTGCCACTAGCAGGTTGTAGTAGGCGCCGTCCGCTAGGCCGGGTCGCTTCGTCCATTGTGCGACGATGTCGAACGCCACTGCTGTGAGGAACAGCGCGATTGGAAAATGAATGAGTACCACATGTTGTGCGTGCTTTGCCAAGAGTATCGTCTTGAGATCGAAAGGATTCACCATCACCCTACCCCTTAACAGAGTTACGCTGAGGTTGTTGCAAGGACGTGCCGCCTCCGCGGCGTGCACCTCCAGTTATCGCCATCCTCCAGTGCCACTCCTCACGCTCAGCAGCCGTTGGAGGACTCACTTTGCTCAGCCTGGCGGTCCGCTGCCTTTGAAACCACCCATAATCCTTCCCCATTCAAGACATAAATAAAATTCCGCTCGTCCTGAAGCCACTTCACCACTCCGGAGAACTTTTGCACTACTCGAGGAGCGACGGGATTCGACAAATCCCAAAGTACAACGTCGTCATTCGAGGGGTTTCGCGGCGGGAGAGCCGCGCTTTCGGCGATGATCGCCAGATCACCCGTCAGGTTCATCCTGCTCGACACGGCTGGATCCGGCCACGGGATTACCCCAACCGCTTTCGGTTGAGCGGGATTGCTGATGTCAATAATCGAGATGCCTTGTTCTTTTGAGTGCTGCACATAGAGGTAATATTTGTCGTTCACCTTTTTCAGCATCGCCATGTCAACAGGCGATAGTCCGGCAAATGAGATGTGAGCGACCACCTGGCTCCCATCGCCGGGTGCTTTAGGCTTGTGCTCCTTCGCCGATGCGCCGCTAACCGTCACAACCAACACAATGGTAAGAATCGCCAATGTGCTCGACCTGAGTTCAACAAACTTGCTCGCTCTGATTTTGTTCATCATCCGCCTCCTGCGAAATAAGCCTCACTGGGAATAACAGAAGTTCTGATCTTTTATTCCGCTCAGATCACATGAATTGTTGAGTGCTACGAGAACTTGATTCCAGTTCGATGGAGAGGCAGTTCTGGACCAGCCAGGAGATGACGAAATACTTTTCCACAGAATATTTTTCCCATCACCCAGTTAACAGGGCTAGGAGTCTAAGTCTCAGCATCGCTGTGGCGGTCGCCGCGGCCTTGCTGATCCCTTCACCACACCCTAACGGGTGTCACAACGAATACCATTGGAGGAAATCCATTCCATGATCAGGAAGAACGTTCTTCTCTTTGTATGTTGTTCCGGCCTGATTGGTCTTGGCCTTGTTGGTCTCGCTCAACAGTCCGAACAGATGCCTGCCACGCCCACGGCAACCGAGGCACCCGCCGGTTTCAAAACACCCACACTGTCCAAGCACCCTGGCTCAAAGAGTGTCAGCAACGGCATTCCCGAACCGCCTGACGATACCTTCGCTCTGGACCAGGCGAACTTCGAGGCGCGGGAAGGAAACGACACCGGGCTCGGCCCCGTGCACAACGCTACGATTTGCGCCGATTGCCATCAGGGTACTGGTACCGGCGGTCCCAGCCAGGTCACCGAAGTGCGGGCGGGACACCTCGATACCAATGGCAATTTCGTAAACCCGACCATCTTTATTAATCACGGTAAGGATATGATCACAGGCCGTTCGCTCATTAACGACCGTGCGATCTGCCCTCAGGCGGAGGAGCATTTGCCGCCCACCGAGAACATTCGCACGCTGCGAGCCGCGCTCAATACCCTGGGAGACGGCTTCGTCGAGGCGATTGATGACCAGACGTTAATCAATATTGCCGCTAGACAACCGAAATTGAGTAACGGTGTGATCCATGGTGAGACCGTCGAAGTGGCCATCTTGGAAGCACCCCCAAAGACCCGAGTGGGCCGCTTTGGGTGGAAGGATCAGCACGGCAGCATTCTGTCCTTCTCCGCCGACGCCTATCTGAACGAAGTTGGAATCTCCAACCGACTGAAACCGGTGGACATTACAACCGTGTGTAAGACCACTGCCGATCCCGAGGATAAGGCGGATAAAACGGGCCTATTTGGAATTGACCATTTTGCCCAGTTCATCCGCGGCACCTTGGTTCCACCGCGGGATCATGTGCTGGCCGGCGAGCCGGAGGTTAAAGCCGGGGAGAAGCTCTTTGCCCAAGTTCAGTGCAGCATCTGCCACGTCGGTACCATCGTCACCGCCCCTCCCGGAACCGTGATCGATGGCGGGACCTTCACCATCCCGGACGCCTTAGGCAGCAAGATCATTCATCCTTTTAGCGACTTTCTGCTCCATGATGTGGGTACCGGTGACGGCATCGTTCAGGGAGGACCGCAAGATACACAACACAAATTGCGTACGGCGCCACTTTGGGGTGTGCGCACCAAATCCCGGTTCATGCACGACTTGAAGTCAGAGTCCTTCGAGCAGGCGATCCTTCGCCACCAGAATGAAGCTTCTAACTCGATTAGCTTGTTCAAACAGTTAACTCCTCAGGAGCGGGGCGAATTGCTGAAGTTCCTCAGCTCTCTCTAAACCTGAAACTCTGCGGGGCAGACACGCGAACGCGTGCTTGCCCTATTTTTCTATGCCTTATATGCGCGGCGAGGATGTCGGGGAATTTGTACCGCTCCCGATCATATGAGTATCGCTTAAGTGTGGATTATTGATCAGATCGAACGAGGACATCTCTCGGGTCGATAAGAATTCATCAGCGTATGCAAAGTAAAACGCTACAACCAGCATTGCAGCCAGTCCCACGAGCCCGTATATAGTTAATTCCAGCATTCTCAGCTTACCCCTACATCTCTGCCGCACTTCTTGACGGTCCACACGAATCGCCTGGAAGAGAACTACCGAAAGGGTGCCACATACCATGCGCAGTAGGTTCCCACGCCACTAAGCAGAACAATCGCCCAAAGCACCAGCTCCGTCTGCATCCACACCTTCCAATGTTTGAACCTCAGCCGCTGTGGAAGAACGTCCGTGCCGGCCACTAAGACGATATAAAGCCCCAGAAGCTCAGCCGTTATCCCGAAAACCGCGTGGATTGTGGCCGCCTCGTAATACCACTTATGGAGAACCTTCGAGAGCGCTGGCTTCACTTGTTGCCGGAAGGACGGCCACATCACCAGTCCGATCATCAACAAGTTCAAGAGAAGCACCGTCGCCTGGCAGATGCCGTGAGCCTTGTAGCGCTTCTGCTTTGCGAGAACCGCTCCTATGGCGAGTGCAACGCCCATCATGAGCTGCACGACGAGGTTGAGATCTGCCCCGAAGGTGGCGCCGGTACCGAGAAAGCCTTTCATTGAAAAGAAAGATCGCCACTAATCATCGGTTCCGCTGGTGAATCCTGATTCTCATAGCCGGCAAACTCTTCCGTCCGAATATCGTCTTCATCAACGCCGACCTCACTGAGCGTCCTTCGTGTCGCTGCGACCATCGTTGGTGGCCCAGCTATGTAATAGATCGGACCTGCCAAGCGCCCTACTCGCGTGACAAGCATTTCGGAGCTGATGTATCCGGTTTTTCCCCTCCAATCTCCGTTATTGTTGGTCACGCGAGTTAGGGTCGGAACAAAGCGAAACCGTGGATTTGCACACTCCAAGGTCCAGAGCGAATCCATGAACGCGGCATCCTTTAAATAGCGGTTCGCATAGAACAAAACAATAGAATGGCGAAGCCCTTCCCCGGTTGCATAAGAGACCATGCTAAGAAATGGCGCGATCCCAATCCCGCCGGCAAGGAAGACAGCCGGCTTAGCTGTGTTGTTGTGGAGGGCGAATGATCCCATTGGACCTTCAATCTTCGCAGCACTGCCAATCGCCAGCATGGATAAGGCCTGTTTGAAAACCGTATTTCGCATCCGGGTTATGACTAGAAGTGTTTCGTCGAACGGGGAGCTTGCGATGGAGAAGGTATGCGTCAGTCCGGTTGCCGGCCCATGCGGGTAATCCGATATTGTCAGGTCAATGTACTGCCCAGCCTTGAATACAAAGCCGTTTGGCTTTTCAAACTGAAAGGCCATGGTGCCTTGGGCAACTTCTGTTCGACCTAATAGCGTGCTTTGATAACCACTCATAAATGTGTCCTTGTAGTCGCTTCTGGCCTCGATTGGCACAGGAAAAGTTATTTATTGAACTATCACCGCCCTTGATGCGGAGCCCTCAACGCCCGCCGGTCGAACAAGGCCTCAAGACGTAGTTACCAGCCTTGAGTTGCTCATTGCCACACGCTTGCGACGGCGTGGCATCTGTTTGGCAGTGCAGAGCCACAATTTGTGGGCTGACTTGCGTAGTCCGAGCTTTCGGATTACTTTACAGATCTCGCAGTTCATAGCGTGTTCGTCGTTTCCCGGATGTCTTTGTTGTCGGCTCGTTTGTTTCTTCGATCTGCCACCGAGCGATAAAGGCTCGTGCCACCGATTTGTGCCCTGCAATCCCTAGAAGCACGGCCGAGGTTTCGGCATCGTCTCGCTCCGAATGCTCTCAACAGAGATAACGGACTTATTGATCTTTTATTCCTGCTCGATAAAGGATCCTTGATTCCGCGAGAATCGGTGCACTCCATGGAATATTCGCGGGGCATGCTAGTTCTCATCAGGTGATCGGTTACTCAGGATCTATATGAAGAGTTTGGTCGAAGTGGTCACCACTATTTTCCTGTTTCTTCTTACGCCCATGATTGCGGCGTGGGTACTGATCAGCTTAGCTCGTGTTGTAGAGAGCATCGGGGATCTGCCAATCGATGAAAAAGAGACTCTCTCAGTTTGCCATTGGGCAGGAGGTAATGCTTCGAACTGAGCCATTCCTGTGCCCCGCGGACGACGAACGTAACCTCTGTAAGCGGTCCCACTTTAGCGGCGGAGACAGCGATTTATTCCCACACAATTATTCTTCTGCAGGTGGAATAAACTACCGTCAGGCTAGTTTAAGCATGTAGACGTGTCAGCGACTAGCCCTCAATCCGACTCGTTCGAAGAGCTGGCTATGCCGCTCTTCGATCAGCTTTATAATTTCGCGCGTTGGCTGACACGGAATGCTGAAGAAGCTGAAGACCTCGTCCAAGAGACCTATGCAAAGGCTCTGAAAGGGTTCCCTTCTTTCCAGTTGGGGACTAATTTCCGGGCATGGATGTATCGCATCTTGCGCAACACGTTCTTGACGTCGCGCACTGGACTGAGAGTTACCATGACTGTGCCTCTTGATCCTGAGCAGGACGAACCTGAACTGGCGGTTGAGAGCGAGACGCCTGAAACAATTTTAATGAAGCGCTCTGACTCCCAACTGGTGATAGGTGCCATCGATGCTCTGCCGGTGCATTACCGGGAAGCCCTCCTTCTTTGTGAGGTGGAAGAAATGTCGTACCAGGAGATTGCGGAAACTCTTTCCATTCCTGTCGGCACGGTGATGTCGCGTTTATCGCGTGCCAGACGTGCCTTGCGCGACCACCTAGGGCGGAACTTGCAGGGCGATGGGGCGAGGATGGAAATTGCGAGAGGAACCAATTATGGTCTGTGAAACTTGGAAGGCAAAACTCGACACGTATCTCGACGGTGAGCTTCCGGAGGCCGAGACGCGCACCTTCGACGGTCATGTGCGCAGTTGCCAGTCTTGTTCGGCGGATGCGCTTGCGCGCATACAGATGAAGCGTACGATTCAAGTCGCTGGAAGGCGGTTTACTCCCAGTGCCGAGTTCCGCAGAAGGGTGCAGCAGGGCATTGCGTCCAAACCGCGGCGCAGTCTCAGTTTAGGATGGATGTTCGCTTTGGCGGTGTCCGCCATTCTCGCGGTCGGGGCGCTGACTTTAACCTACGTTGGAACCCGGTCCGATAGAGGGCAGGTTTTCAGTGAGATTGCCGACCTGCACGTGGCGACACTCGCCAGCTCATCGCTGGTCGATGTGATATCCACGGACCGGCACACGGTGAAGCCCTGGTTCCAGGGAAAGATCCCTTTCGCATTCGATTTGCCGGAACTCCAGAACTCCGAGTTCTCTCTGCTTGGAGGCCGAATGGCCTATCTTGACCAAACGCCAGGTGCGCACCTGATCTACGATGTTCGGAAGCACCACATTTCCGTGTTCGTATTCCAGGAACAGTCCTTACAGGCCACGTTGGGCAAGAATTCTCTCGCGCCAAAGCAACTGCCGTTCAATATGGAAACATGGAGTCAGGGCGGCCTGCGCTATTTCGTGATCGGCGACGCAAGCACTGCTGACATCGACGGTCTTGCGAAAATGTTTAAAGCCGCGTCATAGGCCTAGCATGGCACGGGCGAAGCCTTCTGCCTAAGGCACAAACTTATATCCCAGACCAAATACCGTTAGAAAGTGCGCGGGGTTGGAAGGGTCTCTCTCCAGTTTCTGTCGTAACTTGAGGATGTGGTTGTCCACGGTTCGAGTGCAAGGATAGTTTTGGTAACCCCAAACTTCATTGAGAAGTTCATCCCGCGAGATCATGCGTCCGGCGTTCTTTGTCATGAACTCCAGAGTCTGGAATTCTTTTTTGGTGACCGTGATCTTCTCGCCCCCTCGAGCGATCTCCGTCTTGGAGAAATCAATCATCACATCCTCAAAGACATACAAGTTTTCCGGACTGCAGCGCGACGCGCGTCGGATTAGCGCACGCATGCGCGCAACCAGTTCCCTTGGGCTGAACGGTACGGTCACGTAATCGTCGGCACCCATTTCCAAGAGAAGCACCTTGTCCGCAACATCGGAACTGGCGCTAAGAATCACAAGTGGCAGACCAGGAGTCAAATTCACAATTTTCTTGCAAAGATCACAGCCCGAAGATCCGGGGTTCAGCAGATCGAGGATCACTGCGGAGGGCGGCTTTTGGTGAAGCATTTCCAGACCCGCCATGCCGTCGGAAACGACATCCACCTGATATCCTTCCGACGAGAAAAGCCGCCTCAAAACCTTACGCAAAGCATCATCGTCCTCGATAACCAAAATCCGATCCACTGTATCCGATCGTAGTTCGGATATCGGAGTGTTCAGGGTTGCTGCTAACGTAGCGGTTGCCATAAGCTTTGCCTCTTTCTGCAGGGTTGCCTCATGATCCATGTTCAGGGATCAGGGCGCTGCATCATGAAAGACTTCTTCGCCACGGACCGTCTTACGAACTGTTTTCCGGGCTCTGGCCAGGCGTGACATAACGGTTCCTATCGGGATTGACAATATTTCCGCGATCTCCCGGTAGGACGCATCTTCAACATCGCACAGCAGAATAACCTCGCGTAGGGTGACTGGTAGTTGCTCGATTGCGCACTGAACTGCATCGTTGCCGGAGCGCTCGATCAGCAGCAACTCTGGAGTGGCCGAAGTTGCGGGCAAAGCAGGGAAATCTTCCTCCAAGTCCATCGCAACGGTCATGCGCCTATCGAGTCTTGAGCACGAACTTAGAAAGGTGTTCCTAAGGATCTGAAATATCCAGGCCCGGAAATTGGTGCCGCGGTGAAATGACGCGAAGTTGCGTAAGGCCTTCAGATAAGTCTCTTGAACCAGATCCTCGGCATCAGTCGAATTGTGAACTAGCCAGCGTGCGTAGTTGTAAAGAGAATCGAACAGGGGCATGGCCAACTCTTCGAACCCTGCCCACGGTTGATCGTCCGGTGAGGACGAAGTCCTGTATCCGACTATTTCTCTTACCCCAGATCCTATGATGTTCATTGCCTTCTCCGGATCCGCTGCGACTGAGTTTCGAACCGTCAGTGCCGTGCCTTGCGTGACAATCTGACGCGCTAATCGTCCGGCGTCAATTAACCACGAATTTTTTCCACATATCCAATTCGCCACCTGTTAAACAGTTGCTGGCTAACGAGTTAGCCTAGCGTATATCCTGCGCCGGAGAGTCCCAACGCGAAGTGCTAGACTTCTCTGCTACGCCCAAACCCACTATGGAACCACTCCGGCCCAACTCCGTCGTGCGATTCGGCAGCTACGAGGTTTCCCTCCAGTCGGGCGAAGTGCGCAAAGCGGGCTTGAGAATCAGAGTTCAGCAGCAGCCGATGAAATTGCTAGAGATATTGCTCGAGCGTCCTGGGGAAGTCATCACTAGGGAGGAGTTGCGCAGTCGGGTCTGGACCGACGAAGGTTTTGGTGATTTTGACCAAGCCGTGAACATTGCAATCGCGAAGCTTCGGAGTGCACTGGGGGACTCGGCCGAGAATCCGCGATTCATCGAGACTCTTCCAAAGCGTGGCTATCGCTTCATTGCGGACGTGTCGGTCGTGGAGGCCGGCGCCCGACCCAAAAGGCCGGAACCCTCGGATGGAGATTTGACGGCGACAGGGGCTGGGGATGAGAAGGGCAACAATGATAATGAGGGCAACAATAATAACAAGGGTAAGACCCAAGGTGCCGGGTTGGCGGTTGCGCCCACACGTCGGCTGTGGCCACCGCTTCGGATCGCCATCGCTGTTGCTCTCGTTTTGAGTTTTTCGATGCTCGCCATCCGGCTATTGCACTCGCGTGGCCATGCCTCAGCGGACATCCGATCCCTGGCGGTGCTTCCGCTGGAGAACCTCTCTGCCGATGCTTCACAGAGTTACTTCGCTGACGGCATGACCGACGAGTTGATCACTGACTTGGCGCAGATCAGCGCTTTACGGGTGATCTCCCGCACCTCCGTGATGGTATACAAAGGAGCGCGCAAGCCTCTGCCGCAGATCGCTCGCGAGCTGAACGTGGACGCCGTGGTAGAAGGCACCGTGTTGCGCTCCGGCGATCAGGTCCGCATCACGGCACAGTTGATCGAGGCTTCCACCGACAAGCATTTGTGGTCCCAGAGCTACGAGGGCGAATTGCGTGATACGCTGGCGCTCCAGAACACGGTGGCTAGAGCCATTGCAGATCAAATTCGGATCAATTTGACTCCGCAAGAACAAGCCGCGCTGAAGAATGTAAAGGTTGTCGACCCGCAAGCTTACGAGTCCTACCTTAAGGGGCGGTACTTCTGGAATAAGCGAACAGCAGATGGTTTGAAGGTTGCTCTGGCTTATTTCAATCAGGCAGTCGAAGAGGATCCGAAGTACGCCCAAGCTTATTCTGGCTTAGCCGATACTTATGCTTTATTAGGAGACTGGCAGTATGCAGTAATGACGCCCAAGGAGGCATTCCCCAAAGCGAAGGCGGCCGCGATCAAAGCTCTGGAACTGGACAGCGCACTCGGCGAGGCCCACAACTCGCTGGCATTCGTCTTGGATGGTTTCGACTGGGATTTTGAGTCTGCCGGAAAGGAGTTTCGGCGGGCCATCGAACTCAACCCCGGCTATGCAACCGCTCACCATTGGTATGCCTGGCACTTGAGTTTGTTGGGTCGGTATGACGAGGCCATCACGGAAATGAGAAAAGCGGAAAACCTGGATCCGCTATCGCTCATTATTAATGCCGATCTCGCAGAGCTTCTTGTCCTTGCGCACTCTTATGACGAATCGATACAACAGAGCCGCAAGACGATCGAAATGGATCCTAATTTTGCCCTCGCACATAATCAACTGGCCCAGGCGTACCTTGAAAAACATATGTACGCTGACGCGGTCGCGGAACTACAAAAAGCGGTCCAACTCTCTGGGGGTAGCCCGACATCCATAGCTAATCTTGCTCGCGCCTATGTTCTGTCCAGCAAGAAGAGCGAAGCGGAAAAGCTGCTAAGCGATCTGAAGAAGCGCTCAAACCCTGGTTATTCGAATGCTTCAGAGATCGCCATGATCTATGCATCACTCGGAGATACGGATCAAGCCATGAGTTGGCTCGAAAAAGGCTTTGAAGAGCGATTTAATCCGGGCGTCCTGCTGCGGCCGGGCTTCGATCCTCTGCGCTCCGACTCGCGCTTCCAAAACCTGGTGCACCGCATCGGCCTACCCGGGTGAGAGATCTGCGTTCCTTGTGTTCGCATCAACACATAAAAACCTCAACACGTTGTCTTCGTACTGAGGTTTTGTTTATGGGCCTGACGGATTTATCTAAGTTGCCCGTGAATTCTTACGGGTTCTTGCCAAGTGAGGCAGCGGGCCTGACCTTGATAACCGTACCGCATCCGGGGTTCGGCGAGCAGTCGTTCAGGTTGCCCCCTTGACTGGTCGTAAGGTAAAGACCGCCGGCGGCATCGATGAAAACCCCGTCTGAAGGACTGGCGCCGAACCGCTTTCCGCTGACGACGAAGTTATAGAGCACATGTTCGGTCCATCCTTTACCACTGGGCTTGAGTTGAAATATGGCACCCCAGTTGTTTGCGCCACCTTCGTAGGTCGTGCCGTAGAGATTGCCGGCAGTGTCCAGGGCAAGGTTTCCGAAAGGTGCGAGGCCGTTTGTTCCGTTGAAGGTGTAAACATTTCCGGGCTTCCACATGCCCGATTTATTCGTGAACGAGAACACGGTTCCGGCGTTGTTTGTGCCCCCGGAAGTGGTAGCGCCGTAAAGCGTGCTGCTGCCGTTCAGAGTCACGCCTGCCCGTGGAAGCGCTCCATCAGTTCCGTTGAAGTCACGCAGAGTCTTGAGGTGCCAGTGGCCCGTCGAACTTGGGATCAGCTCGAAAACAGTGCCACAACCAAGCGTCGTTACCGTGTTGCATGCGCCAACGCTGTTGTTTCCGCCCGAGAATGTAGTCCCATACAGGTTTCCCGCCGCATCGGAGACGAGTCCAGTGCGTGGTTCAGCACCCTCGCCAAACGCGTCAATGAATCGGTGAAGTACTTTTTCGTGCCAGCGGCCATCG